>Ga0182015_10001351_pt1 | contig 32565 bp, 28 predicted proteins | sample 712P3MmetaG_FD_120478 | JGI IMG/M metagenome (GOLD analysis project Ga0182015, IMG submission 120478) | Permafrost microbial communities from Stordalen Mire, Sweden - 712P3M metaG | ecosystem: Environmental > Terrestrial > Soil > Wetlands > Permafrost | place: Sweden: Stordalen | collected...
ACCGAAGTAGCGCAGGTCCGTAATGTGTTTCAGTTAAAATGCGTGCATGGCCACCGCTATCCAATGTCGCGATCTGCGGAAGACTTACGACGGTAAGGTTGAAGCGGTGCGCGGACTGAATCTCGAAATTCAGGCAGGCGAATGTTTCGGCCTGCTTGGTCCCAACGGGGCAGGGAAGACTACTACCATCGAGATATTGGAAGGCCTGCTCGAACCAACCTCCGGCCAGGTTTCCATCTTTGGCCGCACCTGGAAGACCGACGCGCGCGAGATGAGGGAGTGGCTCGGCATTTCGCTGCAGGAGACCAGACTTTCGGAAAAACTTACGGTGCGCGAAACTATAAACCTCTTTGCCAGTTTCTACCGCGAACCGCGCGCGTCCGAAGACGTTCTGGAAGAGTTGCAGTTGACCGAAAAAGCCGACGCGTGGGTCGGAAAACTCTCTGGCGGCCAGCGTCAGAGGCTTGCAGTCGCCACAGCCTTGGTTTGCAATCCTAAGATCTTGTTCCTGGACGAGCCAACCACCGGCCTCGATCCTCAGAGTCGCCGGCAGTTATGGGACATTATTCGAAGCTTTCAACGCGGCGGCGGAACGGTGTTACTCACTACTCATTACATGGACGAGGCCGAGCGCCTCTGCGACCGGTTGGCAATCGTCGATCATGGGCAGATTATCGCCGAAGGGTCGCCTGCCGAATTAATTCAGCGGCTTGGCGGCCATCACTTTGTGGAATTTGCGGTGACCGGCAACTCGGACGGCGCCGCGCTCGATGCATGGCGCGCTCTGCCCAGTGTGGATTCCGTGCGCGAAGACGACGGCATGATTTCATTGAGCGTGAAAGAACCGCACTTGGCGATTCCGGCTTTGCTGGAGGCGCTCGGCAAGCAGGGCAGCTCGTTGCAGCATCTGACCACGCGGCAGGCAAGTCTGGAAGACGTATTTGTACGGCTTACGGGAAGGCATTTACGCGAGGACTAAATCTGATGAAGATGAAATTGAAGAGCTCGATTGGGAATACGGCTTTCTCGATTGTGGCATTCCGGGTGGTCGCATTTTTGCTCGGCTCATTCCTGCTGATGATTGCCTTTCAACACGTCTCCGCTCAGACTCCCACGGAGTCCTCGACCGGCTTTGCTCCGCTGGATCAATGGAGGGATGCGATCATCGCGGGCAACCTGGCCAGCCTGAAGGCTCTATACAGCAGTGATCCTCCCGCTGAAATTCTCGCGAATAACGTGGCCACAGGCGCGGATGCAGATATTGGTTTTTGGCTCGCATTGAGAGCGCAAGGCATGAAGTTGGAAATTGTTCGAATCAAAGAACGCCCCGGCGTGGAGAGCATCATCTTCAAAGCGGAAGTGCGTTCCAGTTCATCAGCTGGGCAGATTGTGAATGTGACCGACGCGCAAGCCTGGCGAAACCAAGGTGGGCAGTGGCGACTACTCAGCGCCGAAAGAACCGATGCGCCCCATCTCAAACAACCTGCCGACATGAAAAAAGATATTTATCCAGAGGACGCGGATGCCAATGCCGACATCAAGGCAGCGGAACAAAAAGCCGCGACTGAGCACAAGCGCATCCTGCTGGTCTTCGGCGCAAATTGGTGCTTCGACTGCCATGTTCTGGATCTCGCGTTTCAACGTCCCGACTTGGCTCCAATCCTTGCATCTGGATATGTCCTGGTGCATGTCGATATTGGTCTGGACGGAAAAAAGAACGCCAGCGTGGCTCAGCAATTCAACGTGCCGTTGGATAAGGGCGTGCCGGTGTTAGCCGTGATCGACAGCGATGGCACGGTCATCGTGAGCCAAAAGAATGGCGAGTTCGAAGATACGCGTTCACTCACTCCGGAAGCGCTGCTCGAATTTCTGAACAAGTGGAAGCCGCCCGCACAAGGAGCATGAACGATGAGCATCGCCCAGCAGCCGCTTGTGGAGCGGAAAGCAACCCAGGCGCGGCCACCCAAGCGCAACGGCCGTTGGTCGGGCTATCGCCATCTTCTGATGGCTCGCATGCTGGAGCTGAAGCGCGAGCCCGAGGTCGTATTTTGGGTTTTCGTATTTCCACTTTTGCTGGCGGTTGGTCTGGGAATCGCTTTTCGAAATAAACCGGGCGACGCTTCCTCGATTGCGATCGTCACAGGACCCCAGTCCCAGCGCGCGCAGTCGTTGCTGCAAAGTTCTCCGCAGCACTCCTCTTTCAAGATAGACGTCCAAAGTGATCAGAGCGCCAGAAAAGGCTTTCGGCTAGGGAAATACGATCTGGTAATCGAACCGAATGCAACCGGAGGCCTGCAATATCTCTACGATCCGGCAAGGCCGGAAAGTGTTCTGGCCAAAGCCGAGGCCGATAACGCAATCCAGCGAGCCGCGGGCCGCCAGGACGTGGTCGCAACCAGCGTGGTTACATCGTCCGAACCAGGCTCCCGTTATATCGATTTCCTGATTCCCGGATTATTGGGAATGAATTTAATGAACTCCGGAATGTGGGGGATCGGATTCGCGTTGGTTGATATGCGGCAGCGAAAATTGCTCAAGCGATTCGTAGGCACGCCCATGCGCCGCGGCGATTTTCTGCTTGCACTCATGTCCAGCCGGCTGGTGCTGATGATTATCGAAATCGGTTTGCTTCTGACTCTGGGCGTTGTCGTGTTTCACATGAAAGTGTTGGGCTCGATATTCTCAATCCTGATCGTCGGAGCGATGGGCGCAATGTGTTTTGGAGGTGTCGGTCTGCTCACCGCCAGCCGCGCCCAGAAAATTGAAAGCGTCAGCGGCCTCATGAACCTCGTAATGATGCCAATGTGGATATTTTCCGGCGTGTTTTTTTCTTATGAACGCTTTCCGTCCGTGATTCAGCCCCTGATCAAGGCCCTGCCCCTTACCGCTCTGAACGACGCATTACGGGCCAGCATTCTGGAAGGCACACCGCTGATTCATCAATGGTCCAGACTGGCTATCTTAATAGCCTGGGGAGTCGTTTCGTTTCTACTGGCCTTGAGATGGTTTCGTTGGACTTAGTGCGAGATACTATCCGGCCCCTATGGTCGCTAAGAACATGGGCTTCTGACGAGCTTTCGTGGTTTGTTCGAATGCATACGCCAACCGGATAAGGGTCGGCTCGCTCCACGCTCTTCCAAAGAACGAAATACCTACCGGTAATCCGGCGACGAACCCGGCTGTCACATTGATGTTCGGGTAGCCCGCCACCGCCGCGGCGTTCGAACTTCCACCCGCCACATGGTCTCCGTTTACCAGGTCGGTAATCCACGCTGGACCGCCCGTCGGAGCGATAATGGCGTCCAGATGATACTTATCCATGGTTGCATCGATGCCCTCCGTACGAGCAAGTTGATGGTTCCTTTCGAGCGCATCCACATATGCCTTCTCCGTAAGCGGACCCTTACTCTCAGCTCTTATGAATAAGTCCTGTCCGAAGTAGGGCATTTCCTTTTGCCGGTTGCGTTCATTGAAATCGATGATGTCCTTCAGAGTTCGTACCGGGGCGTTTCCCCCGAGTCCGGCGAGGTAGGAATTCAAGTCGGCCTTCAGTTCATACATAAAGACCAACAGTTCGCTTTCATCGAACTTTCCGAGGGTTTCAATATCTGCCGGATCGATCACCACAGATCCCCGTTTCTTCATGGCGTCCAGCGACTGCTCCATCAGCGCATCTACCGCGTCGTTGAATCCGAAATATTTTCTTGCCACGCCAATGCGAGCGCCCTTAAGTCCGTTGGAGTCGCAGAACTGCGTATAGTCCGTGAAGGACTTTCCTTTGCTTGCGGCGGTGGCCGGGTCGCGGGCGTCGACGCCCGTGAGCGCGCCTAGCATAATGGCAGCATCCCGCACCGTTCGGCACATAGGCCCCGCGCCGTCTTGACTATGCGAAATAGGAATAATGCCGCTCCGGCTGACCAGTCCAACTGTCGGTTTGATTCCAACAACCCCGTTCGCCGAAGAAGGACAAACGATCGACCCATCGGTTTCCGTGCCGATGGCAGCTGCGCATAGGTTGGCCGAAACCCCAGCTCCCGAGCCCGAACTCGAACCGCACGGATTGCGGTCCAGTACATAAGGATTTTTTGTTAACCCTCCGCGCCCGCTCCATCCGCTGGTGGAGTGACTCGACCGGATGTTTGCCCACTCGCTCAAGTTCGTCTTCCCTAAGATCACCGCGCCCGCCGCCCGCAATCTCTCGGCAACAAAAGAATCTTTTGCGGGCTTCGAGCCTACAAGAGCCAGCGATCCGGCGGTTGTCATCATCTTGTCGGCCGTATCGATGTTGTCTTTGATAAACACAGGAATTCCGTGCAGCGGTCCGCGCGGCCCTTTCGATTTCAGTTCCTGATCAAGGCTCTCGGCGATTGCTTCCGCGTCCGGATTTAATTCGATCACGCCGTTAATCGCCGGACCGTGTTTATCTATTTCGTCAATACGCGCGCTATATTTTTCCACCAGAGAACTAGCGGTGAAGCGGCCGGATTTCACGCCATCCCGAAGATCGCCGATCGTGATCTCGTCGAGTTCGAATTGCTTGGCCTCCGGACCCGGGGCCGGAAGTGTAATCTCGCGTGCGGCACACAACGCCGGATAAAGCGGAACCACGCCGACCGCAACACCGCCAATCAACGTGCTTCTCAGAAAAGCCCGGCGGCGGGTATCGATATCCTTATCCTCTTCCTTTTCATTTCGCATTCGCATGAAGAAAAGAACCTCTGTAGATTTACGAAAATATCAAACGTCGTGAGGTAATCCACTCTGCCGCATCTTGTATCAGGCAAGGCACGGTTGGCAAGTCAAGGTCAGTTATGCTGATTGCCCGGTTTCGCATTTGCCGCATCGTATAATAAACCGTTTGGTTTCCGGAGAATGTTACATGGCATCCACCGCACAGCACGAACTGCAACTCGCCCGCCGCATGTCGCTTCTCGGCACCGAGACCGCCTTTGAAGTCCTCAATAAAGCGCGCGCCCTCGAGCGCCAAGGCAAAAGCATAATCCACCTGGAAATCGGCGAACCCGATTTCGATACGCCCGCGAATGTTGTCGAAGCCGCAGTCGACGCTCTCCACCAGGGCTGGACTCACTACGGCCCCTCGGCCGGTTTACCCGACCTTCGCCAGGCCATCGCCGACTATGTGGGTCGTACACGCAATGTCAAAGTCACAGCGGAAGAAGTGGTGGTCGTCCCCGGCGGAAAGCCGATTATTTTCTTTAGCATCCTGGCTTTAATTGATGAAGGGGACGAGGTTATCTATCCCAACCCCGGTTTTCCGATCTACGAGTCGATGATTCAGTACGTCGGCGGCAAAGCTGTGCCAATCCAGCTGCGCGAAGACCGCGATTTTTCCCTCGATGTGAATGAACTCGCGTCCCTCATCAACGACCGCACCAGACTCATCATCCTCAATTCTCCGCAAAATCCTACGGGCGGAGTGATGCAGCGCAAAGAGGTCGAACAAGTTGCGCGGGTCATTGGCGACCGCAACATCCTCGTTATGTCGGATGAGATCTATAGCCGTCTACTTTTTGAAGGCGATCATTTTTCCATCATGTCCGTTCCCGGCATGCAGGAGCGCACCATCCTGCTTGACGGTTTCTCGAAAACCTACGCCATGACTGGCTGGCGCATGGGTTACGGCGTTATGCGTCCGGATCTTGCCGCGCAGATCACCCGTTTGATGACGAACTCTAACTCTTGTACTGCAAGCTTTACGCAGGTGGCTGGAATTGAGGCACTCCGCGGCGATCAGTCCTCGGTGGATCGAATGTGCCAGGAGTTCAAACGCCGTCGCGACATGTTCGTCGCCGGATTGAACAAGATTAAAGGCTTCTCCTGCCGTATGCCGAAAGGTGCGTTCTATACCTTCCCCAACACTACCCAAACGGGATGGAAGTCAAAACCCTTGGCGGACGCCCTGCTGGAGCAGGCCGGCGTTGCCGCCCTTTCCGGTACCGCCTTCGGGCAATACGGCGAAGGCTACCTGCGCTTCAGCGTCGCGAATTCGTTCGAGAATCTGCAACAGGCTCTGGACCGCATTGACCAGTGGACTCGAAAGAATCTGTAGCCAGCCTGAACCTCCACCGTTCATTCCAGCACTGGGAGTGTATATCCTTGTTCGTTTTTCGTGACGGTTAGACAAAATATCTTGACGCGAATCCGGCTCCATATAGAATGGCGCGGTTCCGGGACGGCACGATCGAAGCCCCGGCATGTCCACACCATGGAGCATCTATGCTATCGAAGGCACTAGGAGTTTCTGGAATCACGTTACTGCTCGCCCTCTCCCCCGCCCTAGCTCAGACATCCAATACGCAATCCGGACCTCAAACCGTTGCAGTCATTGCCCCACGCCAGCACGCCCCCAGAAGAGTTTCTGGATTGCGGCCGGAACGCATAATCAACGGCGTCACCGTTTCCGACAGCACCAACTGGAGCGGCTATGCCGTCACCGGTTCCTCTTTCACCTACGCTAAAGGCTCGTGGACCGTTCCCAGTGTGAACTGCTCCACGACTCCCAACACCTACGCAGCTTTCTGGGTGGGCATCGACGGATGGAGTTCCAGCACGGTCGAGCAAACCGGAACTGATTCCGACTGCGATGGCAAGACTGCCTCGTACTATGCGTGGTACGAGTTCTATCCGAACCCGTCGGAAGAAATCAGCGGATTCACCGTCTCCCCCGGCAATCACATCTCGGCGGAAGTGAGCTATAGCGGTTCAACGTTCACCGTTACTATTACGAACGAAACGACTGGCAAAACCTATAGTAAGACCGGCAAAGTTTCCGGGGCGGCACGTTCCTCGGCCGAATGGATTGCTGAAGCTCCCTGTTGCACCAATCGCGGAGGCATTCTCCCGCTGGCGGATTTTGGTACCGTCGATTTTGGCGATGACTACACCGGCGTTAGCGACACCAATTGGGCTAGCGATTCCGGAATCACAGGACCGATCAGTGATTTCGGCAGCTCGGTGAATGAAGCCGTCATGGTCAGCACCTCAGGCAAGGACGAAGCCGTTCCTTCATCCCTATCTTCAGACGGGACCAGCTTTACCGTGAAGTGGGATTCGGAATAAGAAAATCTGATTTACAAGTGGGAATTACCAAGGGCGACGCTGAGACTTGCGCCGCCCTTTTTTCACGGCCAAACAGTACTTATTTTCGCGGGGGAAGTCCGACTGTTGATGGCGGTGAACCCATCATCCCGTGGATATGATACTTTCGGTTGTTCGCCTTCTCAGGCCAGCGTGCCATAAAGATTCCGTACTATTCAGGTAAATCATGAACAAGAAATTCCGAATTTTTGCGACCTGCGATATTGGAGAAGCATTTTCCCGGCTGCGCGAGCGCGGCTACGACCTGGAGGTTTACCCGCAGCCCCAGGCGCCGCCCAAGAGCTTGATCATCGAGAAAGTTAGGTCCGGCGTCGATGGACTCGTCACGACCCTTCGCGACCCGATCGACGCCGAGGTCTTCGAAGCGGGAAAGGACACCTTGAAAGTGGTGGCACAGATTGCCGTAGGTTTCGACAACATCAATCGTGCCGATGCCAATCGCTACAAAGTTCCTTTTACTCACACCGCCGACGTCCTGACCGAAGCGACGGCCGAGTTTGCGTTCCTTATGCTAGGAATGTTGGCGCGCCAAATGTGGAGCGCCGAGCACCTCACGCGCGAAAGCCAGTGGGGATTTTGGCATCCCTACCTGCCGTTTCTGGGGGACGAAATCACCGGCAAAACTATCGCAATCATCGGCACCGGCCGCATCGGGCTGGCCATGATCAAGAAATGCGCCGGCTTCGACATGAACATGCTGTGCTACGACCCGGCTTACGAGAACCACGATTACATCAACGCCATTCAGGAACTCATGGATTTGCGCCACACTCGTGGCATCTCGAAAGAAAAAACGTGGATCAAGTATGTTCCGTTCGAAACCGCGCTGCGCAACTCAGACTTCGTCAGCGTGCATGTTCCCCTCCTGCGTCCCGGAGAAAGCTCCACGCCAACGCTCCATCTCTTCAACGAAACTACTCTGAAGCTGATGAAGCCAACCGCCTTCCTGGGGAACACTTCTCGAGGCCCGGTAGTGGATGAAAAAGCTCTGGCCCGCGCCCTGCGTGAAAAGTGGATCGGTGGCGCCGCTCTTGACGTCTACGAGAAAGAGCCATTACCCGCCGACTCGCCGCTGCGCGATCCCTCGATCGCAGACCGCTGCCGCCTTATGCCCCATTTTGCCAGCGCCGCCCGCATCACCCGCCTTGATCCTGACCCCAACAAGGGCATGGCAGGACGCTGCGTGCAAGGCTTGATCGACGTTCTGGAATCGAATTATGGCGGTGACGTCACCAAGATGCCGTATGTCGTGAACAAAGAGGCGTTTGGGAAAACTTAGAAGAACACGAGCGAAGAAGAACATTCGAACGAAGCGCTGTTAACTGCTCTGGAGATTCTCACACCTCAAGGCCGATCGATCTCATCAACGCAAGTCCGTTGCTCTTTGTAACCATTCCTTCTTGCAGCTTGTAATCGAAGTGCATCTTTCCGTCCTTAAAATCCTCCTGAAAATGGACATTACAAAGATGACCATTGAGCGCGTTGCCAATTTCCGCCAGAGCCAGATCATGCGTGCTCACCAATCCAATCGCGCCGCGATCTAAGAGCCCGCGAACCAGGCCCTCCGCCCCAATGCGGCGATCGTGTGAGTTTGTCCCTTGCAAGACTTCGTCCAGAAGGAACAGCACCGGCGGTTCCCCAGCGGCAAGGTCAACAATCTTGCGCAGCCGCGTGATTTCCGCATAGAAGCGCGAGCTGCCCTCCTGCAAAGAATCGTTCACGCGAATGCTGGCGCCGACATGCAGCGGCGCAAGGCGCAGCCGCTGCGCCCGCACCGGCCCACCTGCCATCGCAAGCACCAGATTGATTCCAACCGTGCGCAGCAGCGTGCTCTTGCCCGACATGTTCGAACCACTTACCAAAAACACACTCCGCTCAGCCGACAGGCTGAGATTGTTCCGAACGCATCGCCCCGCCGGAATCAGCGGATGTCCCAATCCCGTCCCTTCGAAACTTGTGCCGCCTTCCATAAATTCAGGAAATGGATCGTCCGGATGTTCATAACTGTAGGTCGATAAACACAACAGAGTTTCGATTTCGCCAATCGCTTTTGACCATAACCGCACCGCCTGCCCGTGATCGCGCCGCCACCGTTCGGCCGCGAACGCCACTTGCACCGAGTACAGGAGTGGAACATTCAAAAGCCGTACGATTACATTTTCCCGTGCATCAATTAATTCGACGATCTTTCGCAGCCGCTCAATGGCGCGAAATCCCGGTAGCTTCGCTGACGAAAGCTCCCGCTGCAAAGATTGCAGGCGAGGCGTTCGGAAGTTGTGATTTTCCAATCGTTCCAGGATGGCCGAAAGCAAGCCAAGGTCTCGGAAGGCCTTTTCCGAACCAAATAGAAACTCCTCCAACCCTTTATTCAGCCGGTAAGCAATAAGGCCTTCGAGCAGAACGATCAATAGAAACGGCGTTGCAATTCCCAATCGCCACCACACCACAGCAGCCGCGGCGGCCGCGGCGGCCAGGAACGGCGCTACCCATTGAAGCCACCGCGGATTCATCCGGTTCGGCGCTTCAGCCCAGCTAAACAGTGCATCCGGATACACTCCCACGCTGGCATCTTCTCCAAGCACCGCCAGATCTTCTCGAAGATTCAGTTGATCGCGCAGTTCGCCGATCGCGACGTGTCGCTCACCAATCTCCGCAACCGTATAAGGGGCGAGCAGCCACGCGGCCAAAGTTTCCTCACCCATGCGGGTGCGAGCGGTCGAGAGAAGTTCAAACAGTCCACCGCGTCCGAATAGATCCAGATCGCCGGCGTATTCATGATGTGGATCGTTGAACCGTTCGCCCGTAGCGCCGGTCCCTGCCCAATGGTCTTCAATTCGAGAGATCCCCGTCTTGTAGAAACAGGCGGCGCGCTGTGCGAGGTCCCGGGCCCGCAGGATCCGGGAATGGTAGGACAGCAAGAAGACGAAAAGAATGAACGGCAGAACGATCCACCAAGCCGAGAGAGCATGCCTTGCAAATGACTCCCAGGCTAAACCGGCGGCGGTTAGAGCCAGAGCAAGTCGCGCGCCGCCAATCCGTGTATGAATGGCTTCGAAATGAGCCACGCGGCGTTCGCGTTCTTCCAGACGTTGCTTGTATTCTTCAATCGCTGCCACGATCTGAGAATACATCAGCCATCAGTCGCCATCGCCACGGGCTGTGGTTCCCGCTAGAATGAAAACTTGCGTGCGATCCCTGCCCTTCGAGCCTAAGGACACGAATGAAAAAAGCCGCTCTCTGTCTAGCTATTATTCCTTTACTGTTGAATTCATTCACCATCGCCGAAACTCCGCGAACCCAAACGCAACTCAAACTGATTCCACAGCCCAAGGAAGTTCAGTTGCGCGACGGCAGTTTCCACGTTAAATCCAACACGAAGATTCTGATTGAATTAGGACACCAAGAGGAAGATCGCATCGCGGCGGAGACCCTGGCCGAGGAAATCCACGACCAATCGGGACTAACCGTAAGCATCGTCGGCGAAAAGCCCGATTCCAGGCAGGAACGCAGCACCATCGTTCTGGCGCGCCTGCAAGATGAAAGAGTGAAAGAATTTCTCGCATCGAAGGGTTTGACCTCCGTTTCGATTGGCGATCAGGGATATCTTTTATTTTCCGATCCCGACCATCTCATCGTTGCCGCCAATACCGGGCAAGGCCTTTTCTATGGAGTGCAAACGCTGCGCGAACTGCTTCACAAGGACGCAGGCGGCCTGGTTTGCCCGGCGGTTTCCATTCGCGATTGGCCCAGCATGGAGTGGCGCGGCGTGCAAGATGACATCAGTCGAGGGCCAATCCCCACCGAAGAATTCATGAAACGCCAGATCGACACGCTGGCCGCCTACAAGGTGAATCTGTTCGCGCTCTACATGGAGCACGTCTTCGATTTCGCCAGCCAGCCTCTGGTCGCGCCAAGGGAAGCGGCCCTCACGCCGAAGGAGATCGAGGCTCTGGTGGCCTACGCTTCAAGCCGCTACGTCACGATTCTTCCCGAACAACAAACCTTCGGCCATCTTCACCACATGTTGAAGTACGAAATTTATTCCGATGTTGCGGAGCGTCCGCACGGCCATGTACTTACGCCAACCAAAGATCGCTCCTACGAAATCATCAAAGCCATGTACGCGGATCTGGTTCCACTTTTTCCCGGACCATTCCTGCATATCGGCGGCGACGAGACCTTTGAACTAGGTCACGGGCAAACTGCGGCCCGCGCCTCTCAAGTCGGCTTGGGCCGCGTCTATCTCGAGCACATCCAGAAAGTCGACAGCATCCTTCAGCCATATCACAAAGAGCTGATGTTCTGGGGCGATATCGCCGTAAAATATCCCCAACTCCTCAGCATTTTGCCCAAGGAGATGATCGCCGTTCCCTGGGATTACGATCCCAAACCAAGTTACGCAAACATCATCAAACCGTTTCGCGACGCAGGATTGCGCGTCGTCGTCGCGCCCGGAGCGAATAATTGGAATCAAGTCTGGCCAAATCTGGACGACGCCTATGTGAACATCCGCAATTTTGTGCGCGATGGTCAAAGCCTGGGCTCGATGGGCATGCTCAACACAACTTGGAATGACGATGGCGAATCGATCTACGGAATGGCTTGGCCTGCACTGGTTTTTGGCGCAGCGGCGGCATGGCAACCCGGCGAATCGGATGTGGAGCAATTCAAGAGCGCTTACGATTGGTCGTTTTATCGTAATGACGACGGTACATTCCACGATGTACTGGAGGACCTCGACCAGGGGCACCAGGCGCTCGGCAAAATAAAAGTCAGCACTGAAACCGACGAATTATTCTGGGCCGATCCTTTCACTCCCGAAGGCGCGGCGCTCATGCAGAAAATTCTTCCCGCGGCCTCCGATATGCGCCTGAGCGCCGAGCACGCCATCGAGTTGCTTTACCGTAACGCCGGCAAAGCGCACTCGAATCAGACCTCTCTCGCCGACCTGATCTTGGCGGCATGGCGTTGGGATACTCTCGGGATGAAGGCCCAGTTCACCCTGGAGATCAATCAGTTTTATTGGGACGCTTTCCAAAACCAGACTGATGTAGACCGCGTAGACAACGATCTGGCAGAGATCACAGACATCAATGCCAGGCTGGAAGATCTGCGCGACGCAACGACACGACTCAGCGACCTGTACCGGCAAGCCTGGCTTCGGGAATACAATCCGTTCTGGCTCGAAAATGTTTTGGTGCGCTATGACACATTGGCGCGAGAGTACCAATCGAAAATCGTAGCCGTACGCCAGGTTCGAAGGCAATATGACTCGACAAAAACCTTGGCGCCGCCGCAGGAGTTAGGATTTTATTTGCAGCCGTAAGCTTCGCCGGAGATTGAACCGCAACAGAGATTGAGCGACAAACTCAAGGTAGAGATCATGCTGGCATCCGTTACCCGTCTTCGTGTACGTCTTCCTCGCTATCTTCCAGCATTTCTGTGGTACACGTTTCTCACCCGACGCCAGTTGATACGCGCCACCGGTTTTCGTGGTGGACGCTTTCTTCTCGACGCCAAGCGTACCTTCTGGACGCTCACCCTGTGGAACACCGAGCGCGACATGAAAGCTTATCGAGGTTCAAACGCCCACGCAAAGGTCATGCCTCGCCTTGCTGAATGGTGCGATGAGGCTGCTTACGCGCACTGGACACAGAATGACGACTTCGTTCCATCATGGCAATCCGCCTTCGAACACCTGGAGAAAGAAGGACGGCTCTCCAAGGTCGCGCATCCATCCCTCGATCACAAAGCTCGAAGGTTTCCGTTTCCGCGTTTATCTCCGCTGATCGGAGCGGACATCAAGCCTCGCACGCGTTAGTGGAAAGCGGTCTAACAGAAGTTTGTTACCCTCATCAGGATGTTTTCCCAGCGCACCAATTGGAAACTCACGCGAAACCGCCTAACCGACACGCTGGAAGAAGTGCGTTCGAGCGGCATCCGCGTGCTCGATCTCACGCTCTCCAATCCCACTCGCGCCGGCTTGCGTTACGACTCATCCAGAATTCTCGAGTCTCTAGCCTCGCCCGAATCCATGGATTACGATCCTCACCCGAAAGGCTTGCCCAGCGCGCGGACGGCTGTCGCGCGGTATTACCAGGCTGGCCACAACCTTCCCGAATTCAATCCCGAATCCCTGATTCTCACCACCAGCACCAGCGAAGGTTATTCGTTCGTCTTCCGCCTGCTCTGCAATCCAGGAGACGAACTTCTGGTGCCCAAGCCGAGTTATCCATTGTTCGAATTTCTCGCCGACTTGCAGGACGTAAAGCTCATTCCTTACCCGTTAATCTACGATCACGGCTGGCAAATGGATTTTCCGTCCCTGGAAAAAGCCGTAACCGAACGAACGCGGGCCGTGGTGGTGGTTCATCCCAATAATCCCACCGGCTCTTTCGTACACGCGCATGAGTGCAAATTGCTGAATGAATTTTGCCGGGCGCACGAACTGGCCTTGATCGCGGATGAAGTCTTCCTCGATTACGTTCTCGACGATTACCTTCTGGATCGATCTTCGCCGCAAAGCTTTGCCGCCAATCAGGATGTACTTACCTTCACCCTGAGTGGCGTTTCGAAAATCTCCGCCCTGCCGCAGATGAAACTTGCTTGGATCGCCGCCAGCGGGCCCGCCGCGGAGGTCCAAGCTGCGATGGCACGGCTCGAAGTGATCGCCGATACGTTCCTCTCGATGAACGCGCCGGTTCAGTGGGCGGCCTCCGCACTGCTATCTCTGCAGAATTCCATTCAGCGCCAATTGCTCGATCGAGTGCTGGCGAACCTCACAGAATTGGACCGCCTTCTCGCCAAGCAAAAAACATGCGAGCGCCTGATTGTAGAAGCCGGCTGGTACGCGGTATTGCGAGTGCCCGTCACCCAAACGGATGAAGAATTGGCGGTCGATCTGCTGCGTAAACAATCGGTACTCGTCCACCCCGGACACTTTTACGACTTCCCCCGTGACGGCTACTTAGTGCTAAGCCTAATCACCCGCGAAGATGAATTCAAAGAAGGGATTGAACGGATATTGGAGTTCCTGAACGATTGCTGATCCGAAACTTCCGTCGCAATTCCAATCACAAAATCACGAATTCTCAATAACCCAATCCTCAATCCTCGCTTCCGCTCCTTCACCGCTTCACCAGCCACGGATTACTCTCGCGCTCCTCGCCGATCGTGGTCAACGGCCCATGCCCCGGAATCACAACTGTGTCATCCGGCAAAGCCAGAACAGTGCCATGCAACGACTCGATCATCTTCTTCATCGAGCCCCCGGGTAGATCCGTGCGGCCAATCGACCCCGCAAACAGCGTGTCTCCGGCGATCAAAGTTTTTTCGGCAGGGAAGTGGAGGCAGATGCTGCCTTCTGTATGCCCAGGCGTATGCAGAATGGTAGCGACATGGGAGCCCGCCTTTACGGTGTCGCCAGTGCTCACACTCTGGTCAATCTCAACCGCGCCCGGCGGCGCCATGCCAATCCACTTAGCTTGTTCGTCCAGCATTTTCAAGAGCGCGTAATCATTCTGATTGAGCAGGATCGGCGCGCCCGTCGCCGCTCGCAGCTTCATCGCACCCCCCACATGATCGATGTGCGCATGCGTGATAACGATCTGCTTGACTTGCAGGTTATGCTTTCGAAGCAGCGTCAGAACCGTTTCTATCTCGTCGCCCGGGTCAATGACCATCGCTTCATGCGTGCTCTCATCGCCAATAATCGAACAGTTGCACTGGATGGGTCCGACCGGGAATATTTCGTGGATCATGCTTACATTGTAACCAGTACCTCTTTGCCAGCCCTGGTTTCCAGCAGGTGAGGTTGCCGTAAGCGGGCGTGCGAGCGGTGAGTGCAAGTTCATACTTGCCATAAGGCGCTGGCGGCGCAACAATACGCCATCGCAGGGAGGTTCAGTGGCGAAATACCGTCAACACGGATACCAGGATCGTGACCAGAAACCGCATAGAGAAAAAGAAAAGGACTCGGAATCCCGGCCCTCGTCCTCGCCGCAAAATCGTGACAACACTTTTGGACCGCGCCCAGTCAATTTGCCCGGAACCCGCGCAGTCTCCCGTTGCACGCAGTGCGGCACCGTTCTATCGGGCATGCCCCCCACCGGCCTCTGCCCTAAATGCGGTTTCGAGCTGCACTCCTGCAAACAATGCGCCTACTTCGACCCCGGTAGCCGCTTCGAGTGCATGAAGCCCGTGGCCGTAAGAGTGCCGCGAAAGGATATGCGCAACGACTGCACTCTGTATGAACTGCGCGTGGCGCGAGAGAAGGAAACTTCCACGCCCGCCACTCTGCGTCCGAACGATGCTCGCCAGGCATTTGAGAATCTGTTTAAGAAGTGAAATTGAGAAGTGAACCTCATCGAAACCGGACTGTCCTTCAGCTCACGGTTTCTGCGTCGGCCTTAAAAGAATCTCGCTCACAAACGATTGCGGAGCCTGCGTCACCAGCATTTCCACCGCGTGCGCCACATCTTCCGGTTGCAGCATCTTTGCGGGATCTTTTCCGGCATGTGGGCTGAACTCGGTATTCGTCGATCCCGGACAAATCACGCTGACGCGAATCTGATGCGGTCGCAACTCCTCGGCTACCGAATAGCTCAGCCCGTTCAATCCCCACTTGGAGGCCGCATACGCCGCACCATTCGGTAAAGCGTTCTTTCCCGCAAGCGATGAGATGTTGATGATGTGCCCACCCGACCCGCGAATCATCCGGGGAGCGAATACGAGAATCGTGTAATAAACTCCGCGCAGATTGGTGTTCAAAATCTCATCCCACCCTTCGGGCAGCAGTTCATGCAGCGGCCCGGCGAGTCCTCCAATCCCGGCATTGTTCACCAGGATATCCACGCGCCTCAACGTAGCTTCCACACGCTGCGCGGCTCTCTCCACTGACTCGAAGCTCGTAACATCGCAAGTGACGGCCATGGCCTGACCGCCTGCGTCTGAGATTGCACGGGCGGTCGAGTCGAGCGCTGCGTGGCTGCGTCCCAGCAACGCTACTGATGCGCCCATCTGGGCAAGTGACTGGGCAATCGCCGCACCGATTCCCCGGCCCCCGCCGGTCACCACTGCGACCTGTCCTGCAAGCTTCCTGGGATCAAAACCTTGATTGCCGGTGTCCATATCCACGAATCCTCATAAGAGAGTCGGAGTTCCCACAGTGTTTTGCTTCGGTACTGTCCGGTTCCAACTGATTCTGCATCTTATAGAATACCGATGGGCAGCACGAAGGCGCTTGCCTTCGGATGCACAGGTACTTATAATCCGGCAGACCGGGATGCGGGTTGAATCGATGTCTAGGTTGACTTAAGGGTTGCGGGTGACGCACCGGAGCAAGCCGGAGATTGAACGGCGGCCCGAGGCTTGCTGAGCGGTCCAGAGGATTGAAGCTGCTGTTTCAACGAAAATTGTGCATTTCTAAGGTGCAAGGAGCTAATACTGATGAATAAGATTCTGGTCACGGTTGTGCTCGGGGTGGCTGCTTCGGCAGCGGCCCAGACCGCGGCGCAGCCTGCGCAACAACAACAGCAACCCGCGCCAACAACCCAGGGACAGACACCAGCCGCCCAGGCCCCTGTCATTAAAGATCCTGCCGAATACAACGCATATGTAGGCGCCATCCAGCAAAAAGATCCTGCGGCGCAAATCAGCGGCCTTGAAGCGTTTATGACGCAGTATCCCAACAGCGTGATGAAAATTCCCGCCCTGCAAACCCTGATGCAGGATTATCAGAGGACCAATAGTCAGGCAAAGACCATCGACACAGCCACCAAGCTGGTTGCTGCCGATTCAAATAACGTCCGCGCCATGGCTTTGTTGTCGTATGTCGATCGTCAGAAAGCGCAAGGGGGCGATGCCAACGCCAAGCAGGATCTGGTGGATGCCAAAAAATATGGCCAGATGGGATTGGACGCGCTACCCAAATTTACCAAGCCCGAAGGCACCTCCGACGCCGATTTCGCCAAGATGAAGGGTGAGATGAGCGCGATATTCAACGCCGCCATCGGCATCGCCGACCTTACAGACAAAGACTATCCTGGCGCTCGCACCGATCTCCGTGCCGCTGCTGACGCGAATCCTCAGGATTTCAGCGTCGTTTACCCGCTCGCTCTCGCCTATGCCGGGCCCAACCCCGCGGATCCCAACGTTCCACCCGATCCCTTGAATACGATCTGGTACGCGGCTCGGGCTTCCATCGTTGCTCCTACCCCTCAATATCAGCAGCAGATCGAGAAATACGCGCGCAGCCAGTACGTCAAGTATCACGGCGGCGATGACGGCTGGACCGATGTGCTCGCACAGGCCAAAGCGAACCCAACTCCTCCCGCGAATTTCGCCATCAAGCCCGCTCCCACTCCGGATGAGCAGGCTCACAATATGGTGACCGCTACCACACCGGAGAAAATGGACTTCGCTACCTGGGAGTTTGTTCTATCGAATGGCAAACAGCCCGATCAGGATGCTGTTTGGAATGTTATCAAGGGCAAGCCTGTGCAGATGAACGGCACGGTCATCAGCGCCTCGGCGCAGGAGATCGGTATTGCCGGCAGCTCCGACGATATCGATGCTAAAAAAGCCGACATCAAGTTGATGTTTGAGGACAAGATTCCCGAGCGGTTGATCCCAAAGGAAGGCACGTCGTTTGACTTCCAGGGAGAACCAAATTCCTACACCCCCAACCCTTTCATGATGACCATGACCAATGGCAGGCTGTTGAAGGCGGCAGCTCCAGCCAAGGCTCCGGTGCATCACAAACCAGCCTCGCAGTAGCCTCTTTCGATTCAAGCAAGCAGGCAGCCCGTAATGGCTGCCTGTTTTTTTATCCTGGGTTTCTTATCCTGGGACGTGGATCTGGGCCGCGCCTGTTAGCGGACGGCTTTCTTTTCCATGCTCAAAGGACGTGCACTGCGAGGCGGGCGTTTGGCGCCGTCGCGTAGTTGCCGTACATCGATTTTAAGTTCGTCGATCGTTCGGCTTAACGTATTGCGGTGCATGCCTAATTCGCGGGCAGCACGGCATTGGTTTCCTTTGTTCTCCTGTAGCACGGTAAGGATGAAGCGCTTCTTGAACTCGCGCACTCCTTCCGAATAAAGAATGTTGCTGCGGTACATCTGCAAAATGAGGGCTTCCAGTTGATCTTTCACAATAGTCTCTTCTTTCTTCGCTCGATCTCAGATGGATCGTGGTTTAGTGTCTGTAAAAATGGCCCACTGCGGTGCGTGCTGTTTTATCTGCGGGCGGAAGCGGGTGCCACCAAATTCCTCGGAGCGCGATGCAGAAAATCCAACCCTTGATAAAACCTTGCTCGCAAAGCCGAGGGCGCTACCCAAATCGCCGCCCTACCGACAACCAAAAAATACGGCGCCAATTCTGACTTCTCCAACAATGACGACGTTGGTGTAAATGCGGTCAAACCCATCAGGACCACCGCCACTACCAGCGCGCCCTTTACTATTCCCAGCATTGCTCCCAGAAAACGGTCGAATCCACTGAGCCCCACTTCTTTCATCAACTTGCGCGCGACTCTTCCGGCAAGGCTGAACACCATCAAAATCACAAAAAAAATGGCAAGAAAAGCTAGAACCTGAGCCAATAACTCGGAGTTCAAAATCTTTATCAGCCAGTTGGCCAGCCTCTGATATTGCCAGGCTGCTACCACGTATCCCACCACCAACCCAGCCATGCTCAAAGCTTCGGCGAAAAAGCCATGCATGGCGGCCAAAAGAACATTCAAAACAATGACCGCCAGAATGCACCAGTCCGCCAGTGTCATGCCGAAACCGCTTTCCAGCTGCCTGCGGCGCTCTTAAACATCCAGTTTGCGTCCGGTGATTTGCAGATACGCATCCAGATATTTCTGGCTGGTGCGCTGTGCAACCTCGGCTGGCAATGCTGGCGCAGGTGGCTGTTTGTTCCAGCGAATCTCTTCCAGATAATCGCGAACATACTGCTTGTCGTAGGACTCCTGCGACCGGCCTGGCTCGTATTTGTCGGCAGGCCAGAAGCGGGATGGATCCGGGGTCAATACTTCATCGGCAAGCGTAATGCCATGCGCGGTGCGGCCAAATTCAAATTTGGTATCGGCAATGATGATTCCTCGCTGCCGGGCATAATCTGCCGCCTTCTTGTACACGCGAAGCGTAAGTTCGCGCAGCGTGCTCGCAGTCTCCGTTCCCACGATCTCGCACATTTGGCCAAACGAAATGTTCTCATCGTGACCGCTGGTCGCCTTCGTCGAGGGCGTGAAAATAGGCTCCGGAAACGCCTCGGACTCGCGCAATCCGGAAGGTAATTGAATGCCGCACACCTTGCCGGTAGCTTTGTATTCCTTCCACGCCGAGCCTGAAATATAGCCTCGCACCACGCACTCAACCGGAAACATTTCCGCGCGCTGCACGATCATCGAACGTCCCCGCAACTGCTCGGCATATTTTTGCAGAGATTGCGGATACCGCGCCATGTCGGCCGTGATCAGATGGTTCGGCACGATATCTGCAAGGAAGTCGAACCAGAACAGCGAAATCTGGGTCAACACACGGCCCTTCTGCGGAATTCCTGTCGCCAGCACATAGTCAAATGCTGAGATTCGGTCCGTTGCCACGAACAGGAGGCGTTCATTATCCAACTGGTATACGTCGCGCACTTTTCCGCTGGCATGCAGTTGAAGATCGGGGAAGTCTGTTTGTAAAAGGACGGGATCAAGAAGTTCGTTCATATAGAAATATTAAGGCAGAGCGAAGCGTATTTTAGCCTTTCAGAAATTTTTGTCAACGACGGAGATTTACATCTCTTATTTTATCGAGACGCGGCAACAGCGGACCAAAAGTCCTTCGTCAGACTCAAAGTCAGTTGCATTTTCGGCAGGCCTGGTTGTGGAAAAGCTGAGGATGGACGTGGATAATTCGGGCGCCCGCAATTTATGCGGCATTCGCCGTCGAGCGTATACTTCGCTCTGCATAAGGGCCCGCCGTATCTCCGGACAATGTCACAGGACGTACGAATCTCCCCAAGAGTAAGTACCGCATCAGGAGGGCATGGAATGCAAAACCACTCTTCAACCATCCCGGTTTTCAAGCTGATCGGCTTTGGATTGCTGGCATTCGCCATTACCGCACTGGCGGGTGGTGTCTGGAGCGGCCTTCTCGTCGTCAATCTTCAGAGCAGTCCTGCTATCCCTTGGTCCGTTCCAACCATGGGGCTTCTTCTCTGGCTGGCGTGGAGCTATCTCGGTGGCTGGGGATGGCCGCATCGCACCGCTGAAGCACGTCGTCTCTATCTACGTGCTAATCGAAAGCCTATTCAGTCCTACGTTTGGTCCTGGATTGCAGGTGCTCTCGCCGTAACAGCGCTGGCCGGATACTGGATCGTGCTGTTCCGCTTGGTCAAAACGCCGCCCAATCTATTCTCCGATGTATCCCGTTATCCCCGCCTCACCGTGGCGCTGGCTATTCTGATGGGATCGCTGGTTGCGCCGCTAATGGAAGAAGCCGGATTTCGTGGATACTTCCAAGTGGCGCTCGAGCGCGAATTTCGGGGGCCTCTGGCCATTACGATCTCGGCCTTCGTGTTCGCGCTGGCACATGGTCCGACCCAGGGCTTCTTGTGGCCAAAGATTGTTTTTTATTTCCTGGTCGGAATCGTCTTTGGGGTCACCGCTTACTTGACGAATTCCGTTCTTCCAGCCATTCCGGTTCACGTCGTGGGTCTGCTGATCTTTTTCAACTTGATATGGCCTCACGACTCGGCACGCACGCTGGTTTGGGATGCCGGCGCCGATCGGTGGTTCTGGCTCCACGCAGCGCAAACAGTAGTTTTCACCGTACTGACAATTGGGGCTTTTCGACGACTCGCGAAGTTGAAAATTCCAACAGCGGCGCTCCCGGCAGAATTAGACACGCCGGAGGTTCTCCCGACAATCGGCTAAGCAGTTCCATCTTGCAAGTTGCCAGGCTCCGAGGCCAATGGCGGAAAACCTCATATGTAGTAGGGAAAGATTGAAAAGGTGGATTCGAGCCGCGCCGGGAACTTTAATTCCTTGTCATTCCGACCGGCTTCAGCCAGGAGGAATCTGCTGTTACGCTTTCCACGGAGTGGCCATATCAGCTATGAAAAGCTAAAGCTTCTTGGGCCGCTTACGGGAGCCATGGAAGACCCGGAGGATTTGTACCTCATCGATTTTAATCTGGTACGGGACTAAGTAGGGAGTGTCGGGAACCACAAGTTCCCGCGTGCCAAGTATTCTTCCGGGACGGCCGAGGGCAGGGGGCTGCGTCAAAAGGGCGACAGAATGCTTGATCGCAAGCACGACTCGACCCGCAGCCTAAGGACTGTCAAGCGCAACATATTCTGCCTCTGCCTCCAAACTGGCGAGCGCGCGCGAGAGCCATTTAACGCGCACGCCGCGTCCATTTGTTCATGGTCCGCGCGACTTCTTTAGGGCTGGCGAACTCGCCGCGGGCGGCTTCCGCGATGGCCTGTTTGATTTCGCCAATTTGCCATTGATTGAGTGAAACATACTCGCGAATCGCCTCAGCGGCCACGAACGAGCGGCTCCGCTGCGTAACTTTAGACAATTGGTCCAACTGATTTTTCAGTTTTGAATCGAGACGCAAAGTGAGAACCGAGGTCGTCCCTGGCATTTGTATTCTCCTGTATACATTCACATCGGACGTATACAGGTTTCGCCTCTACTGCGCCCCAAACCTCACCGACACCAGTTTCGATACTCCCGGCTCCTGCATCGTCACCCCATAAAGCACCGGCGCAATACTCATCGTCTTCTTACTGTGAGTGATCAGCACGAACTGAGTCTGGACGCTCATCTCTTTTACCAGCTCCGTAAATCGTCCAATATTGGCCTCGTCCAGCGGCGCGTCCACTTCGTCGAGAATGCAGAACGGACTCGGCGTGTACTGGAATATTCCCACCAGCAACGCCAGGGCCGTAAGCGCCTTCTCCCCGCCCGAAAGCAGCAGCACGCTCTGCAACCGCTTTCCCGGAGGAGATGCCACCACATCGATTCCACTTTCGGCCGAGTTTTCTTCGTCCGTCAGCTTCATAAACGCATGTCCGCCGCCAAACAGCTTCTTGAACGTGGCCTGGAAATTCTCGTTGATCTTCGCAAACGCTTCCTGAAACTTCTGCCGCGATACTTCGTCGATCTCTCGAATCGTCGCCGTCGTGTTCCCAATGGAAGAGATAAGATCTTTCCTCTGCGTGTCCAGAAAAGTATGCCGCTCGGTGATTTCGCGGTACTCCTCGAGCGCCATCATGTTCACCGGACCCATGGCGTCGAGCTTCGTCCTCATCTCGCGATACAACTGATCGCGTGCCGTCAGTTCGTCTCCAGCCACGCGCGTCACACTGTCATCGGCTAGCAGCACAGGCCGCTCAATCCCCAGTTCGTTTAGGCAAGTCTCCGCCATGTGCATTGCATCAGCCTGTAGTTTGGCGGCGGATGCCTGCATCTCTCCGCGCCGATCCCGCGCCTGGTCGAGCAGCAGCCGCGCGCTTCGCAGTAGCTCGTCGATCTCTGCCAGCCTCGCCCGCAGTTGATCCTTCTCGAACTGCAGCAATCCCTCACGCGCCTGCCCCGCATTTCGCTCGGCCTCAAAGTCCGTGGACTGTTGCTCCAACTGCACATTCTCGCTCTCGCGCTGTAGTTTCTCCGCCGCCGCGCCTTCCATCTGCGACACCAGCGTGTGAACGCGCTGGTTCATTTCGCTAAACAGCGAATCGATGCGCGCCAGTACTCCGGCCGCTGACCGGTGCCGTTCCTCAAGCGCCGCCACAGCCGCCACTCGCTGCGAGCTCGATTGTGCCGCGTCTTCTCTCCGCTGCCGCAACCCACTCAGCGATTCTTGACCCGCCGCAATCTTCTGTTCCAACTGTCCTCGCGCTTCCTCCAGCACCGCGATTTCGTCCTGCCGCGTCGCGATAACCGCTTCCTGTTCCGTCCTCGCCGCCGCCAGCCGTTGCAGTTCGGATTGCGATATCCGCATCCGCTCCATCACCCGGGCCATTTCCGCATCCAGCTGCTGCAGCATGTGCCCCGACGTCATCGACTGATGTTCCGCCTTACGCTTTTCGCCCTCCAGCCGCTCCAGCGTCGAGCCAAATTCCTTGATCTCCCGGCCCAGCGTCAGCACCCGCATCTCTTCTTCCCGCAACGACCGCTCCAACTCTTCAAGCTGCCGAAGAACTTCCCGCAACTCGCGCTTCATCGATAGCGGACCTTCAGCCCGCTGCTTGCCGCCAGTCACCGTCACATTATGAAAACACTCTCCGGATTGCGACAAAAAGAACGCATCCGGATTTTCCAACGCCAGCCCTCGCGCCGTATCCGATCCCGGAACGATGTAACCATCCCGCAGCTTCGGCAAAATCACTTCCAGGGATTTCCCAAAGCCATCCAGAACGCGAATCGTATTCTTCAGCGGAACAATCGATGCCGTCGCCGGCGCGCAATGCGCCGCTTCATCCACCACGAACGAAAATTTCGCCTGTGAATCCTCCGGATGCACCAGGAAAGTCGCGCGCCCATCCACATCGCTTCGCAGCAGCCGCAGCCCTTCATCGGCCGCATCCCACGACTTCACCACGATGTAGTTCAACTCATCGCGAAGAAAATCTTCCACCACGCGCTCGAATCTCGGCTCAACTTCAAGAAAATCCGCCAACACTCCCACCGGCGCAAGCCCGCCCTGCATCACTCCCGACTGAAAAAGCCGTCGCACCGATTCCGTCGAATACCCATGCTCCGCAATCACCGCCTCTAGCGACCCTTTTTTCCCCAAAGCCGTCGCGAACTCCGCACGCAAACCATCGAGATGCGTCTTGGCCCTCACTTCTTCCTGCCGCTTGCTCTCGATCAATCGCCGAAGTTGGCTGATCTCTTGCGCAATCCCCTCGGCACGCTGCGTCACCGTCTCAAACTCAAGAGCCAGTTGCCCGCGCTGCCCGCCAAACGCCTCAACCTGAAGATTGGCATTATTGATTTCACCTTCAAGTCGCCTTGCGTCCCGGTCGGCCCCGGCCAGTCGCTCCTCCGCCTGCGCCAGTTGATTCCGCAGCCGCGACGCCGAGGACACCGTGTCGAACATCACCACGCGCGACTCTTCCAACCCGTATTCCAAATCCGCCAGCGCCGCGGCCGCAGCCGTTGCTTCCTGCTGTGCGAAAGCTAGCTCCTGCTGCGCGCCCGCCAAATCAGCCGCCGCCGATTCCAACATCTGATGATTCGAATCGCGCTCCGCTTCGAGCGACGTCAATCGTTGTCGTGCGTGCGCCAGCTCCGCCTCGGCCGCCGCCGATCGCGCCACCAGCTCTGCGCACCGCTCATCATTGTGGCGGCGTCGTGCCCGTGCACGATCGATTTCCATCGCCAGTTCGCTCAGACGATCCCGATTCTCCCGCAACTCCGTGTCAATCGCATACCCTCGTTCCGTAGCCTCGCCGTGTTCAGCCTCAAGCTGCTGCACCGCCTCCGTGCGCCGCTGCATGTCCTCGGCAAGAGCGCTCAGTTGAGCATCCAGCTCGGCGCTCTCCTGTTCGAGCGCCGCGAACTTGCTGGCCAGCACCACCCGCAACTCGGCCCGCATTTCGTCGCGCAGCTTGGCAAAGCGCTCCGCCTTCGCCGCTTGGCGCTTCAACGAATTCATCTGCCGCGTCACTTCGTCGAAAATATCGTTCACCCGCGCCAGATTCAGCTTGGCGTCTTCCAGCCGCGCTTCCGCCAGACGCTTCTTCGTCTTGAACTTCGTGATCCCCGCCGCCTCCTCGAGAATCGCACGCCGGTCCGTCGGACGGCTGCTAAGAATCTGCCCAATGCGTCCCTGCTCGATCAGCGCATAAGTCTCCGGCCCCAGTCCCGTGCCCATGAACAGGTCCTGGATGTCGCGCAGTCGGCACAGCTTTCCATTCAGCAGATATTCGCTGTCGCCGGAACGAAACAGCCGCCGCGTTACTACAATCTCCCCTGCATGAAACTGCTGCTGATTGAATTTGCGCCGCCGAATTTTCAGCACCACATGCGGCGCGCCGCTCACCGCCGCGGACGTCGCATTCGGCACCACGTTATGCACCGGCAACGCGAACACCGGCTCATCGTCGGGAAAAGCAATAGCAATCGTGTCGATCTTCGACCGCGGCACTTCCACTTCTTCAGTCCTGCCCGGCTGCGCTTCTTCCATCGCGCTCTCGGTTTCGGCGGCCGCGCGCGAGCGAATCGCCTCCTCGTCCCAGTTCTCCGCGTATCGCGAAGACGCTGCATTCAGCGGCAGGTCGTCCTGAATGTCGATCTCGGTCGGCGCATTCGCGTCCTCCTCGAGATACTCCTGAGGATCGATCAGCGTCAGCGACACCTCCGCCATCCCCGTCGGCTTGCGGTCCCGCGTCCCCGCAAAGATCACATCTTCCATCCTCGATCCGCGCAAAGTCTTCGCCGATTGCTCGCCAAGCACCCATGAAATGGCATCGGCTATGTTGGACTTTCCACAGCCGTTGGGTCCGATGATGGCCGCGACCCCATCCCCATGAAACTTGAGGTCGGTGCGATCGCAGAATGATTTGAAACCGAGAATTTGTAGCCGCTTCAGTTTAAGCAACGTAAACTCCTTCGTTGAACCTAGCCGTTGAACTCGAACTGGTCCCAGACTTTGGGTGGCGCAGCGTTCATTGCTGCGGCAAATACTGCGTTTAGGTCGGCAGCTTCCGCTGCCGTTCCGCGTCGAACGCGCCTCTTACTCTCCCGCCGGAGGTGTTTACCAGGCGGATACTTCAACACCAAACAACGTCAAGTTAAGATGCACGTGGAACCCAAAGGCCGTCCCGGCTGGAAAGGCGACCACAAAATTAACCAACTGTAACGGTCAAATAGGGCCGGGGTCAAGCAATATAACACCATATATTGTATGACCTTACAGTCGAACGCTCTGGGTTGCACACACAATGCAGCAATTGGGCACTTTACGGGTGAGGGAAGGAAGAGGCGGGAAAATCGCGAGAGCAATGTGATGGTAGCGCGAAGACATCCTAAACACAACGGAAACCGCGCCGAATCAGAGGTTCTTTTGGAAGTCTTCTAAGGCAAATCAAGCTGAGCTCGGCGGTGGAGATAGTCGGTCTGCGGAGCATGCACTGCGGTCGTATTATGCAGCCTTTGGGTGGCGCAGCGCTTTCAGCGCTGCGATTCATCCTCCATCCAGTGAGCATCCCTGACGTAGTGAAGAGCCTTCTCGCTCGATTCATTCCTTGTGACATCCGACCTTGTCATCCACAGCCCAATCCTCCGATCATGCCTACGCAAGCAGTGACAACAATTAGGTTCGGCTCGACCAAAATCAGCTAACCCCTTTGTTTCGCTGATTTTGACCATTAAATTCTTTACCCCAGGGATATTACAGCGAATTTCTGGTGGTGGGCTGATGACTGTGTTGCCCGAAAAAACCGCGATTTCCGGTGGTGTCGGAATTGTACGTTGAGCCTAAAAAAGCTCGCTTTCTTGGCGCTATTGGCACTCGCCTTTTTCAATCCATGTAAAACCCTTGGGGCTGACCCTCGCAATGCTAATCGGCCCGAAAACGAGTCTAGGGGTTGCGCTTTCCTGAAGTGCAATACTGGTTCGAATGAATTCCTCTGGGTCCTGGACTGCCTCGCCGAAGTGTGCAGCGAGATACGGTTGCGCGGTCGTATTAACACCAGTACTGATGACCCCGACTTTTGCGGTAAGAGAATTAGGACCATCCCCAATTATGTTAACGACTCCATCGGTCTGATTTGTTTTCAAGGCCCCCCAAACAAAATCGGGTTGTCCGTTTTCAGTCCCAAAAAACACGACTTGGAACATTTGTTTGAAGGTCAGGAAATAAGCGAAGGATTTAGGATTGTTTCCTCTGACAGCAATGATTTCTTTAGCGATTGGCGACTTAGATTTAATGATAAATGCGGACAAGGCGTTAGTAGGGCCACCCTCGGGGTTAATTTGTTGAACCATTTTCCTGAAATCGAATCCGGTATTTTCGTCGATAAAGAGCGGGGTTGCGACGGCCCAATAAAAATCTTGTCCGGTTTGAATTTTGCAGATGAATTTCACTCCATCACTACCAATCAGGAGGCTATCAGTGCCGACCCAAACGGACTCGCCGTCTTGAATAGCAACTATGATAGTAGCGCTGCACAGGGATGGAGGGAGTACTACGCAGAGAGTAATCAGGAAACTTCTGTAATGACAGGCACGGATGACGATTTGGATATATCTGAGGATGGCAAGGAATGGTTTCATCTTCGCGGAGATCATTGCCGTAAGCAGTTACCGCTTTGGCGCGCCAATTTTACGCCGCACCTAGCAGTTCAGCAATCGTCCAAACATGATCGGCCAGCCCCGCTGCCATGGCGGGGGATGGCCCTTTGTGAGTCTGATGCGGACGACAGAAATTGTAGAAGGCAACGTACAAAGTGATTGCAGCCTTGTGATTTTCGAGTTTCTTGCTGAAAGCATTTGTTAAGCGAGTAAGTCTCCGAAGATGCATCCGAACACTCAAATTGGCGCGTTCCACATGAGACGTAGAGATTCGGGAAAAATCCGGCCTGCCGATTTTGACTTTTGGGACCGCTCCCAAAACGCGTCCGCTGCCGTACCAGTTGTCCGTGCGAACCTTGCCGTAGATTTTGAAAAGCTGCCCGAAATCCACATTTTTCCCGAAGTGTTCCCGTATTGCGCCCACGTAGCCGTTGAATTGGTCCGACGTAATCTGATAGCGGCCATCGGTGCGCTTGCGAAGATCGCTGGCGAACGCATGAGCACTGACACCGCAACGCGTACCTACTCATGCCTTCCAGCATCAGCGTGATAGCCTGCGCGAACTTCTCAGAATCGGTCGAATGCGCGGGGCGCACATAGGCCGGAGCAGTAGGATCGGCAAAGGTAAAGTACAGCGCCATCGTTGGACGCGGCGCTTACCGAAGTACCCAAACTTTTTACAGGATTGGTGCTGGCATTTGATGCAGGTCATGTGCGTTCTCCGCTTGATTTCTGCGGAGGAACGCGCCACAATAGATTCTCTAGGTCTAGGGCGTGGGTTACTCCGCGCTTTGGATTAGCCCCGACTCCTGTTTCAGCAGAAGCCGGGGCGCACTACGTAAGGGTTAGCCCGTTAGGGCGGTGGCACAACCGTAATTTCCACGGTTGGACCGTTAGCAGTGAAGCGAACTGTGATTGTGATTTTCACTGTGCTCTGCCTTTCTCTCGCTCCTCAGTGCTCCAAACACTGAGGAGTCCGTATTTAAAGTCAAAGTTATTTCTTCTCGCCCTGCTCAGAATCATCAAGGCCATAGACATAAGCAGGGCCGTAAGGATCAAACCTTACCCATTCATCCCCATGCAGCGCCCTGAACTTTTCTCTCTCAATTTCTCTTTGACGATTGGCCTTACGCAGTTTGGCCACTTTTGTGTTCGGCTTCCAGCGATAGGTGGCCACCCCTCCAATCTCAGAGCAATCAATTTCTTTGGGGTGCAAGCGCTTAAGCGTTGCCGAAATAGATGCGAGAGGGTTCGACTTGTAGTCGCTAAAATCAAACCCCGAAACCATCAATGCATCACGCATCTGCGTCACCGTAAACCATTGTTTGGAGTGGCCTTCCAGAATCTCTCGAATATTCTCACTAAGGCCAGAGTTCTTGCTTTCTCCCGACCTTTTAGTGTCGTTAAACCATCTCAGAAACCTTTCGCGCTCACCGCTGGGGAGCATGTGGATTGTTGCTCCGACAAACTGCCTCAAGCTCCCCACTTCAGCGTCAATCTCATCGCGTTGCTCCGCCAACCTCTTCAGTCTCTTTACGGCTTCAGTCAAAATCACCTTGTAATTTTGGGAGGTCATTTGTAGATATGACTATAGATTCATCTATAACAAAGAGTCAACAGAAAACTAGCAGATGGCAAGAGGCAATTGAAGACGCCAAGGAAAGAATTACATGCCTACGCAAAGCAATTAAGTATTATCAAAGGATGGAAGAAATCGGCAAACCTTGGCCGAACTTTCAGCAGCGCAAGTCAGCAACACAGTGATTAGCCCACCGCCGAATTTCTTGCTAACGTCATGAATCTAAGGATGTGAGGAAAAAAAACGATCAGGCAATTGGTAGGACCGCCGGCGATCCACGCCGAGGCATGGCGATAGATCGGCACATCGAAAGACGACAAAAAAAGATCGATACCCTGCAAAGCGGCCGTTCTTACTTGGCCCCCAGCTTCTCGAAGAACCGGCAGATCGTCTCAATCCCGTGGTAAAAATTCGGGATGTGAAATTTTTCGTTCGGAGCATGGAGATTATCGTCGGGCAGGCCGAATCCCATCATCACGCTGGGAATCTTCAGCCCGTCCTGAAAGTCGGTGACGATCGGAATCGAACCGCCGCTGCGGATGAAAACCGTTTCTTTCTTGAAGGTATCGTGCAGCGCCTCCGTGGCGGCCTTGATGTAAGGGTTATCCGTGCCCACAACGCACGCACGCCCCTTGCTATGCACTTTGATTTTGGTTTCGATCCCCTTGGGCGTGAGCTTCTTCACAAAGTTCGAGTAGCTCTTGAAGATTTCGTCCGGATCTTGATTAGGCACCAGGCGCATGGAAACCTTGGCAGCGGCTTTGGCCGGAATTACGGTCTTCGCACCCGCGGCGACAAAGCCGCCAGGCATGCCGTGTACCTCCAGCGTGGGCCGCGCCCATGTGCGATACAGCACTGAAAAGCCCGGTTCGCCAGTCAGAACTTTCGACCCGACTTCCTTTTTACGATAGGTCTCTTCGTTAAAAGGCAGCCGCTTCCAGGCCTTAAGCTCGTCCGCACTCGGAGCCTTGACGCCTTTGTAGAAGCCAGGAATCAGAATCTTGCCCTTCGAATCTTTTAACTTGCTGATGATCTCAATGAGCGCAAAGAACGGATTCGGCGCAGCCCCGCCGTAAACGCCGGAATGTAAATCAACCTTCGCGCCAACCGCTTCGATCTCCGTATAAACCAGTCCCCGGAGCCCGACGCATAGTGTAGGAAGATTGGGAGCGAACAGCTCCGTATCGCAGACCAGCGCAAAATCCGCCTTCAGCTTGGCTTTTTGCTTGCGAACATAATCGGCGATGGATTCGCCGCCAACTTCTTCCTCGCCTTCAAAAATCACTTTCACATTGATCGGGAGCTTGCCATTGCCAGACTTCATCAAGGATTCGAGGGCCTTCACCTCCATCCAAAGCTGCCCCTTATCGTCAACCGCGCCTCGCGCATACACATTGTTATTGCGCTCGGTCGGCTCAAACGGCGGAGTCTTCCATTCATCGAGAGGCTCGGCCGGTTGTACATCATAATGTGCATAGCACAGCACGGTCGGCTTGCCGGGCGCGTGCAGCCAGTCGGCGTAAAGAAGAGGATGACCTTTGGTCGCAATGACTTCAACGTTCTCCATCCCGATGCGGCGCAATTCATCGGCCACAAAATCTGCAGCCTTCTGCACGTCAGGCTTGTGCTCCTCCAAAGTGCTCACGCTGGGGATGCGAAGAAGATCTTTGAGCTCGCCAAGAAAGCGCTGCTGATTATTGCGGGCAAAATCGACTGCGGGGGAAGCCGCTGATGGGGAAGCCATGATTGATCCTTTCTACCTGCCAAACACGCGGCTTAAATATGAGTGCCGCGAAAACCATTCAGTATACCCGAAGCGACGAGAACATCAGCGGCGGCGATAATCAGGCCGAGAATCTTGCCGGCGAGAAAGGAGTCAGATCGTGATCCGGCTTTTGGCCTGCAATGAACTGAGCCATCACGCGCGCGGTAATCGGAGCGAGCAGAATGCCATCGCGAAAGTGTCCCGTAGCCACGTAATACCCTGGCGTGCGAGTCGCACCCAGGATGGGCAGCGCGTCCGGTGTTCCGGGACGAAGGCCTGCCCAACTTTCATGAATCTTCGCGTCACGCAAATCCGGCACCGCGGCAATAGCGGCTTGATGCAGCCGTTGAATCGCATCGATATCGGTGCGCTTGTCAAAGCCGGCTTCCTCGACGGTGGTTCCGACCACAATCCTGCCGTCGCTTCGAGGAATGAGATAAATTTCCGGAGTTCGGATCACATGCTTCAGCAATTCATGATTCAGCGATTCATGAGACGGCGAAAGCAGAGCGAGCATTTGTCCCTTCACCGGTCGGGTGGGAAAAGCATGAGGCGCAATTTGACCCGCCCACGCCCCCGCACAGTTGACGACTGTAGGCGCGTGGAATGAGGTCTTAGGAGTAGTTACACCAGCGACGGAGCCGTTCGCAGGCATGAGAGTTGTGACGGTTTCTCCGGAGGAGATATCGACTCCATGTCGCTTCGCGGCGGCCAACGCTGCGGCCACCAAGCGTCGCGGATCAACACTTCGTTCGGACAAATAAAACGCCGGCAGAACCTGCGGGGCCAGCGACGGCTCGAGTTCGTCGAGCGGCGCAGGAAGAGGATGAGAACAAGCGAACTCCGGATGTTGTCTCAAGTGATCCGCGGAAGCAATCAGAATCGTACCGTGATCGCGGAGATCCACGTTGAGCCCCGAATCGATTTGCAGATCCCGCACGAACTCGGGGTACATCCGTGCGCTGGCTGTGGCAAGAGGCTGCAATGCGGCGGGAGTTTCGATGGTGCAATCGGCAAGCATGCCGCCCGCGGCGTGGGAAGCTTCGCGTCCGGGTTCGCCTCGTTCGACGAGCAGAACCCTTGCTCCGTTCTTGCGGAGTTCGAGCGCCAACGATAGACCGATGATGCCTGCGCCGATGACGATTACGTCCCAGGTCTTCACTTAACTTATTGTAGAAGAGTTTCAAAGATGGTCGAAAAGAGTGCCAAATCAAGCGCAATCGCAACTAGTACGACGCGATGGCGGCACTCTCCGTACATTGACAGCGTTATCTTTATGCTAAAGAATTGAGTGACGTAATCAACGACGCAATTTATTCCCGGAGGAACGATGGCCGAAGGCGAGCAAATACCAGTAGAACCTCAGTCGAATACGGGGAAGTGGATCCTGCTTTTTGTGGCGATCATTTTTGTCGCGGCCACCGTGTACGGGTATGTGACGACCGAACAGCATGTCGATAAACTGACCAAGGATTTGAGCGACAGCCAAACACAAATAACCGAACTGAAGAACCGAATGCAGACCGCGGAGGCGTCCGAAGACGCGCTGGGTCGTCAAGTTGGTCTCACCAAGAAAGAATTAGCGCAACGCGCCGCGCAATTACAGGCGGAACAGAGGACTACGGAAGCTCGCCTGGAACAGGAACATAACGAGTCCAAAGCGCAACTGGGCCAGGTCAGCGGGGAAGTTGCGGGTGTAAAGACAGATGTTGGAGGCGTGAAGACCGACGTTGCCTCCACGAAGGCGGACCTAGAATCGACAAAGGCAAAACTGCAGAGTGCGGTGGGAGACTTGGG
>Ga0182015_10001353_pt1 | contig 32476 bp, 30 predicted proteins | sample 712P3MmetaG_FD_120478 | JGI IMG/M metagenome (GOLD analysis project Ga0182015, IMG submission 120478) | Permafrost microbial communities from Stordalen Mire, Sweden - 712P3M metaG | ecosystem: Environmental > Terrestrial > Soil > Wetlands > Permafrost | place: Sweden: Stordalen | collected...
CGGGAGACGTCGTGCGATGCCGCGACGAACGCATCGGGCAGTTCCTCGCGTAGAATGTCCGCCATGCGTCGCTCGTGCGCGACGTTGGCATACGAATGCAGAAACATGACGGCGGCGGCTTCGACGCCCTGCGCTCGCAATTCGCGACCGACTGCGCGCGCTGCATCCTCGTCGAGCGGGGCGAGCACGGCACCGTCGTAGCCGATGCGTTCGGACACTTCGAAGATGCGGTCGCGCGGGACGAGCGGTACGTGCTTTCGGAAGAACAGGTTGAACGAGTCCGGCCGATTGATCCGGCCGATCTCGTAGACGTCGCGAAAGCCCTTGGTCGTTACGAGCGCGGTGCGCGCGCCCTTCCGTTCGAGAATCGCGTTGATCGCTACGGTCGAACCGTGGATGATGAACTCGGCCGCTGCGGGCGAGGCACCCGCAACGTGAATCGCGTCGAATATACCGATTACAAGATCGTGCGGGGTGGTGAGGGACTTGCCGAAGCGTACCAAACCCGTCGCCGTATCGAAAACCGTCGCGTCGGTAAACGTTCCGCCGATATCGACGCCGATCCGAAGGCCGCCGGCCGGGTGTTGCGCTGCACGTGCGTCGGATTTTGAAGCAAGGAAACCCGTGGCAACCTCCCGTTTATCGACTCAGCGGCGAACCTGCGATGGCTCTCGACATCACGGTTGGCTTATCGACAGGACCTTACGACCCTCTTTATTGCGAGGGTCGGCTTCGCGGCTTGCGAAGGGAGGCTGATGAAATTCGGAATCGAGGGTCACGCCGTCGCCATCGTCCGGATCGGCGGTTCGCGCTGAACCGCCGCACGATGTTCGGTAGCTGTGCTGCCGGCTTGCTATCAACCCGCCTTCGGGCGGCAAGCGCGCAGACGACGGCCCCGATCCGCTTCGGCATCACGATGAACGACTCGGGGCTCGGAGCAGTCTATGCACAGGAGCAGGGCATGTTCCGGCAGGCGGGCTTGAACGTCGACCTGCAGCCGTTTACGAACACCAGCGTCGCTGCCCAAGCCATCATCGCGGGGGCGATCGACGTGGGCGTCGTGGACTGCCTGCAAGTCGCTAACGCGGTCATCCACGGCTTTCCGCTTGCCGCCTTTGCGGGCAACTGCGCCTTTTCCAAAGAGAGCCCGACGTTGGTGATGGTCACCGCGAAGTCGAGCGCGATTGCAAGTCCGCGCGATTTGGAAAACCAAACGGTCGCCGTCGTCGCGTTGAAATCGCTCAGTTCGAGCATTACGAACGAATGGCTGCGCGTGAACGGTGCCGATCCGGCGAACGTAAAACTCTTCGAACTGCCGTTTCCCGACATGAACGCCGCGCTGCAACGCGGCACGGTTGCGGCGGCGCTTCAGGGCGAGCCATTTTTGAGTGCCGGCAAAGCGGACCAGCGGGCGCTCGGGATTCCGTTTGAAGCATTGGGCGTACCGTTTTATGTCAACGTCTACGCCGCATCGAGAGCGTGGCTCACGAACAATGGCGCGCTCGCGCATCATCTCGCGATTGCACTCTACGATACCGCCCGCTGGGTTAACGCGCATCGGCCGGCGACCGCCGTTATCGAGAGCCGGTTCACCAAGCTGCCCCTCGAAACCACACGTACGATGGCACGCAACGTGTTCGCTACGTCGTTCGACCCGCAGCTCATCGCGCCCGTGCTCGATCTGGGCGCTCGCTACGGGCTCATCTCGCGCGCCGTTCGTGCGCAAGAGGTTGCTTTTCCGGTTTGAGCTACGGCGCGGGGTGGAGAGGAATACGCGACCGGGTTCGGTACACAATTCGCCTCACCAGGTTCCATTGGAGGATGTCGTGGCCGACGTTGCGTTTCCCGAGTTGCCGCTGCGGGACGTCCCGCTCGTCCCAATCGCGGATGAGACGAAAGGATTCGCGTCGCGGGATACGGCGCCGATCTCGGTCCTGCGCATCGGCGGGCCGGCCGTCTTCACCGTCGACGGCACGCCGAACAGCGCCGTCGACGATAAAGACATCGTTCAGTATCTCAAAGATCACACCGACGAACGCTTCTGGATGGTCCACCTCGCGGCGTCGTTCCAGCCCGACGGTGGGTCGACGATCGTGCGCGCGTGGCTGCGCGTCCAATTGAGCGGCTCCGCCGGCGCTGCGCCCGTGGCATGGTCGCTGAACCCGCTGCGTGAGGACACATCGACCGACGTCACCACGAGTCTGAAGCTCGGCGCCGACGTGAAATTCGCCACGGCCACCCTCTCGCCGAGCGTCGGCGCGGACATCAAGCGCACGATAACCGAACCGCTCCTGCTCGGCATGAACGAGTTGTGCCCCGATCCATATTGGCAGTTCCAGACGACCAAGAGCGAACAGCTCGCGGGGACGTTCCGCTGCTCGCTGATCGTGAAGACCGTGCGCGGCGGCGTAACCGACGGTGCGGTGTCGCTCGAGGCGAACGTCGAGCGCAAAGCGATGGGCATCATTCCGTATCAGACCGATCCGCCCGATCCGTCGACGCTGACGTTCACGCTCAAGTAGCGCGGTGACCGCGGGGCAGACGCCGGCCGGGCTTTGGGCGGTGTGGTTCGCGTTCTTGCACGGTGAGATCGCGTTTCCCGAAGCGCTGACGCGCGCGCGCGCACCGGACGTCGTCGCGACGCTCGACGCCGGCGAGGTCGGGTCTATCGCCGACGCCGGCAAAGATTTTGAACGTGCCGGTCAAGCGCTGGCCGCCGTGCACGGCTATGAACTGCTGATCGCCGGCCTCGAAGCGCACGCCCCCTCCGACTGGCAAACGGTGACGTTGCGGCGCGCGCGCATCAGCGCGATGGCGGCGGCGAAAACGGCGTTGACCGACGTTCCCGACGGCGTGCTGTTCCGCTGGGCGCTCGCGCAAGCACAGGATGAGCTGAACGGGTCGACCGATGACGCCGTGATCGGCGAGATGTCGTTCCAATCGGGCGCGCTCAATCTCGATCCCTACATAGCGGGACGTACGCTCACGACGCGCGATGCGTACGACGAGTCGATCCGGTTATGGAAGCTGCGCCTCGAGCAGCGTCTCGGGGATCGCTACGCGGACGTCGCCGATGCCGTGCGCATGCCCGAACCGCAGGACGCGCTCGCCGCCGCCGACGACTGGTTTCGCAACGCGATCGCTCATCAGCCGGAGGGCGATCGCGGCCTCGGAATCAAGGCGCTACTGCAAACCATTCAGGCGCGCCACGCCCTCTTCGATCTTCCCGTCATCGACGAAGAGATCGAACGCCTCGTCGCCGACGCGCTGCACGTGCTCGATCCAAAAACGCAGGCGGTTGCCTACGCCGGCGTACTGAAGATGGCGCTGCAGTTCGGGCGCCATGTCGATCCGGCCACCGTCGAGGTGCTACTGCAGCCGTCGCTTACGGCCGTGGCGGCGAACCTCGCACTCGGTCAGGCGCACGAGCTCGTTACCGAGGTCGTGCAAATCGTCGCGACGGTCGATCCACGCCGGGCACTCGACTTGTTCGCCGAAGCGCGTCCGCTATTGAACTTCGGCGTCGAAGAAAATCTCGGCGATTTCCTCATGCTCGCATTGCGCACGATGCGCGCGGCCGTTCCGGCGACGCTCGCCGTGCGTCTGCGCGCGGGGACCGACACGGCCGCCGATCGCGCCTGGCTCGATACGCAACCGGCGAGCGATGAGACCGCCGTCGCATGCGCGTACGTGTTGCTTGCGTTCCTCGCGCTCCCACGATGTCAGGAGCCCGACGGCCGGGCGTGCGTCGCGCGGGTGCGCGAACGTGCACCGGCCTTCGCTGCACGCCACCGTGAAGCACTCGACCTGCTCGAGGTGAAGCTCGTGGATGGGTGGGCGGTCGACGCGCGCGACGCCGGCGCATACGGTGACGCGGTAACGCGATTCGGCGAAGCGGTCGCGCTCGCGGTGCGCGCCGGCTTGATCGAAGAAGCGTTCAGCGAGCTTGCATTCCTCGAACAACTCGCGTTGCGCTACCGCACGGCCGAGGCGTTGGACGCGGCGGCGCGCGCGTTGAGTGATGCCGGGCTGCTCCTACAGGCTGCCGCGGGCGATCGCGGTTTGTGGGCGGTCGTCACGCTCGCGCAAGCCGTGCTCGCGATGCTGCTCGAACGCGACGACGCGGCGACGCCGACGATCGCGCTCCTCGTGCAGACGGTGAAGGGCGCGCGCTTCGCGAGCGAGCTTGCCGCTCACGTGCCCTACGCCGAGGCCGCGGATCCCGACGCGGTCGAGCAACTGCAGCGGATCGCCGCCGTCGCCGTGGAAGCCGGCGGCGACATCCTGGGCAACGCGAGCGTCGACATCGATGAGGAAGCACTGCTCGGCGTGTACATCCGGCGATTCGACGGCGGCGCAGGCGCGACGGCGGCGGAACGGCTCGCCAACCTGCAACATCGGTTTGACGCGCACGTCGACGACGAGTTACTCCCGCTCGCGTCCGCGCAAGCGCAGACGCTGACGCCCGACGCGTTGCGCGGTTGCATCGACGAGGACACCGTCGTGCTCGATCTCTACCTTGATGTCGACGCGAGCGGTGCCCGCACGTCGCTCGCGCTTGCCTCGACGAGAGCGGAGACGCAGGTCGTTCGCAACGCGGACGCCGGCACGGGGCCCATCGGCGACCAGGTCGGAGCATTGCGGCGCAGCGTCGTGCAATACACGCCGGTCGGCCTCGTCGATCCCGACGCGCAGCAGCAGCTTGCTACGGACGCGACGACACTCTTCGGCGTGCCGCTGCTCGCCGCGCTCGCCGCGCATCACGCTGCCGGCCGGCGGCATTTGCGCATCGTCCCACACGGCGCGCTGCACTTCTACCCGCTGCACCTCCTCGGCCCGGTCGCCGCACCGCTCGCCGACGACTGGACCGTCACCTACCTGCCGAACCTGCAGCTCGCGCGCCCGCTTCGCGCGCCCGCCGATGCGCCGCGCGTCGCGATCGGGCTGAGCTTTGCGAACGATCCCGTCCTGCCTCCGTTGACCTCATCGATCGCCGAGACGACCGCGGTCGCGCAGGTGTTCGGCACCGCGCCGATCGTCGACGGCGCGGCGACGAAAGCCCGTGTCCTTGACGCGCTCGGACACGCGCGCTACGTCCATCTTTCGACGCACGGTAAGCACAACGTCGTCGCGCCGGCCTTTCAGTGCCTCTATGTCGCGGGCAATGGGTCGGCCGACCGGATCTTCGCCTATGAATTGCTCGCGCTCGATCTACGCGGCCTGGAAGTGCTGACGCTCAGCGCGTGCGAGACGGCACTAGGCCGCTTCGATCGGGGCGACAACGTGCGCGGTCTTCCGGGGTCGCTGCTGCTCGCCGGCGTGCACGCGATCGTCGGGACGTTGTGGCCCGTAGCGAGCGCGGCGACCGCGACGTTCTTCCCGGCGTTCTACACTGCGCTGCGTCCCGGCGTCCGCGTCCGCGACGCTTTTCGCGCCGCGCAGATCGCGTGCCGTACCGCGCACCCGAAATACGCGCACTGGGGCGCGTTCTACCTGATCGACCGCACGGCCTAAGTATCCGGAGTCGTTTGCTCGATGATCGTCAACCGGCGGACGACAAGCTCGTCGATTTCCAGCCGTTCGATGCGGGTCCGGCCGATGGCCAGGCGCCCGATGGCCAGAGCCCCAATAGCTACTGCTCCAACCGCCAGGGCCCCGGTTGCCGCGGCGGCTACCGCCAGCGCTCCGATAACCCTGCGCCACTTCACGGCCCGTTCCGGCCTTGGCTAGGGGTATGTGGTCATCAGGTTGGTAAAAAGCGTTTTTACATCGGTGCCAAACGTCGCCACAACGGCGACGCAAACGGCGGCAATGAGACCGACGAGCAAAGAATACTCAACCAGTGAAGCGCCACTTTCATCGAGGAGCAGGTTCGCCATTTTATTCGGCATGGACGTTGTCTCCCGAAAATTGACTAGCAATGGGCTTTCCTGCTAGCGCGCGCGTGATTGTTTCGTTGTCCCCCCACCGTGGAGACGGGAAACAGACAGAACTCCGACTGGAGTTCCTGGCAAGATTGTACAGCAAATTTGCCAAAACGTCACCCGCAAGGAACAATTAACTAAACGTAAACGTCTGTTAACGCCCGGCTTACGGCGCCGGGCGCCTAGGAACGTCGGGCTCTCTGTGGTCCGCTCGAAGGCCTTCGTGGACCGTTTCGCACGCCCGCAGTCGAGCCGCCGCGGCCGGTCTCGGCTACTTTGTCACGAGCCAAGCGCGGCTCCACATGCGGTAGACGCCGTGAAACGCGTTCTCGACCATGCAGCCGAAGCACAGCGCTTCTTTGGCCCAATCGCCGTCCCCGCCGAATGAACCGCGCAGTGTGGGACTCATTCCCGTGCCCCACCGGTCGCGTTCGGCAGCAACGAAGGCGGTGAGCGCGGCGACGACCGTGAGCTCTTGCTTGACGAGTTCGGGTGCGAACGCCGCACCATAGAGCGCGCCGAGGGCCTCCGGAACGACGATGCGGATTTGCGTGAGGAAACGCTCTTTTGGGGACTGTGCGGCGTCGGCGCGAAATGCCGCAAAGGCGTTTCGTTCCGTTTGCACGCCCATGACGCGTAGCAACGTTGCGAGATCGGCAACGGCAATGTCGTCGTCGAAGTAGACCGTTCCGCCGGCCGCATCCGTGAGCGGCGCATCGCGCAAAGGGTCGGGTCCGTGCGGTTGCAGTCCGTAGTAATTCGCAGCGTCCATCGCGCTCTCGAGCGTATCCCACGGGCGCACGACGACCGGCGTGCCTCCGAGGTTCATGCCCATCGGAGCGATCTGGGCGAGATCGCCCGGTTCGATCGTTGCGCCGCCCGGCCAGGGGGAGGGTGCAAATTGAATCTGGTCCAGCGTCATACGGGCTCGGTGTTCTGCACGCTACGCGTTGCGGTCTCTTGGTCGAGTCAGGCCGGAAACCGCCGGTTTCGGCTCGAATATGAGCCGCATAGCGTGGATTCCTCGTAAGTCGCTTTCCGCGAGGAGCAGATGTTGACGTTGAAAGACGAACGCGTTGCCGTTGTCGCCTCAGGCACGCCGCGAGCATGGTCTGGTGCTTTTTGCAGTCTCGCTTTGGCTGTCGCCGTCGTCGGACTTGGCGCCTGCAGCGGTAGCGGCGGGACGGCCGTTGCGGTGCCTGCGCCATCGAGCACGCCGGCTCCGACACCCAGTCCGTCCGCTACCCCGTCCACCTCTCCCCTTGCGCCCAACATCTACGTCGCGAGCGCGGGCGGCAGCATCACCGTCTATTCGGGGAGCGTGAGCGGGACCGTCGCTGCAGCCCCCCTCGCAACGATCGGTGGAAGCAATAGTCAGCTCCTCGGGATCAGCGGCATTGCCGTTGACGCGAGCGGGAAAATCTACGTCACAAACCCGAGCCCGGACGCTGTCGACGTTTTCGCTGCAAATCCGCTGGGGACGCTCAACGAAGCGCCCCTCGCGACGATTGCCGGAAGCAACACGGGTCTCAACGGAAACCTTGGAATGGCCATCGACACGGCCGGCAAAATTTACGTCGCGAACGAAACGTTCAGCACGGTCACGGTGTACCCGGCGAATCCGATCGGGACACTCAACGAAGCCCCGCTCGCGACGATCGCCGGGAGCAACACGGGGCTCAGCACCCCGCGCGGCCTGGCAGTTGATGCAAGCGGGAAGATTTATGCGCCGGGTGGCGACCAATTCGCGAATGCCGGTACCGTCACCGTCTACGCCGCCAATCCGAGTGGGACGCTCAACGAAGCCCCGCTCGCGACGATCGTCGGAAGTAACACCGGTCTCAATGTTCCATGGGACGTGGCCCTCGACGCGAACGGGAATATCTACGTCGCGAACAACAACACTCCAAGCATCACCGTCTACGCGCCCAATCCGAGCGGAACGCTCAACGAAACCCCGCTCGCGACGATCGCCGGAAATAACACCGGGCTCAACGGGCCAACCGGTGTCGCGGTCGACGTTAGCGGGAAAATCTATGTCGCGAACGCCAGCGGCGCGACCGTCACGATCTACGCGGCGAACCCGATCGGAACGCTCAATGAAACCCCGCTCGCGACCATCACGGGGGTCAACGCCAACGCCGTTGCCGTCCACTAACGGTTTGGAGCCCCTTCGATCGACGCGAATCGCGCTAGTCGCAGCGGCCTTCGCACTGTGCGGTGCGGCGGTCGCGCAGGCCGGCGAACCCGAACCATTCACGCTCGACCTCACTCACCCGATCGGCGCCGTGTGGAACGAGTACGCAAACCCGGGCGAGGAGTACCCGCAAGCGCTCGACGTGAAGTTGCGCGGCGGTGAGGGCGTTTACGCCGCGAGCCTCGACTACCATCGCGACGTGTACCTGACGCAGAGCGCGGGCCCGAACTCGCTCACGCGGTACGCGAAACTGACGGGCGGCTACGCAACCATCCCGCCATTTTTCGCGCGCGACAGCGAAATCGAGGGACGGTTCGAGCGGCGTGTCCGCGGTCCGCTGGCAGTGGCGATCGGCGTGCTCGACACTTGGACGAACTATGGGTACCCGCACTTGGCCGGCGTCGGGGTCGGTCTCGAGAAGCTGCCTGACTGGACGCGGCAGACCGCGCTCTACGGCTCCGCGTTCTACTATCCGGCGGCGAGCGGATCGGGCGACGGCGTCAGCGCGACCTTCGGGATCCTAAAATACGACATCGGCTTTCGCGTGCGGCCTTTCGGCTGGCATACGTACTTCACGGGCGGATACGAGTACGAGTCGCGTTCCGGGCGCAATCTTCCAAGCGACATACGCACCATCCGTTCCGACCCCTACGTGGGGTTCGGCACGCGGATATAAGACCGACGGCTCACACCGGCGAGTAGGCCAGGGTCCGGTCAAGCCAATCGAAGATGCGTTTCTGATACGTTTCAAATAGCCGTCCGCGACGAGGTCTTTGCATGCCTCGTTTACGGGGCATCGCGGGTTGCTCCGGGTCACCGGCGGCTACAGACGTTCTTCGAGGAAACGGACGAGCCGCGGCGCGAGCCGAGAGCTCGAGCTCCATGACGCGTCGATGGGTTCGGATGCCCAGAAATGGCCGGCTGCCGGAATCACGACCGTTCGCGCGACAAACTGGGCTTGTTTAAGCGCCCGCAGAAATGCTTCGCTCTGAACGACGTGGTCGGCAACGTCGTCATGCGTTCCATAGGCAAGCAAGACGGCGAGAGCGGTGTTCTCAACGGTCACATAACTCAACGGCGAGGCATCGAAATACACCCTTCGATCGTTGGACAATGACGCGCCGAGGAATCGCGCGACGGTCGGGCCCGCGGGTGCGGTCGTAAGTTCGCTTCGCCAGTATGCCGCCAGATCATAGATCCCGTAGTTTCCGACGAGCACCTTAACCTTCGTGCTGACGCCATACAACGGGTCGTCTCGATAGCTGCCGGCAAACACCGCAGGATCGCCGGCGAGAGCGACGAGCGCTGCCAGATGCGCGCCCGCCGAGTCGCCAAGAAGCGCAACCCGCTGCGGATCGGCGCCGAGCGCAACGCCACTCTGCTTTATGAATTGCACCGCCGCCCGCACATCGTGAACGGCCGCCGAATAGCTCTTCCGATCGGGCTTCGAAAGTCGGTATGAGATGGCAAACACCACATAGCCGCGGGCAGCCAAATACTCTCCCCAATAGCGATGGTTTGAGCGGCGACCGCCTTGCCACGAGCCACCATGGACGGCGACGATCGCCGGATACTTTCCCTCCGTTCCGGGTCGATACAAGTCCCCTTGTAACTCGGTGTTATCGTGCGTCGCGTACGTAACGTCGTTCCGCACCTCAACCGGAAACACGGCCTCGGTCATGGCCGAAGACGTCCCCCCATAAGTTGTGGATAGAGCTTCCCGGCAGTGCCGCCGAGGATTGATGCGCGCACGGCCGGCGGGCATTCCGCCAGAGCATCTTTTGCTTCCTCAACCAAGACGGTGTACGGTGCGGGCCCCGGCGGCTGAAGATTGGGAAAATTCGATCCCCACATGATGCGGTCGGATGCAAAGCGATCGAGTAGCGCATGGATCAACGTTCTCGTGCGCGCGTGCGCCGCAACGACGGCGGCAAGATTACTATTGGTATATTTCAGAAATACAAATGTGTGCTTCGCGAGATCCGAGATCGGTTGAAGTCCCGCGAAAAACGGAGGATCATCGAGCGGCGGCAGTCCGAGATTGTCGACGATGATACGTAGTGCGGGATGACGCGCCGCAATTACTCCGATACGATGAAGGTCGCCAAATCGCACCTGAATATTTATCGGAACTTGCAGTTGCTCGGCAGCGTCCCAAAACGGCTCGATCGCGTGGCCGTCCAGCCACGTTGCATCCGTAACCGTCGAGCCACCGGCAAACACCCGCATCCCACCGAGGCGACGCTGCTTTACCCAATACGTTAGGCGCTCGATTGCGTCGACCGTGCGCGGGTCAATGCCGCCGACGCCGACGAAGCGTTGCGGAAATCGCAAAACCGAGTCGGCGACGTAGCTGTTATCGTCACCATACACCGTCGAGGCTTGCACGACGGTCGCCGCAACAACGCCCGCCACATCCATAGCATGTAGGAGATCCTCTGCCGTAAGGCTCGCATTCTTCGACCAGGCCGATTGCGTGCCGCCGATGGGATCGATCCGATACCGCTTCGTATCCGCGGCGAGGATGTGTGGGTGCGTATCGAAGATCACGGTGCCTCGCTTGGAGTGACGAAGAATTCGTCGACGGGCCGATGATTCTGCAGATACCCCTGAGCGAGCATGAACGTTGCCAGATGCCCGAACGTGCCTCGGATCGCATCGATTCCGATGGGAACCGGATCTACATTGAGCCGTTTCAGCAGGCTCGCGTCGCTCGTAGCTAGGGAATCCGCCACGACTTCGTCCGCGGTCGGACTCTGCAGATGAGCCACGTACGCAGCTTTCGCGCGAGTGAAGCCGGCGACGAGCGATGCAACCGACGCCGGATAAAGCTCCACCAGCGCTCGCCGGATAACAGGCAAGTGCAAGACCGGAACGACCGGGTGATTCAGTAACCAATGCGCCGCCGTGCTTGTCGCATCGGGAAAGGCGTGGCGAACCTCCGGCAAACCGTTGGGTCCCGGTGAAATTGCGGCGTCGATCTCGCCGGAGGCTAAGAGACTCACAAGCGACCGTCCCAGCACTCGCGTCACGTTTTGCGGAACGGGCAGATCGGGAATCGGATCGCTGACGGTCGTTATCCAGCGGACCCCGCTAAAGTCAACACCGTACTCTGCCTCGAGCATTCCGCAAAGCCACACTTTAAACGGATTCGTCCAGGTTCGGAGGCCGATTGTCTTGCCGGCCAGATCCGACGGTGAATCGATGCCGGCACCCTCCCGCACGACGAGCTCTTCGAACGGAAACCCGCTATAGGAAATGACCGGCAAGCCCGCGATCGGAACTCCCCGTTCGGCCGCAATCATCATGGACGTCGGCGACATGTCGCACACATCAAAGGCCTGTTCGGAAATCATGCGCGGCATGACTTCTGCGCCCGGCCCATCCGCATTGACGAAATCAAACGTAATATCGTCGAAGAACGCTGCGGCGTGTTTCTTCGCGAAACCGGCGAGGCCCCGATTCGGAAATGCCGCAACGAGTTTCACGGCAACGTTACAAACTCACTCGATGTCGGGGGCTGAGCCGGCAGATACGAAAACTCGACCATGTAGTTTCTGAGGGTTGCTACCGACCTCTCGGCCTCGGCACCAATCGCTAGAGGTTCGATGCCACGTTCGAGGAGCTCGACGTTGTCCTCGTCTCGCGCGATGAGCCAAGCCTCACGAGCGCGGCGAGTCACCCCATGCTCCTTTAAGCCGGCGATATAGGACCCTTTCGCTTCCCGAAACGCATCGTATATCGCACGCGCGGCTTCGGGTTTTTCATCGAGCGTTGACTGCTTAGTAACGACGAGGTGCATGACGGGCACGAACTGCGAGCGGCGATACGATGCATTCGTCACCTCAAGCGCGTCTCCAAAGACCGGCTCGACGGTGCCTGGATCCACCTTACCGAGCGCCAGCGCGTGATGCCATTGCAGCGTGAGCGCATCGATCGCCACGTCGATCTCCCCGGAGTGCAACATTTCGAGAAGCTTGAACGCGCGCGGTTCAGTCGTCGATCGCCGTACGTTTACGGGCAAGACCACTCCCGGGATCGGATCTTCGACAGTCGTCATCCACGTCGCCGAGTCGAGATCGACGGAATATTCCGTCTTCAATAAACCGCGCATCCAGACCGTCGCCGGGCTGAGCCACGTGCGCACGCCGATCGTCTTTCCTATCAGATCTCTCGGAGCCCGGATTCCGGCGGCTTTCCGGCACCAAAGGAGCATGTGCGGAAACTCGGCGTACAAAGCGATCGGCAGAGCCACGAGGGGAACCCCGCGGCTACGCGCTGCCAAGAACGTTGTCGGCGACATATCGATGAAATCGAATTCTAGGTCGCGCACCATGCGTGCCATTCCCTGAACCGGTGTGCCGGTGTCGACGAACTCCAAATCGAACCCATGCGGCGCGATCTCCCGGTTGCGCAGCAAGCTTGCCGGTCCATAGTCTGCGAAAGCGACTTTGAGCGCAGCCATTAGCTCAGAGACCAATACGCAAACGCGACGCCGATTGGGGATGCGTTGATCGGAACGTAGTCGATGACCGTCGCTTCGAACCCGTCGGCGACTGCGGCAGCGGCGATCCAGCAACAGGTCTCGCGCGTGCCGCCTTGCGGGCCGCCGAGCGTCGGCAGACCGGTCGATTCAAAACCTGCGGCTCGCATCGCTTCCGATTTTGCGCCGCGCGACGCGACAACTTGCGTGCCGTCGCTCGCTGGTGGCTCGTACTCGTCAAAGGAGCGCGCCATTTGCCGAATGTTTCCGGCGGCCATGTGCGTGAGTAGCTTCGAATCGAACTCCTCATCGATGTATGTCTGTTCTTCACCCGGTGTGTGCCAGAGGCCGCCGGACCCGATCACGGCGACGCGAAGGTTCGACGTGTCGGCCTCAATGATTTGGCGAATCGCAATGCCCAGCTGATAGGACCGTTCCGCGGTAATCTGCGGCGTATAGTAACAGTTGAGAAGAATCGGAACGATCGGGATGGACAGATCCGTCAGAGAACGGGTGGCATTCATGATTGCGTGCGGCATTCCGTGTCCGCCCGCCGGCATCTCGATCGAGAATGCCGGGTCGAATCCGCGCCGCATCAAGCCGCTCACGATCGTCGCTGCGAAGTGCGGCGAGCCGTTTAGCTCCCCTCGCTGCATTCCATTGTAGTCCGTACCGGCCAGAAAGCTGCCGGTGAAGCGCTCTCCGGCCATGACCGCGATCGCCGGATAGTTCGAGAAGTCGAATAGCTCGCGCTGGTCATTGCCGAACACGATGAGAACATCCGGCGATACTTCCGCAAGTTTCTCTCGCAGCGTCGCAAAGCCGCTCCGAATCCGCTCCGCCTTCTCACGATTGCTGTCGAGGTCGTCGAATGGAACGTCGGCGCGGAGCACGCGCTTGGCGCGTTCTTCGTTCCACCGCTCCGCCGGCATATAACAAAATGGACCGTGCGCGGTATTATAAACGCCGACGAGCGTTGCCAAGCGAGTGCCCGGCTAACCTTGAGAACGCGGACTCCAGATGATTTCCTTCGCCGGGAAGGCGTGAGAAATCATCTGGTATTTTGCGGCAGCGTCGATCAGTGGCTGCACCAGGCGATCGTCGAGGGTCGTGGCGATCACGGCGCGTTTCATCCTCAGCATCACAGCCAGCGGGATTTTGGTCGCTTCGGCCATCATCGGTGCAGTCTCTGCCTGATGGGCGTTCGTGTAGGCGGACATTTGCGCTGCGACGCGGTTAAATCGTAGCAGTACGTCGGAGTGACTGCTCGCCCAATCGGTTCGCGCAATGTACGCCGAAGAAATGAAGGCTTTCGCAACCGCCCCAAATGCATCCCCGAGCGTTTTCGTTCGGCCGGCACTCAGAGAATTGTCGAGGATCGGCTCCGGCAACAAGCCTGCGTCAACGCGATGCTGGAAGAGTGCTTCGTCAGTCGCCACGGCCGGCATTTCCACAAATTTCAACGTCTTCGAACTGCCGCCGTTTTTGTCGACCCACGACGAAATCGCTAACTGGTTAAGATCGTTCAGCGCGCTGACGGCGACGATCTTGCCATCGAGATCCGCGCCGGTCTTGATCGGCGAGTCGACGGCGATTTGCAGCAGCGCAAACGGGTTCTCCGGCGTATAGAGAAGCTGCGGCCCTACGATGAGGACCGGGATGTCGTGCAGATGCGCCGAGAGGACTGCCAGCAGACTCGCATTGGCGATGTCATAGGCTCCCCCGAGCATCGCGGTAACCGCAGCGGCGCCGCTGGCGGCAGGCAATATCTCGAGGTCGATGCCGGCGCGCTGGAATGCGCCTTGCTTTATTCCGTAGTAGAGCGGCGTCAGCGCATCGGTGGGAACGGCAACCAACCGTAACTTCTGAAGATCGTCGGTTTGAGCGCGGAGGCGCCGAGGTGCCGTAGCGCAGGCAAGAGCCACAGCCGCGCTTGTTAGAAGATCACGACGTCGCATGAGATTTCGCCCTTTCCGAGGTGAGCTGTTTGATCAAGGGTGAAAACAAGGCGATCGATTCGAGACTTTCAGCCAGCGATAAATCGCCGAAGACAAATTGCCCCATGAAATAGTTGGCCTTGGTTTGTTCGAGTTGCGATCGGATTGCAGCGCTCACCGTTTCAATCGAACCGGCGATCCCGGTTCCTTGCTCGATGATTTCATCGAACTCAAGCGGACGATCCCCTTGAACCAATTTGTGACCGTAGGCATGGGGGAGTTGGTGAAAGCTTGCATGCCAACGCCGGTATGCGCGACGGGCGCGTTCTAGCGCTGTTCGATCGTCGCCGGCGACGACGACGAATCGTCCGATACCGACGTGGCGGTGACTACCGTCGGGAACGCCCTGCATAAATCGCGAGACGATTTCCGTAGCCCTATCGGGTTCTTCAAGAGTTAACCCATTGAAGCCACGCTGCGCGCAACGGAATGCGCCGTCAGTACTGCTCATGCCGTACCACAGCGGCGGGTGCGGACGCTGGAGAGGCGTGACCGTCATCGGCACATCGTTATACGTGTAGTGCTTGCCGCTATGTGCGACACGGTCCGAAGCGAACGCCGAACGCAACACCGTCAAACACTCTTCAAAGAGTTCCAGCGAAAGCTTCGGGTCCGCACCGTATAGCGTCGCTTCGAGCGACGAGATGCCGCGTCCGATGCCGACGTCGAGACGCCCGCCGCTAATCTGGTCGAGCATCGCGATCTCTTCGGCGAGTCGAAGCGGGTGATATAACGGAAGTAGGTACACGAGGGGACCAAAACGCAGCCGGCGCGTGCGCTGTGCGAGGGACGAAAGAAAGATCCCGGGCGAGGGGGCCATCCCGAGCGGTGTCGAGTGGTGCTCCGCAACGTGATAGCTGTAGAATCCGGCGGCGTCGTACGCTTCCGCGATTTGGAAGCGTTGCTCGTAGAAATCGTGTAGCGGTAGATCGTTTCGGTCGAGATGATCGAAGATTCCAATATTCACCTGAATACGCTTCGATCTACTTCAAGTAACCGCGCTGCCGCCAGAAGCGCTCGGCGGCCGGATGCAAGGGGACATCTTGCGGGGTGTCCTCGGCGTCGGTGGTCATGCGCTCGACCGGTAACGGTCCATAGCCCTGCCACGGAATCGCAGCCTTGCGGGCATCGAGTGCCGCGCAAAATGCCGTTACGAGTTCGTCCGGTGCTTCTTCATGCACGAATACAGGCCAGCCGCTGAAGTCGACCGTGAGGATATCGTCGGGAAGCGCCTTGAAGTAGTCACGCTTGAGGAACGCACGACGAAAGCCACGCGCTTCGAGTTTTTGAACCGTTTCCTCGGCGAGCGGCAAGATCGTCATCCCTGCTTCCACGGCCTCATTTAACCACGCGTCGGATGCCTCGTCAAAAATCGCGTCGATCTCACCTGCCAGCAAGGCTGCGAATTTTGGATCGCCCGGATGCATCCACGCGCCTTCGTAGCGAACAGAACCGCCCCACGACTCGAGATCCTTGATCGAGAAGCCTGCGACTTCCATGATGTGATCCAGCATGAAGTGAACCGAGTGGTCGCGGATGGCGCGCACTGAAAGACGCAACGGATATTTGGCTCGTGCGATGTCTTCGAAGGTGCGCAATCCCGTCTCGCCACGGACAGCGAAAACATATTGATCTGCAGTCGGAATGACCGCGATCGATCGGACGGGCTGCGGGCAATCGAAGGGGTGAAGGCCGCGATATGCGAGAGCAAGCGCAGTCGATGGATTGACGATGGCAAGCGCGGATTCGCGCTTCACAACCGCGTGAATGCCATCGATCGTGCCGGAGCCGTAGAGCGAGAATTGCCAATCCGGCGCGCCCTGCACCCGCATCTGAATTTTGGCCTGCCAAAACGGATTAACAGTGCTAACGAGTTCGGACGCGATTTCCAGGACGAGTAATGAACGCGTCGCGATCGGATTGGCCCAGTGTTCTGGTAACGCCATGTGCGGATTGCCCCCAAAAATTGACCTGAAGTTCTGGGGGCAACCATAGGTCAGGGGTTTCGTGCTTGCAAGGGAGTTGTGCCGCATAGCGGAACGGGCGGTGATGAAGTCCGCCCAACGGCCCACGAGCCGGGCACCCTTGCCCGGCATTGATCGGCGACGCGAGTCGAGCTCGGCGCGCGCCGCCTTGCAGATCCTCTCATTGTTTTCGATCGCCCGCCCGACGCTTGGCGTATCCGAGATCGCACGGGAAATGAACATTCCGAAGAGCAGTGCGTTCCGGTTGACGACCACGCTGGCTTCAGAGGGTTTCCTCGCTCAAACTGACGATCATCGGCTCACGCTTGGTCTGCGATTGCACGATCTCGGCGAGGTCGTTGCTCGCAATCATATCCTTTACGGACCCGCGCTCTCTGCCCTGATCGACATTCGCAACAAAACGGGCGAAAGCGCACACCTTGCCGTCCTCAACGGCATTGACGTCATCCATATCGAGCGCCTGGGGAATGAGTATATTCTCAAGATTACCGGAGGCAAAGGGTACCACTCGCCGCGGCACGCGACGAGCACCGGTAAGCTTTTGCTGGCCTACTCGCCGCAAAGCGTGCAAGAAGCCGCGATTCTAGCCGGACTGCCGAAACTGGCGAGCCGCACGATTACCGATCCCGATAAATTTCGCGCCGAACTCGCACAGGTCCGCGAACGCGGCTACTCGTTGTGCGAGAGCGAATTCGTTGAGGACGTAAAGTCGGTCTCCGTACCGCTCTTTAACAGCGCGCGGAAGGTACTCGCCGCACTGTGCGTCGTCGGCGAACCGCGTCGCCTAACCGATGTGCGCATCGCATCGATCACGCTTCTCCTCAAACGCGTCAGCGCAACGTTAGCACAGCACGAGTTGCTGCACGCCTGAGCGTTTCTCCATCGACCTAACTAGACGTGCCGCAAACCTCATCGGTATGTTCCCCGAGCAGTGGGGCCGGCCGGATTGCCGTGGGTCGCCGGCCGTCGAGCAGAATCGGCGTATTGATCACGGCGCGTGTCCCGGTTCCCTTCGTTTCCATGCGCTCGGCTATGCCGAGGGCACGAATGTGTGGGTCTTCGAGAGCTTCTTCAAAGCTGTTCACCGGTGCGAACGGGATGTCGGCGGAGGCGAATCGCTCGATCCAAGCCGCACGATCTTTCCGCGCAAACCGCGCCGCGAGTTCGCCTTGCAGCGCAAGGTAGTTTTCAATCCGGCCGGCACCGGTGGTAAAGCGGGGGTCGGCGGCAAGTTCCGGAGCCTCCACAACCGCGACGATGCCCTGCCAAAATTTTTCCAAGGACGAAAGATGAATCGCGATCAGCCGCGCATCCGCGCACGCGAAGGCGTATGACTGGGAACCCGCACCGCGGGTTAAGCGGTTTGGAACAATGCCGGCCTGCAGCGCTGTGAAGTGCTCGCCGACGAGCGCCATCGTCGCTTCGACCATGTTTACTTCAACGCGACCACCGTGCCCGGTGGTGGTGCGGCGTGTGAGCGCGCCGAGTATCGCGATACACGCATACATACCGGTCACGCTGTCTGAAATCGTGGGCCCGGTTATGACGGGTGCCGCCGGGTCGAGAGACATACTCGCGAGTCCCGATAGCGCCTGCGCAACCGTATCGAAAGCCGGACGCCCACTGTACGGTCCGCTCGCACCGAAACCCGCGATCGAACAGTGGATCAAGCGTGGATTCTCGGCCTGTAACGCCGGTGGATCGAGGCCGATTCGCGGTAAGACGCTCGGGCGGACGTTGTCGACGAAGACGTCTGCGTCGCGCAACAATGCGCGCATCTTCACTTGCCCGCCAGGAAGTGCGAGGTCGAGAACAACGCCGCGCTTGCCGCGGTTAAAGGTCTCGAAATATGGGCTTCCCGCTCCACGAAACGACCGGAACGGATCGCCTTCCGGTCGTTCAACCTTGATCACGTCGGCGCCAAGATCGGCGAGGAGCATTGCCGTTAGCGGTGCGGTTATCGTGGTTCCGAGTTCGATGACCCGGACGCCCTGCAACATTATTTGCCGGCGACGCCGGTAACCGGCACCCACGTGTCCTTTTGCGCATCCCAGCGCACGACGATACAATCCTTGGCAGAAAGACCACGCTGATTGCCGATGCGAAAATCGTAGTATCCGTTGCTTCCCGAAAAGTCCCGGAGGTTCAAGATATAATCGCGCACTTGCTTCGCCGTTGCGTTCGTTCCAAGCTTGCGGAAAGCATCGACCACGATCATTGCGGGATCCCAGGCCGATACGGATGCCCCATCCGGGCGAACTCCGTCCGCCTTCATCGCGGAATACATCACGCCCATCGCAATTTTTACGGGGCCGCCCGAGAGTTGCGTATACTCCGGCCACTTCAACGCATACTGGTAATACTGCCGCGGAAGGATCGAACGCCACTGCTCCATTGCCGTATAGACTTGATTGCCGTTCGACCCAAATACCGGCAGATCGACGCCGGCATCGAGCAGTGCGCGGTACACATTTGCCATCGGCGCACCGGTTCCCCAAGCGATAATCGCTTGCGGCTTGGATTCCTTGATGCGTGCGATTTGCGCAGCAACCGAAATGTCGGTAAGCTCAAAGTGCTCGCGATCGACAACTTGCAAGTCATGGTGCTCCGGCCGCGCGAGCAACTGGTTGAACGTATTATCCGCCTCTTGCCCCGTCGCATCCGTGGGCGTAATGAGCGCAATGCGTTTCCACCCGCGCGTTCGATCCAGATAATCCAACAGGACGCTCGTCTCATCCAGGGACGATGCGCCGCCCACAAAAGCGTAGCTCCCGGTTGGCGGATAGAGTACGGGCGACAGGCAGTACATGACCGGGCCGTTTTCGAGCAGCGGCATCGAGGCACGGCACGTCGCCGCCAGCGCGGGCCCGATAATTGCGGGCACGTGCTTCGCGATCAGTCCGGTAACGATCTGGACGGCAACCTGTGGACTACTTTGATCGTCGGAAACAACGAAGTGCAGCGGTCGCCCGCCGATGCCTCCGGTTGCGTTGACCTGCTTTTCGATGATGCTCAGCGTGCGCGTCATCGAACTGCCGGTAAAGGCTGCCGAGCCGGTGATCGACAGAATTGCATTGATTTCAAACGGGTCCGCAGCGGACACGCCCGGGGGCGTCAGCGTAAGCAAAGCCGCGGCTGCGACAGCCGTAGCACGAACCCAAATAGCGACGTTTTCGCAGGCCATGTACGGAACATTCACGGCCGCATTAGCCAGACCTAGTGATTGTCTTCAACTGACAAAAACGTACCCCAAATCTTCCGCGTCTTTTGCGGCCAATGGTTAGGCGCTCCTAACTACTCCTCGGGTAGGCCCATATTTTGCGCAGCGCCATTATGGTCGATATCGACTTGGCGAGATCCCCACAACGCGCTTCGGGATCGCCGGCGGCAAGACGCGGCAGCGCAATGATTATGCATGCCTGCTGTCGCCATTCGCTGAAACTCATCCCCGTTTCGTGACGAAAGAGCCGCGTAAACGTGCGGCGGGACATTCCTAGGTCGGCGCTCCAACGGTCGAGCGTGTCATGCGGACTCGGCTGTTCGAGGAAAACGCGAAGACGTGCACGACGTCGCCGATCAAATCGTCGCACGTTTCGCCTGAGTTTCGTTTACGCGCCGGTGTGATGTCAGGAGACTCCCGAAAAGAATGACTACCGCCAGCTTATGGCCTATGATCTGTGCGTGATGCAGAACCCCGTCGCCGCTGGGGTGAGCGCGACGTGGATGGTCGGCATCGATACCGGCGGCACGTTTACCGACTTGATCGCCGTCGAACCACGCAGCGGCACCTATCGCCTGTGTAAGGTGCCGTCGGTGCCGCACGATCCGTCGAGTGCGGTGCTCGATGCGCTCGAAGAGTTGTTCGCGACCGGCATCGCACCAGGCGATATCGCGCTGCTCGTGCACGGAACGACCGTTGCGACGAACGCGTTGCTGGAAGCCAAAGGCGTACGCACGGGACTTCTGGTGACCCGCGGATTCCGCGCGATCTATGAAGCCCGGGGCTGGTCGCAGCCGAACGCCACCGACCTCATCGATCCGCTGTATGTGAAGCCGGCGATGCTCGTCTCGCAGTACCTGACCGAAGAGATCACCGAACGGCTCGACTATCAAGGCGACGTGCTCACGCCGCTCGATGAGGATGACGTGCGCCGCGCGGTCCGCGCCTTGCGTGCGAAGGGCGCCGAAACGCTCGCCGTATGTCTGCTCTTTTCGTACGTCAACGCCGCGCACGAACGGCGCATCGCGGAGATCGTTGCGGAAGAAGTGCCGGAGTGGCGCGTGTCGCTGTCCTCGACGGTCCTCCCGGTGATACGCGAATATCCGCGACTCTCGACGACCGTGATCGATGCGTATGTGGGGCCGACCGTCGAACGTTATCTGTTGCAGCTCGGCGAGCGGTTGGACGAACGCGGCATTACAACGCCGCAACGATTTCTCATGCAGTCCAACGGCGGGCTCATGCGTCTTTCGATCGGCGCACGCTTCCCCAATCAGACGCTGCTCTCGGGCCCGGCAGCCGGCGTCATCGCCGCGACGGAGCTTGGCCGGCTCACCCGAACGAAGCACCTCATCACGCTCGACATGGGCGGGACGAGCACCGACATCAGCGTGATCGTCGACGGTCAGGTGCTCGAAACGGCCGAGGGTCGCATTGCGGGCCAAGACATCGCATCGCCGATGCTCAAGGTGCGCACGCTCGGCGCCGGCGGCGGCACGATCGCTTGGATCGGTCGCGACGAATTGCTCAAAGTCGGACCGCGCAGCGCCGGCGCAGTTCCGGGACCCGCGTGCTATATGCGCGGCGGCGACGAGCCGACGGTGACCGATGCCAACCTGGTGCTCGGCGCGCTCAGCGCGGGCAGTCCGCTGGCCGGCAAATACCGGCTCGACGCCGAGCGCGCCGAGCGCGCGATTCGGTTGCGCGTCGCCGAGCCACTCGGGCTCGATCTCATCGACGCTGCGGCGGGCATGGTGCGCATCGTAAACACGAACATGGCCGTCGACTTGCGGCTCGCACTTCAGGAAGAGGGCCAGGACCCGCGGCGCTTCGCGCTCGTCGCGTTCGGCGGTGCTGGTCCGCTGCACGCCGCCCAGCTCGCACGCGATCTGGGGATTCCGCGCGTGCTGATCCCGCCGTATCCCGGCATCAATTGCGCGACCGGACTACTGCAGACGAGCGTCAAGCATTCCTATCTCCGCTCGACGATCGGTTTATTCGACGCATTTCCGGTCGAACGAATGCAGGCGCTCTTCGCCGAGCTCGAAGCGCAAGCGCTGCGCGATGTTGCCGAAGAAGGCTTCGCGCGCGACGCGGTCGTGTTGCGCCGGCAGCTCGATCTACGCTATCTGCACCAGGGCTACCAACTCACCGTCGACGTTCCCGACGACCTCACCGCCGCGGGCAAGCCGGCACTCAAAGCGGCGTTCGATGCGCTGCATCGGCGCATGTACGGCCAAGCCGCCGATCGCGAACCGGCCGAGGTCGTCACCTTTCGCTTGCAAGCGGAAATCGCCGTCGAACGCTTCACGTTCACCGCCGGCAGCGGCACCGGCGGCGACGCTTCGCAAGCGCGCGACGGAATGCGGCCGCTCTACGATCTCGGCAAGCACGCCTTCGCCGATGCGGCGATCTACGATCGCGCGCGTTTCCGGCCGGGCGATTGTTTCGACGGCCCGGCAATCGTCAATCAGTTCGACTCGACGACCGTCGTGCTGAGCGGTCAGCACGTTACGGTCGATCCCTATGGTACGCTGATCATCGAGGAGCACGCATGAGCATCGATCCGATCACCATCGAAGTCGTGACGAGCCGGATCCGCGAAATCGCGTCCACGATGGAGCACGCGCTCTATCACAGCGGCTATTCGCCGGTGCTGCGCGAGTCAAAAGACGGAACCGCGGGCCTCACCGACGCCGACGGCCGCGTCGTGATCGTAAGCGGCGGCTTGCAGTATCATTCGCTTCCGTATCAGCACGCCGTCCGCAGCGTGCTGGCGCGTTACCCGAAAGAGACGCTCGTTCCCGGCGAAAGTTTTATCGTCAACGATCCCTATCTGGGTGGCAATCCGCACGCACCCGACATGGTGGCGATCACGCCGGGTTTCACGGCCGGCGTGCTGATCGGCTTCGGCGTCAGCGTGGCACACAAAGCGGACATCGGCGGCCTCGTTCCCGGCTCGTCGGGTGCGGCGTCGCGCGAAATCTATCACGACGGCTTGCTGTTACCGCCGGTGCGCTATCAAACGGCGGCGGGCATCGAAGAATCGATCGAGGCGATCATCAGCCGGAATAGCCGCATCCCCGACGTCGTGCTCGGCGACCTGCGCGCGCAAGTCGGCTGTACGCGCCTGGGCGTCGAGCGGCTCGCCGCGCTGTGTACCGAGTACGGCACCGAGTCGATCGCGCAGATCATGCGCGAGATCCTCGAGCGCACCGCGATGCGCGTTGCCGCCGAACTCCGCGCCATTCCCGACGGCTGCGCTGAGATGGAGGGCTTCCTCGATCACGACGGCGCCGACCTCGGCACGCCCATTCGTATCCACGTGCGCGCGGAGAAGAAGGGCGATCGTCTGATCCTCGACTTCTCCAAATCGTCGCCGCAAGCACGCGGCCCCGTCAATTGCAACAAGACGACAGCGCAAGCCGTCGCGCTGTTGGCGCTGCTCGCCGCGACCGATCCTTCGATCCCGGTGAACTCCGGCATCACGCAGCCCGTCGAGTTCATCATGCCGGACGGGATCGTCGTGAACCCTCAGCATCCGGCGACCGTGAATCATTATTTCCCCACCTCACACCTTACGTACAATGTCGTCTTGGCGGCGCTCGGCGAATTGAATCCGGCGCGCGCGGTTGCGCCGTCGGGCCTCGGCAACGGCGCGATTGCGATCGGCTATGCGCGGGCCCGCGGCGGTAAACCGGCCGTACAGTACGAGTTGATGTGCACGGCGCTCGGCGGCACGAGCGATCACGACGGCTCGTCGATCGTGCAGGCGATGAACCACATCACACCCGGCGCGCCGGTTGAAATCGTAGAAACGGAATACCCCGTGCGCGTGCGGCGGTATGATATCTGGACCGACTCGGCTGGGCCGGGTCAACACCGTGGCGGCGTCGGTTACGTTCGCGAATACGAAGTTCTGGAGGATTGCACGATGACGGCTCGCACGTCAAACCATCACTTTCCCGCTTGGGGTATTCGCGGCGGCGGTGCACCCGCCACGTCCCGCACGACGGTCAATCCGGATCGGGACGACCGGATCGAACTCGGGCCGATCGAAACGCGCCTCCTGCGCGCCGGCGACGTGCTGCGGCTCGAACAGAGCGGCGGCGGCGGCTTCGGCGATCCGCACGCGCGCGATCCGCTTGCCGTCGCCGACGACGTACGCAACGGCTATGTCTCGGCCGCTGCTGCGAGGGCGGCCTACGGCGTCGACGTCGATGCGGTGACGGCATGATCGCGCGCTTAATCGCACTCGCCGGGGCGCTGGCGCTGCTGCCGGTCGCCGGCGCAGCACAGACCTCCGGCGCCCCGGTCGAACTCACCGCAATTCTGCCGCTTACCGGACCCGGTGCACTGCTCGGAGCGTCGCAGCAGCAAGGCCTGCAAGTCCTCGAGAAATATGTCAACGACGGCGGCGGCATTCAGAAGCGCCCGCTCCACATCAATTTTCTCGACGATCAGACGAACCCGCAAGTTGCCGTGCAACTCTTTACCGGCGTTGCTGCAAAAGGCGCGCAGGCCGTCATCGCCGGCTCGTTCTCGGGCATGTGCAAGGCCATCATGCCGCTCGCGCAAGACAAAGGCCCGTTCACGTACTGCTTGAGTCCGGCGGTCCGCCCGCCGCGCGGCAGCATGGTGTTTTCGAGCAACATCCATCCGGTCGATCTGTCGGATGCATCGCTGCGCTACTTCAGTCAGCGCGGCTGGACGAACATCGCGCTCTTGATGTCCACCGATGCGTCGGGACAAGAAGTCGAGAGCGGCCTCGCTGGATTGCTGGCCAAATATCCCAAGCTGCACGTCGTCGCGCACGAACGGTTCAATCCCGCCGATGTGAGCGCGAGTGCTCAGATCAGCAAGATCGAAGCCGCTCATCCGCAGGCGATGTTGATCTGGTCGGGCTCGGGCATCCCGACGACGTTTCACGCGCTGCACGACATCGGATCGAAGATCCCGATTGCGACGAGCAACTCGCTGATGCTCTACACGGCGATGCAGCAATTCGATTCGATCCTGCCGGCGCAGCTGTACTTCGCCGCCCCCAAATGGGCTGCGTACTCAAAGGTCGGTGCGGGTCCGGTGCGCGACGCGCTCACGACGTACTTCGCGGCGTTCAAGGCATCCGGCGTGCCGCCGGACATGGGACAAGACACGGCCTGGGATCCGGCTCTGATCATCGTTGCGGCGCTCCGAACGCTCGGGCCGGACGCAAAGGCCGCGCAGATTCGCGACTATGTCGAGGGTCTGCACGGCTTTGCGGGCGCGAATGGCTTTTACGACTTCCGGACGGGCGACCAGCGCGGACTCAACCCCAACGACACGAGCATCGCAACGTGGTCGGAGAGTAAGCACACCTGGGTTGCCGCCCCGTGACTATGCCGAAGCACGTGGACCGCGCCGGTTTCCTGGGTGCTACCGCTGCGGCAATCGCCGCAGCCGAACCACTCATGGCTTGGGCGCAGAGCGGTTCGCGGATTGACGTTCATCACCACTATGCATCTCCGCTGTGGGAAACCACCCTGCGCGCGAAAAATCTGCTTGCGCCGGTGTGGACTGGTTGGACACCGGATCGTGCGGTCGAGGTCATGGATCGCAACGGAATTCGCAAATCGATGCTGTCGATTACGACACCGGGCATCTGGTTTGGCGATGACGCTGCGGCGCGGGATCTCGCTCGGAATTGCAACGATTACGCGGCGCGGATGGTCGCCGATCATCGCGACCGTTTCGGAATGTTCGTTGCCTTGCCGCTCCCGGACATCGCAGGCAGCCTCCGCGAAATCGCGTACGGCATGGACACGCTGAAAGCTGACGGCGTCGGGCTCTTGACCAGTTACACGGACAAGTGGCTCGGCGATCCATATTTTGCACCGGTGTTTGAAGAGCTTGATAACCGCCGGGCGATCGTTTACGTGCATCCGACCACCGCAAAATGTTGCACCGGCGTACTGAGCGGCGTGCCCGACTCGGCCATAGAATACGGAACCGATACGACCCGCGCAATCGCTCAATTGATCTTCTCCGGCTGCACCAAGCGCTATCCGAACATCCGAATGATCTTCTCGCACGCCGGCGGAACGATGCCATTCTTGATTGACCGGTTCGTCCATCTCGCGGATCGCGATCCGCGTTACCAGAAGCTCTTGCCGGACGGCTTTCTGCCGGAAGCGCGTAAATACTACTATGATACGGCGCAAGTCTCTAACGCCGCGGCGATGTCGGCTTTGATGAAGCTTATACCGCTCTCTCACGTTTTGTTCGGCACCGACTATCCGTATCTCTCGATCGAAGAGAATATTGACGGCTTAAAGACGTGTGGAGTCTTTAGTGCTCGGGATCTCGCAACGCTCGATAGCCCGAACGTCTCTGACCTTTTTGCCAGTGTGGGCACGCGCTTGTAAAACGCTAGGGTGCGGTACGCTCGCAGGTCATCATATGCCGGGACGATAGAAGAGTTCGGATGCAGGGTAGGCTTTCGGTACAACCCCGTACTTCGCGGCCGCGTCGATGACAGGTTGAAATTCGGATGCGCGAAGATCAACGGCGAGCTCGCCGCGCTTCATCCGTTCCACGACCGGCAACGGGATCTTCGTGTACCTCGAAAGGATTTGCGCGGAACCTTCCCGGTTCCCATTCGCCCACTGCGCAGCTTCTTTGATCGCCGCTATGAACTTCGTTGCGAGTAGCGGGTTTCGCGCCGCCCAGTCCTTCGTCGTCATGAAGCCGGCCAAAACATACCGCGAGGCGATTCCATTCTTGTCGACATAGATCGCACGGAGCCCATTGTCGACGCCGAAGCTGATGAAGGGTTCGCCCGTTGTCGCGGCATCGACTTTTCCACTTGATACGGCGTCGTTAGCGGTCGTGATCGGCACCTCGACCCATTTTACGGTCTTTGAATCGCCGCCACTGTTGTCGATCCATGCTTCGAACGGCACCATCGTTATGTTGTTGAGGCCATTAACGGCAACGGTTTTGTTGTTGAAGTCTTTGGGTCCGCGAATCGTACCGTTGCCGGCAACAAGGACGGCGAGTGCCGGCGTCGCGTAACTATTGATGAGCGCAGGAGCCAGGTAAACAAATGGAAACCCGCGCGCATGAGCGCCGGCGATGGAGATCGTATCGGCGAAACCGATGTCGAGCGAACCGCCGGCGACGGCCGCCGCGATCGCCGCGCCGTTCTGCATGATTTGCAATTCTACGTTGAGTCCTTGCTGACGAAAGAATCCCATGTCCTCAGCGTAGAATGGCTCGGCGCCTCCCTCAACGGGGATGATGCCGATTTTAATCGACGGCAGCGGTGGCGCCGTCTGCGCCGTGCCGGCCAGCGGCACCAAGGCGATAAGAAGCGCTAGAATTGTGAATGCACTACGCGATAGCATGATCGTTCCTTCCACTGGACGTCACGCATCCTGCGTCGTCGGCGGCTGCAAGATGCGTGTACGGGAACCAAGGCGAACCCTTGCGTCATGAGGACCTCGGAGCGCTCAGCCGCAAAGCGCAACAAGATTTACCTCGACCTCGTTGAGGATCCGAACGACAGTATCGGTTTTCGCCTCTGGCAGGTCGAGCAGCGATGGCAGCGCCACATCGGCAAGTATCTTGTGGCATTAGGCCTCACCCATACGCAGTACGTGTTGCTTGCCGCAAGTCACTACTTGGCGATTCGGCGTGAGCCGCCAACGCAGACTGCGCTGTCTGCATTCACCGGGATCGACAAGATGCTGGTTTCCCGCGGCCTGCGCGAACTCGAGAAGCGCGGAGCGGTCGCAAGGACGACGCATTCGTCCGATAGCCGAGCGCTACGAGTCGAGCTGACCGGTGCCGGGCGTCGTCTTACTCGCGCAGTCTCGAATGCCGCGGTTCGCGCGCACCGGGAATTTTTTGGTGGGCTCGGCAGCAATCGCGCTGTTCTCGCCGAACTTCTCGGGCAACTCATACCGGACGAAGACTCGTAGGATCAACCTTTGAATTCGGGTGAAACTTGGGTTTGCGTAATTTCATGGGCGACGTATTCCATGATGGGAAAGTAAATGAACGCCATCCAGACGGCCGGTTTCGCCGGGTCGAGATTGAAATGCTGATGATCGGTACCGCCCGGCCGCATCGGTAATAGAAGCAGATCGCCTTTTTCCCAATCCACGCGTTCATCTTCCACAACCGAGTAGCCACGGCCATCGATCACGTAGATAATGATGCCGCCCTGATGACGGTGCTTTCCCGAAGCGGTCCGCACCTCGTGCGTGAAAATGTGCCAATGCTGGAGGGGAACGTCTTTGAACATCAACGGATCGAGATACGTTTTGATGCGACCCTGACGCGTTAACTCAACTTCGCGATCCTCGGATCGGATGACGACCGGGCCAACCTCCATCCGCCGTTTGGTGTCCTCATAATGGCGCAACGTGCGCTCGTAGGCACTCTCCGGAAGTGGTTCCCGCTCTCGTTCGCGTACGCGCTCTCGTTCAGCCATGTAGAGCCTCCTAACCGCGTCGCTTGTATTCCGGGGCGGCTTCGAGTTGCTCGAAACCCGATCCGCGATCGACCGACGTGCATTCGAACCAATTCGGTTCGGCGGCAACAAAGATCGCCGGATGATCCGGATCGTCGTTCACATGCTGGACGATGATACCGTCGCGCCGGATCGGCAAGTTCAGGACATCTCCGGCTTTCCAATTATGTCGAACGCCATCCAGGTACGTGTGGCCTCGCCCTTCGGTGATGTACATGGCCTGGCCACCTTGGAACTTTATACGCCCGGTCCGGCTTCCCGGCGGTATCTCTTGTTCGAAGAACAGGTACGTCGTTAATATCGTATCTTTGATGTCTGGGTGCATGTACCAGCGCATCAAACCTTGGCTATTTAATTCGAGCGGTAAATCGGCTTGCTTGATGACCTGTACGCCGTTCTTCCGATCCTCGCGTTGGCGATCGCGCAACGCAAAAAGAGCGTCCCAATAATTCGTCTGCGCGAGCCGCTCTTTGCGTTCACTCATGATCGATGTTTCCTTGTGGGTCTTCCACCCTTGACACGAATCGTATACGGTATATACAATGCACGTGAGATTTCCTTTCATGCGGTAAGGGCGAATGGCTAAGAAAATTCGCGGCATACCCGTATTGCACATTTCAAGGTGACCTTTTGTGAAGGCGGCCACGTGAATGCTTACAACCGCAAAACCTTTGTCGCCGGCCTCGCCGGTCTCGCCGCCGTCGGTGGCCTGCCGGCGCGAGCGAGCGCTCAAAACGTAACGACATTGCGTATCGGCTACGCAGCGCGCGAGCCGATGTCAGAAGTACTGCAGGCGCAAGCGCTGGGGCTATTTGCCCAACACAACATAAACGCGCAGGTTCAAGTCGTTAACAGCGGAGCAGCATCGATGTCGGCGCTTCTTGGGGGCTCCTTGGACATCGCAGTTTCGAATTCATTACAGCTGTTGCAAGCGCACTCTCATAATGTGCCGATTGTCATTCTCGTTCCGGGCGGCATTCATGATTCGCGCTTTCCGACAACGAAGTTAGCGGTGGCCAATGATTCGCCGATCGTGAATCCGCGCGAGTTGAACGGAAAAATTGTCGGCGGTGCGACCGTCGGCGGACTGGACCAACTCGTTGTGTCAATGCTCGTCGATAAGAGCGGGGGCGACTCCAGCACGGTGAAGTTCGTCGAATTGCCGCAGCCCGAAATGGTGCAGGCGCTCGTTCAAGGGCGCGTTGCGGCGGCTCATATCAGCGAGCCCGAGCTGTCAGCCGGCGGAGGTCGCATTCGCTCGATCGGTGATGCCGAGACTGCGCTTGCCCCCGTATTCGTTCAAACGGCTTGGTTTGTCACCGATGACTGGCTAGCAAGGAACAAAGATACGGCTCGCCGTTTTGCCGATGCGGTCTTTGCCGGCGGCCGCTGGGCAATGGCAAACCCCGTGGAGGCGGCCGCTAATCTGCAGAACGCCTTCGGCCTCAAGGAGGCTAAGGCGCTTCAGCGGTTCGCCGGCGGCTTCGATGCCAATGCGTTTCAGGTCGTTTCGGATGCCGCGGTCAAGTACAAGATGCTCACGCCTACACCAATGAACGGTTTCATATGGGACGGCCGCTAGGAATGATTTGCGAAACTCGTGACGGGCGCTCAGGCAAGGCGTGGAAAAAGCCGCAGCGCATTATCGCGGTTGATCGCCGCCCGCAGATCGTCCGCGATTGCCATTTTGTCGAGGCCGCCCGCTGTTGCTGCAATCGGCACGTACGGCGTATCGCTGCCAAACAAAATCTGCGTGGGCGGAACGACGTTCGTGAGCGCCGCGATCGCCGCTGGACTCGTCGAGTTTGCGATGTCGTAATGCAGCTTCCGCAACTCATACATGACGCCGTTGGGGAGAATCGCTTCCAGTTCGTGGTGGCGCGCGCCGTAAGCGTTGATGCGCGCCGAAATCGGCATCATCGTGCCGCCGGCGTGGGTGAAGATGAATCGAATGTCGGCAAAAGTCGAAAAGACGCCGGCAAACATCATGCTCATCATCGTCCGGGTGATGTCAAACATGTACTCTGCGACCGACGCGTTTATGCCGGGAAGCAGTGTCGAGCAGCATGCCGGGCCGGTCGGATGCACGAACACAACCGTTCTGCGTCGATTGAGTTCGGCGAAGAGCGGCGTAAATTGCGGGTCGCCGAGATATCGCGTGCCGTAGCTCGTGAGCAATCCGATACCGTCGGCCCGGAGAACGTCGAGTGCGTAGATCGCCTCGCTCATTGCTCCGTCCACATCGGGCAGCGGCACGACGCCGAACATTCCGAAGCGGCCGGGATAATCGCGGACGAGGGATGCGGTATAGTCATTGCAAGACCGCGCGAGTTTTCGGGTTTGATCGCGGTTGCCCATGAGCGAGATGCCGGGCGTCGACACGGAAAGCATGGCGGTCGCAACGCCGGTGCGGTCCATTTCCGCCAGAACCTTGGCCGGCGTCCAATTCAACACGTTTGCGGGATCGAGATCGGCCGTCCCGATGATCAGTTCGCGACCTGCTTTCAAGTAGTCCGGCGGCATAACGTGATTGTGGACGTCGATGCGCCGGGATGGCGTCTGCGCGGTTGCACTGCGCCCGGCAGGCAGTCCGGCAGCGAGAAGAGCGGCGGCCGTGCCGGCAAGAAACGAGCGGCGCCCGAAGTGGCTGCAATACGTGCTCACGAGTCCGGAATCGGACGCCGCCGCCGGGAACCCTCTCAGGGGACGTACTATTGATGAGGCCTATTGATGTGAAGAAAGTCTATTTCCGCACGATCGCAGCGCTGCTTGCACTTGCCCTCGCAGGGTACGCGACTATCGCGCGCGCTGCAGAACCGCCGATCGTCATTCCGGCGATTTTGTCCGTCACCGGACCCGTTGGGTTTATCGGAAGCGGCGAACAGCAATTCATCGTCGCCTACGAGAAGGCGCTCAATGCGGCAGGCGGTATCAACGGCCGGCCGGTTCACTTCGACATCAAAGACGATCAGTCGAATCCGCAGATTACGATCCAGCTCGTCAATGCGGTCATCGCGAGCAAAGGCCAAGTAATTCTCGGCCCGGGCAACTCCTCGACGTGCGATGCAACGGGTCCGCTCGTCACGAACGGCCCCGTCATGTATTGCCTTTCGCCGTCATTTCATCCGGCGCGGGGCACCTATGCCTTTACCGCCGGGGTCTCGACTCAAGATAACGTCGCAGCGCTCATCCACTACTTCCGCGGCAAAGGCCTCACGCGCTTCGCGCAAATGACATCGATCGACGCGAGCGGTCAAGACGGAGATCGCTGGATCAAAGCCGCAATGGCTTTGCCCGAGAATAAAAATCTTCAAATTGTCGACGCGGAGCACTTTTCCCCGGCCGATCTTACGGTCGTCGCGCAAATGACCCGCATTAAGCAGGCCAATCCTCAAGTGCTCCTGGCATGGACCGCCGGCACGGCATTCGTCACCGTCGTGCGCGCTTATTCCGATAGCGGCATGGAGATTCCGATCGGGACGTCGACCGGCAATATGGTTTACCCCGAGATGAAGCAACTCGCAAGCTATAACGATCGCCATTTTTATTTCGCCGGCTTTCGCTTCTTCGAGGAAGACACGCTGCGCAGCGGGCCGCTCAAAGACGGCGTCTTGAAATTTTATCGCGCAATTGCCGACAACAACGTACAGCATGCGGATGCCATGGCGGGCACATCCTGGGATGCAGCGGCCATCATCGTTTCTGCGCTGCGAAAGCTCGGCCCGGATGCGACCGCAACGCAAATTCGTGACTACATGCTCGGTTTAAGTGGCTACGTTGGAATCAATGGTGTGTACAACTTCAGCGATGGAATGCAACGCGGATTGAACGTCTCTGCCGCGACGATCATGCATTGGGACCGGACAACGGAGAAGTGGATCCCCGTCAGCCTGCCCGGCGGCGCGCCGCGCACGCCGAACTAGCGTTGCGCGAGGCGCGGGAAGAGACGATGCGCGTTGCCGCACGTAATTGCGTGATGATCGGAATCGCTCAAGCCGAGCGCCGCCAAGCCGCGCGTCGTTCCGGCGATCGGAACGTAGGGATAGTCACTGCCGAACAGCACCTGCGTCACGCCGATATTTGCGCGCAGCGCTCCGAACGATGCGAGCGACGTGCTGCTGGCTACGTCGAAGTGCAGCGCACCGAGAAGTGCAG
>Ga0182015_10001354_pt1 | contig 32472 bp, 28 predicted proteins | sample 712P3MmetaG_FD_120478 | JGI IMG/M metagenome (GOLD analysis project Ga0182015, IMG submission 120478) | Permafrost microbial communities from Stordalen Mire, Sweden - 712P3M metaG | ecosystem: Environmental > Terrestrial > Soil > Wetlands > Permafrost | place: Sweden: Stordalen | collected...
GAGTGAAGGCAACCAGCGCGACGTAAATTACATTCTGGCAAACGACCTGGCAACGCTCGTGTGGATTGCGAATCTCGCCGCCATCGAGCTTCATCCGTCGCTTTCGCTGGCGAAAGATATTACTTCGCCGCGCAGTATGGTTTTCGATCTCGATCCAGGAGCGCCGGCGAATATCGTGCAATGCTGTCAGGTAGCGATGTGGCTGCGCGCTATTTTCGAGCACTTCGGATTGCAGAGTTTCCCTAAGACCTCCGGCTCCAAAGGCCTTCAGATCTACGTACCTATAAACTCGCCCACAAGTTACGACGTCACGAAGCCATTCGCGCACGCGCTGGCGCGCTTGCTGGAAGATGAGCACCGCGATCTGGTCGTCTCAGACATGAAGAAGCAGTTGCGAGTGGGAAAAGTATTTGTGGATTGGAGCCAGAACGACGAGCACAAGACAACAATCAGTGTGTATTCGCTGCGAGCGCGCGAGCGTCCTACCGTCTCGACGCCGGTGACATGGGACGAAGTAGCGCAAGCTCTCGCTAAGAAAGACGCAAATCTCCTGGTATTCGAGGCAAATCAGGTGCTCGACCGCGTGCAAAAAATGGGAGACCTGTTCGAACCGGTGCACTCGCTAAAGCAGAAACTGCCGAAGCTGTCTGGGATTGCGGAAATCCATCCCGAGGAAGCAGAAAAAGGATTGGACATCGCAGCGCAAGCCGACGACAGGGCGGCTAAGAAGACAGCCAGGAAGGCCAAGCCCACTCGCCGCACGGCGGCGAAGAAAAAGTCGCGAAAGGTATAATGCGGAGCGTCTTTGAGATTATTCCTGGTTTTAGCAGAGCAGAAACATGGCACAACTTTATGCGGGCACATCCGGGTGGGCTTATCCAAGCTGGAAGCCCGACTTTTATCCCGCCAAGCTTGCCCAGGCAAAATTCCTGCAGTACTATGCGACGCAACTGAATACGGTTGAAGTGAACTTCACGTTTCGGCAATTGCTGAAGGAAACGACTGCGCAGAAATGGATTGACTCAACCCCCGCCGGATTTCGTCTCAGCGTTAAAGCCCATCAAGTAATCACGCATATCAAACGGCTGAAGAAGACTGAAGATTTTATTCCGCGTTTTTTGAGCACCATTGAACCGCTGGAGCGTGCGAACAAGTTAGGACCGTTACTGTTTCAATTGCCTCCCAATATGAAAGCTGACGCCGCGCTGTTGCAAGAATTTCTGGCCGCTCTGCCTCGTGCAGTTCCTTCCGCGTTCGAGTTCCGGCACGCGTCGTGGTTCACCGACGATATTTTTACCCTGCTCAAGAATTGCAATCGTGCGCTTTGTGTAGCAGAAACCGAAGAGCGGACCACGCCGGATATTGTCACCGCCGACTTCTGTTACTACCGCTATCGCAAACCCAATTACACGCCTGAAGAACGGCGTGCGATGGTAGATCGCATCCGTAAGCACCTTGGCCAAGGCCGCAATGTGTTTGCATATTTCAAGCATGAGGAAACGCCGCAAGGTGCGATTTACGCGGTCGAAGTGCTGAAAGAAGTCAACGGGCCCGCGGGCACCGAAGGCGTCACTTCCAGCAGTGTCTGATAACGCGCATACTTCCTTTGTGTCTTCAGAAGCAAACTCACGCGTGCTCCATGGTTTTCTCGACTACTTGAAGGTTGAGAAAGGACTGGCGCCGCTCACCGTCTCTGCGTATAGGAGTGACGTTACGCAGTTCACCGGATTCTTGGATAAGCGCAAGCAGACGCTGCTGAGTGCGCGACGCAACGACGTGCGCGATTTTATTCAGCAACTATTCGCTAATTCAGTCGATGGGCGCTCGGTGGGACGAAAGCTTTCGGCGTTGCGTCATTTATATCGGTATCTCTTACTCGACAAACTTATTCAGCACGATCCTACGCTGAACATCGACTCTCCGAAACAGTGGAAGGTGTTGCCCAAGTCGCTGGCACGAGACGAAATTGAAATCATGCTTCGCGCCAAGCCGGCCTCGAAAGGAAAGCACGGCGAAGCCCTCGCTTTGCGTGATCGCGCGATGCTCGAAGTGTTCTACGCCGGAGCGCTCCGCGTGTCCGAAATGGTTGCTGTTAAATACGAAGACCTGAAGCTCGATCTCGGCTACGTGCTGGTGCGCGGCAAAGGCGACAAGGAACGAATCGTACCTCTGGGAAAATCGGCGCAGGAAATACTCGCCGCGTACATGAAGAAGGCGCGGCCATTCCTTGCTGGAGAGCGGACCTCGCCGCTTCTGTTTCTCGGACGGGGATCGCGCAAGCTCACTCGCCAGCGTGTGTGGCAAATGGTTCGAGCCGCGTCATCGAACCTCGGACGCAACGCCAGCCCGCACATGTTGCGCCACAGTTGCGCCACTCACATGGTAGAAAACGGCGCGGACCTGCGCACGGTTCAAACGATTCTCGGCCATTCCGATATTTCGACCACGCAGGTGTACACGCATCTGGCCCTTGATCGACTGAAAAGCGTGTATCAGAAACATCATCCCAGGGCGAGGGCGAGATAGAAGCTTATATGCGGAGAAGACTAATGTGCGACTCTCAATTTTCAATTGCCGATTGCCAATGGACAATTGCCGGCTTCCACAAATGACCTCCGCCGCAAAACCGCCCCGCACTCCCGTCACAGAATCCATCGACCAGTTTCTCTGCGCGCTTCGCCAGCGCAATGCTTCGGTGCATACCATCAAGGCCTACACGAAAGACTTGAGGAGGTTTGCCACTTATCTCGGTTCGCGCAACTGGCGAGATGTCGACCACCTGACCATCCGGGGATTCCTGTCTGTTCTATACGAAAGAGATCTCGATAAAACTTCGGTCGCCCGCGCCCTGGCTGCAGTGCGTTCGTTTTACGGATGGCTGGCCCAAGAAGGATTAGTCGAACAGAATCCGGCCGCGCTGGTATCTACGCCAAAGTTGCCGAAGAAACTTCCCCGCGTGCCTACAATCGAAGAGATGAACAGCGTGCTCGATGGAAAGATGCCTGAAATCGCATCATTCCCCGAACGTGACCGCATCATGTTCGAATTGCTTTATGGGTGCGGCATTCGCAACTCCGAGCTGGTAGGAATTAATCTCGACGATATCCGCTTGAGCTCCGAAGCCATTCTGATTCGCGGCAAAGGCAAGAAAGAACGCTATGTACCGTTTGGTGATACGGTGAAGGCCGCTCTAGCCGTCTACCTGCCGGTGCGGCAGCAACTGTTGTCTGAACGCCGGAAGAACACGGCGGCACTATTGATCAATCAGCGTGGTGGCCGGCTCACGACACGCAGCGTGGGACGCATCATCAAGAGAATCGCGGTAGCCAAAGGCCTCTCGCCCGATGTGCATCCCCACACGCTGCGCCACGCCTTTGGCACCCACATGCTCGAGGAGGGCGCCGACTTGCGATCCATTCAGGAAATGCTCGGCCACGAGCGTCTTTCTACAACCCAGCGGTATACCCAACTTTCGATGAAGCACGTGCTGGAAATCTATGACCAGACGCACCCGCGTGCGAAATAACTGTAGAAACGTTGTTCGCAACGTCTCTTTTTCGCGGAGGCGCCGATCCAGAGACGTAGGAGCTACGTCTGTACAGAACGCGTGTTCTGCAACTCCTGCTGCATTGCCACGACTTTTTTCTTTAGCTCGCCAATAAGTTCTTCATAAACGGCTTCCGATGCTTTCGTTTCGGCGGGCGGATAAATCGCATCACCGAACTTTATCTGCAACGGCGCAAATTTTTGAAACGGTTTTCCCCGCGGCCAAGCCTCATAAAAGCCCAGTATCGCCACCGGGACAATCGGGGCCTGCAAGTGAATCGATAAAATCGCAGCGCCTTTCTTAAATCTTTTCGGCTCGCCATCAATCGAGCGTTCGCCCTCGGGGTAGAGAATCAGCACGCCGCCGTGCCGGAGGCCGTAACTTCCGGCGCGCATGGCGGGGATCAAATTGGCATCGGGATCGACGACCACCACACGCAGCCATCGCGCCAGCGTTCGCAGAAATCCTTTGCCGAATATTTCGCTCGTACCCACGGCGAAGCTGTCGCGAAAAATTTGCCATGGCAGAACGCTGCCTAGAACAATGGGGTCAATGTAGCTCTCATGGTTGGAACAAATAATAAAAGGCCCATGGCTGGGAAGTTTTTCCAGGCCGCTGACCCGCAGATGAAACCGATCGCTAGCTATAAGTTGAATCAAACGGCTCACAACATACCAGAACGTTTCTTTATAGGGCGCTGGCTGGAACAGGGCGCGGGACTCAGGTTCCGCAGGTTCTCCTTGCAAAATGGTTTTCCAGCCCGCAACTTGGGCTACGGGCGGACCACCCTTGCCGGTCGCTGCGCTTTCCCGCACCGCATCAACCAATTCGCGCACGGTGTAGATTTCCGACAGCCGCGATTCCTCGACATCTCCGCCAATCTCGCGCTCGATCGCGACCAAGAGTTCGACCCGTTGCATTGAGTCGAGACCCAGATCAAGTTCAAGATTGTCGCCAGGGCTGATCGATTGGGGTTTTATCCGCGACGCTTCTCGCACGATTTTGAGTGCTCGCTGTATGTCGGCCGGCTCCAGCCATGCGACATCTTCCGCGCTCAACCGCTTACCTGAACCAACTTCTGCGTCGTTCTCGCGGCCTTCGGGTTGACTCGCCCGCACGCGCTTCTCAATCTCAAATCGCTTTAACTTTCGTGTAGTTGTCCGGGGCAAAGCCTCTTGCCAGATTTCATAACTCCCAATTCGCTTACTCGAAGGCAGGTTCAGTGAGAGGCCTTCGATGTCGTAGCGAATGACGTCTTTTGCATTGACGATTTTTCGCTGTTTGAGAACGTCGAAGTTTGGAACGACCACCGCATGCAATCGATCCTCTCCAGCACGAAGTTCCAGCCCCATAACCGCGATCTCTCCGATGTAAGGCGACTTCAGGTAGTGAGCTTCGACCTCTTCCGGATAAATATTTTTTCCATTGCTGAGGATGATGACTTCTTTCTTTCGGCCGGTAATAAATAAGTTACCATCGGCATCGAAATAGCCCAGGTCTCCGGTGTAGAGCCAACCATCCCTGATAGCTGCCGCGGTAGCGTCCGGCCTGTTCCAGTAACCCTTCATCACGATGGCGCCGCGAATCGCGATTTCGCCCACCGCTTGGCCGCCGTCTTCCCGCGGCTGCGGATCGATAATTTTTCCTTCCACTGCTTCGAGCGCTTTGCCTACCGACCCGATGACGTTGTTGTCCGGTGACGTGGCGAATGCGGCTGCGCTGGTTTCGGTGAGGCCATATGCCTGCAGGATGTCAATGCCCAGAGCATGAAAATCGCGTCCAATCTGCGGATCAAAGCGCGATCCGCCGGTGACGAGATAGCGCATCTTGCCGCCAAAAATGCTGTGAATTTCAGGAAAGAAAATCGGGCTTGGATTCCAGCCGAATTTTCGGCTGAATTGGGTGACGGCCATCATTGCGCGAAAGGCCCATGTCGCGACCTTTCCACGTTGAAACACCTCTTTGAAAATGCGTTCATGGATCAAGTAGAAAAATTGTGGCACCACCGCGAATGCCGTGATTTGTCGCTCCGAAAGTGCTCGCAGCAGTTCGGTTGTATTCAAGGTTTCGAGATAAACGACCCGCGATCCCTTCACTAACGGCAAGAGCAAATTGGCCATTTGCGATAGCACATGGAACAGCGGCAGCACACCAAGCAAAGCATCCTCGGGACCGATGTGCACCCAACTGAATACGGCCCTCACTTCGCCCATAAGATTTGCATGGGTAAGCATCACGCCTTTCGGGTCAGCGGTGGTTCCAGACGTGTATAGCAGGGAGGCAATGCTGTCATCGCTGCCAGCCACCGGCACAAAATCTCCCGGCCCTGATGCAAGAATGCTGTCCAGCCTGATCTGTGTGGAGACGGGCGCCTCGCCCGTCTGGGCAGTTGGCGGTGCGCCGACATCGCCATCTTTATCGATGATTACAATTGCGCCGTTTATTTCTGCGACGCTTTGCTCTGCGACCGGCCAATGCTTCGCATCGCAAAACAGGAGCGAGCTATCGCTGTCGCGAAGAAGTTTCGCAACTTGATCGGCGTGAAAGGCCGTATCCAGGGGAACGGCCGTGCATCCGGCCGCAATAATTCCAAGGTACGACGCGATCCATCGGGGATGATTATCGGCTAGAATCGCGACCCGTGTGCTTTGCGGAAATACGCTCCCCGTCAGCCACCGGCCAATGCTTTCCGCCATGAGTCGCAGTTCAGCGTAAGTGTGGCTCTCCACCCGATCACGCCGCTGAAATTCGAGCGCAACGTTGTCAGGCCAGCGCTCAGCGCATTCGCGGAATAGCTCGTAGAAGGTCGGCATAGGCCAGCGGGAAAATATACCTGAAAACCGTCCTCAAAGCTGTGATCGGAGAGTTTGCTGGGAATTCTGACGTACAGTCGCTGCAGCGTAATCTTCTTCGAAGTGTTTTGGGGAGGCTCGCTCGCGACTTACGCGCCACGCAAGCATCTAATATACTAAGCGTCTACGGGTGTCGTCGCCCGCCAAGGATTCCATTTTGATTAATGCTCTTGTAGCCAAGGTCTTCGGGACCAAGAACGAACGCGAGGTTAAGCGTTTGATGCCGCGAGTCGAGGCCATCAACGCGCTTGAACCCGAGATGCAAAAGCTCAGCGATGAGCAACTACGCGCTAAGACTGACGAATTCCGCCGCCGGATACAAGAACGCGGGAACACTATTCCAGATGAAACGGACGATCCGGATCGCCGCAAAGAACTGGACGCCGAGCGCCTCAAAGTCATAAACGAAGTGCTCGATGAACTTCTGGAGGAAGCCTTCGCCGTGGTGCGCGAAGGCGGCCGCCGGGTTCTGAACATGCGGCACTTTGATGTGCAGTTGATCGGCGGCATGGTGCTACACCAGGGCAAGATTGCAGAAATGAAGACCGGCGAAGGAAAAACCCTGGTCGCAACTTTGCCAGTGTATCTGAATGCCCTGAGTGGACGCGGTGTGCACGTGGTCACGGTGAATGACTATCTGGCCAAGCGCGACTCCGAGTGGATGGGCAAGCTGTACAGTTTCCTCGGCCTCAGCGTGGGCGTTATCGTTCACGACCTTGATGACCAGCAGCGGCGTGAGGCCTACGCCGCCGACGTGACTTACGGCACCAACAACGAGTACGGTTTCGACTACCTGCGCGACAACATGAAGTTCGATCTCCATGATTGCGTGCAACGCGGCCACAACTTTTCCATCGTTGACGAAGTCGATTCCATCTTGATCGACGAAGCCCGTACTCCACTGATCATTTCAGGCGCGAGTGAAGAGTCTACCGACAAATACGCCAGGGTAAATCGCATCATTCCCAAGCTCGAAAAGGGCGAGGAGATTGACGTGGCTCCCGGCGAGCCCAAGCAATATACCGGCGACTACGTGGTGGATGAAAAGCATCGCAACATCACCGTTACCGACGAAGGCTGGGAAAAAGTTGAGCAGTTGCTCGGCATTGGCAACGTTGCAGATCCTGAAAACTGGGACCTGAAACATCACGTCGAAACCGCGGTTAAAGCGCACGCACTGTATCACCGCGATGTGGAGTACGTGGTTAAAGACGGCGAGGTCATTATCGTCGATGAGTTCACAGGACGCCTGATGCCCGGCCGCCGCTGGTCCGATGGCCTGCATCAGTCGGTGGAAGCGAAAGAAAACGTCAAGATCGAACGCGAGAACCAGACTCTCGCCACCATTACTTTCCAGAATTATTTCCGCATGTACAAAAAGCTCGCGGGCATGACGGGAACGGCGGAAACCGAGGCTTCCGAGTTCGACAACATATACAAGCTGGAAGTAATGGTCATTCCGACCAACAAGCCCATGCGGCGGCTGGAAAATCCGGATGTTGTTTATCGCACCGAAAAGGAAAAATACTTTGCGGCCGCCGATGAGATCCAGAGATTGCACGCCACCGGACAGCCCGTTCTGGTGGGCACCACATCGATTGAAAAATCCGAACGTCTTTCCGATTTGCTGAAAAAGAAAGGGGTCAAGCACTGGGTGCTGAACGCCAAGCAGCACGAGAAGGAAGCTGAAATTGTCGCTCAGGCTGGCAGCAAAGCAATGGTGACGATCGCTACAAATATGGCGGGCCGCGGTACCGACATTCTCCTTGGCGGCAATCCCGAGTTCATGGCCAAGCAGGAGTGCGTGAAAAAGGGAATCGCGCAGCCCATGCGAGCGGCCCAAGGGAAGGTTCAAGCCGTAGTCGACGACACCAAGAACACGGTTTGGTATTACGCCGGCAATGAATATGTCGTTCCTACCGACCAGTGGACCGAAGTTTTCAATCGTTACAAAGTGCAGACTGACGGGGAGCACGACGAAGTCATCGCCGCTGGAGGACTGCACATTTTCGGCACAGAGCGTCACGAGGCTCGCCGTATCGATAACCAGCTTCGCGGCCGCGCCGGACGTCAGGGCGATCCTGGGTCATCGCGCTTCTATCTTTCACTCGAAGACGACTTGATGCGCATCTTCGCCAAGGAATGGGTTTCGAATTTGCTTCAACGTCTCGGTATGGAAGAAGGCGTGCCGATTGAATCGCGGCTCATTTCACGCCGTATCGAGGCCGCGCAGAAGGCGGTTGAAGCGCAAAACTTCGAAGCCCGCAAACATCTGCTCGAATACGACGACGTAATGAACAAGCAGCGCGAGGCCGTGTACGGCTTGCGCCATCAATTGCTGGAAGGCGTGGATCAGAAGGAGTTGATCCTCGAAGATTATGTTTCAGGCATCCTCAGCGATCTGATGGACGAGTTCTGCGCGGTCAAAGTTCACGTTGCGGATTGGGATCTCAAGGGCCTGAAAGATGCCATTTTTACCCGCTTCGGTGTGGATATTCTCGCGGAAGGCATCAAGCCCGAGACGTTGAACCGTCAGGAACTGGGCGACGCGATCTTTGACAAGCTCAAGGCTCGATATGACGCCAAGGAAAAACTGATTGGCCCCGATGCCATGCGTTATCACGAGCGCATGATCATGTTGAGCGTGCTCGACTCGCAGTGGAAAGACCACCTCCGGGACATGGACCATTTGAAGGAGGGCATTGGCCTGCGCGGGTACGGGCAGCATGATCCGCTGGTGGAGTACAAGCGCGAATCGTTCGACATGTTCGAAGCCATGATGCGGCGCTCGCAGGAAGACACGGTCCGATATCTCTATCTGATGCAAATTTTGGAGCGGCCGAGCGCAGGTGGCCCACCGAGACCTATCGATGGTGGTGCAGGACCAGAGGCGGGCGTGCCGGTTCCACGAATGGGTGGGGATGGCAACGGACGTAAGCCCCGCCAAGTGGCGACATCGGTCGACGAAATCGAAGAAGCCTTTCAACGCAGGAAACGCCGCGAACTGGAGCAGGCGCGCATGGCCGGTTCCGGCGATCTGCAGAAGGTTCAGCAAGTGGTACGCGGCGCGGCCAAGATCGGACGAAACGATCCCTGTCCGTGCGGCTCCGGGAACAAATACAAAAAGTGCTGCGGCGCGAAGGCGTAAATCGTCTCATGTCATCCTGAGCGCAGTATCTGGTTCGCGAAGCGAAGCAGATACGAAGTCGAAGGATCCCACGCCCAGTCGTTATTCGGACAGTGCTTCGGGCATTCGCACTGAGAATTCGGCGCTTGAATACCTCGAATCATCAACGGCAGAACCCGTCGCTAAGGGATCCTTCGACTTCATTTGTCCCGTGCGTTGCACGGGACAAATTCCGCTCAGGATGACAGCTTACTTTGGGATCGGCTTACCCACCACGAACGACTTCACCACGATGTTGTTGGGCTGAACTCCTACCGGAATCATGGTCAACAGAGAATACTCTCCCGGCTCAAATTTCTTTTTCGGAGTGCGTTTCTGAATGACCGTAACGTCTCCTGACGCCGAATTCAGTACCAGCAAATAGTTCTGACTTTGCGAAAGCGCCAAACCATCCGGATGGCTGCCGACCGGCAACGTCGCGATTAGTTTCCCAATGTCAATGTCGTAAACGGCGACAGTATTCGATCCGAAATTGCTCACGTACAACCGGGAGTTATCCGCGGACACCAGCCCGCGCGCGGGATGGGTGCCAATCAGATAGCTGCCACCAACTTCGTTGTTAGCAGTCTCAACGATCGAGATGTTGTCCGAATCGAAGTTGCTTACCATGAGTTCTCCGCCATCGGGCTTAAGCGCCAGATGCACCGGAGTTTTGCCAACATCCAGCAGTGCCAGCAGCTTGTCATTCTTCAGATCGATCGATGCGACTTGTCCCGACGCCGCGCAAGCGACAAAAGCTTGATTGCTCTCCGGCAGTATCGCAATGTCTTCTGGTTGCTGACACGCTGGGATCGTGCTGCGAACCGCGAGACGTTGAGCATCAATGAGCGAAACGGTGTTGTCACCCCGATTGCTGACGACGACGGTCTCTCCATCTGGTGAAACTCGAGCCAACCCCGGAGAAGCGCCCACGCGAATGTTCTTGATCACACTTCGCTTTTCCAGGTCGATGACGGAAACATTCGCTGAACCTGAATTTGCGACATATCCGCGCTTGCCATCCGCCGAAACATCGATAAAGTAAGGCCTGCCATGCACGCCGAGAGTTGCGACTACCGCGTTGCGTTCGGCGTCAATGACACTGATATTGTTCGATCCCGCATTCACCACGTAGATTTCATTTTTCTTGCCATTCGCCGCAATCCCGGTCGGTTCGCTGCCCACTCTGATGGTCTTAGCGAACTGAAATGTACGCAGATCGATTACGCTGACCGTATTACTCTTGCCATTGGTGACGTAGGCGTACTCGTGGTATGCCGGACCATAATCCGTGAGCTGCCGCTCATGAAAATACAACCACGCAATAGCGGCAACAATAGGAGAGAGGACTACGATGAAAAGAAGCTTTCTCAAGGGAGTGGAGCAACAGAAGATCCGCGCGCAGATTTAGTGGATACCGATGGGAGCGTGGCGGGAGCGCCTGCAAGTGCAGCCACTGTCCTGCCCACCACTGGCGCAATTTGTCGGACCTGCGCCATCAACTCGTCAAACTGATCGGGATACAGTGACTGTATGCCATCTGATAGCGCTTTGTCTGGCTGATTGTGTACTTCGATGATTAAGCCGTCTGCGCCCACTGCGACCGAGGCGCGCGAAAGCGGGGTGACTTTATTGCGTTTGCCGGTGCCGTGGCTGGGATCGACGACGATGGGCAAATGGCTAAGCCGCTGCACGGCCGGGATGAGGCTCAAGTCGAGAGTGTTGCGGGTGTGATCGGCAAAAGTGCGCACGCCGCGCTCGCACAGGATCACGTTGTAGTTGCCTTCGCTCATCACATATTCGGCTGCCATCAGGAATTCTTCCAGCGTTGCCGACATGCCGCGCTTCAGTAGCACCGGCTTGCGAGTCTTCCCCGCGTGCTTTAATAGAGAAAAATTCTGCATGTTACGTGCGCCAATCTGAATGACGTCCGCGTACTCTTCCACCAATTCCAAAGATTCGTTGTCGATGGCCTCAGTTACAATTCGCATGCCAAATTGCTCGCGAACTTCCGCCATAATCCGCAAGCCTTCTTCGCCCAGGCCCTGAAATGAATATGGAGAAGTGCGCGGTTTGTAAGCTCCGCCGCGAAAGAATTGCGCGCCCGCGCGTTGGACGCGCTCTGCAATAGCGAACGCCTGCTCCCGGCTCTCAATGGCACATGGACCAGCAATGATCGCAAGCTCAGGCCCGCCAATGGTGGCGTCGCTTCCGGCAAAACGAACGACTGTATTTTCTTCTTTAATATCGCGGCTGACCAGTTTGTAGGGTTTGGTAACGCGGATTACTTCCTGCACACCTGACATTTCTTCCAGCGTGCCGGGCTCAACTTCACCCTGATTTCCGGTAATACCAATCGCGGTCCGCTCTGCTCCAGGAATGGAGTGGGCGCGGTAGCCCAGCGACTCGATTTTCTGGCAGACGGCGCGCACCTGCGCTTCAGTAGCGTGCGCCTGCATGACCACTAACATGCACCACCTCGAAGAGATTCAAGTCTATCGTTGAAGGCGCATCTATCGCAAACCCCGCATCGCCGACGTTAGACCCAGCGCCCCGGCTCGCGGTGAACGCTGGTTATACTTTAGTCATGCCCCGTTCCATGGCTCGCGAGCAGGATATTCTGAACTTGCCCGCCCCCAAACGGCCGCCACGCTTGACCTCCCGCCGCATCGGCATCCACACGTCGAGCGCTGGCGGTGTTCAAAACGCCGCTGAGCGCGCCTATCGCCTGGGCTGCAATACTTTCCAGATATTCTCGTCGAGCCCGCGCCAATGGGCGCCCTATGACCTGAGCCGTCCGCAGTGTGGTGAAATGATGCGCCTGCGAGAGAAATATGACCTTAAGCCGATGGCGATCCATGTGAACTATCTGGTGAATCTCGCTAGCACCACGCCGCTGTTTTTGAAGAAATCCATTGAAGCGTTTCGTGGCGAAGTGGAACGCGCCCTGGCGCTGTGCGCCGATTATTTAGTGCTTCATCCTGGTTCGTTCCGCGGTGCGGATCGCGAAGCGGGACTGATCCAAACTTCGGCGGCCATTGCGGCGGCCACTCAAGGACTTGACTTGGTCAAGGGCCAGCTCACGATCCTCATCGAAAACACTGCAGGGGCGGAATATTCGCTGGGCGGAAGTTTTGAACAAGTCGCAGAAGTGTTGGAACGGCTTCGCAACGTGGTCCCCATCGCTGCCTGCATCGATACCTGTCACGCGCATGTGGCGGGATATGACATCGTGAGCGAAGCTGGAATGAGCCAGACGCTAGCGCATCTCGACGAGACTGTGGGGTTGAAGCAGGTGCGAGTATGGCATTGCAATGATGCCAAGGCCGCACGGGGATCGAAGCTCGACCGGCATCAGCAAATCGGGAAGGGAACCATCGGGTATGAGCCATTTCGGCGCCTGTTGAATGATCCGCGCCTGGCCCACGCGGCGTTCATAGCTGAAACGCCAATCGACCAACCGGGAGACGATCGTAGAAACGTCGCGGCATTAAAACGGCTGGTGAAACATTGCAGTAATTCATGAATTTCCTTGTCACGGCGTTTGTGAAACAGCTTAGACCGTCCGGCTCAACAGTCGATCGTTCGATTTCTACGAGAACGGTTACAATCCGTCGATAATCCGAGGCAACGGGGCAAACCGTTTCGCGGCGACAAACGGGGACTTTGCCGATATCGAGTTGGCGATTACCGTCTGATTTGCGATATTCGGGACGAAAAAATCACGGTATTAATCTTGGAAGTTGCACATCGAAAAGCTATCTGCCGCTGATTTCAACGCCGACACATGTAGCGAGGCGAGTTACCTCTTTCAGCTAGTCTTGCTCTTCATTGTAGAATTGAGGTTTATTCGAACACGATTTCCCCTATGCCGCAGGACGAACAAACCACCATGGTCCGCGAAGACCGTTACGACGCGCAGCGCATCGAGGCCAAATGGTTCGAGCGCTGGCAGCAGGACGCGTCTCTCTACGCAGCCGATCCCAACTCGGCCAAACCCAAGTACTACGTGCTCGAAATGTTGCCGTACCCCTCGGGCGCGCTGCATATGGGCCACGTGCGCAACTACGCCATTGGCGACGCGCTTGCCCGGTTCATGTGGATGAATGGTTACAACGTGCTTCATCCCATGGGTTGGGATTCGTTCGGTCTTCCCGCGGAGAACGCCGCCATTTCGAACAACACGCCGCCGCGCCAGTGGACCCTCCGCAACATTGAAAACATGAAGGCGCAGATGAAGCGCCTCGGCTTTGCCTACGACTGGGCGCGGGAAGTTACGACCTGCTTGCCTGACTATTACCGGTGGAATCAGTGGTTCTTTTTGAAGCTTTACGAAAAAGGCTTGGCGTATCGGAAGAAAAGTAGAGTGAATTGGTGTCCGCAGTGCGCCACGGTTTTGGCCAACGAGCAAGTGGTGAACGGATGTTGCTGGCGCCACGAAGATACATTGGTGGAACAGCGTGAACTCGAACAGTGGTTCTTGCGCATCACAAATTATGCGGAGGAGTTGCTACGCGACCTCGACAGACTCGACGGCTGGCCGGAAAAAGTCCGCACAATGCAGCGCAACTGGATTGGCCGCAGTGAAGGCACGCTGGTAGATTTCAAGCTCGACGGCGCAACCGAGTCTGCCGATTCCATCATTACCGTTTTTACCACGCGGGTTGACACGATTTACGGAGCTACCTCCATCCAGTTGGCTCCGCAGCATCCGCTAATTGCCCGTTTGGCAAAGAACAATGATGTACTTCGCGCTCAAGTTGAGGAGTTGATTGCAGAGCAGCGCAAGGCCAGGGAAGTCGGTGATATTGGCGCGATTGAAAAGCATGGCGTCAATACTCACCGCTTTGCGGTGAATCCTTACAACGGAGAGCGCATTCCCATTTGGGTGGCCAACTACATCCTGATGGACTACGGCACGGGCGCGATCATGAGCGTACCCGCGCACGATGAGCGAGATTACGAATTTGCTCGAAAGTACAATCTGAAAGTCCGCACCGTGATTGTGCCGCGCTCCGTGGATCCTGAAGAGACCAGCGGCGAGCCGGCACTCCCATTCACTATGTTGAATGGCAAGTTGATAAACTCGGGCCCATTTACCGGCGTCGGCTGCGAAGAAGCCATCAAAAAGATGTCGGAGTATGCCGAGAAAAATGGTTTCGGCAAAGCCACGGTGACTTACCGTCTTAAAGACTGGGGCATTTCGCGTCAGCGTTACTGGGGGACACCGATTCCCATGCTGTATTGCGAGACAGATGGAATCGTCCCCGTCCCGGAAAAAGATTTGCCAGTGATTCTTCCGGAAAACGTCGACATCACTTTGACTGGTGGATCGCCCCTCGGTCGAGTGCCGGAATTTGTAAATGCAACCTGCCCGAAGTGCGGCGGTCCGGCGCGTCGCGAAACCGACACTATGGACACGTTTGTCGATTCGTCCTGGTATTTCTATCGTTATACCGATGCGCACAACGACCGCGAACCGTTCGATTCTAAAATCGTCGCTGACTGGTTTCCTATCGATCAGTACATCGGCGGCGTGGAGCACGCGATTCTCCATCTCATCTACTCGCGTTTCTGGACCAAGTTCATGCGCGACATGGGATTGGTGAGAAACGACGAGCCGATTGAGCGATTGTTCACTCAAGGCATGATCATCAAGGGCGGAGCCAAAATGTCCAAGAGCTTGGGCAATGTAGTTTCGCCTGATGAAATGATCGCTCGATACGGCGCCGACAGCACTCGCATGTACACGCTCTTCGCCACGTCTCCGGACCGCGAACTCGACTGGCAGGATGAGGGAGTCGAGGGCGTGCAACGCTTTCTGGGCCGCGTCTATCGCTTTATCGCAAGGAACAGTCCTGTAGAGACGCAGCTTGCTGCGTCTCGGTCGGCACAGCGAGCGACGTTGCCAGCAACGTCTATACAGCCTGAGGCGCGACAAATTCAACGCAAGCTTCACCAGACCATCAAGCGCGTAAGTGATGATTTTCAGGGACGCTGGCATTTCAACACTTCAATCGCAGCAATTATGGAGTTGGTGAACGAGCTCTATGCGGTTGAAGAACGTGTGGCGCGGGCGCCTTCGCCCGCGGAAATCATTCCCGCTTCGCTTTGGTCAGAAGTGCAGCGCGATCTCGTGTTGCTGCTCGCGCCATTTGCTCCGCATTTGGCAAATGAACTTTGGGAAATGTTGGGCGAGAAGGGAAGTCTGCTTCGCGCGCCGTGGCCGAAGTATGATCCTGCGCTTGCCAGAGAAGACGAGATCGAAATTCCTGTGCAGATCAATGGCAAATTGCGCGGCGTTGTCGTTGTGGCCGCAGGTTCGTCGGACGACACGATTCGTGAGCGCGCTTTGTCCGATGACAAGATCAAAGCAGCAGTCGCGGGCAAGCAGGTGGTTAAGGTGATTGTGGTGCCGGGCAAGCTGGTCAATATCGTAGTGCGCTAAGCGCCTCGTGGAGACAGAGCGTCTCGCCCGACTGGACGGGCGAGACGCTCGGTCTCCATAACCTAGCTTGCGTTATCCTTCTCGCATGAAATCACGCTCGCCCACACTCGAAGGCTTTCGCATAATCCTTCACTGCCCGTTGTTTGGGTTCGCAGAAATTGCCTGGCGATGGAGCTTTGGCGCCGCCGTGGGTGTGTTGTCTGTATTTTCTTTCTTCGAATATCTAGACAGCTTGCCGGTCAGCAACGGCGATCTGCTTTTGCTGCGAACCCGCCAGCCCACCCTGATTTCCCGAGCTGTATTCGACATTTTTCGCGGCAGCTCGTTTCGCTTGCTGGAAACCGTAACGGTTCTAGCGGTAACTCTGGGTGTTGCATGGGTGGTAGTCGCTTCATTAGGACGCGCCGCCACGTTGCGGGCTCTGGTGGCTCAGTTTCGCGGGAGCGACGGTGCCGCATTGCAGCACGAAGAGAAGAGCTGGGTATTACCTTCTCTCTTCGCGCTGAATTGTTTTCGACTCGGAACCGCACTCGCGGCCGCAATAGGCTACCTCGCGGCGGTTCTTCTCGGCGCGGTGGCGTCTCAGCCGAGCGATCCTTCTCCGGGCAGCACCCTCTTGATTACGCTAACCATCATCATGCTGGTGTGGTTCGCGTGGTCCATGGTGAATTGGCTTCTGTCGCTGGCAGCTATATTTATAGTCGCGCATGGGGAAGATACTTTCGGCTCGATCGTCGCCGCAGTTAACTTGTGCCAGAATCGTCCCGGGTCAATATTGGCAGCGGGGACGTGGTTCGGGCTGGCCCACATCGCGGCATTCGTCATCGCGAGTTCAGTGGTCGGCTTTCCCTTAGGATTCGCCGCGGTCCTTCCCGCTGGCGCAATGCTTGGCGGCGTTCTGCTGGTAACGCTTCTGTATCTGGCTATTGTTGATTTTTTATATATCGGACGGTTGGCCGCGTATGTGGCAATGGTGGAGTTGCCGGAATCGCCGGTCGCGCTTTCCGATCCCGGAAGGGCGCCTGAAAATACGGGACGTCCCGCCGCCGCTTTGCCGAGCGAAACTCGGGTTGATCCGGCGGAATTAATCTTGAGTGATGTTCCCTCGTACTGACGATAAATAGGTCAGATGCGCAGCTCCACAACGGTCGCGCCGCCGCCGCCTTCATTCTGCGGAGGCTCGGTAACCGATTCCACGTGAGGATGCTTCTGCAGATATAGGCGTAGCGCTTTACGCAGGATTCCCATGCCGCTGCCATGCACCACGCGGACTCGAGGCAGGCCGGCAAGGAAAGCGCGGTCGACGAACTTTTCGACTTCGCGGGTGGCGTCGTCTACGGTGCGGCCGATTACGTTGATCTCTGAGGGAGTGCTTTGGTTGTCGCTTTCGAGCGAAACCGAGATTCCGCGGGCACGAGCAGCTTTTACCGGAGAATCCGAAGATCGCGCCAGCACTTCCGCAATGTCGTCGCGCGCGATCTTCATCTTCATGGCGCCGATCTCGACTTCGAAGTGGTTCTCATCGATGCGGCGTGCTACCAGCGCGGGGCGACCAACAGACTTCAATTTCACGGTATCGCCCTGTGAAACATTTTTTACGAGCTGGGGCTGGGCATGGGGATCGTCCTGATCGGCCCCGGTCGTGTGCGCTACGACGGTGGAATCGAATTGCTCGCGAAATTCGCGGCGTAATTTGGAGACACGGCGCTCGGCATCTTTGGACATTTTTTGCGCAGCAGCCCTATCCTGAATAACGTTGATCATTTCGCGCGCATGATACTCGAAATCGCGCAGCAGGCTATCCAGCTTTTTCTCCATTTCTTTGACCTTGGCCTGCTGTTCTTTTTTCCCTTCCGCGGCGAGATAATTCTTTTCCCGCTGGAGTTCTTCTTCGCGAGTTCGCAAACGTAAGCGTTCGCTTTCCACCTCGCGCAAATCGGAGTGCAGCCGATCGAGGAACTCGCCAACATCTCGCGCCTGAGAACCCAGTCGAGCCCGGGCAGCGTCGATAATCGTAGGATTCAACCCGAGGCGCTGGGCGATGTTGATACCGGCGGACGCTCCCGGCACACCGATTTTCAATTCATACGTTGGCTGCAGGGTCGCTTCGTTGAATCCGACGGAAGCGTTCACTACGCCGACCGTATTCGCGCCGTAAACTTTCAGCGAAGTGTGATGTGTAGAGATGACCGCTATACATCCGATCTGGCGGAAGTGATCGGCAATAGCGACTGCCAGAGCTGCGCCTTCCTCGGGATCCGTGGCGGAGCCAAGTTCGTCTAATAACACCAATGATTGCGCGGTCGCGGCATGCGAGATGAAATCAATGTTGGTAACGTGAGCGGAGAAGGTAGATAGATTCTGCTCGATCGATTGATAGTCGCCGATATCGGCAAGCACCGCGTCGAATATGGGAAGTTCCGCGCGGTCGGCAGGAACTGGAATTCCGGATTGCGCCATCAATGAGAGCAGCCCAATAGTTTTAAGAACTACAGTCTTTCCGCCTGTATTTGGGCCGGTGATGACCAGTTCGCGTGCTTCGTCTTCCAGTTCGATCGTCGTAGGAATGACGCGACCGCCTTTGGCTTTCAGGTTATGTTCAAGCAGCGGGTGACGCGCGTTAATAAGAATGGGCCGAGCTTTGCTCGACGCGGACGGATGGGGGCTGTCTCCACGCGAGTTTTCGGATGGGAAGGCTACTGGAACGCAGTTGTATTCCTCGGCGAATCGGGCTTTGGCAAACTGCAGTTCCAACCCTGCTAGCGTCTCAGATGCGGCGAGAATCGGCCCCGCGCTTTCGCCGATGCGCCGCGTCATGTCCACCAGGATGCGATGTATTTCCGCCTGCTCTTCGTCGAACAGACGCACCAACTCGTTGTTTTGTTCGATAGTTTCCAGCGGCTCGACGAACACTGTCTGCCCGCTGGAACTGGCGCCGTGTACCACGCCCTGCACTCGCCGCTTCTGCTCCACTTTGATCGGAATCACGAAGCGCTCACCGCGAATCGTAACCAGTTCGTCCTGCACAGCGCCGCCTTCGGAGAGGCGTCGCAAATAACCGCGCAGCGATTCCTGTATGGAGCGTCTTTGCTTTTCAATCTCGCGGCGTATGCGAGCCAGTTCAGGTGAAGCTTTGTCATCGAGCGTGCCATCGGGCAGGATTTTGTTGCGGAAGGCTCGCAGGAAGCCGGTGAAGTCTATGATTTGCCCAGAAAGCTTTGCCACCCCCTTCCACTCGAACTTCATCGCGGCAGGCGGATTCAGTGCGATTTCTCGCCACTCGGCGGCGCGATCGACCGCCAGTACGACATCCCGAATGTCCGTGGTTTCGAGCGCCGCGCCTACGATCCGAGATTTTTCTACGGCGCTCGTCGCATCCAGCAGGCCAGAGAAGTCGAACCGACCTCCCGCCCGACGGAACTCGCCGATTTCCCTGGCTAATTGCTGCTGATTTTCGATCCACTCACGATTGGTCGAAGGCGCTAGCTGCGCGATCAGATCTTGTCCCAAGGGTGATGAAGCGTATCCACGGAGCAGGGCGCGAAGAGAATCGAACTCCAGCACGCGCGCGCTGGTCTGGGAAAGGGGCTCGGGAATCATCAGAATCCAATGTTACAAGATGCGGCAGTCTGCTCTGCTAGAATCATGAATTAAAGGATGGGCGTCTTGCTCGTCCGGGACTTAGTGCCATGGCTTTTCCGATCACACGCCTTCGCCGCCTTCGCCAAAGTGAACAACTTCGATCCATGGTGCGAGAAACGCGCTTGTCTCCGACCTCGCTGGTTTATCCCATGTTTGTTTGTCCCGGTGAGGGTGTTCGCAAGGAAGTGCGTTCCATGCCGGGTGTCTTCAATCTTTCAGTAGATGAGGCGGTGAAAGAGGCTCACCAGGCGTATTCGCTCGGAGTGCCCGCGGTTATTTTGTTTGGGCTGCCGGAAAAGAAAGACGAGTTGGCGACAGGCGCTTGGTCACATGATGGAATTGTGCAGCAAGCGACGCGCGCCATCAAACGCGAAGTTTCGAAGCTAATTATCATGGGCGATGTTTGCCTGTGTGAATATATGTCGCACGGCCATTGCGGAATTGTGCGCGCGGCGCATCCCCAGTCCCTGGGCGCTGCCGTTGCCGCGCCCCCGGCGGTCGCCACGGAATACGAGATCGTCAACGATGCCACGCTCGAGCTGCTGGCCCGCACCAGCGTCTCGCTGGCCCGCGCTGGCGTCGACGTTATCGCGCCTTCTGACATGATGGACGGCCGAGTGGGAGCTATCCGCAGCGCGCTTGACCACGCAGGCCTCGCCAACACTCCTATCCTTTCTTACGCGGCGAAGTTTGCTTCGGCTTTCTACGGTCCATTTCGCGAAGCTGCAGACTCGACACCACAGTTCGGGGATCGACGCTCGTATCAAATGGATGGTGCGAACTTGCGCGAGGCCATGCATGAGATCGAACTCGACGTCGCCGAAGGCGCGGATATGATTATGGTGAAACCCGCGATGCCTTATCTCGACGTGATCGCAGCGGCTCGCGAACGTTTCGATCTGCCTCTGGCTGCGTATCAGGTTTCAGGCGAATACGCGATGATTGAGGCTGCCGCGCGCAACAATTGGATCGATCGCGAACGAGTCATGATGGAGTCACTGCTCTCGATTCGGCGGGCCGGGGCCAGCATTATCCTCACTTATCACGCGAAAGAAGCGGCCAAGCTGCTGGCTTGAGGTTGATCCCCTCGGCGGTTTCTCGAATCCTTCAACCCTGTCGTAGAATCACCTATTTGGATACTCGTTAATTGTTCGTCTGAGGTGCCTGCTTGCCTGAAACTATTTATGACATCGCTATCGTCGGCAGCGGTCCCGCGGGATACACCGCTGCCATCCGCGCCGGCCAATACGGGTTGAAGACTGCGCTAATCGAGAAAGATGGATTTCTAGGCGGGACCTGCCTGCACGTGGGGTGCATTCCTACCAAAGCTCTCCTGTTTAATGCTGAGCTGTGGGATCACCTGAAAGAGGCGAAGGAGTTCGGGATTGAAGGCGTCGACGCGCGTAAGCTTAACTGGGCCGCGATACAGGATCGCAAGTCGAAAATTGTAAGCAAGCATGCCAAGGGACTCGAATTCCTTATGCGTAAGAACAAAGTGGAAACGATCAAGGGCTACGGCAAGCTCACCGGACCTGCACAGAACGGAACGCTGACGGTGGAAGTCAGCGATGGCGGCAAAACTAATCTGATCAAGACTAAGAATATTCTCCTGGCAACAGGCTCAGAGGCTCGCATGATTCCGGGACTGGAGCCGGATGCGCGCGTGCTTACCAATATTGAGATTCTTGGTTTGAAGGAGATTCCGAAGTCACTGATCATTGTGGGAGCGGGAGCCGTAGGCGTGGAGTTCGCCTCGATTTTTCGTTCTTTCGATGCCGAGGTTACGATTCTGGAGATGCTGCCTCGACTGGTTCCAGTCGAGGATGAAGATGTTTCCAAGGAACTTGCTCGTGTGTATCGGAAGCGCGGCATTAACTTTCACACCGGAGCTAAGGTTGAGAAAGTCGAAAAGACGAAGTCAGGAATTTCGGTGACCTTCACCGTAAGTGGGAAGCAACAGAAGATCGAAGCTGAGAAGATTTTGATCGCGGTTGGCCGCAAGCCGCGCACAGATAACATCGGCCTGGAAAAGACACGCATCAAGCCAGACCGTGGCTTCATTAAAACCGATAGCTGGATGCAGACGAACGAGCCCGGTGTATACGCTATTGGAGACATCGTGCTCGGAACGCCGCAACTCGCCCACGTCGGCGCGATGGAAGGTATCGTCGCTGTAACAAAGATTGCGGGAAAGCCGGGCAAACCGATCAACCCGGAACACATTCCCAACGCGACCTACTGCCATCCGGAAATCGGCAGCGTTGGCCTGACCGAGGAGAGGGCTCACGAGGCCGGGTACAACGTGAAAATCGGGAAATTTCCATTCACCGCGAACTCGCGTGCCTCGATCGTTGGCCAGCACGAGGGTTTCATTAAGATTGTGTCCGACGCCGATTACGGTGAGATTTTGGGCGTACACATTATCGGACCACAGGCCACGGAACTGATTGCCGAAGCCGTGGCCGCGATGGAACTCGAAGCTACTGTCGAAGATTTGATGTGGACGATTCATGCCCATCCGACGCTGGCGGAAGCGATGCTGGATGCATCAAACAGCGTGTATGGAATGGCGATTAACGCGTAAGATTTGCGTTTATGAAGGTACGGGAAGTTCTGGGAATGCTGGATCGGGATGGCTGGCACCCGGATCGGACAGGCGGCAGCCGTCGCCAGCTAAGACATCCCGGGAAACCGGGTTTGGTCACAGTACCGGGCAAGCCAGCGATGATTTGGGACCGGGCACGCTAAATAGTATCTTGAGACAAGCAGGGCTTAAGAAATGAAAAAATACTTGATTGTCATGGAGGAAACCAGTACCGGCTATTCGGCTTACTCGCCTGACCTAAAGGGTTGCGTGGCCACCGGAGCGAATCGCGAACAGGTCGAAAGCCAAATGCGCGGCGAAGCTATCGCATTTCATTTGGAAGGCGCGGTGAGAAGCGGCCATCGCGTGCCTGAGCCACATCGCTATTCCGCCTATGTCGAAGTTTCTGCCCAAACTCACTGATAAGACCTTGATCTCTGTTCTCCAACTCGAGTCTCTCGATTACGCCACCGGACTGCGCTTGCAGCAGAAGTTAGTGGGACTTCGCAAGGACGGGCTGATCGGCGATGCCCTTTTGCTGCTGGAGCACACGCCGGTGATCACTCTGGGCCGGAACGCGAAACCTGCAAATGTGGTTGCCTCACTGGAACTGCTCGCGGAACGCGGCGTGAAGCTTTTCGAGTGTGATCGTGGCGGGGATGTCACCTTTCATGGTCCTGGGCAATTGGTTGGCTATCCGATCTTCGACCTGCGCGGTTTCAGTTCGCCTGACGGCAAGCGAAAGACGTTAGGCGCCGTGGAATATGTGCGCCGGTTGGAAGAGGTTTTAATCCGCACTTGCGCCGACTTCCGCATTTCCGCTGAAAGGGTGGCGGGATTAACAGGAGTGTGGACGGGCCGACCCGAAGCCAAGATTGCAGCCATTGGCGTTCACATATCTCGTGGGGTTACCTCGCACGGATTCGCTCTGAATGTGAATACCGATCTCGACTATTTCAACCTGATCATCCCGTGTGGGATTACTTCTAAGCCGGTAACTTCCATGGTTCAAGAACTGGGCCATCAACTTTCGTTGTTGGAGGTCGCTCATTCGATATCGCGCAGTTTCGGAATAGTGTTTCAAAGCCAGATGCTTTGGCTGGAAAATCTGGATGCTTTGCTTGGTCATTCCGTCGGTGTGCCGATGAAGCCTCCGGCGGAAATCCGAAAACTGCAGGGTGACAAAGACACTTTTTGGGCCTAACGCAAAACAGCATTCCTCTCTTACGGGGGTTGGTTAATTCCGGCGAGCCGGTTTAGGATTCTTGTAACAGCAATCACTGGCTGCAAACAAATACATGGCCAAGAAAAAAAAGACCGCTGTAAAAGCTCGCGTCCGACATAGTTCGAACGGCCGTGGCAACCACGCTCCTCAATCCCCGATAGCAAACCCGTCCCATCGTACCTACACCATCCTCGACTATCGACTGGAAAAGCCCTCCTTCAATATTCGTCAAGTACGCAAGGGCGGCGAAGTTCGCTACGAGGTGAGCGGTGAGTTGAACGCGCCCGTTCCGCCCATTCGGGAATCCAAGTACCTCGAGAAGAAGCAGTGTATCGAGATTTATCGATGGATGCTTCTGAACCGAAAAACGGAAATCGCGCTGGAAAACCTCTACAAGCAAGGCAAGGTGGTGGGCGGTGTGTACTTTGGCCTAGGTCAGGAGGCTTGCTCTTGCGCGTCGGCATACGCTCTTCACGAAGATGACTGGTTCGGCCCCATGATCCGCAACCAGGGATCGCTGCTGGTTCGCGGTTTCCGCGCCCGCGACATCATGATGCAATACATGGCGAAGTCCGGTTCGCCGACCAAGGGACGCGACGGGACGTCGCACTTCGGTGATATCAAAAAGCGAAATATGGTTTCGCCAATCTCCATGCTAGGCGATCTGATTCCCGTGCTCGCCGGAGTGGCGCTGGGCGCGCGGCTGCAGGGACGCAACATCGCGGTTATGACTTACATTGGCGATGGCGGCCAATCGACAGGTGTTACTTATGAAGGCCTGAATTTTGCCGCCGTGCAGGATCTTGGTCTGGTGCTGTTCGTCGAAAATAATCTTTGGGCATACTCGACTCCTGCCGATATGCAGTTCCGCGTTAAAGACCTTGCCGAGCGTGCCATAGCCTATGGAATTCCAGGCGTGATAATCGATGGCACCGATGCTTGCCAAGTCTATGACGCGGCCCACGAGGCTTGCGAGCGCGCCCGACGTGGCGAGGGCCCGACATTAATCGAAGCCAAGATGATGCGCATGAAAGGCCACGCCATCCATGACGCGGCTGATTATGTTCCTAAATCGATGTTCGAGTACTGGCGCAAGCGCGATCCCATAACTCGTTTCGAAGACTACTTAGTGAATGTGAAGAAGTGGCTGACTCCTGGGGAAAATGAAAATCTGATCGCGGGTGTGGAGAGCGAGCTTGAGGCCGAACGTGACTTCGCGCTGGCATCGCCGATGCCGCAGCCGGAGTCAGCGGCAGGAGGCGTGTATTGCGCTTCGAGTTGCCATGAGGTTACGCCGAAGTATGGAATGCCGAAGACCGAGACGAAAATTTCGAGTGGTCCTAAAGAGACAAGCGCCGCGATACACTTTAAATGAGATTCTCAAGTTTATCTGTAAAATTCACGCCGATGGGCGACACGCACAATTACGACGACCACGCAGCGCCCGTCAACGCGATAAATAACCCTGTAGTCGCTGACACGGATGCGAATGTGATTAGGTTTGCCTTCGAGCTTTTTGCTGCCGGGAGGGAACAGGCCGCCGCTAAGTTGTGTAACTTGTTCGGTAATGCGCCGTTGCGCCTGTTTTTCGAGCGCACGGAACTCGCGCAATGCGGAGCTCGTAAACTCCAAGGTGTATCGCATGCGACTTTGCTACAGTTACAATCCCAGATCTTTCTTGATTTTCTTCCACGGGATGGTAGGTTCTTTGAGCCGCCTGCGCGCTTCGGCGAGGTCGATGCGATCTTCGATTCTCTCCAGAAGTTCCAGATCTTCAATCGGAACAACAGCAGCGACTGGTTTCTTGCGCCGATGAACGATAATTCTTTCTCCTCGATACGCCGCGCGATTAACCATATCGGAGAAATTCTGCCGAGCGGCGCTGGCAGTTAATTTAGGAGGCATTTTAGTCTCGAGTCCTAACGTACAAATAGTACTTTATACATTTTGTACAAATTGCACACTATAGCAAACAGGAGTTTATGCCTCAACTGACCTATCTCGAAGCCATCCGTCAGGGAATCTGGGAAGAAATGGAACGCGATCCCACTGTCTTCTGCATTGGAGAAGACATTGGTATCTATGGCGGTGCTTTTAAAGTAACCGACGGATTTATTGACCGCTTCGGCCGCGAGCGCGTGATCGATACGCCGATCGCGGAATCTGCCATTGTCGGCGCTGCCTACGGCGCTTCACTAACGGGCATGCGTCCTGTGGCTGAGTTTCAGTTTATGGACTTTATCGGCTGCGCTTTCAATCAAATTGTAAATATGGTGGCTAAGTCTCACTATCGCTGGAATGCGCCCGCACCTTTGGTAATCCGTGGGCCCAGCGGGGGAAACGTCCACGGCGGTCCTTTTCACTCGCAGAACCCGGAAGCTTGGTTTGTTCATACGCCGGGTTTGAAAGTGGTTTGCCCCGCGAGCGCCTACGATGCCAAAGGTCTGATTAAAGCGGCGATTCGCGATAACAATCCGGTGATATTCTTCGAGCACAAATATCTTTATCGACGAATTAAAGAAGATGTTCCTGTTGAAGATTACATCGTGCCGCTGGGGAAGGCTCGAGTTGCCAGAGAAGGTCGCGATCTCAGCATCATCACTTATGCCGCAATGGTGTATGTTGCGCTTGAAGCCGCTGAGCTTCTGGCGAAGGAAGGAATAGAACTTGAAGTCGTCGACTTGCGAACGCTTTCTCCGCTCGATCGGGAGGCGATCGCACAAACCGTGTGTAAAACAAACAAAGTGATCGTATTGCATGAAGACGTGCGTACCGGGGGCATTGCCGGCGAGATTGCTGCGATTATCAATGAAGAAGTGTTCGATGAACTTGACGGCCCCATTATCCGCATCACAGCGCAGGATTCTCCCGTTCCGTTCTCGCCGCCTCAGGAAGAATATTTCCTGCCCAAGGTCAGTGATGTCGTGCGAGAGGCGCGCTGGTTGAAAGCGTATTAGCTATAAGGAGGAAGATGCGCAACTTCATCATCGGGATTGTGGTTGCTCTGCTGCTGCTCGCTTTGGCCGGATTGGCTGTCGCAACTCTGGGACTGGTGCCGACGAATGCTGATGCGACTCCGTCTCGGTTCGAGCGCCGTATTGCGCTGAGCGCCCTGGACGCGTCCATGGAGCGTCATGCGCCGCGGGTGAACAATCCGGTTCCGCCAACTGACGAGAATTTGATCGATGGTATGAAGGTTTACACCATGAACTGTTCGCTATGTCACGGCACCCTGGACAATAAACCGAGCCCACTGGAAAAGGCATTTTACCCACCCGTGCCGCAGTTAATCCTCGATCCGCTGGACGACCCTGAGTGGCACATCTATTACGCTGTCCGCACTGGAGTTCGCTATACAGGCATGCCCGCCTGGGGTAAGGCTCTTAGAGATGACGATATTTGGAAAGTTACTGCCTTCCTGTCACGAGTGGAAAAGTTGCCGCCGGGAGTCCAGGATTACTGGAAAAAATCGTTCGGCGTTGGTCCGCCATCGGCGGGCACTAAGAAGGAAGACTGATAGCGTAAGCGGGGGCAATCATCGAAACTTGGATATAATACAGGGTTGCGTTCGGCCTGAATTTGTTACCGGGTCCGTACGGAAGGGGAACTGTGCCGACAGATATCGTGATGCCCCAAATGGGCGAGTCAATATTTGAGGGGACAATTACAAAGTGGCTCAAGAAGCCTGGCGATAAAGTACAGCGAGATGAGCCACTATTCGAGATTTCTACCGACAAAGTGGATGCGGAAATCCCCGCGCCAGCTTCCGGCATTTTGCAGGATATCAAGGTGGTCGAAGGGAATACCGTACAGGTGAACACGGTAGTGGGAACGATTGCTGGCGACGGCGAAGCCGCATCTGCCCGGCCCGCCGCTCAAGCCACCGTCCCCGAGCCAGAGCCTTCCAGGCCTCAGAAGAAAGAAGCGGCGCCGGCAGTCGCTCCTCCAATAGAAGCAAAAACCGAACCCGCTGCGCGGGAAGAAGCAGACGACCATGCGCGTTCCTCGCCTTTGGTTCGCAAAATCGCACGGGAGCACGACATAAATCTCTCGCAAGTAACTGGCACCGGCATGGGTGGGAGGATTACTAAGCAGGATATTATGGCGTTCCTGGAAAAACCCGAAACCGCCGGCGCTCCACCGTCCGCATCGTCATCCACATCTACGCCGGCGTCATCGCCGCGGCCGACCGCGCCTCCGGCTACCATCCCCGGCGATCTGGTGCCGATGACGCAGATGCGCAAGATTATCGCGCAGCGCATGATCGAATCGCGCCGCACCAGCGCACACGTTCACTGCATGTTCGAAGTGGACATCACTCGCATCGTGCGGCTACGAAACAAAACTAAATCCGCATTCGAGCAGCGGCACGGGGCCCGGCTCACCTTCATGCCGTTCTTTGTGCGCGCCGTGATCATTGCGCTACAGCAATTTCCGATTGTTAATGGCTCTCTGGAAGGCGAAAACATTCGCTATCACCGGCACGTCAACGTAGGAATCGCGGTGGCACTCGATTGGGGATTGATCGTTCCTGTGCTGAAGAACGCCGACGAGTTGAATTTCCTGGGGCTGCAACGAGGTATTTCAGACTTGGGAGAGCGTTCGCGATCGAAAAAACTCAAGCCCGAAGAAGTAGAGGGCTCAACTTTCACCGTGACCAACCCCGGGCAGTTTGGCGCTGTTTTCGGTCTACCTATAATCAACCAGCCGAATTCAGCAATCCTGGGTGTGGGCGGAATTACCAAAACGCCGCTGGTAGTCACTGACGATGACGGCAACGACTCCATTGCTATCCGTTCAGTTGTTCACCTGACTCTCGGCTACGACCACCGGCTCATCGACGGAGCAGTCGCCGATCAGTTCATGGCGTTGGTGAAGAAAACTTTGGAGAACTGGAGCGAAGAAGTCGGATAGGGGCGTTCTCGAAACTACTTCGTCTTGGCCCACACCGACGCGTTAAGGCATTCCACTGCTCCATCAATCACTTTTCCCAAGCCTTCCTTGAACTTATCCTGATCCACAATGTCGCGATGGGCGACCGCGGTGCTCATGGACAAGGCTGTCTGCAAAAATGACAATGCCGCGTCTTTCTTTTCAATTCCTGTTCGGCTACCGAATAATCCTTCTACTCCGCTGACGATTGAGGGAACAAAACCGAGGGTTTGGAGGAGCACAGCTACAAAGTTCATTTATATACCTCTTCGCATTTCTTATTTGAATGAATACTCAAGTGATACAGCCGATCAGTTCGGAGATTGTGCAATCTATCTGGAGGCGTTCATTAGGATTTTGGCGATGTACATGATCAACCCGAACAAGGCACTAAGAGCTAGTCCACCAACCGCGCCCACTACTCCGGAGGTCACTGATGACCGGCCTTGGCGGGCGGAAAGCGTGGCATTTACCTCGTCCCGCCACTTATTGTTTTCCTTGGCCTGACTTTCGTACACTTCGCGGCCCACAAAGCTCGCTTCTTTCTGTCGAGCCTCTTCGTGCGCGTGATTCAGAAGATCCAGCCGCCGAAGCGTTTCGACATGATCCAGTTCGAGTGCCCTTTGAGCCAACACAAAACGCAGGTCAACCATTGCCGTTCGTTGCAGAGCCATTTCCTTCTGATCGGCGAGCAGCGCCAACACATGTTCTTTAAGCGACACGGAATTGCCTGGATCGTTTACCTTCACAAGCACCTCTGGATTTAGTTTGTTTTAATAACTCGTGCTGAGCCGCTAAAGCGGATAATCCACATGCAGGGCGGCGGAATACCTGGAATATCTTGGCGGTACCGAATTGTCATCGAGTTGATACACGACCGTGTAAACCGTATTTGCCGGAGTCGCGTTCGCATTCGCAACCAGGCCGACCGACAGCGCGCCTCCAGCCCCTAACGTGACACTGGTATTTCCTGCCGCTACCGCCCCCAACGCCGCCGTCGTAAACTCCGGCCAGGAAATCAGCAGCGTCCCCCCAGCCGGCGTCCCATCCGCGCGATATACGGTATCGGTGATCATGGTGGTGGGCAGCGTTTGCGCCGACATCGCCGATGCCACCAATCCCGCGAGCAAAAGAAAAAGCCACCCATAAGGGCGGCGCGCGTCCAACATAAGTCCTCCGTTTACCTACCGCATTTCAAAATTGTTCAGCCAACTCACACCACAACTCCCGCCTGCAAAAGCAAGCCACATCCCTGAGTTGTAATGGATATAAAACAGGAAGCCCAACCGCAGAGCCAGAACCCAGAACCTACTTTCCCGCCTCAACCTGCAAAAACTCTCTCACGCTACTCACATAAACATCTGCAAAATCCACCACCGGACGCCGCTTCTCAATCATCTGCACCGCATCCTCAAGAATCCAACCTTGAGAACACAAAATCGCCAAACTCATCATCGGAGCCCGGTGTACCCCAGCTGCGCAATGTACGAAAAGTTTCGTCCCACCCTCATCCAGCGCTGCTAACGCAAAATCCACCCCGCGCTGGAAAACCTCCGCCGACTTCGGCTGAAAATCATCATCAATCGGATTCCACAAAACCGTAATCCCATGCGGCTCAGCCAGCCCCGTGTCATCAAATTCGATCTGCATGTCCACGATGTGCGTCACTCCTGCTCGCGCCACCTCGGCCATATTCTCCGCCGACCAAATCCCACCTCCCACCGCGATTCGCCCCGTCAACCATGTCATATCCATCATAAAAGTCCGAATGAGAGTTGGCCTACCCTGCGCCCGCTCACCACCTTTCATTTTACGGTATCGCTCTCCAATCTCGCCCCATTCCCGACCCCTTCCCCGGTAACTTCGGTACTTTTTTCCAGAATATTCAATCGCTCCAACAGGATTTTCGCCAGCGAATCTGCCTCTTCCTCAACCCCATGGTCAGAATTTATAGCGGGACACAATCCAACCATCTCAAACAAATACTTCATTGCCAGATAATGACCATTCTCCACGTCCTTGATTGTGCTCCCAACCATCCCCACAGCGTGATTTCCCACCAGATTCCTGATCTCCTCCCGAACCCTTTTGAGGTCGACCGGTTGCAACCCTGCGGTCGGCGGAGCCGGAACATCCATCGTTTTCTCTACTGGCGACCTGGCTGCTTTCGATTTCATATCCGTCTTAGTTGTTTGAGATTTCTTCACTATATCTCCTGATCCTCTCACCAAATCCAAACGGACATCTCGCATCTATCGCTGCATCAGAACGCAAGAAGAAGCGGATTTAGACATCTATCAACAAGCCGCAAAGTACCCTAAGAATGCAGCCCAGCGTGGAAGTGGTTGCGGAAAAAACTTCTAACTGGCGACAGGCAGCCTTGAAGGGGCGCGGCTTCAGCCGCGCCGTATCATTTCTAAGAACCTATGGCACGGCTGAGAAGCTCTGCCCTTACGAACTGCCAACGCCCGGAATTTCTCGCAAACTCGAAAACTGCGAGTAGCACCTGGAATTCACCCCATCCCGCATGAAAGCTCCGCAAAAAATAAGAGCGCGCTTTGTCAGCGCGCCCTCTTTGCCAAATCTTTATGATCTAAATCAAGAGTATCAGATCCAATAGGGTAAACCCGCCAAATTTTAAAATTTATATTTGCCTTATATTCAATCGGTTGCGCGAAAAGGGCCGCTTTTGCCCTCTTGACAACTTTTCGGCACTTGGTGCCGTCTTTTCGGCAGTCCGGTCAGAATCCCCCTTTTCAGTAAAATTTCGCTCACCCTGTCCAGCGCCTCCGGAAAAAGACGCTCCACCGTCCGATACCCGCATCCCAGCAACCGTCCCGCTTCTTCCCTCGAGAACCGCTGCAGCACAATCTTCGCTATCAGCTTCTTCTCGAATTCGTTCAACTCCTCCAGGCTGCGCTCCACGTCATGTACAAAAATCACTGAATCCTCAAACGTGGAAGCCCCATAAGAAGTAACCCGCGTCCGAAAAAACTCCCGCCCCAACAACGACGGCGTCCGCCCCACTTCAATCGAAAGCCGCATATACCGCCGCAACAGCCCAACCGTGCGATCCCGATACATCCACAGATCTGGATTACTGCTCGCCGAAGTAACCGCAGGACTGAATCCCTCCTCATCTTCTTGCCGTAATTCCCCCTCCATCGCGCCATCTATCGGTTCCCCATCCGACAAATTCGGAACCGGCCCGCAAGTCTCAGCCCCCCCGCCAACCTCAGCGACCGTATCCTCAATCGAAATCTCCGGCGGCATCCCCGGGATGATTTCCGCGCACGCGTTGAGCACCCCTATCAACGCGCCGCTCAAGCATTCCCTCCTTCACCGCAGAATTCCCCCAGCAGCGACTCACATTCGCTCTTGATTTCAACTCGATCATTCACCAACAAAAACGGCCGTACCCTCCTGCGCACCGGTGGAAGATCCGACATTTCCCGCGCACAAGTCGGACAATAAATTTCGTCCGTCCCCCACGTACGCATCCACAACCCCCCGCACCTTTCGCAATACTTAAGTTCCAACCGGACAACTTCCAAACCTTCTATTTCCATAATTGCCTCCATAGTTCTGAATGAAGAAATGAATTTGAAGAAATGAATTTGAAGAAATGAATTTGAAGAAATGAATTTGAAGAAATGAATTGCTGAATCTGCTGCCGGAAATAAAAAAGCCCCGCACCGATTGCTCGGTAGCAGGGCCCGTTTCTATTACGGAGAACCTGATTAAAGTTATTTAGCTAAAAGTATAATGGCGATTACTGCTTATACAACTGACTGCCTAACCCGGCGGCTGGCGAAAATAACCCTCTTCATATCCGGATTTCAGCACGCGGCCGTTCTGCACCACAACGCTGAGCCGACCTGTAAACCGCAGAAACCTAAGCAGTTGTTCGATCGAAGCGGAAAGCACTTCAGCCGATCGGACCTTGCGGCGAAACTCCACAAAGCCCAACCCTTCGTTTTCGAATTGCGTGGAAGTCATGGTTTTTCTTTCGGAGTAACCAATGTAGTTATAACGTACTAGCTACGTATAACTTTTGGTTCACCCGATGTCAAGCA
>Ga0182015_10001355_pt1 | contig 32458 bp, 31 predicted proteins | sample 712P3MmetaG_FD_120478 | JGI IMG/M metagenome (GOLD analysis project Ga0182015, IMG submission 120478) | Permafrost microbial communities from Stordalen Mire, Sweden - 712P3M metaG | ecosystem: Environmental > Terrestrial > Soil > Wetlands > Permafrost | place: Sweden: Stordalen | collected...
AGATACCGCAATGCAGGGAATGCGAAAATAGGAAACTCTCACAAGGGACCCAAGAGAGTCAATGCAAGACAATGTGGACAGGGCGTTTCGGCTTATCCTCTACTCAAGATTCCGAAAAGGCTGCAGCTCGGTCGGCTCACGACAATCACAAACTTCGCGCCGCCAGGCACTCCTCTCAGGTATCATTAAGATCTGCGACATGATGCAAAGGAAATGATCAACGGCAAGCGCATCGCGGTCGTAATGCCCGCCTACAACGCGGAAAAGACCCTCGAGGCTACGGTTGGAGAGCTGCCGGGCCTGGTCGACATCCGCATTCTGGTGGACGACCACAGCTCCGACAACACCGCCGATCTCGCCCACCGCCTCGGCCTGCAGGTCTTCCAGCACGACCGCAACTACGGCTATGGCCGCAATCAGCAGACCTGCTATCGCGAAGCCCTGGCCGCCGGCGCCGACGTGGTCATCATGCTCCACCCGGATTATCAATACACCCCGCTGCTGGTCACGGCCATGGCCAGCCTGGTGGCTTATGGTGTTTATGACGTTGTGCTGGGGTCGCGCATCCTCGGCGGGACGGCCTTGCGCGGCGGCATGCCCCTCTACAAATACATCGCCAACCGGGCGCTTACCGCGTTTGAGAATCTCTTTCTGCGCGTGAAGCTCTCGGAATACCACACCGGATACCGCTCTTTCAGCCGCAGGGTGCTCACCGAGCTGCCCTTGTTGGAGAATTCCGACGACTTCGTTTTCGACAATCAGATGCTGGCTCAGTGCGTGCACTTCGGCTTCCGCATCGGAGAAGTGTCTTGCCCCACGAAGTACTTCGACGAAGCCTCATCCATCAACCTCCGTCGCAGCGTGAAGTATGGTTTCGAGGTGCTGGCTACAACTTTGCAATTCGCATTGCAGAAGGCAGGCCTGATCCATCTGCCCCGCTTCAGCGATAAGGGCCGCAAACTCGAACCCGGCTGTCCCACCTACTACGCGCGAACCGACATGGCACGCCCCGCGGAGGAGTCCGCGGGCTAGAAAAGGGCATGTTCTTAGTCCCGCCCTAGGGTCCTGTGTAATTGGGTGGTCCTGTGTAAAGGCCGATCGGGGACAAGCAATATCTGCGGGTGCGGGTGCGGACAGTCGAAAGTCACGGTGAAGCGGCTGAGGATTTCGCCGCCCAGCGTGCGCATTTCATGCGCTTGATTTCCGGAGGTTGTCTTAGGTTGAGGCTACTTCTTCCCAGATAAAAATCCCAGCACCTTGCTGGCGAAGTCATCGGAGAATCCAAATCGCGCCTTCGCTCGCGAATAAAGATCGACCGCCTGCTTATCCAGCCAGATCATCGCCGACTTCCCCCAGCCATCTTGTGGCCGGGCGAAATAGTCGGTGGAGTGCCCGCTGAACTTCTTGTCCTGCTCGATGGTGTAGTAGTACAAAGCCAGACTCTTGCGCGATTGGCCCTCCGGACAAGTCAGCGGATCAGGAAACCCGTGCAGCGACCTCTCGTCGGTCGTGAAAATGAGCGCATGATTCAATAGCGGGGCATACTTGGCCGCGCAACGCGCCATCTTCCCATCCTGGCGCTCCCACAATTCGATCGCCCCGCCCCACTCCTGCTGCCATCCCGGATTCAGATAGAGAATCAGGTTCACCCGGCGGTGCCAGTGCGTGTGGAAGTGATGCATGGAGAAATCCGTGTGCACGTTCAGATATCCGCCCCGCCCGGACTGATGCAGTCCGCCGCCTTCGAGCATGGGGTCTGCCATCAGGTTCGGGATCCCGGTCAGTTTGGAAACCCAGGCCACAAACTCCGGCGAATTCAGTTCGTCCGTAATGGCTCCCAGCGCCGGCGGAAAAAGCTGGCGTTTCGCCATACCCAGCTTGTTTTCATTTGCGTGCTTGTACTGCGTCCATTCCTCCGTCGAAGCCCGCGGGAACTGCGCCGCCATGTCCAGCGCGATCTCCGGATCAAGAAAATCCTTCAACAAAATATGCGGACAGGGGTGGTTCTCGCGGTATTGCCGGGCGAGCGCAGGCAGAGGAGAGGCCCACCTTTCGTAGGGAAATAGCCGGACGGGAGCATGGACAACGCGCGCGGTAGACAAGCTTAGAAACGCCTCATAGTTAGAATTGTATCCGAATCGGCCATCCCGAAGCGCGGATTTTGCCGCACCGGCATGCTCTGGACGCTTTGCCGCTGTAGTCGCCGTCACGGTATCCGGCAAACGCGCACCACGCTATTCTGATACGCGCAATCGAGTCCGGCCACTCCAGGCTGTTCGACGACCGCCCAGCCCACGCCGTATGTGTTTTTCAACCGCACAAAGTCTTCGGTGCGGAAACTCTTCCACGGAGTCTGGGCCTGCACCTGCGCCCACCATTGCTCGGCCAGGGGCGGAAACATGCTGACCACGCCGTTGTCCTTGACTCCGTCGGCCAATCGGCTTCTCTCCGCGAGGCACCGGAATCCGATCTCATCTTCGCCCGCGATACCCATATATTCAGGATCGAGGGCGAACATCGCATTCACGGGCGTGTTCTGCCGGGCCCAGATAAACGCCTGCGCCCACGGATTCTTAGGCGTTACGCCGGGCCATTCCACATGCGCACTCGCCGGAAAAAGCGCCCGCTGCCCCACGAACATCCCCAGACTCAAGGGTATAAATAGCAGAAGCCAGCGCCATACCCGGTCTTTCAGCACGTACTCACCGAGAAGCCCGCCCATCACAACAAACATCACAATGTAAAGAAAATGCAGGCTGCGCAGGGGCTGCAGGCGGGCCAGAGATTCAAACCGAGCTGGCAGATCCAGCACCAGCGCAGCCATCAGATAGATGAGGTCATAGACTACGAAAGCACGGCTCACGCGCTCTACCATCGACCACTGCCGACGCCGCGCGATCCTGGCGAACCACCAGAACAATACCAGCGGCGCAACGATGCCCAGCTGCTCATACCATGTCCAGTTCTGGATGTAATGGAAGCCGTGCCGTTTCGCGGCCTCGTGGTAGGCCGCGGAGGCCGCAGGCGCCAGCGGCATCCACAGCAAAGCCGCGAGCCCGGCCGTGCTCTGCCATCGGCTTTCGAATCTTTCCATCACCAAGAGCAAGACACAAAACGAAAATGGAAACGTCCACATCAGCGGATGCATACAGGCGGCAAACGCCAGCCACAACAATGCACGCACATATTTCTTCCGCAAGACCTCGACCACCATGAAGATTCCCGCGAACGCCGCCAGATTCCGCGGGTTCAAATACTGGTCCACGATGTAGAGCGCGGTGCCTGCCACCGGAATCGTCAGCAGCGCGGCCACCAGACAGACTCCACCCCACCGCGCCCTCGCATTCGCCGGCTTCTCATTCGAAAACAGGAGGCCGCTCAACTCCCAACAGGCGAGAAGCAGAAAAAGAATGGACGCTAGGTGCCATAAGAACAAACCGACTTCCATGGGCAGGTGAGTCACGCGGATCGAAAACGCCACCACATTGGGGAAAAGCGTCAATCTGGCATGCGACAGGAAGTATTCTTGCCCCGCAGGATAAAGCTCCCGGTGCAGAATCTTCTCCACGCCCGGCAAGTAAATCTCGGCATCTTCGGCGAAGGGATGGTAGCCCTCGACCAGCACGGCTGCAAACGTTAGTAGCCAGAGTCCGAGGGCGGCGGACTTCCATTTCGGTAGAGTGGATCGCTGGGGGATGTTCAACGCGAATCAGGCCTCGACGAGTTCGCTGTCGTCTTGCCGCAGATCCAGCTCTTCTCTCGGTTGTTTCCTGAGCTTCCGTGCCGGCACGAGAGAGGCCGCAAGAATGACGATCAACGGGTCGATCGGACGCCGGTAATAGACCTCGGGGCTGGTGATGTAGTAGATCGCCGGAAAACTGATTAACACAAGGGCATAGAGCACCGCGATCGCCGGTTCAAATCGAAATGCTCGCCGCAACCCAACGAGCGCGAGCACGGTAAAAGTCGTACAGAAAACAATGTTGGGTGGATCGAGCGGCTCTTGCGCCAGGTAAGCGCGATCGAAGCTCCAGAATCCCGTCCAGATATAAACCGCACGGCGCAGTGTGGTCCACGCATACCAACCCGGGTTCGAGCCGATGAATTCGACAGCCTGTTTGCGCTCCTTCTCCATGTAGCCCAACTCGCCCAACTGCTGAAACTGCTGCCATTCGGAGTCGCTGTGCCACGGGCCGAGGTCATACGGTGCCCAATGAGTGGTTGCGCCTTTGGTGCCCAGTCTCAAGACCATGCCCATGTTGTCCCGGAATGGTATGAAGCGATGAAAAGTGTTGTAGTTCCGGATAAACGGCGGTGACACAAAAAGGATGAAGGCCAAGACCGCAATTGTAGCGGGCAGGAACCAAGCCTGCCTCCGGCGGTGAAGACGATAGCAAATCCATCCTCCCAGGAAAGGCAGCACGGAAACGATCGCCGGGCTGGTGAGCGCGCCCAGGCCCGAAAGCATGCCAAAGCCGATCCAATTTCTGAAACCCGGCCCCGCCTCAGATCGATCCTCCAGGTACAGGGCAAAGAGAAAAAGCAGGCTGAGCAATAACGTAGCCAGCCAGGTTTCCCAAATCCTTTCGACCGGGAAATAGACCGCGTATGGGAAAAAGGCCCAGCCCCATCCTGACCACTTCGCGGCACGCTCGCCAAAAGTCCTGCGGGCAATGAGGAAGATAGGAATACAAGTCAGCGCAGAGGTCAAAGCATTCAGCGAAAGCAGCACCACGGCCGAGGCCTTGGTGTAAATGCCGAACACTTTGAAAACACCGGCAACCATATAAGGATAGACGGGACTCATCCATGCCGTTGGCCCGGTCTCTGCGAAAAGCGGGCTGCTGAATCCCCGGCCTTCAACAATGGAGCGGGCGATGCGTCCCGTTTCGTAGCCGAAATGCCAGTGGTCGCGGGATGGGTCCAACTGTTCCGGCAATAGGAAGACCATCACAACCAGGCGGATGGCAAGAGCCGCCAGAACCATCCAAATCAGAGGTGAATCGGTAAACCGTCTCTTCCGGCTGGCGGCCAGAGGTCTGCGCGAAATCGAAACGGATTCCCTGAGGACTTGGTGCATTCGTGCGACCAGAGGCTTGCGTGTCTCTTGCCCACTACGGTATACCATCCTTCTGAAAATGGGAAGTAAACAGGGGCACCCTGGAGCACGCGGGAGCGCCCTGTGGAGGAGGATCTTGCCCGGCACAAGGCTGAAGGGGTTGAGCGGGAACTGTCGGTCCCTGCGCTCTCCCGGGCGACAAAGCTTGCACGCATCGCAAGTCCTACGTAGCATCTAATCATCTATGGCTGCTGCTCTTATGCCCGAACGCCTTCGGCCCAAGATGGCCTTAGGTGAAATTGTCAGCTTCGCGTACGACACTTTCTGCAGCAACAAGGTGCGCTTCATCTTGACTGCGCTGGGCATGGTGATCGGGACCGCATCTCTCATCCTGGTCGTCACCATCGGCATGACCGGCCGCCAATACGTGCTCAATCAGATTCAGGCCATCGGCGCCAATCTCGTCTACGCTCAATACCAGGGAGCACCGCACATCAGCCAATCCACACCCGATAACCTGACCATCGACGATGTGGAGGCCGTGCGCAGCCAGGTCCCAGGCGTGGTCGCAGCCTCGCCCGTGGTTACTTTGTCGGAACGCGTTCCTTTCGGCGAGGGCAAAGAGCGAGAAGTGCAGATTCTTGGCGTCTACCCTGAATACCTGCGAGTGCGCAATCTGGTCGTGCTCTCCGGCCGTTTCTTCGACGCCGAGGATTCGCAGGCCCACAACAAAGTCGGACTGATCACGGAAAAGATGGCACGGGAGGTCTACGGCTCAACCCAGGCGGCGATTGGAAAAGTCATCAAACTGACGGGCTTGCCCTTCACCATCATCGGAACCTTCAAGGAGCGCGTCAACACATTCGATCAATCGGAAGTGGTCGGCAGCACCATGTTGATCCCTTACACGGTCAGCCGCTATTTCACCGATGCGCCCAGCGTGAAGCTCATTTATTTTTCCATGGAAGACCCTTCCATGGTGATTGCGGGCACGGCGCAAATCAAGCGCGTGCTGCAATCGCGCCATCGTTCCGAGTCGGTCTACGATGTTACGGACCTGACCGAATTGCTGGCGGTTGCCGACCGCTCGGCGACCATGCTTACCTGGATGCTGCTGTTGATCTCCGCTGTCACCCTGCTGGTCGGTGGCATCGGCATCATGAATATTATGCTGGCGACTGTGACCTCCCGCATCCGCGAGATCGGCATCCGCAAGGCGGTCGGCGCCACGAACCGCGAAATCCGTTTTCAGTTTCTCTCCGAGGCTATTCTGATTTCACTCATCGGCGGCTTCGCCGGCACCGTCATCGGCCTCGCTATCCCTTACTCGGTGCGCTTTCTTACCGAGTACCGCATACCCATTTACGGCTTATCCGCCGTCATCGCCATTGTCGTGTCTTCGCTGGTTGGAGTAGTTTTTGGGACCGTCCCGGCCGCCCGCGCGGCCCAACTCGATCCCGTCGAGAGCCTCCGCTACGAGTAGCCTCAGAAACCCATAAGGCATTGAAAGGAAAGGACACGAAGCCCGCTCGCGCTCAGTCTCCCGGCGGAGCCTGACTTGAGTCAAAGCGAACACCGGCTGGCCCACGCCTATACGGGGACCGGCACCGCCGAGTCCCTGCTCCCAAAAGTCCTCGTGATGCCTTCTGCCACAAAAAAGTTGCATTTTCCCTGCACTCCGAAGTATTATGGTTTACGTAATTTGACACTAGTTTTTCCCAGAATCTGTACCGCTAATAACTAACTTCCAAACTTGCAGTTCGGCTGTGCAAAAACATAAGAGGCCGCCGATCAGCCTCCGTCCCGGTTCGGAGAGTTCAATATGGCGTGGTACGCGTACTGCCTTACCGAGCACCAGACCCTTCCCAACGGCACCCGTTCTCGTCGCCCATTCGTAATTGAAAACGTTCAAGGCGTGAATGGAGCCCCCGTGCTCAGCTATCCCAGCGGTGAGTTTGCTGTGATTGTGAGCGAATACGACCAAAACAGCAGCCAACTTGATCACAAAGCCGCCATCGATCACGCCCGCGTGGTGAGCGGCTGCTTCCGTAGTTCCACCGTATTACCGTTCCGTTTCGGAACCATCTTCGAAAGCGACGACGCTCTCCGTCAGGCGGTCCGGGTCAACCGGCGCGCTTTTGGGGTTAGCGTGGCTAAGCTTCGCGGCAAGTCCGAAATGCACATTAAGTTGGTGGTCACCGACGGCTCGCTGCGCGAGGCCATGATTGACGTCATCCTGCCCAACACTGTTGGCGGCGACTATCTTTCCAAACTGCGCGTTAAGGCTTCCCGTGAACGCGAGCGCCAGACTAAGGCGCGCGCTCTCTCGGTGCAGGTCCACAAGTTGTTTAACCCTCTCGAAGAAGAGGTGAGCTGCAAGAAGGTTGCTCCGCAAGGCATGCTCATCGACATCGCCCATCTCATCGATTCCAAGTCGGTCGAGAAATATCAGAACCGCTATAGCACCGCGGCCAAGCAGTTGAAGAACTGCGAAGTGGCCATCAGCGGACCCTGGCCCCCATACCACTTCCTTCCCGGGAAGCTGCGTACCGTGGCCGGAAACAGCTAGCCGCAGTTCGAACTCCGCGGGCCGCCGGTTTCGCCGGCGGCCCGAATTGCTTCTCAGAGCATCCCCGTGCAATCAATGTGCATCCTTCTGCACTCCGGGCTCGCTCCACCCCTTGCCCTGAGATCGTCCCTCGGCCTCAAGCTTGCCCTAAACCTCTATCCATCAATCACTTACGGACTCGCATGAGTCCAACTCGGCCTCTCCTGCCTTTGGTTCGGCAAGTGCTCCGTCTCAAGGTACTAAGAGGCCGCAAACCCAAAGAAATGACCTTCACTCTCTTTTCCAGTCACCATTTCCCGAAGCGCTGCTTCGCCTGGCGAAACGGCTACTTCCATTGCCTTTCCTGACAATCACCTACCAACCTTGACCTCTTGAAATGTGGCCCCAGCGATGGGGCCGCTTTTTTTCCTCAAAGAGCCTCACAGCACACAGGACCAGGGATCAGAGCGATCTCCGGCGATCGCCTGGCTGGGACCGCCGCCCTCGGCTGGCCACCAAGTCGACCCGCGGCACTGCCCGCTCCGCCCTAGAAGAGCCGCCACACAAAGTGCGCCAGCAGTGCGAACAGCAGCAACATAAACACCCCGCCAATCCATACCAGGAAGTTCAGGGTCATCTTCGTCGAGTTGATTTCTTTCTTGTCCATACTCCAAACGCTAGCACACACGCCGCCGTTCGATACAATCGCCGACCAGCACCTCAGAAACTCCTCCACCACCGGCTGTGGTTGCAACCAGAAAATGTCGTATTAACTGACATTATCTTGGAGCATCTACACTCCTCCACCACAGGCTTTCCTGCACCCGCTCCTCTCAGATACACTGCCTGCACCTATGATCACAACCTTTCGCTTCGTTCGATCCTTGGATGTCGAAACTGCGTGGGTTGAAACTTTGATCGCAGTTCTGCTCATCTCCCCCGCACTCACCATCGCTCAAAACCCGCCCCAGACGCCGCCCACGCCGGCGTGGATGTCCACCCCTCAGACTTCCACCCAGAATTTCCCTCCCCTTCTTCTCCAGCAGCTCTCCGCCATCAAAGCCGCTGCCCTGAATGACGACTACGCCTACCACCAGCTCGCCCACCTAACCGAAAACATCGGACCGCGCCCCACCGGTTCGCCCCAGGCCAGTGCTGCCGCCGAGTATGTCGCCGCCGAACTTCGCAAGCTCGGTCTCGACGTCCGCCTCCAGCCAGTCACCGTTGCGCACTGGGTCCGCGGCGCCGAAAGCGCTGCCCTCGTCGAGTATCCGGGCATGGTTCCCAACACCACGCAAAAGATCGTTCTCACCGCGCTCGGTGGGAGCACCTCCACTCCGCCAGACGGTCTCACTGCCGACGTCGTCGCCGTCGACACTTTCGACGAGCTCCAAGCTCTCGGCCGTGACAAAGTCGCCGGCAAGATCGTCCTGTTCAACGAGCTCTTCGACAAGCAAAAGGCCGCCGCTGGACTGGCCTTCGCCGCCTACGGCGAGGCCGTCCGTTATCGCGCCGCTGGACCCAAAGCCGCCGCCGATCTCGGCGCGGTAGCCGCCCTTGTCCGCTCCGTCAGCAGCGCCGACTACCGCCTCCCGCACACGGGATTTAGCTTTCCCGCCGGAATCCCCGCCGCCGCCGTCACCGCCGAAGACGCCGACCTAATCGTCCACTTGGCCGCCCAGGGCAAAGTCCGCATACATCTCATGCTCGCTTCGCAGAAACTCCCCGACGAATCCAGCTATAACGTAATTGCCGACCTCAAAGGCTCCGAACACCCCGAGCAGATCGTAATCGTCTCCGGTCATCTCGATTCCTGGGACCTCGGCACCGGAGCCATCGACGACGGAGCCGGCGTGGTCATGGCCATGCAAACCGCCGAAGTTTTCCAGCGCCTCCACCTGCGCCCCGCCCGCACCCTCCGCGTAATCGCCTGGATGGACGAAGAGACCGGAGGCTCCGGCAGCAAAGCCTACGCCACCGAATACTCCGCCGAGTTCCCCCACAACATCGCCGCCATCGAAAGCGACGCCGGCGCCGCGCATCCTCTAGGCTTCGATGTCAAAGCCACCCCCGCCGCCATCGACGCCCTACGCCCAGTTCAATCGGTCCTCCAAAGCATCGGCGCAACCGTCTTCCAGCCCACCACCTATTCTCCCGGAGCCGACATCGCGCCCATGTCCGACGCCGGAGTCCCCGCCTTCGGCGTAATGCAAGACGGCCGCACCTATTTCAACTACCACCACTCCGCCGCCGACACCCTCGACAAAGTAGTCCCCTCCGAACTCCGCGAAAACGCCGCCGCGATGGCCGTCCTGGCCTATGCCCTGACCAACATGAAAGACCCTCTGCCAAGGTAAAGAGTAACGCCAGAGCCCCTACCACCCATCTGGGCGAGCCGGGACTAGCGATGGAGTCGTCGGCATGGAGAACTGCTATCACGAAATTCAGTGTGCCGGACGGGAGAACTGAACTTTCATGCCTGCGTGGTTCGAAAATGGGAAGCGCGAGCGCAGGGCAGGCCTTGTGTCGTCAGCAAGAAAGAGCCCCGCCCTTGGGCTCAGCTGAGGCCAGGGCTCGTCGGCAACACGACGGAGTGGGGCAGCCTCGCCAACAAACGCCGAGGGGGCCAGAGCGAAAATCCATTGTTTTCAAGGTCCTTCGGTCGTTTAGAAACGCTTCCTGGTGATCCGCCAATCCCGCCTACGGTTTTTCTCCGTTGCCAGATACGGAAATCACCCGATAGACCGGGCGGAGGGAGTTGGGCGAACATGCCTCCGCTAGTCGCACTACTTCCTGAAGAAGTACTACTGCTAGCAGCTACGTCCCAAAATCTAAGTTGCCAGGAGAGACTCCCATGCAGATTTCAAGTTTTCAAGCCAAGAAAACGACCCCCAAACTGCGTCTGGGTGCGTTCGTTGGATGGCTGTTGCTCGCAGCATTCACATCTCCCAACGCCCTTGCCCAGACTTGGGCGTCCACAGCTACCAAGGCATATCCGGTCCAATATTTGAAAAACGCAACGTCAATCGGTTCTTTGGCGCCTTCCACGGCGATGCACGTCGTTGTCGGCCTCGAGGAGCAGAATGCCGATCAGGTTCAACCGACCCTCCGCGCCATGCTCACGCCCGGTAACTCGCTCTATGGAACGTCGCTTACCGTCGCGCAGTTCGTGACGAAATTCGGAGCGACCACGGCGCAGGTCAACGCCGTCAAAAGCTATTTATCAGACGCCGGTTTTACCAACGTGACGGCCGCTGACAATCAGCTTCTCGTTGAGGCAGACGGAACAGCGGCTGTGGTCCAATCGGCCTTCAATACCACTCTCGAAGAGTATTCGGTCAACGGAGCCACTGTGTACCTGAACAGCGCGCCCGCACAGGTGCCCACATCTCTCTCGGGTGTCGTAATTGCCGTGCTTGGACTGAACAACGTTGCGGGCTTGCACTCGGACCTGACCAAGCTGAGTCTGAGTGCCAGCACGACCAAGCAGAGTCAGGGTCGTCCGCTCACCGACCCCTGCACGCCTCCGGCGGGCTGCCCCTTACCCGCCACCGCCAATGAAAGTTACGGCCCCCAGGACTATCAGATTGCCTATGATGCCGCGTCCCCTGCTGCGGCCTCCGCGGTTACGCCCGCCTGGGCCACGGGAACCTCCTGCTCGAGTTTCACAGCCCCACAATTGTTATCGACCGGCAAGTGCACCGCCGTCGGCATCATTGCGGAAGGAGATCTGACCCAAGTCGTGAAGGATCTGGTGACCTATGAAAAGACTTACGCACTGCCGGAGGTGCCCGTTACCGTTGTGAACGCCGGTATCGCCAGTCCGGACACCAGCGGCGAGGACGAGTGGGATCTCGACTCCCAGACCTCCACCGGAATCGCAAACCAGGTATCACATCTCTACTTCTATGTCGCTACATCCATGACCGATTCCGATCTAGGGCTCGCCATTAACAAAGCCGTATCCAGTAACCAGGTAAAAGCCTTTAACATGTCATTCGGCGAGTGTGAATTCTTCCCCTATCTCGACGGATCCATGGTTCTGGATGATGAGATGTTTGGCGAAGCGGCGCTGCAGGGCATAACCCCATTTGCCTCAGCAGACGACAATGGCTCAGCGTGTCCCTCGGAGGGACCTAACGGCGTGCCTCTTGATGGGCCGCCAGACACGTCCTATCCCGCCTCATCGCCCTATGTGATCGCGGTTGGTGGAACCAACCTTTTTACAAACGCCAATTTCACCTACGACTACGAAATAGCGTGGGAGGCGAGCGGCGGCGGAATCAGCTTGTTCGAAACCTCTCCATTCTGGCAGGCGTACACGGGGTCGGGTTCCGAACCGATCGTCCCCAGCACTGAAGCTGGCGACAGAGGTGTGCCGGATGTCTCGATGTGCGCCGGCGGCACGGAGTTGTCGATTTGCGCCGCTAACATCATCGTCGACGGCAGTGCCGAACTCGTTGGCGGAACGAGTCTGTCGTCGCCGCTCTCCATGGGATCATGGGCGCGAATTGAATCCTCGCATGGTAACAAACTCGGCTTTGCCGGCCCGCTGATCTATCAACTGGCAAACGGTGCCCCCACTCTGAGCAGTCCCGATTTCAACGACGTAATCCTCGGCGGAAATGGACTTTTCACTGCGCTCCCGGGATACGATTACGTGACCGGGCTCGGCTCCTGGGACATTAAAGTCGTCAACAAGGTAATTCCCACGACTTACCCGCAGTAAAATGCCTTCCCCCATTTGCGCAAGGGCATGAACTGCGGTGGCAGAGGAGGCGAGTACGGCTGCTGGTGCTCGCCTCCCTTCTTTGGCCAATTTAGCAGTAGGGAAACGACAGGAAACAGTAGTAGGATTACCAGTAGCGGACGCTGAACTGCCACGGGAGTGCACCGTGCAAATTCAAAGAACAGGCCTACTACTGCCGAGCCGGGACCGGATCCGGGAAGCGGCCAAACGATTGTTTGCCGAACGCGGCTACGAGGCTACTTCCACCGCCGCGATTGCCCGGCTTGCCGGGACCAGCGAATCGCAACTGGTCAAGCATTTCGAGGGCAAGCAGGGACTGCTTGAGGCGATCTTTCAATACGCCTGGGAGCAAATCAATCCGGCCCTCAGTTTAGCTCTCGGGAGCGTCTCCTCGCCGCGGGAACAATTCAGGCTGCTGGTAGAGATGATGCTCAATTTCTTGGACCGAGACGAAGATCTTCGAAAGCTCTTCCTCCTCGAGGGACGCCGGGTTCGTGACGATGGCAAACAGATCGTCCTGGTTTCCGGGTTTTTGGAATTCGTTCAGCGCATTGATGAAATTCTGCAGCAACTGGCTGAGTCGGGAGAGCTGGCAATGGACCCGCAAGCCGTGCGCTCAGCCCTGATGGGGGCGATCGAAGGCATGCTGCGAGACAAGATACTGGCCCGCTCCATGACCTATCCAGCGGATTTTTCCGCCGCCGACGTCCGCACCGTGTGCTTCACATTTTTCGCTGCCAGCCTGCGAAAGTAAGGCCCTTCGCAAAATGCCGTCGGCGCGCAAGCGGGGCATGGAACCCGCTTACTTCGTCTTACTTTCCCCAGCGGGCGGGGCGTGATCTTCAATGTTTATGCACTAAATCTTCGGGTTGCGGATACGCTCTGATAAGATTCCAACCATCTTCCAGTCATAGGAGCCATCATGGCCAAGATGATCCAGTTGACAATTTCCTGCCAGAACCGTCCCGGAGCTCTCGCCGAGATCGCGGGGATTCTAGGCAAAGCGAACGTGAACATTCTGGCCTTTAATGTGGGCAGTGCCGGCACCATGGGTTATGTGCAATTCGTCGTCGATCACCCCAGCCGCGCCAAAAAGAAACTGGAGGGGAAAGGATTTTCCTGCTACGAAGAGCAGGTCGTTTACCTCAACGTACCCAACATTCCGGGCGCCTTTTTTCGCCTGGCCTCGAAGTTGGCGGCCAAGGACATCAACATCGGCGCCGGTTACCAGACCACCGTGAAAGGTTCGGGGAAGGCAAGCATCGTATTGGCTGTGTCTGATCTAGGGGTCGCTGATCGCGTTCGTTAGACCGCTGCCGCAACGTCTGACGGCGGGAATTCTAGGAACGGAACCGGACCCTGGCCTCGAGACCCATGCGCGGGATTGAAGTCCGCCTGTGGAAATCTTGCTAATCACTACCCACCCCGCCCACCCCATCAGTGGTTGACGCATCTCAATTGGGGCGCTTATCATTTTCGTTTGGCTCTTATACTACTGGGCGGCTCCGGGAGGGTCGCCGCAGGATTCTAGAATTGACGTTATGGATAAGAATATGGATAAGAAGAAGTTAGAAACTTTCAAGAAGAGGCTGGAGACGAGGCAGCAGGATTTGCGGCGTACGGTGTCGCGCACCCAGGCGGACGGGCGCTCCGCCGATGAGGACACGGCGCAGGACATCGCCGACCGGGCCGCCAGTTCCTACACGAAAGAGTTTCTCTTCAGCCAGAGCAACAACGAGCGGGCGCTGCTGCAGATGGTGGAGAGAGCGCTGGCGCGGATCCGCGAAGGCAGCTTCGGGGAGTGCATCCATTGCGGCAAGGAAATCAATGCCAAGCGGTTGGAGGCCGTGCCCTGGACGCGGCACTGCATCGAGTGCCAGGAGAAACTCGAGCAGGGCTTGCTCGAGGAAGCGCCGCGGTAGGGACTGTCGCACCATCACCGGGGGCATTCACTGTCGAAACCCTCAGGGGCCAAGCCTTCATTTCCTCGAGGCTGTGTGGCACGGCAGAAGCTTGGCCTTCCCCTACATGTTTCCCGGGATCGTTTGTGAGCTCATGCGGCTTTGACGGTGCTGATTTCCGGCTGATAAACTAACTGCTTGCCCCACCGAGAGAGCGAGTCATCGACCTAGACTTCACGAGACTGAGACTGGAAGGTAGAAGTGCGCGCAGAAACCCGCCATCAACTTAAGCAGGACGCATTCAGCCGAGTCACCATCGGAGCTGCGGAGAAGACCGCTCACTGGAGCGTGGAACACAGGAACACGCTAACGGTCGCCGGCATCGCCGTAGCGGTGATTGCGGTCGTCGTGCTGGGCGGTTGGTATTACCTGAGCACGCAGGATGAGAAGGCCGGCTTCGATTTATCGCTGGCGGTTCGGACTCTCGACACGCCGCTTCGCGCCGCCGGAACGCCCGCGCAGCCGGACTCCCCGAGCTTTGCCTCGGTGAAGGAGCGCGCCGAAGCCGGCAAGAAGCAATTTCAGGGGATCGTGGACAAGTATCCGCACACCCGCACGGCGGATCTGGCGCGCTACTTTTTGGGGGTAACTTCAGAGAGTGCGGGCGACAACGCCGCCGCGGAAAGCAACTTCAAGGCGGCGGCATCGACCGGCAACAAAGAGCTGGCTTCGGTGGCGAAGCTGGCGCTGGCCGTTCTCTATGGCAACACGGACCGCACCAAGGATGCCGTAGCTCTCTACCAGGACCTGATCAACCATCCCACAGCTTCGGTGAGCAAAGTGACGGCGGAGTTGCAACTGGCGGAACTTTACCAGACCAGCAACCAGCCGCTCGATGCCAAGCGCCTCTACGAGCAGGTCAAGAAAGACAATCCCGGCGCGGACGCGGTGCAGATTGCCACCCAGAAACTGGCGGAGCTGAAGTAAGCGGCGCTCCTTGCGGCTGATTCACGGACCCCTGCTTCCCGGCAGATCTTGATGCCTGCATCCCACCCCTGTTTCCCTTTCCTTTTTTCTCCGGCGTTGAGTAGGATTGTTCGGTTGTAGATCTAAGATTGAACACGCATGGCCGACTTCACACTCCAAGTTAACGGTAACGAGAAGAAGGTGAGCGTCCCGCCGGAGACGCCGCTGCTCTGGGTGTTGCGAGACACGCTGGAACTCACAGGAACGAAATTCGGCTGTGGGGCGGGGTTCTGTGGCGCTTGCACAGTGCACGTGGCGGGAGCGGCGATTCGGTCGTGCTCCACGCCGGTTTCGCAAGTTGCCGGGAAAGGCGTCACGACGATTGAAGGGCTCGGCGCGAAGAGCTTGCACGTGTTGCAGCAGGCATGGATTGCCGAAGAAGTTCCGCAATGCGGCTACTGCCAGACGGGACAGATTATGACGGCGGCAGCGCTGCTGGCGAAGACGCCGAATCCGAGCGATGAGCAGATCACGCAGGCGATGAATGGCAACCTATGCCGCTGTGGGACTTATGAACGAATTCGCAAGGCGATTCATCGGGCTGCCGGAGTGGGAGGCGCGCGATGAGCCGGCTGAGCCGGCGCGAGTTTGTTGCGGCCGGAATCGCTGCGGGAACGGGGCTGGTGGTGGGGTTCTACCTCCCGCGTGCGGGAAGATCGACGAAAGAAGTTTTCTCACCGAATGCTTACCTGCGGATCACGCCGGACAACAAGATCACAATCGTGGTAGCGCGCTCGGAGATGGGACAGGGTGTGCGCACGGCGCTGCCCATGATTCTGGCGGAGGAACTGGAAGCGGACTGGAAACAGATTGAGATCGAACAGGCGGGAGCAAGCACGCTCTATGGAGATCAGACGACGGGCGGAAGCGCGAGCGTAAAGACGACGTGGGATCCGATGCGCAAGGCCGGAGCGGCGGCGCGAGAGATGCTGATTTCGGCGGCGGCGCTGAGGTGGGGCGTGCCGCGCTCGAGTTGCGCGGCGGTGGAGGGCAGTATTCTTCACGGGGCGTCGAAGCGGCGGCTCAGCTATGGGGCACTGGTGGGGAAGGCCGCCACGCTGCCGATTCCGACCGACGCGCCGCTGAAGCAGAGCAAGGACTACAAGATTGTTGGGCAGCGCCTGGCGCGGGTGGACACGCCGTCGAAGGTGAAAGGCGAAGCGGTGTTTGGGATTGACTTCCGGATGCCGGGGATGAAATACGCGGTGTTGTCGCGGTGTCCGACGATCGGCGGGAAGCTCGTGAAGTTTGACGATGCCGAATCGAAGAAGATTGCCGGGGTGATCTACGTGGGAAAGATCAGCGATGCGGCTGTGGCAGTCGTGGCCGACAGTGTTTGGGGCGCGATGGAAGGGCGCCGCTTGCTGAACGTGAGTTGGGAGGAAGGGCCGAACAAGGATTTGAATACGCCGGCGGTGATGGAGTCGCTGAAGCAGGCGGCGCCAAAGAAAGGCGTGAGTTTGTACTCCGTGGGCGATGTTTCGAAGGTCACGGGACGGCGGGTTGCGGCGGAATATCGGCTGCCGTTCATGGCGCACGCTCCGATGGAGACGGGAAACTGCACGGCGCATTATCAGGCGACGGCCTGTGAGTTGTGGGCTCCGACGCAGGTGCCGCAGGACTGCCGGGATGCGGCGGCGCAGGCCGTGGGGTTGGATCCGGATCAGGTGAAGGTGAACGTGACGATGATGGGTGGAGGCTTTGGGCGGCGGCTGGAGCATGACTATGCGGTAGAAGCGGCGCTGGTGTCGAAGGCGACTCGTGTTCCGGTGAAGGTGATTTGGACGCGTGAAGATGACATGCGATTTTCGACGTATCGCCCGGCGAGCCTGCATCAGTTGAACGCGGTGCTGGATGGGGCGGGCTGGCCGGTGGCATTCACGCATCGGATCGCTGCGCCATCGATCAGCGGGCAGAAGGGGCAGCCGGTTCCGGGCGGGGTTGATCCGGATCTGCCGGACGAAGCGGCGTTCGTGTACGGGCTGGAAAATGTTTCGATCGAGAGCGTGATTGCGGAAACCGCTGTACCGCTGGGATGGATGCGGTCGGTCTACGCTCTGCAGGCAGGGTTCGCGAGCGAGAGTTTTATCGATGAACTGGCGGCGGCGGCGGGCAAAGATCCGCTCGAGTACCGGCTGCACATGCTGGCGAAAGATCGGGACATTCAGTTCTTCACGACAACGTGGCACACAGCGCGCATGCGCGGCGTGCTGCAACTGGCGGCGGACAAAGCAGGATGGAGGAAGGCTTTGCCTGCCGGACGTTTTCGCGGGATCGCTTGCTTTGGATGTTTTTCTTCTTACATGGCCGAGGTGGCGGAGATCAGCATGGAGAACGATGTGCCGCGAGTGCATCGCGTGGTGGCAGCGGTCGATTGCGGGCAGGTGGTGAATCCCAGCATCATGGAGCAGCAGATCCAGGGCGGGATCGTCTACGCACTGTCGAATGCACTGCGAGCCAAGATCACGATCGAGAAAGGCCGCGTGGTGCAGGGAAATTTCGACGACTACCCGCCGCTACGTATGGACGAGACGCCGGTCGTCGAAGTGTATGCCGTGCCCAGTACGGAGCCGCCGACGGGGATTGGGGAACCGTCCGTACCGCCGCTGGCGCCGGCGCTGTGCAATGCGATTTTTGCGGCTACCAAGAAAAGGATTCGAGAGCTTCCGATCTTGAGCTAGGGATTGTGATGCGGATCGGGAAAAGCTCTTAACCGCGAAGGTCGCGAAGGGTGCGCGAAGGCCGCAAAGAAGAGCATTCGGGTCTCACGCCAGTCTGAATACATCAGCATGAAATATCTGCGGATCCTATGGTGCGCCACGCTGCTGGTTCTTCTCGGCAATCTGGGCACGAGTCTTCTGCCAGCCCAAACCGCTGCGCCCGGCTCTTCCCTGCAGTCAGGTTCTTTTGCGCCGTTGGTTCCTTTCGTTCCGGCGTCACGGTTGGCGCACCTGCGGCATGGCCTCAACGCCAGCGAATGGTTCGCGCAGGTTTATGACAAGCGGGGCTACACGAAGGAACATTTCCAGAGCTGGACCACGGTACAAGACACTGCCCTGATGCAATCGATGGGCTTCGATCACGTGCGGTTGAGCGTCGATCCGCAACCGATGATGGTGAGCCACCGGCCCGACGAGATTCCGGCGGAGTATCTGGGATATCTTGACGCCGCGGTGAAGATGATTCTCGATCACGGGCTGGCGGTGGTGATCGATCTGCATCCAGACAGCGGCTTCAAGGCACGGCTGGCGAAAGATGACAGCTTTGTCGAAGAGTTGGCCGACTTCTGGCGGGCGTTGGCGCGGCATTATTCGACTTGGGATGCGGAACGTGTCTGCTTCGAAATTCTGAACGAGCCGGAGTTTTCCGATCGCTACCGCTGGTATGGAGTGCAGGCGAAGCTGGCGGCGGCGATTCGCGAAGGCGCTCCGCGGCACACGATGATCGCGACAGGAGCGCGCTGGTCCGATGACGATGATCTGGTTTTCATCGAGCCCTTGCGCGACCCCAACGTGATTTACAACTTTCATTTCTATGAGCCCCATATCTTCACCCATCAGGGCGCGAACTGGGGAGCATATTTCTGGCACTGGGTGAAGGGGCTGCATTATCCGTCGTCGCCGGAATCGGCCGCGAAAGTAGCGGCAGGCGTGCCGGATGCGGTGGACCGCCTGGCGGTGATCCGCTATGGGCAGGAGCACTGGGATGCGGCGCGCATTGATGCCGAGATTGCGCAAGTCGCGGAATGGGCCCGGCAGCACGGGGTTCCGGTGGTGTGCAACGAGTTCGGCGTCTACCGCGAATATGCCGACCCGCGAGACCGCGAGGCGTGGATTCACGACGTGCGCACGGCGCTCGAGCGGCAAGGGATGGGCTGGACCCTGTGGGATTATTCGGGCAGCTTCGGAGTGGTCACCAAAAAGGATGGGCGGAACATTGCGGACGAGATTACGTTGCGGGCGCTGGGGCTGACGCCGGAGAAATGACGACTGAGCGCTGCCGGCATGGGCTGGCCTACCGTCATCCGGAAGATTTTGATGTTATTGCCGAACCGGTCGAAGCGCAGGCCGTGGAACTCGGCGAAGTGCCGCCGCAAGTCTTCCGGAAGATCTACTCCCCATCCCGCTTGAAAAATCCAGACAGTGTCGCCTGGTTTCGGATTGTAGGTTTCGACGAGTCGGTGCCAGGCTTTCGGAAAATTTTCAGACGAAAACATCCATTCGCTCTTGTAGTCAGTGGCCACAACCTGGTGGCCGCCGCAGGAAAATTGTTCGAAGTCGGCGGGGGTTAATTCCAGGGAAATGGGACGCTGTTGGCAAAGATAGTGGCCAAGAATGAGATCGCTCTGGTAATCGGTGAAGATGAGATCGGACGGCTTACTATTCTCGCGTACAAAATCGATGGCATCGGTCATGTGCGCCCGGCTTTGGTCGGCGCGCTCCATCTTTGGCTGGCGCCGTTTGCCAAAGGCGATGCCGGCTAAGAGGACGAGTGCTGCGATGGTAAGTCCGCGACCCCATCTTTTCCCTGTCGCGCCCGCCGCCAAAAGCGCGATGGCTACGCTGACGCCCGTCATGCCGGGGATCATCAGGAATGCTATTTGCCGTGTGCCCCCGTAGGGATAAACATGAGCCAGGCTCGCGCCACCCGCAATGGCAAACGGGAGGAGCAGAAATATTCCCAAGCGGCGTGACGAGGTGCGATGCTCCGGTGATCCTTTCGCGAGCAGAAGAATTACGACTCCCCCAATAAAGCAGAGTCCCATTACATCGCCCAGGCCCAGCTGCCCGAAGAAATATTGAAAGATTCCAAAGGTATGGCCCGCCAAGAACATCACGGGATTGTCGTGTGCGGGATCGAAATAAGATCGCTGCAGATAAGACTCACTCATCCAGCCTTGCAGCGGCGTCCTTGACTCGCCTGCGCCCAGCTTCGAAATATGGGTCTTAAACAAGAATACCGCGAGAGCCAACCCGGCCAACTGGCCGGCGGCCCAAGCTGTCACCAGGCTGACGGGCGGGCGTTCCGGGAAGATTCTGAGCAGAGCATAAATGCCGAGCGCAGCGGCGAACAAGAACGCCGAGTAATGAAACAGCATGGCGAGGTACAGACACAGGGAAAAAGCCGCCATCCGGCCGGGAGAGTTTTTCCTGAAAGCTTCATCCAGAAAGTACAGAGCGCTGGCCAGGAATGCCAGCATCAAAGCGTACTGCCGCACTTCCGCCGCAAGTAGGACGATGGGCGGAAGCAAGGCGACGAAGAGAAGGGCGATCAAGCCAACCAGGCTGCCGACGGCCTGGCTTAACCATTTGTAAAACATCCAACAAAAAACCGTACCCGCCACGACCGAAGGCAGGCGCAGCCAGAGTTCTGAGGCGCCCAGCCCGCGCCAGAAATAGAGCAAGAAGATGAACAGCGGAGGATGAGCTGCGGTGAGACTTGCTTTGTAGGCAAGAGTCAGCGAATTTTGGTTGGCCAGCCGGAAATGCAGCGCCTCATCGGGATTGAGGAATATTCCGGAGGCGCTCCAGAGACGCGCCAGGAACCCGAGGAGCGTGAGGAAAACCGCGGCGACATTGGCGTGGCTGTGGAACCACTGATTCTTGTTTTCCGTCAACGATCCCTATCCTCGCGGATCATCTCTTCAGCGGCGGGAAAAGGACCGGTGCTCTCCGGCTGAGGGGCGCGGACTCCCGCCGTGCGTTCGCAGAATGCGCTCGGCCGTTCGAACTCTTCAGCGGTAGGGATGGGGCGTTCCACTCGGAAATCACCTCTGTCCACTAAGTTTATCGCGCCTTGACACTGCTTTCTATCAGCCTTTATGCTTAACTCTTGCTCCTTGCGGTACTTGCGCCTTCTTGGCGTGCTTCCGCGAGCCTGGCGGCAACTGGACGGGGCGCGGAGGTTCCGATGTTCTTCGAGACCAAAGATTTAGAACTTCATCCCGTAGAGTTTGCGGCGAAGTTCGCGCCGGGCGTGATCGACTTGGGAACCGATTACCGTCAGGTCACGCCGATCGTGAGCAGCGGGCGGGCGGATCTGGTCGAGGAGCATCACGGTAAGCACAAGATAATCCAAGACATACGGATCAGAGGCAGACTGGCGACGAGCCTCGAAACGAGTTGTGCGCGCTGCCTGGAGCCGCTTACTCAGGATGTGAAGCGCGAGTTCGACCTGCTGTATCGTCCTCAGGGGGCGGACGCGGGGCGGGACGAGATATCGGTGACCGATGCGGAGGCTGAGATCAGCTATTATGAAGGCGAGGGAATTCTGCTCGACGATGTGGTGCGCGAGCAGGTGCTACTGGCCTTCCCCTTGAAGGTGACGTGCCGCGAAGATTGTAAGGGCTTGTGCCCGCACTGCGGCCAGAATCTGAACGAGGGGCAGTGTTCGTGCGCCGTGACGCTCGAAGAACCGCGATGGGCGGCGTTGAAGGAAATCCGCGGCAAGCTGACGCATTAAGAGCCTGATCATCGAGAGCAAGGATCAAGGATCATCAAGCATCAAAGATATTGCAATGATTCATGCGAGGCCGATGCGCCTCGGCGAGAGGAATTTATCGACCATGCCGAATCCTAAACGACGACATTCTCAGAAGCGCACCTCGACCCGGCGGGCGCACGATGCCCTGAAGAGCCACTCGCTGTCGGAGTGTCCGAACTGCCACGAGAAGAAGATGCCGCATCGCGCTTGCATTAAGTGCGGCTACTACAAGGGCCGCGAAGTTCTGGAAGTGAAGGAAGCCAGCTAATTTCCTGCCACCATGCCTAGCGTGATCGCGCTGGATGCGATGGGTTCGGACCGGGCGCCCAAGCCTGAGATCGAAGGCGCGATCCATGCCGCGCGTAATTACGGCGTGCGCGTGCTGCTGGTCGGTCCAGAAGCGACAATCAAAGCCGAATTGGACCGTCATCCGGCGGCGGCGCGGCTGCCGCTTGAAATCGTCCACGCAAGCGAAGTCATTTCCATGGAAGATAAGGCGATGCAGGCCGTGCGGGCCAAGCGCGACTCCTCCATGCGCGTAGGGCTGCGGCTGGTGCGCGAAGGAAGGGCGGCGGGTTTCGTCACCGCCGGCAATACCGGGGCCGCAATGGCTACGGCCAAGATGGTGCTGGGCGCGTTGCACGGCGTGGACCGGCCGGCGCTGGCGGCGGTTTTTCCTACCGCTCCCGGGACGGCTGCGATTCTGCTGGACGTCGGCGCGAATGTGGATTGCAAGCCGCATAACCTGGAACAGTTCGCGGTAATGGGCGAGATTTATTTCCGATCCATGTTCGGCACAACCGTGTTTGGCAACCCCAAGTTCGGCGACTCGAGGTTTGGCCAGTCGACGTTTGGACGCTCCACGTTTGCTGCCATGAAACAGCCGCGGGTAGGATTGCTCTCGATCGGCGAAGAAGAAACCAAGGGCAACGAACTGACCCGCGAGTCATTCCAGCTATTGAAACGGCTGCCTCTGAACTTTGTGGGCAATGTGGAGGGCCGCGACCTGTTCAATGGCCATGTCGACGTGATTGTTGCCGACGGGTTCGTGGGCAACGTGGCGCTCAAGATCTCGGAGGGCGTGGCGAACCTGGTGCGCACGGTTTTGAAGGAGTCGCTGAAGGCTACGATTACTGCGCAGGTGGGTTACATGCTTTCGCGCAGCGCCTTTTCCGATTTCAAAAAGCGCATCGACCACACCGAATACGGTGGCGCGCCGCTGTTGGGGGTAAGAGGCGTATGCATTATTACGCATGGTTCCTCCAACGCGAACGCAATCAAGAATGCGGTGCGGGTGGCTGCGGAGTCCGCCGAGCGGAACATCAATAAATCGATCGAGCAGGGGCTGGCCGCGCTTCGCCCCGCGCCGGCAGAAGTGGAAGTTGCCCCGGCTCACTAAGTTCTCGCGCAACCAAAATAATGACGGACTCAATAAACGGGCACCGGATCGCATTCATTTTTCCCGGCCAAGGATCGCAGGCCGTGGGTATGGGCAAGGATCTTGCTGAGAACTATCCCATCGCGCGGCAGACGTTTGAAGAGGCCGACGAAGCGCTGGGCTACAAATTTTCGCAAATATGCTTTGAGGGCCCGGAGGAACAATTGCGGCTGACCGAGATCACGCAGCCGGCGATTCTTACCGCGTCAATCGCGGCCCTGAGAGTTCTTGAGGGCCGCATCCCCAAGCCGAGCTTTGTGGCGGGCCACAGCCTCGGTGAGTACTCGGCGCACGTAGCCTCTCAGACGATGAGCTTTGCCGACGCGGTGCGCACGGTGCGGAATCGCGGAAAGTATATGCAGGAGGCGGTCCCGGTGGGAGTGGGGACCATGGCGGCAATCCTGGGCATGGCATTGGAGAAGGTTTCCGCGGTTTGCGAGGACGCGGCCCAGGGCCAAGTCTGCTCCCCCGCGAATGTTAATTCGCCGGAGCAAATTGTGATCTCAGGCAACACCGCGGCAGTAGAGCGCGGAGCAAAGCTGGCCGATGAGCGGGGAGCGAAACGCGCCAAGTTGCTGCCGGTAAGCGCACCGTTCCATTGTTCGCTGATGAAGCCTGCGCAAGACCGCCTGGAAGTGGACTTGAACGCCCTGAGGATGCAGAAGCCCGTGTATCCCGTCGCTTGCAATGTGGAAGCGTCCCTGGTCGTCGATGAACAGCGGGCGCGCGCGACCCTGGTCGGGCAGGTCACGGGCTCGGTGAAGTGGGAACAGTGCATGCGCCTGCTGATCCAGCAGGGCCTTGAGACCTTCGTCGAAATCGGTCCGGGAAAAGTTCTGTGCGGATTGATGCGGCAAATAGACCGCTCGAAGACCTGCCTGAATGTCGGCGACGAGGCGTCCCTGACCAGGGCGCTGGCGCACTTCGGAAGCTAACCGGTCTTAGCGAAATTCCAGATCGCAGGGCGGGGTGCTGATCGTCTTGTCCGTTTTGTCCACGTACAACTGGGCGTGTTGCGAGCGACTGTTGACGATCAGGTCGACAACGACGCCGCTTCCACCGCCCGGACAATTACTGGCGCCATATACCTGATAACTCTTGACAACGCCCCACTGGCCGCCGGGGCCCCAATCCTGCCAGAATTCGTTAAACGGATACTTCGCGTGATTCTGCGCATGCTGCTTCCACCCCGGATCGGCGTAGTAGAGGCCATAAGCAGTTTCGAAGTCTTGCTTTTGCAGGGAAGAAAAGAATTGATTGGCGACACGTTTTTCCGGCCAGAAGCGGTTCCACCAGACACCGAAAACCAGAAGTAGCACAAGAACGACTGCCGAAATGATCCGGGTTCTTCGCTTTCGTTCTTTTTCAGGATGGTACTCTTTCGCGTCCAGTAGGGTCATCACGCTCTAGCATAACGGACGCGGCGGGTAAGTCAAAAGTTCCGAATGTCATTGGGTATTGGGTACGCGGGGAATTTTGTAGATTCCGATCCCGCCAGCCTGGGTCTTAAATTGCCAAATTGCCTTTTCGAATGGCCCGATTCTCCTACAGCGTGCGCTTGAATAGCGGGATCGCGACGCCAAGCGTAACGGCGGCGAAGATCGTCAGGTACAGCATGTCGCCCCAGACCGCCGACAGGTTCGTCTCTTTCAACAGCAGACACTTGAAGCCATCGACTGCATAGGAAAAGGGGTCCACCCTGGTGATTGCTCGCAACCACGGCGGGAAGGCCTGGACGGGATACACCGCACCGCTGGGGAAAAACAGCAGGGTGTTGAGAATTCCAAACATCGCCCGCGGCACCAGCGGATCTTCGATCCTCACCATCAGCAGAAACATCATGGTGTTGAAAGCCAGAGCAGTCAGTACGATCATGATCAGAAGGCCGAACACCGTGGCTGGATTGAAGATCGTGCTCACGCCGGCCATCAGCGATCCAATCACCGTAATGATCACCCCGGTCATCACTGCCTTGATCGCGCCCGCCAGGTTGAGGCCCAACACCAGCTCGAGCTTCGTGATGGGGGTGACCAGATAGCCTTCATGCACGCCGCGCGCCTTGTCGTCGATATACAGCATGCCGCCGCCGATCATCACCGACACAAACATGGCCAGCACCAGCGACCCCGGAAGCAGATATTTCATGTATTCGATGTAGGGGTAGAGTTCGACGATGTCCAGCGCCGTCTGCTGCAGGATGCGGGGCTCGACCGTGGGTTGATTCAGCGCGTCAGTCAGGTCGGTGAGCTCCGATTCAATGGCGGAACTCATAAAGTTGTCGCTGTTGTCCACGACCACCGCGATTCGCGGGTGGTTCTCTTCGTATACTCGCCGCGAAAACTGTGGCGGAATGATCACCGCGCCTTCGAGCTTGCCGTTGCGCACATCTTCCATGGCCTGCTTTTCGCTGTCGTAATTCACCGGCACGAAAGTGCGAATATTGGCGCGTACGGAATCGAAAGCCTCGCGAACCCTCAGCGCCTGCGTGCCTCCGTCCTCATCGACAATGGCGACCCGGGCGTCGCGAATCTTTCCGCCAAACGCGTTGCCCAGGATGATGAGCTGTACCAGGGGGAAAATCATGGACGCCAGCATCAGTGCCGGCGAACGAAAGAACTTGCGCATTTCGCGCTCGACAATCGCCATGATGTGGTTCATGGCCGCAACCCCGGGCTCTGCGGCATGGTGAAGGCGTATGCCTTCTGCAGTTCGTCGCGCAACTGCCGCCCCGTGTAATGCACGAATACATCGTCCAAAGTCGTGTTCTGCACCGACAGCGACTTCACCGAGACCCCGGCTGCGACGGCCATCTCCACCAGTTCGGTGGTGGTGCGCGAGCCGTTACCGGTCAGGACTCGGTACATTCCCGCTCCCTCATGCTGCACCGAGGTGACATCGTCGAGCGTGTGCAGGCGCTGTTCCCAGTCGTCGGGAGGATTTTCAAACTGCGCTTCAATGACATTGGAACCCGGCACGCTCGCCTTTAACGCCATCGGCGCATCCAGCGCGACCAGCTTACCGTGATCGACGATGGCAATGCGGTCACAAAGCCGGTCGGCTTCGTCCATGTAATGCGTGGTGATCAGGATGGTGAGTTGCCGCTGGCTCTTAATGTTGCCCAGCATCTCCCACACTGCCACGCGGGAGACTGGATCTAATCCCGTGGTGGGTTCGTCGAGGAAAAAGATTCTCGGATGATGCACCAACCCGCGGGCAATCTCTAATCGCCGCCGCATGCCGCCGGAGAGAGTCTTGGTTTGCGCATCGCGCCACTTGGTCAAATCCACCAAGCCCAACAACTCGTCGATCGAGCGTTTTCTTTCTTTGGCGGGCACGTCGTAGAGCTTGGCGTAAATGTTGAGATTCTCTTCCACCGTAAGATCGAGGTCGCTGGTCAGCGCCTGTGGGATCACGCCGATCGTCCGCCGTACGGCATCTGGCTCTCTGGCAACATCGTGGCCAGCAATGCGCGCGCTCCCCGCAGTGATCGGAATCAGCGTGGTCATCATGCGGATCAGCGTCGATTTCCCCGCGCCGTTCGGTCCGAGCAGGCCGAAAATTTCGCCTTCTTTCACATTGAACGAAACATCGTCGACGGCGGTGAAGTCGCCGTATTTCTTGACGATGTGCTCGACTTCGATGGCGTAAGGTATTCCAGCGCCCGGCGCAGGAGTGCCGCCATTCGCTTTGGCGTTCCGGTCTGCCATCATTGCTGCCCCGTTGCCGCTGCGCTCTGCGGAGTACTCTCGCCCTTCATCTGAGCCGGCGAAACCAGTACCTCGGCCGTCATGCCCGGCACGAACGCGCCTTTGGGATTGTCCAGCCGGACCTTCAGCACGATGGTTCGGATATCGCGTTTGCGCCGGCTCACATCGCGCTGCGTGGCGAAATCGCCTTCCACCCCCTTGAAAAAAACCTTGCCGTTGGTGATCATTCCGCCCGGCAGGCGGACGCGTAGCACATCGCCGTAACCAATATGGTCGGAGTAGGTTTCTGGGATCGCCACCCGCGCCCAGGTGTCGGTCAGATCGACGATGGTCACGATGGGGGCGCCAATGTTAACCACTTCTCCCTGCCGCGCCGCGCGCACCGAAACCGTGCCGGTCACGGGGGCATAAACATTGGTGTATCCCAGCCGCACGACCGCTTGATTCTTCTGCGCGATTGCATTCTTAAGATCAGCCTCGGTGGATTGCACCGTACTCTTGGCCGCGTTGGCTTGTTGTGTACGCGCGATGGCAGAATTCAAGTTCGCTTCCGCCGCCTTTACCAGTTCCTGCTGCGCCTGCGCCGTGGCCTGCGCCGCCTGCAAGTTGGTTTCGGCTTGCACGCGGTCTTGTTCTGACTGGACGCCGGCTTTCGCCAATTCGATCATGCGCCGGCTGTCGCTCTCGGTGCGATCGAGCGCTGCCTTCGCCTGTAGAAGCTGCGCCTTGGCCGAGGAAAGCATGGCCCGCGCATTGGCCACGTCGCTTGAAGTCGAACCCGACGTGGATTTCTCGGTGTGCTGCATCTCGGAAACTTTGTGCTGCAGGCTGGCGATGTTGGCGGCCGCCGCGGCTTCCTGCGTCTGCAACTCGGAGGGATCGAGTACGGCGATCAGGTCGCCCGCCTTGACCGGCGTGCCTTCATCGACCAGCAGCTTCTGGATGCGGCCTTCCACCTGGGCGCTGACGATTACCTGGTTGGAATCGACAGTGCCGATCAGCACCAGGTCTTTGGAATGGTCGACGGAGAAGAAATAGTAAATCGCGGCGATGACGAAGATGATGCCGAGGAGAATGAAGAAACGGTTACGCGCACTCATTTGCGACTCCCGATTTGCGAATTCCTGGTTTCGAAGCTGCTGACGCCGTGCTGGCACGGGGCTCAAACAGCGCCGCGGAAATGAAATCCAGAACTGCGGCCCGCCGCTCGGCGATGCGCTCCGGCGCCAACGGATTGAAGTGCACGATCCGCTGCATCACCGGGGCGCCGCTGAAATAGAAAACAATGATCGCCACCATTGAAGGAACGAAGTGAGCGGGGTCAACCCTGCGGAATTCGCCTTCTGCGATTCCTTTATGCAGCAGCTCGCCGACCCTCCGGTAGACAGGTTGAAAGTAAGTCTTGACCAATCTGTCGATATGCTCCGAACGGCCTTCGCGCGCCCGCATCATCTCCCGCTGCATCAGCTTGGGATAGATCGGGTTGGAGGCAATGAAGTCGAAATACGCGCCTACGTAAGTCATAATCTTCTCGCGCGGCGGCAGGTCACTGTCGAGCACCTGGAAAATCCTGGACTTCATAGCAGAGAACGCGTCGTCGAGCACCGCGCCGTAGAGCGTTTCCTTGTCCTTGAAGTAATAATAGAGGAGAGCCTTATTGACTCGCGCCTCGCGCGCAATGGCGTCGGTGCGGGCTCCGGCAATGCCGAGTTCGGCAAACTCTTTCGCAGCGGCGTGCAGAATGGCGGCGCGGCTCTCCTCCGGCTGCCCACGGGAGCCCAGACGAGCCGAATGCTGACGGTGGTGAATTGCTTGCGCCATAACTTAATTAACCAGTTAGTTAGATTATACACCGCCCGACCCTGACTGACACCGAGGTTTGTCGATTGACGAAGTTTTACCCAAAGTTGACAATCCATGCTTGTATTGACCTTTTCCGGAGGCTAGACTCGTTTCCCGGATATGGCGCCCATGAATGGACCTGGCTCACGCGCGGGAAGCGTTGTCCAGTTCTAGGGCTCCGGAACCTCCAACGGAGGATTTATGAACTTCGTCTCTTCGTCACCTCGTCAGGTGCGTGGCATCCCCTTCACATTGATCGTCACGGCCGCCATCTTCAGCACGGGTTGCGGTTCCAGTGGAAACAACGCTCCTCCCTTGATTGGAAATACACAAGTGACCGTGCTCCTGACCAGCACGGCCAACGATCAGTTGTCCGAGTTCGACATCGGCTTCCTGGGCATCACCCTGACCAGCCAGTCGGGCAAGACGGCCACCTCGCTGCCGACGTCGGCACCCGGATCTGGGCCAGGGGCTGAGTTCATCCGAATGAATAGCACAGCCCAACCCTTAGCGACCGCCGCCATCCCCCAGGATGTCTACACTGCGGCCACTGTAACCCTTAACGGCGGCCAATTCGTGTGCATTGAGCTGGGTCCTGACGATGGAGAACAGGTCCTAGACACCAGCACCTATGACTACCAGGGTGTGCCCGCATCCGCGGTGACTGTAAACCTGCCCTCGCCCATCACGGTCACGGGCACAGGCATGGGCCTTTCGCTCGACCTGCTGGTCTCGCAGTCGGCGACCTACTCCGCCTGCTTCACCCCCGACGGGGTCTCGACAGCTTCGTTGACGCCGACCTTCAATCTGACTCCTCTTAGCTTGTCTTCTTCGCCGACAAATGCGGCGAACGGCAAGGTCACGGGCCTCGATGGAGAGGTGACCGCGATCGGGACAAGCAACAGCCTCACCCTGTCGCTGCCCGATGCCGAGGGGGCAAGGTCAGTTTCCGTTAGCTCCAACGGCAACACTGTCTATCAGGGCATTGGCAACTTTTCCGCAGTAGCCGTCGGCACGTTCCTGGACATGGACGGCGCGATCCAAGCGGATGGCTCTCTGCTGGCAACGCGAGTTGCGGTGGCAGACCCTCCGCCGTCGACGTATTCAACGGACCTCTGATGGAGGTAACGCTCTCTTCATCGATAGTTAGCATGCTTCCGCGACAGCAGCAGGGCAAGGATTTTGCCTGCTGCTATCAGGGCGGCTCCATTCAGGTCATCTTTGACACTGCCATTTTTCAGATTTCTGGGCAGCTGGCGAACCTCGGGAACCTGCCTTTTGTGCCGAGCTTCAACGCATCCAACATGGTCCCCGGCCAGAACGTCTCTTTCACTGACGCCACGTATTCCTGGAGTGTGCCGCGCCCTGTGGCCACCACAATGACGCTAATGCCGCAAACCATCAACGGTACGGTCGTAGCCTCGTCGATTAGCGGAAACTTTACCGACTATACGGTCTCGCTCGCGCCTTACGACTTGCTCCCCATGCTTGCAGTACAGCCAGGGCAACCCACGGTTGAGAACAACCCGAGCCAAGTCGAAGTCTACGTCGACCACGACACCCAACTGCTCAACACGCAGGCACTCGCCGCAGGCAGCACGCTGCGTTTCTATGGATTGGTTTTTAACGACAACGGCACGCTGCGCATGGATTGCGCGCAGGTGAACGACGGTGTCGACTTTTCACCGCAGCCGTCTGCGGCGCAGCAAGCTCACATGGAAAAAGCTGCGGTTCAGGAGATTCGTCGCGAGGGCTCCAGTTCTCTCGAGCAAACCATCCGCGTGATTACGCGCCAGCCGTAGACACTTTGGGTGCGAACTCACGAGCTTGAGCTGGTCCCGCCAGCGATGGACGGCACCAGCAACACTTCATCTCCATCCTGAAACGAGTACCCCGGCCCGCCGAGGAAGCGGATGTCTTCCTCATTCACGTAAATGTTGAGAAAGCGTCGCACCTGTCCGGCCTCGTCGCGCAGGTGGGGCTTCAGGTCGGGAAACTTCTCATCGAGGACGGAGAACAGCTCTCCCAGGTTTGTGGCCGCACACGCGATCGAGCTTACCCCCGCCGTGTGCCGGCGCAGCGCGGTCGGAATTTGCACCGTGATCCCCATCTTATGCTCCCGCCCTCACACGCCCACCGCGCGTGCCGCTTCTCTGGCAATCTCGGCGACGCCCACGGATTGCTCGAGATAGTTTTCGAATTCGGCCAGCTTGGGTGCGATCGGTCTCTCCATCTCATACAGGCCAGCGAGCACATCGGTCGTCTTCAAGCCGTTTCCGGTGATGCATAACACGGTCGTTTCCTCGGGCAGGATGCGGTCCTGGCGATAGAGCTTGCCCGCCGTGCCCACCGTCACGCCGCCGGCAGTTTCGGAGAAGATCCCTTCGGTTTCAGCCAGCAGACGGATCGAATCGATCACTTCGGGGTCGCTCACGTCCTCGCTCCATCCCCCGCTGTGCTTGATGGCTTTGATCGCATAATGGCCGTCGGCGGGATTGCCGATGGCGAGCGACCGCGCAATGGTTGCCGGCTTCTGCGGCTCAATCTCCGCGCTGCCGGTCTTCACCGCCGTCGAAATCGGAGAGCAACCCGTAGCCTGCGCCCCGAAGAACTTCACCGGCTTCTCCTCGACCAGCCTGAGCTTGATCAACTCATCGAACGCCTTCTTGATCTTGACGATCAACGAACCGCCTGCCATGGGAACGACCACATTGTCGGGCAGACGCCAGCCCAGCTGCTCGGCGATTTCGAAGCCCACAGTCTTCGATCCTTCGGCGTAGTAGGGCCGCAGGTTCACGTTGACGAAGCCCCAGCGCCGCTCTTCGGCAATCTGCGAGCACAGACGATTCACCTGATCGTAGTTACCCGCGATGCGCACGACGTTCGCGCCGAAGACCTGCGTGCCGAGAATCTTTGCAGGCTCGAGATCGGAAGGGATGAAAATCCAGGCCTTTAGACCCAGACGCGCCGCATGCGCCGCCACGGCATTGGCCAGGTTTCCGGTGGACGAGCACGCGACCGTATCAAAGCCGAAAGCGTGGGTTTGGGCGAGCGCTACGGCCACCACGCGATCTTTAAAGCTCAGCGTTGGCAGGCAGACGGCGTCGTTCTTGATGTAGAGATTCTGCGCGGCGGTCTTCGCATCGTTCGCACCGGCTAGACGCGCCGCCAACCGCGGTGCCGGGAGGAGAGGCGTGAACCCGATCGGCAGCCGCGCCTCGAAACCCGCGGGCAGCGGCAGCAATTCGGCATAGCGCCACATGTTCGGCGCCCGTTCGGCGATGTGCTGGCGGCTGGACCTCTGCTGGTCAATGGATCCCTCGCCCAGCAAGTACCGGATCCAGTCGTAGTCGTAAGTAACTTCCAGAGGAGAGAAACATTCGTCGCAGATCGAGCGGGGCTGGTTTCCCCAGCTTCGGCCGCATTCCCGGCAGCGCAATTCGTAATGAGCCATAGAGCTACTCGCTTTCTTATCTCTCGCAGCAGCGAATAGCTGGGGACGAGCCGGGAAAAAGTGCCCTAAAAAGCAATGGCCTCTTTTTCCAGGAAATAAGGAAAAGAGGCTATCGGAATGCAATACTGCTCGCATCCGAATCTCATGTTCCCCGTTTCCGGGCGGGAGTTGGCACCTGGCGGTCGGGATATATGATCCCGATCCGGTTGCCGTGGCGTCACAGGGCTCGTCCCTCAGCCACTCTGCATGA
>Ga0182015_10001356_pt1 | contig 32454 bp, 30 predicted proteins | sample 712P3MmetaG_FD_120478 | JGI IMG/M metagenome (GOLD analysis project Ga0182015, IMG submission 120478) | Permafrost microbial communities from Stordalen Mire, Sweden - 712P3M metaG | ecosystem: Environmental > Terrestrial > Soil > Wetlands > Permafrost | place: Sweden: Stordalen | collected...
CCGAATTTACAGTCCGGTGCCATTAACCACTCGACCACCTGCCCACGGTGGTGGATTCACGTTCCGTGAACCCATTGGGTTCGAGATTCACCCGAGCCGCCTCGCGTTCGGGAAGCTTCCCCGGCGCCACGTGACCCGCTCTGATACGCGGATATCAGAATACGTTCCTACCCCAAAGCGAGGGTTTGTCTGCGAGATCAGGCAACATGGCGCCGACGCCGACGTTCCCTAGCGGTCGATGGGACCGGTTTTGTAAACCGGCTGCGAAAGCACACCGGGGGTTCGAATCCCTCCGTCGGCTCCGCGCAACTTAACTGTGCGCGGCCGCGTCGAAACCATATGTGAGCGAACCACTCCAGGTGCACCCCTCATGGGATCGTCACGGCGGCTTGGCGCTGATCTGCGAGAAGTGCCTCAACGTGCGTTTTGCCGAGGACTTCCCCGAGCACGCCGGCGACGAACGGCTCAAGCTGCGCGAGTGGCTCAAAGAGCGCCTCAAACGTGAAGGATACTGGGGAACGATCCGCGCCGTCGGCAGCACCTGCCTCGATGTCTGCGCCAAGGGGCAGGTGACGATTTTCCTCGATCCCGTCGGGGCCGGCGGCGAGCAGCAGTGCCTCGTGTTCGACCCGCTCGAAGAGCGCGAACTGATCTACGAAACGATCGTGCGCGCGCTCGCGCCCCGGGCAATGGAAAAGACCCCGCATTAGGCAAGGTCCCTCCCGGTTTTCCGTCGAGCTCCTCGAAGGCGTCGGCTGACGGATCAGCTACGCGCCCCTAGGCCCTTTCAAGGCAGCTCGATCTCGGCCAGATTCTTCTCGATCTTGCGTTTCACGCGCTGCAGCGCGTTGTCGATCGACTTGACGTGCCGGTTGAGGTCGCGCGCCATCTCCTGGTACGACTTCCCTTCGAGATACGACAGGAGCACCTGCGACTCGAGGTCCGACAAATTCTCTTGGATCCGCGCTTTGATGTCCTCGGAGACTTCCTGGTTGATCACGAGCTCTTCGGGATCGGAGGTCTTCTGCGAGGGCATGACGTCGAGCAGCGTCCGTTCGCTGTCCTCGTCGTAGATCGGCTTGTTGAGTGAGATGTACTGGTTGAGGGGAATGTGCTTTTGCCGCGTCGCCGTCTTGATCGCGGTGATGATCTGACGGGTGATGCAGAGCTCGGCAAACGCGCGAAAGCTCGAAAGCTTATCGGCCTTGAAATCGCGGACCGCCTTGTAGAGGCCGATCATCCCTTCTTGGATGATGTCCTCACGATCGGCCCCGATCAGAAAATAGCTCTTGGCCTTGATCCGGACGAAGTTCTTGTACTTGTTGAGCAAGAACTCCATAGCGAGATTGTCGCCGGACTTCGCCGCGGAGACGAGATCCTCGTCCGGCCGCTCGTGATACTCGAGGGCCTCGGCGGCGGGCTGAGTGAGCGCCATGGAACCTACCTTGCCGGGAACGGTCAAACGCGAAAACGCGGGCCGGAGCCCGTCGAGCCGCGCATGACCGTCTAAGTATAGGAGGGTCCTGCTAGCGGGTCAAGGACGGATTAAGACGCTAATTACTCGCTCTGTAACCCAAACCAAGCTACTATGGAGCCTGGGCAGCCCGCTGGCGGACCGCCTCGTAGAGCAGGACGCCGGCCGCCACCGAGGCGTTGAGCGACTGGACCCGGCCGCGCAGCGGAATCTCCGCCAGGGCGTCGCACTCGCGCCGAACCAGGGGCGTCAGGCCGGTTCCTTCGGCGCCGATCACCAAGGCGATGTCGCCGCGGAGATCCAGCGTGCCGTAGGGCTTGGCGCCGTCGCCGATCGCGGCCCCGAAGACCCACAGCCCGGCCTTCTTCAGCGTCCGCACGGCGAGCGCGACGTTGGCGACCCGAGCGACCGGCAGGAAGGCGGTCGCGCCGGCCGAGGACTTGCGGACGGTCGGGTTCACGCCGGCGCTGCGGCGCTCGGGGAGCACGACCGCGGTCGCGCCGGCGCATTCCGCCGAACGGATGATCGCGCCGACGTTGTGCGGATCGGTCACGTGGTCCAGCACGACGAACAGCGCCGGGGGGTTGCGCTTCCCCGCCTCGATCGTCTCGTCGAGCCCGGCGTACGCGAACGGCTCGCCAAACGCGACCACGCCCTGATGAGCCTTGTAGGGAAACGACGCAAAGTAGGCCCGGCTCTCGAAACGCACGGGGACGTTCGCGGCCCGCGCGCGTTCCAGCAGGTTCCGCAGCGCGGGATCGCGCTTGCGGTCGTCGCCGACGTGCAGGTGGCGCAGCGGTTCCCCGGCCACGAGCATCTCGTCCACCGCGTGGATGCCGTAGATGACGTCGTCCAGGTCGATGCGCGGCGCGCGGCGTTGCGGCGGCGGCCGGTTCGCGCCTACGCGCCGGCGCGGGTCCACGTCGTCCCGTCCTTGGCATCGTGAAGTTCGACGCCTTCGGCTGCGAGCGCATCGCGGAGCCGGTCGCCCAGGGCGAAATCCTTCGCCCGCCGCGCCGCGTTGCGCGCTTCGACGATCGCCGCGATGGCCGCCTCGGGGCCGGCGCCGTTCAGGTGCACGGCATCACCCAGCCGCTGCGCGAGGCGATCGACGATGCTCCGATCGATCACGGCTGCGGCCTGCTCGGGTGGGGGGTCAAGCAGGGCACCGATTCCAAACAGCCCGAGCGCTTCCGCCAGCAGCGCTGCCGCATCGCGTCGCGCCTCGACATCGGGATCCTTCGCAACATCGCTGACCAGATCGAACAGTACGCCCAGCGCGCCGGCCGTGTTCATGTCGTTGTCGAGCGCGTCGAAGAAACGCTCGCGATACGTGGCGACCGATTCCGCTTTCTCGACCGCCTCGAAGATTACCGCGGACCGTTGCAGCGTCTCGTAACCACGGCGTAGCTTCGCCAGCGCGCTCGTGGCGCCGGCCAGCGCGTCTTCGGTGAAGTTCATCGGCTTGCGGTACCCGGTACTCAAAAACAGCAGCCGGATCGCGAGCGGATCGTGGCGCTCGAGCAGATTCGAGAGCGGTTCGAAATTGCCGAGCGATTTCGACATCTTGCGGCCGTCGAAGTTGAGCAGTCCGCCGTGCGCCCACATCACGGCCATCGGCGGCGCATCCATCAGCGCCTCGCTCTGCGCGATCTCGTTCTCGTGATGGGGGAAGATCAGATCGTAGCCGCCGCCGTGCAGGTCGAAGGGAACGCCGAGCAGCGCGCGTGACATGGCGCTGCACTCGATGTGCCAGCCGGGGCGCCCGTCCCCCCAGGGGGAGGGCCACGACGGCTCGTCGGGACGGGCGAACTTCCACAGCGCAAAGTCGAGCGGGTCGTCCTTGTGCTCGTTCTCGGCGATCCGCGCGCCGACGAGCAGTTCGTCGACGTTCTTGCCGCTGAGCGCGCCGTAGCGCGGGAACCTGGCGACGCGATAGTAGACGCCATCTTCACTCGCATACGCGTACCCGCGTTCGATCAGCTCCGCGATCATCACCACGATCTGCGGCACGTAGTGCGTCGCATACGGTTCCGCGTCCGGTTCGCGCACGCCCAAGCGATGCATCGAAGCCTTGAAGGCACCGTAATAACGGGCCACGATGCGATCGTAGGTCGTGCCCTCGAGCTTGGCGGTCGCGATCGAGCGATCGTCGACGTCGGTGACGTTCTGCACGTAGGTGACGCGGTAGCCGTTGCGCGGGTGTTCCAGATAGCGGCGCAGCACGTCAAAGAACAGGAACGAGCGCGCGTGACCGATGTGGCCTTCCGCCGACGGCGTCAGGCCGCAGACGTAGATGCGCGCGTGGTTCGGCTCGCGGGTGCGAAACGGCTCGACGGTGCGCGTTCGCGTATTGAACAGCCGGAGCGCCACCTCAGGCGCTCCGTTCGATCGTCGGCGGCACGGGATCAGGAACCATCGGATTCGGTCCCGGTTGCCGGGCCTTCCTCAGCCGGCCCGAGCGTGCGGAAGGGCGCGCCGCCAGGACCGTGACGGATCGGCTCGAGGCCGCGGCCGTGGAGCAGGTGCGAGTTGACCGCTCCGATCCGCATCATAATGCGGTCGTGGCCCAGCAGCGGGAACAGCAGCTCGAGCGGCGGTCCGTCGTGCGCCGCCGTCAGCGCGACGCGCACCGCCTCGAACGCGTCGCTCGCCCTCAGCCGGAATTCTTTGGCGATCTCCGGCAGATCGTGCTCGAGCGGAAGCCCGCGCAATTCCGGCTGGTCAGCGACGTACTGACCGACCGCATCGAGAAAGAACAGCACCTGGCGATTGCGCAGCCGTTCGAGATCGAGCGCCGGAATGACGACCGCTTCGGCGCGCAACGCGCGCACCTCGTTCAGGGCCGCATCGAGCGTCGGCAGGTTGGCGAAGGCGTCGAGAAAACCGTCGATCCAGCGCGCGACGGACGCGACGTCGGGCTCCGGTATCGGATCGGCGAGCAAGCCCGCACGCTGCATCGCCGCTTCGAGCAATGCGTGCGCGCGTTCGCGCGGCAGATCGATCATCGTCATCGTACGCGTGTCCGCGGCGCGCCCGCGAGCGGGGCGCAGCCGCTATCCGTCGTCCTCGACCTCGTCCTCGTCGGGCTTGGGCTTCTCGCTCGAGGTCTCGTCCGGATCGAGTTCCGGTTTATTGGGCGGGGTGAAGCCGGCGCTCACGGTGGCGAGCCGGTCGCACACTGCTGTCATCATCGCCGAGCGACGTTCGACCGCACTTCCTCAGAACCTAGCGAATGCGTGGCTCGCGGCGAAGGGACGCGCATGGTGTCCGGTGGGGTGTTCAGCCGGCAGTTCATCGGCCGTGGACGCGAGCTCGCGTTTCTTATGGATCGCGCCGACCCGGCCGTGCGTCCCGGAGGCTGTGTCGTTATCCGGGGCGAGGCCGGTCTCGGGAAAACGCGGCTGGTCACGGAATTCGGCGCCGCCGCGGGCGCGCGCGGCACGCGCGTCGTCGTCGGGTCGACGCGGGTCTACGCAAATCGCCCCTACGCCGCGTTCCTCGAGGCTCTCGGTGGCCTCGGGATCGACCTGCCGCCGGCGGCGGAGGATGCCGGCGGCGACGGTCGCGCGGCGTGGTTCGAACGCGTCGCATCCCTGCTGCGCGCGTCGGCCGCCTCCCCCGCGACGGCGATCGTGCTCGAAGATCTGCATTGGGCCGACGCGGCGACGCTGGATCTCCTGCGCTACTGCGCTTCGCGGCTGCGCGACGCTCCGGTGCTCTTCGTTGCGACCTACCGCGTCGATGAGGTCGACGACGACACGGCGCACGCCCGCGCCTTCAGCGCGCTCGAACGCGAGGCCGACGTGATCGTGCTGCAGCCCCTCGCGCCGGGTCAGGTCGAACACTTGATCCAGAGCGCGCTCGGCGACATCGGAGTCAGCCTGCCGGCCGCGGTCGTCGCGGACGTGCGCGACCTCGCGGAGGGGCGGCCGCTGTTCGCGGAAGAGCTGCTTCGCGGCGTCCTCGAGCGGCTCGGACGTGACGAAAACGCGCGGCCCTCCGTTCCGACCAGCATCCGTGCCGCCGTCCGTGAACGCTTCCTCGTGCTGCCGAAGTCCGACCGCGAGCTGCTGCTGCACGCATCGCTGTTCGGGCGCCGCTTTTCGGCCCGCCGGCTGCAGCTCCTCACCGCGTCGGGCGAAGCCGAGACGCTTGCGGCGCTGCGAAGCGCACGCGATCTGCAACTGATCGTTGAGGATCCCGACGATGCCGAGGGCGACGTCTTCGCTTTTCGGCATGCGCTCACGCGCGAGGCGATCTATGCCGAGATGCTGCGCGCCGAGGCGCGTATTCGTCACGCGCGGGTCGCGCAGCTGATGATCGAAGAGTCCGGGCCCGACGTTGCGGCAATCGCCGAGCATGCCTGGCGGGCGGGACTGGGCGAGGCCGCGGCCGAGTGGAACGAGCGAGCCGGCGATGAAGCGGCAGCCATCTTCGCGTTCGCCGAAGCCGCGCGGGCATACGAACGCGCCTTCAAGTCCTCGACGGACGCCGGGCGGCTGGCCCGCGTGTCGGAGCGCGCCGCCGAGGCAGTCTATCGTACCGGCGACGTCGATGTCGCGGCGCACTGGTTCGGCGAAGCGGCACGTACGTTGCTGGCCGCCGGTGATGCGCCGCGCAGCATTTCGGCGGCGCTCCAGCGCGCGCGTGTCCTGGCCGAATCCGGACGGTTCGAGGACGGCATTCGGGAAGCGGAGGTGCTCCTATCAGCCCCGTACGCAGCGCCGCGCCGATTCCAGATCGACGCCATGATCAGCGGGCTGCTGTTGTGGGCGGGCCGTCCGGCCGAAGCCCTAACGCGGATTCGCGCGGCAGAGGCCGACGGGGCGCGCAGCGACCCCTCGGCTTGGATCCGCATGTGCGCCGCCGACGCATATGCGCAGACCTTGCTCGGGAACGTCGATGACGCCCGCGCGCGCTACGTGGAGACGCTCGCGCTGGTGGAGGCGGCCGGCTCGCCCGAGATCGCCCCACGCACGTACAACAACTGGGGTATGATGGAACTGACGTACGGGACCGCGGCGCGGGCCCGCGCGGTGTACGCTGACGGCATGGCGGCGGCTACCGCCATGCAGCACGTGACGCATATCGCGCGGCTGCTCCACAACGCCGCGATCGCGGCCATCGTCGCCGGCGATCTCGATGAGGCGGAACGCGATGTCACGCACATCGACGCCCTCAAGCACGGAATTCCGTCACTGCACCCGTGGCGCAGCGCGGCTAAACTCCGCCTCGGCCTGCTGCGCGGCTACGATCTGGACGAACTGCTTTCCGAGAGCTCCGAAACTCTGACCTCGGCACTCGCGTCGGGTGATCTGCAAGGGGCTGCCGTCCTGAGCGGGGCGCTCGCCTTCGCGCTCGCCGAGCCGGACCGGAGTGCCGCCGCCGCGCGGATCGTCGCGAGCGCGTCATCGGCGTTGGAAGCCGATTTCGCGCCCTTCTGGCTGCTCGACGCCGCCTTGCGCTGGGGCGGCGTCGACGATCGCGCACACGCTCATGCCAGGCTCACCGGATTCGCAGCGCACGAAACGGCACACGCCGCGCGCGGCCTGCTGCGCGCGCATGCGGCGCGCGAGGCATCCCGGCGGCGCCGCCGTGAGGAGGCGTCGACGCTGGCGCTCGAAGCTGCCGCGGCGTTCGCCGCGTGCGGGTGGCGGCTCGAGGAGGCGTTCGCGCGCGAAGCTGCCGGACGGCTCGCGGACGCGCTGGCGATCTACCGCGAGATCGGCGCGCACGCCGACGTTCGGCGTGCGACCGCCGGCGCAGCCGCCTCCCGGCGACGCGGCGACGCGACCCTCACCAGCCGCGAGCGCGAGGTCGCCGAACTCGTGGTCCACCAGCAGAGCGCCCGCGCGATCGCTCACGCGCTGACGATCTCGGAGCGAACGGTCGAGACCCACGTGGCGTCGATCTATCGGAAGCTCGGGGTCGGCAGCCGCCAAGAACTGGCCAGCATGCTCCAGCCGGCCGTCGAACGGTAACCTGCGTACCCGCCGAGCCCAAGATCGGTACGGGCCCGGATGTCGACCGGCCGCGGCTTCCGCTAGCCTTCAATCATGGTTCCCGCCCCCGCCCAACGGACCGTCCAGGCCGCCCGAAGTTTTCTGGCCGAACTCGAGCGCGCCGCCGCCGCGTGCTGCGCGGGCCTCGAACGCGATGACGAGCTGGCGTCGTGGAGAAAATCGCGCCGGGCGCTGCATCCGGCGGTTCGCCGGCACCGCGCGGCGCCGCCGCGCGCCAGCCTCCGTTAGCCCTCCGCGTTCCCGAGGGCTTCGACCAGCACGACGGCATAGGCGGCGATGCCGCTGCCGTCGCCCGTGTAGCCGAGGCCTTCGCTGGTCTTTGCTTTCACGCTGATGCGCTCGACTTCGAGCCCCAGCGTATCGGCCAGGGCGTCGCGCATTGCGCCCAGGTAGGGCGCGAGTTTGGGCGCCTGCACGACCACGGTCGCGTCGATGTTGGCGATCGTCCAGCCGTGACGTACGGCAAGCTCGTGACACGCCGCCAGCAAACGCAGCGAATCGGCGTCCTTCCACTGCGGATCGGTGTCGGGAAAATGGACACCCAGATCACCCAACGCACACGCGCCCAGCAGCGCGTCGGAGATCGCGTGCGCCAGCACGTCGGCGTCGCTATGGCCGAGCGGACCGGTCGGGTACGGGATTCGAACGCCGCCGATCACGAACGGGCGGCCTTCGATCAGGCGGTGGGCGTCGAATCCGTGACCGACGCGAAGGCGCGGCGCGGGCATCAGCGCGCGCGGTCGAACGACTCCGTCGTTCGCGGCGCCAGGTGCGAGAGATGGGCGGTGAACAGCGCTTCTTCTCCGGCCAGGGCGTGCAGCCGGGTACCGAAGCCGCGCAGCCGGGTCCCGGGCGCAAAGGCCCGGATGACGGTCGCATCCGGCAGATCGCGATCGATTTCGTCGATTCGCGCCGAGCGCGCCTCGAGTTCGACCAACACCGCGTCGACGGCGCGCGGCTCAACGTAACATTCGACGACCAGAATCTCTTCATCGTCGGCGCCCTGCCCAAGCCGTTCGCGAAGCAGCATCTCGGCGCGTCCGAGATCGCTCGCCAGCGTGACCTTGAAGTTCTCCGGCGCGCTCTCGACGATCACGACGTCCAAACCGGCCCGTTCGAGCAGCGCTGCGTCGTCCGTGGCGGCGGTTCCATGGCGGTGCGCTTCGGCGTGCGCGCGGCGCAGGTCGCGCGCGGTCGCGAATTGCGGCGTCTGTGCCGACCACAATTCGGATCGGTCGAGCGTGCGTGTCACCTTTCCCGTACCATCGGCCACCTTGATCGTGTCGACGACGCGCGCGGCGAGCAGCGACCCGGTCCCGGGCCGCACCGGCCGCATCCCGGCGCGCACGTCCGACGCGCGCACGAGCGGCCGAGCACCGTCGTGCACGAGAATTCCCGCGACGGCGCCGGAGAGCGCGTCCAGGCCATTCCGGACACTGGCCTGCCGGTCGTCACCGCCGACCACGACGCGGACCGCTGCGTGATGGACGCGAGCCGCGGCGAGTGCCTCGATCGGTGCGATGAAATCCGGCTCGGTCACGACCGCGATCTCGCTGATCTCGGGCATCCCGGCGAAGGTCTCGATCGACCACGCGAGCATCGGTTTCCCGGCCAGCTCGATCAGCTGCTTCGGACGGCCCAGCCGCGTCCCGCGTCCCGCCGCGACGATGACGGCACCCCAGATCATCAGCGCTCGGCTTTGCGCGGGCGAGCGAAGATCATCCGGCCGGCGTTGGTCTGCAGCGCGCTGGTCACGTTGACGTCGACGGTTTCACCGATCAGCCGGCGGCCGTTCTCGACGACGATCATCGTCCCATCGTCCAGATACCCGACGCCTTGATGCACTTCACGTCCTTCGCGAATCACCGCGACGCGCAGCTCGTCGCCCGGATGCAGCACCGGCTTCACCGCGTTGGCCAGCTCGTTGATGTTGAGGACGACGACGCCTTCGACTTGTGCGACGCGGTTGAGGTTGTAGTCGTTGGTGATCAGTTTGGCGCCGCGTTCCTGGGCCAGCCGGACGAGTTTGGCGTCGACCTCGGCTATCTCTTCGGGGTCGCGCTCGACGATCTCGATCGGCGTGGTTTCTTGGAGCTTGCCCAACAGTTCGAGCCCGCGGCGTCCGCGCGTGCGCTTGAGCGGATCGCCGCTGTCGGCAACCAGCTGCAATTCGCGCAGGACGAAGCGCGGCAGGAGCAAGGGCCCTTCGATGAAGCCGCTGCGCACGATGTCGAGCACCCGGCCGTCGATGATGACCGAGGTGTCGAGCAGCTTGGGCTCGCCGCCGGCGGCGGTGGCGGTCCCGCCGGCGACGCGGGCCAGCGAAACGCGCTGCTTCGCGCCGACGCGCGCTCCCAGAAATGCGGCGAACAAGCTAAAGATCAGATACAGCGCGATCGCGATGTAGCCGCCGGTCGGGCCCGCGAACGCAACGAATTCGAACAGCACGCTCTTGACGAGAAAGGCCACCACCAAGCCGGTCACCAGACCGATCGCGCCCCCGACCAATTCGCCGGGCGCGAGCCGGTCGATCGCGCGCTCGACGTGATGCAGTTCGGTTTCGAAGAGGCGCTGTGCCGCCGGAACCAGCAGGACGCCGAGAATCGCACCGATCGCCGGCGCCGCGACCAGACACGCCAATTGCCAAAATTCGGTCGCGACGTGCTGCGAGAGGATCTTGAGGTAGAGTTCCTGCCCCAGCAGGAAGCCCGTCGTACCGAAGATGACGGCGAACACGAGCCGCAGCAGCACGCCGGCCGCACCGCGGCCGGGATCAGACGGCGAGGAACGCGCCACAGACATCGTTCGCTAGGAAGCGTCCGCGCTCGGTGAGGCGCAGCGCTCCGCCCCCCGCAACGAGCATGCCGCCGGCCACCAAATCGTCGACCACCGACCCGTACGTCTCCAGCACATCGATGCCGTACCGTTCGCGGAACGCGGTGGTATCGACCCCTTCGGCAGTCCGCAGGGCCAGCATGATCGCTTCGCCGGACCGCGCCGCGCCCTCGAGCCGCTCTGCCTCGCCCGGAATCGTCGTGCCCGCCAGTGCCGCCTCGATATATGCGTCGAGCTCGCGCGTGTGCACCGAGCGGACGCCGCCCAGATAGGATGCCGCGCCCACGCCGAGGCCGAGATAGGGGTCGTTTCTCCAGTAGCCTGCATTGTGATGGCAGCGGAAGCCGGGGCGCGCCCAATTCGAGATTTCGTAATGTTCGAACCCGGCGCCGGCGAGACGCGCGATGGCGAGTGCGTAAAGTCGCGCCTCGAGCGTATCGTCGGCGAAGGCGCCCGGCTCGCGCGCATACCAGATCGCGTAGGGCGTACCGGCTTCGATCGTGAGCCCGTAACAGGAGATGTGCTCGGGCTGCAGTGCGAGCGCCTGATCCAGCGAGCGTTCCCAGCCGGCTTCCGTTTGCCCGGGGACACCGAAGATCAGATCGAGCGAGAGGTTCCCGAATCCGGCCGCGCGGGCCGCCGCGACGGCACGCGCAACGTCGGACGGAGAATGGCGTCGTCCGAGCACGCGCAGCTCCGCCGGCTCGAACGACTGCACGCCGATCGATAAGCGATTTACTCCCGCCGCGTGCAGCGCAGGCAGTCGTTCGGGGAGCGACGGATCCGGATTCGCCTCAACCGTTACCTCCGCGGCGAGCGGCAGATGCATCCGTACGCGCACGGCCGCGATCAGCGCGGCGATCGTCTCACCGTCGTACGTCGTCGGCGTGCCGCCGCCGAAGAACAGCGTCGCGGCGTCGACCTGCACCGCCTGTGCGATCTCCGCGCGAAGCGCCGCCAGATAGCGCGCCGCTCGCGCGTCGTCCCAGGTCCACTTCGCGAAATCGCAATACGGGCAGATGTAGGGGCAGAACGGCAGGTGAACGTACACACCGGCCGGCGCCGCCGTCATGGTCCCGGGATCACGAAGATGCCGATCGCACCGGCGCCGGCGTGCGTGCCCAGAACCGGTCCGGCCTCGAGCTGTTCGAACAGCGCCGGAGCCGTCACAATTTTTTCGCGCAAGGCCCTCGCAGCCCGCTGCGCCTCGGCCTCGACATGCGAGTGCATGACACACACGCGCGCCCCATCGGCTCGATTCGCCTCGGCCGCTGCGGCCTCGATCATCGTGTCGATCGCGCGAGCGAAGGTCCGCACGCGCGCGTACTCCTGAACTTTACCCGAGTCGATGCGCAGCACCGGCAGCACCTTGACCAGCGAACCGATGAACGCTTGCGCGCGCGACACGCGTCCGGTTCGCACCGCGTGCGACAGATCCGGCACCGTCGCATATCCCCGTCCCGCCTCGGCGTCGCGTGCCAGCGCGGCGAGCACGGTGTCGGTACCGGCCCCCTCCTGCGCCAAATCGGCAGCGTGCTGCGCCGCCAGCGCGAGGCCGCCGGCGACGGTCCCGCTATCCACGACGTGGATCTCGGCGTCTCCGAACGCGCGCGCGGCGGTAACGGCGGCGTTGATCGTGCCCGAGAGGCTGGCCATGATCGTCAGGCAAACGACCGGGCGGCCGGCTTCGACGTGCGGACGAAACGCATCCTCGAACATTGCCGGCGTCGGCTGGGATGTTGTCGGGAGAACGGACAGGCTGCTCAGTTTCCGGTAGAACTCGTCGCGGCTCAGATCGATGTTGTCACGAAAGCGCGCGTCGCCGAAGTTCACGAAGAGCGGCACGACGGTGATGCCGCGCGCGATCGCGTCGGAGGGCAACAGGTCGGCGGTCGAGTCGGTGACGACCGCGACCCGCGCTGCGGACGCGTTCATGCGGCCAAGGCCGCCCCGATCGAGCCGACCAGGTCTGCGCCGGCAACCGCGGCAGCCTGCCGGATCGCGTTGCGAATCGCGGTGCGGTCGGAGCGGCCGTGCGCGACGATGCAGTTACCGCGCACGCCGAGCAGCGGAGCACCGCCGTAGCTTGCGTAATCGATCCGCGCCCGCATCTGGTCGAAGACGGCCCGGCTCAGCAGTCCGCCGATCTTGCCCAGCGGCCCCGCGCGTTCGAACGATTCGCGCAGCACGTCGCGCAGGTAGGTGCCGCTGCCCTCGGCCGTCTTGAGGATCACGTTGCCGACGAAGCCGTCGGCGACCACGACGTCGGCGTGGTTCAGAAAGATGTCCTTGCCTTCGATGTTGCCGACGAACCGGACCGGCGCGCGTTCGAGCAGCGCCGCCGCTTCGATCGTCTGCGCGTTGCCTTTCGAGCGTTCCTCACCGACCGAGATGATGCCGACCTTCGGCTCGGCGATGCCGAGACCGGCGCGGGCGTATGCGCTTCCCATCACGCCGAATTGGACCATCCATTCGGGTTTGCAATCGACGTTCGCCCCGGCATCGCAGAGCACGATCGGACCGAACCGGCCCGGCAGCACGGCGCCGATCGCCGGCCGCGCGATCCCCTCGATCGTGCGCAGCCGGATCAGGGCGACGGCGAGGAAGGCGGCGCTGTTGCCGGCCGAGACGACGGCATCGGCTTTCCCCTCGCGCACGAGTTCCACCGCGTCACCGAGCGACGTGCCGGCGGCCTTGCGCACGACGGCGGACGCCTGTGCATCCATCGGCACGTGCCCGGCCGAGTGCACGATCTCGACCCCGCGTTCGCCCTCCAGCAGCGGTTCGATGCGCGCGCGATCGCCGACCAGCACGATCGTGCCCAACCCGTCGCGGTGCGCCAGCAACGCTCCGGCCACGATCTCACCCGGCGCCGCGTCGCCGCCCATCGCGTCAACCGCGATGACGGGACGGCGCGATTCAGCGCTCACGGCTGATCCAGCACTCGATGCTCGCCTGACCGCCGTAGTAATACTCCACCTCCACGCCGGCGAACCGTTCGCCGAGCAGGGCGGCGTACTTCTGCGCGTCGCGTTCTTTTTGCGAGCCTCCATAATAGAGCGTGATCAGGCCGCCCTCGGCGGCGCCGAGTTCCCCCGCCGCCGCGACGATCACCTCGCCCAGCGTCGCACCCGTGAGCATACGTCCCCCAACCGACGCGGCCGGCGCGTTTCGCTCGACGGCGACGCCGTCGACGCGCGAGTCCTTGCCGGCGAAGAACACCGACGCGGCGCGCACCTCGTCGAGCGCCGCGGTCAGGTCGGCAAGCGTTGGCGGGGTCGCCCTCCCGGCCAGCCGCAGCAGCACCGCGAGGCCGGCGACCGGATCGCGAGTCGGCACGACGATCAGGCGCTTCTCGGTGAGCGCGTCCAACTCGCGCGCGGCGAGCGCCACGTTCGGATCGTTGGGGAGAAGGTAGACGGTCGAGGCTAGCGCGGCGTTCACCCCGATCAGCAGCTCTTCGACCGACGGATTCGCGCCGGCGCGCGCACGGATCGCCACCTCGGCACCGAGCTCGCGAACGATGCGTTCGAAGCCTGCCCCCGCGACGACGGACGCGACGCCGAACGCCGGCGCGGCGGCATCGACGACCAGCAGATGGTGCTGCTGTGCCATGTCTTCGACTTTCCAGCGCGTCACGGTGCCGTGGCGGGCGGCCGCCGCTTTGACCAGGTCGGGTTCGGCGGTGTGCAGGTGCACCTTGATGATGGGCACGCCGCCGATCACCAGCAGCGAGTCGCCCTGCTTCTCGAGCAGTTCGCGCAGCGGATGCGTCTCGAGCGTCGCGTCCTCGAGCACGAATTCGGTGCAGTAGCGGTACTCGCCGACGGCTTGGCGGCGGGTGAAGACCGCCGAACGAACCGGGCGGCGCGGGAACGCCGTCACCCGGGCCGCCTGCTCGGGGAGAAAACGCAGCGCGCCCTCGATGAAATAGCAGAACCCTGCGCCGCCTGCATCGACGACGCCGGCTTCTTTCAGCGCCGGAAGCTGGTCGGGGGTCCGCTCGAGGGCCGCGTTGGCGGCCCGGACGACCGCGTTCGCCAGACGGTAGAAGTCGGGCTCGCGCACCGCTAGCCGGTAGGCTTCCTCGGCAGCTGCGCCCGCAACAGAGATAATCGTCCCCTCGACCGGCTTGGTCAACGCCGCGCGCGCGGCCGCTACCGCTTCGCGCATCGCGAGCGCCAGCTGAAAAGTATCGATGGACTCGCGGTGCCGGACGCTATGCGCGAAACCGCGCAGCATCTGCGAGAAGATGACGCCGCTGTTCCCGCGTGCGCCCAGCAGCGAACCTTTGGCCGCGGCGGCGGCCACGGCTGCCAGCGGCCCGTCGCGCACGGTGCTCGCCTCCCGCAAGGCTGCCTTGGCGGTCAGGAACATGTTCGAGCCCGTGTCGCCGTCAGGGACCGGAAAGACGTTGAGGTCGTTCAGAACGTCGCGATAGGTGCGTAAGAAGGAGGTCCCGGCGGCCAGGAAGCGCCCGAAACCGCGGCCGTCGAGCTGGGTGACTGCCATGAAGCGCCACTCGCGTTCCGGCACCGGAGGCAACCGCCCTGCGGGGGCGCCCTTGTCGGCCTGCGGCCGTTTTGGTACACTCGCTCTGTTATGGCCAAGCGATGCGACGTGTGCGGCAAGGGACCAATGGCGGGCAACAACGTCAGCCACGCGATGAACAAGACCAAGCGGCGGTGGCTGCCCAACCTCCAGGCGGTGCGCATCGACGAGCGCGGAACCCACAAGACCGCTCGCGTCTGCACCAACTGCTTGCGCAGCAAGCGGGTCAAGCGCGTCGGCGCAATATAGTGGATTCGGCTTAGGCCGAATCCTTCGCGTTTGCGGCTAGCGCCGCAAGCCGCCTACGCCCTGAGGTGGTCCCAGCCTGCGGGCGTGACCGGCGATCCGTTGTGGTCGCGCACGCCGCTCCCGGCGACGACCGTCCCGACGCGCAGCAGCGGCCGCCCCGTGTGGGCGAGGAAGCGCTTCGCCAGGTGCCCGAAAGCGCGCCGGTCGATCGCTGCGAGCAGTTCGAAGTCCTCGCCGCCGTCACGCGCCCAGGCCTCGGCGTCCTCGCCGCTGAGCGCGGCGACCGCCGCCGCGGCCGGATGAACCGGAATCGTGTCGAGTTCGGCCCCCGATGCCGATGCCGCGCACAGCCGCGCGAGGTCGGTCGAGAGACCGTCCGAGGTATCGATCAGGGCGTGGACGTGCCGGGAGCCGGCCAGCCAACGTCCCTCGCGCAGTCGCGGCTCGGGCGTCAGGAACGTGCCGAGCGCATCCACGAACAGCGGATCCGCGCCGCGCAGGTCCGGCCGCTCGAGCGCCAGGCATAAACCCGCCCGGCTGGAGCCCAGCGGACCGGTGACCGCCAGCACGTCGCCCGGGCGCGCGCCGGCCCGGGTCTTGAGGCTGCTGGCCCGCACCTCGCCGACCGCGGTGATCGCCAGCATCAGCACCGGCGCGCGGGTAACGTCGCCGCCGGCGATCGCGCACCGCGCCCGCGTCGCCAGCGCCGCGATCCCGTCGTAGCAGGCCGGCAGCCAAGCGTCCTCGAGATCGGGCGGCACGCCGACCGCAACCGTGGCGAGGACCGGCCGGGCGCCCATCGCGGCCAGGTCGGACAGGTTTGCCGCCAGGGCCCGGTGCCCGATCGCCGATGCGGCCATCGCCCCGCGGCGAAAGTGAACTCCCTCGACCAGCGCGTCGGTCGTGATCACGCTGCGGTTGCTGCGCGAGGGCTGCCAGGCAGCTGCGTCATCGCCGATCCCGACCAGCAGGCGCGCGTCGGGAACGCCCGCCAGGCGGTCTCGCAGCTGCGCGATCAGCGCATCTTCGGTCAACGCGCCGCGGCCGACGCGGCATCCGCCCGCGCCCGCAGCATGCGCAGCATCGCCGGCGGATCGTCGGCGGCGAAGAGCGCGTTGCCGGCTACCAAGACGTCCGCGCCGGCCTGAACCGCGCGCTCGATGTTGCCGGGTTCGACGCCGCCGTCGACCTCGATCTCGCAGTCCGGATTGCGCGCGTCCAGCAGTTCCCGCACCTCGCTGACCTTGACGAGCGCGCGTTCGATGAACGATTGGCCGCCGAAACCCGGGTTGACGCTCATCACCAAGACCCGGTCCACCCCTTCGACCAGGTCGACCAGCATCGACACCGGCGTGCCCGGGTTGATCGCGATCCCCGCCCGCGCGCCGATGCTGCGCAGGTACGCCAGCAAACGATGCTGGTGCGGCGTTGCTTCGTAATGGAAGGTGATGATGTCGGCACCCGCGTCGCGGAACGCATCGACATAGCGTTCGGGTTCGACGATCATCAAATGACAGTCGAACGGAAGCGTGGTGAGCCGCCGCAGGTCCTTGACGATCTTCATCCCCCAAGTCAGGTTCGGAACGAAGCGTCCGTCCATCGAATCGAGATGCAGTTCGTCGGCGCCGGCGCCTTCGACCATCGCGATCTGCGACGCGATGGCAGCGAAGTCGGCCGACAGCAGCGACGGCACGATCTTGGGACGTCGCATGGACGGCATCGTCTATCGATTCTCCGGGGCGGGAGATCCGCCGCTGCGCGGCTCGGCTCCGAGCGTCGTCTGGTTGAGCAGTTCGTTGTTGATGTAGGTCTCGAGCTCCGCCGACCCGACCACGGTCAGATTGAAATCGAATTTCTGTCCGCCCTGCGCGTAACCGTCGTACACGTTCCAGGTGCCGGTTTGATCGCGCACCTGAAGCCGCACGTTGGCCGCGTCATAGCGGGTGGGAATCGTTGCGCTGACGTGCACCTGGCGCACGAGATAGCCGTACTCGGTCGGACCGGCGCTCACCTGAAGGGAGACCTGCGCGAAGGGATCGATCTCGCCGCCGGCCGGCGGGTTCTGTCGCACGACCTGTCCGCGTGCCGGCCCGGATGAGCCAAACGGCGTCCACACGATCTGGCCGAGGCTGATCCGCGCGCGCTGCGCTGCGGCGCGCGCGTCGTCGATCGAGAGACCGGCGAAATCCGGTACCTTGACCCCGCCGGGCGGACCTTTGCTCAGGATCAGCGTGACCTTCGACCCCTGGCGCACGCTGGTGAGCGGCGGCGGCTGCTGCGAGACGACGTGGTTGGCCGGGATCTGGTCGTTGGCCACCAGCGTCGTCGGCTCGAGCTGCAATTTCAAACGGTTGAGGTCGAGCGCGGCATTGCGCGCGGATTCGAAGCGCACGTCCGGCATCGGGAAGATCGTCACGCCGGTGCTGACGACCAGCGATATCTGACGCCCTTCGCGGGCCCGCGAACCGCCCTCCGGGGCCTGGCTCATCACCACGTCTTTGGGATAACGGTCGCTGGGCTGGGTCGCGACCACGACGCAGCGCAGGCGCAGCCGACCGCACTCGAGGAGCGCATCGGCCTGCGTCTGCCCCGGAAAGGCCGGGACGAGCACGCTGGCGGCGCTCGGCGCGAAAAAATCCTTGATCGCACGCCCGAACCACACCGAGACGCCGACCGCCAGCGCGAGCGCGACCGCAAAGAGCCAGTCCTGGTCCGCGATCCGCGCGAGGCCGCGCCGCGCCGGCCGGCCGGCGCCGGCGTCGAGCTGCATCAGGCGAACGCCTCGAGCTGCGCTTCGTCGAACTCGGCGTTGCTGTACACGCGCTGGACGTCTTCGTGTTCTTCGAGCGCTTCGAGGAACGCGAGGATGCGCTGCGCGTCGGCGGTACTCGGCCGCGTCAGCTGGGTCGCTTCCATCGCGAGCTGCGCCGAACGGACGAGCAGGCCGTCGCGTTCGAGCGCATCCTTCACCGACATCAGCGCCTGCGGTTCGGTGACGATCTCGGCCGGATCGCCGAACCGGACGTCGATGACGCCGTCGACGAGCGCCCTTTCGGTCAGCGCGTCATCCGTCAGACGGCCCGGCTCGACTTCGACGATGCCGCGCGACACGAACATCCAGCCCACGCTCCCAGTTTCGCCCAGCGTCCCGTCACCGCGACTGAAAAGGAAGCGGAGTTCCGAGACGGTCCGGTTGCGATTGTCGGTCGCCGCGTCCACGATCACCGCGATCCCGGCCGGACCGTAGCCTTCGTAGCGGATCTCTTCGATCTCGCGTTCGCCTCCCGCGCCCGCGGCGCGCGCGATCGCGCGCTTGATGTTGTCGACGGGCATGTTGCTCGCGCGCGCCTTGTCGACGGCCATCTTCAGCCGGTAGTTGGCATCCGGGTCGGGCGAGCCGTTCTTGGCGGCCAGGATGATCTCTTTGCTGAGCTTGGTGAAGAGCGCACCGCGCTGCGCGTCGGCCTTGCCCTTGCGCAGCTTGATGTTGTGCCATTTCGAATGACCTGACATGCCGTCCGCCTAGGAGCGCGTCACGCGACGCGCCGGAGTGCCTGCTGGAAGAGCGCGCGTACCCGCTCGCTGCGATCGATCGCGAAAACGCGGGCCAGCTCGTCGGCGCGATCGAGTTCGGCCCGGGCCTCGCGCAGCGATGCGTCGCGTGCGCCGAGCGCATCGAGCGCGGCGACGAGCGCGACCGCATCCTGCTCGTCGCCCGTCGCCGGCCTGGCGTACGCTGCCGCGATGGTGTCGCGGGCTTGCGACGGCGGCCCCGCCGCCGCCCAGACGAGCGGGAAGCTCCACTGCGGCTGCCCATTGCGCGCGCTGCGCGACGGAGGGCCCGATTCGGCCTCACCCCAGGTGACGAACACGTCGTCTTCGAGGTGGATCGCGCTCCCGTATGCACGGCCGAAGCGCGCATACGCGCCGGCACGCTCCGCGTCCGCACCGGCGGAACGTGCGCCGAGTTCGCAGGCTGCGCCGAACAGCGCCGCGGTCTTACCGTCGATCATCGCGCGATACTCGGCAAGCGAGACGCGCGACCGGCTTTTAAACGCGATATTGCGCGCGTGTCCGCCGCACAGCGCCAAGTGCGCTTCGTGCAGCGTGCGCGTCATCGAAACGGTCACGTGCGGCGGCCGCGTCGACGTGCCGTCGAGCAGCGCGAGATAGGCGACCGCGCAGAGCGCGTCGCCGGCGTTGATGCCGTGCGCGAGACCGAAACGCGACCAGACGCTGTCGCGCTCGTAGCGTCGCACATCGCCGACCTCGATGTCGTCGTGGACGAGCGACAGCTCGTGCACGATCTCAACCGCGCAGGCGGCATCGAGGGCATCCTCGAGCCGGCCGCCTTCTTCTTCCGCGACGGCGAGGACCAGCCGCGAGCGCAGGCGCTCGCCACGCCGCCCGCCGGCGGTGAAGCCGAGATGGTAGCGCATCTGGGCGCTCGTGGCCGAACCGTCGTCGAAGCGTGAGACGGCGCGTTCGAGTGCAGCCTCGAGGCTACCGACCGTCGCTGGCGAGTGCATCCATGCGGTCCGCAACCTGATCGACCAGCCAACCCGGCGTGGACGCGCCGGACATCAGACCCGCGACACCGACGCCTGCGAACCACGCGGCTTCGAGCTCGCCGGGCCCCTCGATGTTGTAGGCGCGGGGACAGTTCATTGCGGCGAGCTCGGCGAGGTGGCGGGTGTTCGCCGACGTCTTCCCGCCGACGACGACCATCACGTCGACCTCGCGCGACAGCCCATCGACCTCGCTTTGACGATTCTTGGTGTCGGTGCAGATCGTGTTGACCGCGCGCACTTCGTAATACTTTTCACTCAGCCGGCGGACGATCTCGGCGAAGCCTTTGCCGTTCCACGTCGACTGCACGACGACCCCGACCCGGCTGGCACGCGGGAGCGCATCGATCTCATCCGCGCTGGAGATGCACCACGCCCCCGGCACATGCGAGAGCGTGCCCTTGACTTCAGGATGGTGCGGGTCGCCGACGACGACGATCTTGTACCCTTCGTCACGGAGCTTCTCGGCCTGGACGTGGATCTTCGTGACCATCGGGCAGGTGGCGTCAAGGATCGTCAGTCCTTTCGCTCGGGCCTTCTCGAACGTCTCAACCGGCAGGCCGTGGGCGCGCACGAACATCGTGCCGCGCTCGATCTCGTCGACGGACTGCGCGTTGCGGAGCCCTTTGGCTTCGAGCTGGGCGACCATCTGCGGGTTGTGCACGACGTGCCCCAGCGTGGTCACCTCGGCCCCCTCGCGCTCGATCGCTTCCTCAGCCTTCTTGACCGTGATGGCCACGCCGAAGCAGAACCCCTGCGTCTTGGCTCGCTTGATGATCACGTGATGCTCTCCTCGAGCGCGCGAATCCGTTGCATGATCTCCGCCGTTCCCTTCGCCAAATCGTCTCCATCCGACTTCCGGTTCCGCGTCAGGCGCAAAGGCACGCCGAAAACGACCGTGATCCGATGGAACGGCCGCAGCCGGCGCGTTCCCACGATCGCGGCCGGGAGGACCGGGACACCGGCGGCCGCCGCCAGGAAGGCGGCGCCCCCCTTCTCCTCGTTCGTCCCGCTGAGGTTGCGGCCGCCCTCCGGAAAGACGACCACGCACTGGCCGTCTTTCAGGAGACGGAGGCCCGCCCGCAGCGCGGCGCCCCCCCCGGCGGCGCGGTCCACCGGAAAGGCGTTCAGGTGACGGATCAGCGGGCCGAGCAGCGGCATCACGAACAGCTCCTTCTTCGCCATATAGGAAACCGGACGCGGGAGCGCGACCCCGAGGACGGGCGGGTCGAGGTTCGAGATGTGGTTCGCGGCGACGACCACGCCGCCGGCGCCCGGGACGTTCTCGAGCCCTACGACGCGCAGCCCGAAGATCGTCCGCACCAGCACGCCGACAGCGCCGCGCGCGAGGGCGAAGAAGGTCACTTTGGGACGCGGCCAATCGCCGCGTGCATCTGCGCGACGACATCGTTCGGCTGGAGATCCGTCGAGTCGATGATCCGCGCATCCGGCGCCGCGATCAGCGGCGAAGCCGCCCGGGTGGAGTCCAGCCGGTCGCGTTCGGCGATCTGGGCGCGCACGTCGTCGAACCCGACCTCGAGACCGCGTTCGCGAAACTCCGCCTGACGGCGCCGCGCCCGCTCGTCGACCGAAGCGGTTAGAAAGAACTTGTGGCGAGCGTCCGGGAGTACGACGGTGCCGATGTCGCGACCGGCCATCACGACGCGGCCCTGGGCTGCAATCGCTCGCTGCCGGTCGACCAGCTCGGCGCGGACGGCCGGAAACGCCGCCACGGTCGACACCGCCGCCGCGATGTCCGGATCGAAGAGGCGTTCGCCGACGTCGCGGCCGTCGATCAGCACGCGATAACCGGCCGCCACTACGGGATCGTTGAGGATCGCGATCGAGTGCTGCGCCAGCATCGCGACCAGCGACGCTTCGTTGTCGAGGTCGACGCCGTTTTTGAGCGCCAGCAGCGCCACCGACCGGTACATCGCGCCGGTGTCGAGATAGAGCCGCCCCGTCTGGGCCGCAAGCAGCTGCGAAATGGTCGTCTTGCCGCTCGCCACCGGTCCGTCGATCGCGACGTGGTCGTTCGCCATGCCGGACCGGCACGTTCTCCGTGGTGCGCGAAGGCTCCGTCGCGGCCAGGCACCTGGCACAGTAGGGTGCGAAGATCGGCCTATGGCCAAGGCGAAATCAGCCTACTTCTGCACGGCGTGCGGTTTCGAATCGGCCCGCTGGCTCGGCCGGTGCCCGTCGTGCGAGGCGTGGAATACGTTCGACGACACCCCGCTGCTCAAACCGGTCAAGAACGCGGCGGCGCGCAGTGCGCCCCAGCCGCTGCACGCGGCGGGTCCGGTGGCACTCGCGTCGATCGACGATGCGCAGGTCGCACGGCGGCGGACCGGGATGCGCGAGTTCGACGCGCTGCTCGGCGGCGGGATCGTCCCGGGCAGCGTGGTGCTGCTCGGCGGTCCGCCGGGAGCGGGCAAGTCGACGCTGCTGCTGCAGCTGGCGGGCGTGCTGGCCGGCGACGGTGCGCGCACGGTCTACGTCTGCGGCGAGGAGTCGGCGGCGCAAACGAAGCTGCGCGCACAACGCATCGGTGCGCAGTCGGCGCTGCTGGTCTTCGCGGAGACGAACCTGCGGGCAGTGCTCGACGCACTCGAGCGCGAGGCGCCGGAGATCCTGGTCATCGACTCGATTCAGACCATGTGGCTCCCGGAGGTCGACTCCTTCGCCGGCAGCGTGTCGCAGGTGCGCGACTGCACGCAGGTGCTGATGGAGTTCGCCAAACGCACCGGCTGCGCGACCTTCGTGGTCGGGCACGTCACCAAGGACGGCGCGATCGCGGGGCCGCGGTTGCTCGAGCACCTGGTCGACACGGTGCTGTACTTCGAGGGCGATCCTTCGGGCGAGTACCGCATCGTGCGCGCGTGCAAGAACCGCTTCGGAGGAATCGACGAGATCTGCGTGTTCTCGATGAACGATCGCGGACTGCACGAGATTGCCGATCCTTCGGCCCTCTTTCTCGCCGGCCGCGGAGAGCGGCCCAGCGGCTCGTGCGTCGTGCCGACGCTGGTCGGCCAGCGGCCGGTGCTGGTCGAGATTCAGGCCCTCGTCGGCGAGGCGGCGTACGGCACCGCGCGCCGCCTGGCGGCCAACGTCGACGCGGCCCGGCTGGCGATGATCATCGCCGTCCTCGAGCGGCGCGCCGGCCTGCAGCTGAGCGGTCACGACGTCTACTGTTCGGTCGCCGGCGGCCTGCGCATCACCGAAACAGGTGCCGACCTCGGCATCGCGCTGGCGATCGCCTCGGCGTTTCGCGATCGTCCGCTGAGCGCCGGAACGGTCGCCTTCGGGGAACTGGGGCTATCGGGCGAAGTGCGCGCGGTTTCTCAGCCGGCCCGCCGTGCCGCCGAAGCCACCAAGCTGGGCTTCACGCGCATGATCGCGCCGCCGGCTGCTGCCGACGTGGCCGCCGCGATGCGGCTCGCGTTCGACTGATCGAAGGCCGAACGCCATGCCTGCGCCAAAGGCCACGCCCGATGACGGAGTTGATCCCGCGCAGCGTACTGTTCGGAAATCCGGAGAAGACGTCACCGGCGCTTTCACCTGACGGTACGCGGATCGCGTACCTCGCGCCGCACGACAACGTCCTCTCCGTCTGGGTGCGTACGCTCGGCGTCGACGACGATCACGTCGTCGCCAGCGATCCCGCCCGGCCGATACGGAACGCATTCTGGTCGCCCGGCGGCGATCGGGTCATGTACTTGCAGGACGCCGGCGGCGACGAGAACTTCCATTTGTTTGCCGCCGACCCGGGTGGAACTCAGCCGGCGATCGACCTCACGCCGTACGAGGGCGCTCGCGTCGCGGTGCAGTCGATTGACTACCGGCGGCCCGAGGTCATGCTGATCGCGATGAACCGTCGCGACCCCCAGCTGTTCGATGTCTACCGTCTCGACCCCGTGACGGGAACGGCGACGCTCGACACCCAGAACCCGGGCACGGTCGCGGCCTTCGCCGACGACGTCACGATGACGGTGCGGGCCGGCGTGATCCAGCATGAAGACGCCAGCACGGAGATCATCGTGCGCGACGACGCCGCATCGCCGTGGCGAACGATGGCACGGTTCGATCCCGACGACGGCACGCCGATGGTCGCCGGTTTCACGCTCGACGGCGGTGGGCTGCTCGCCATCACGAGCAGCGGCGCGAACGCCGCCCGGCTGGTGTGCTTCGACGTCGCGACCGGTGCGCTCGAAGAACTCGCCGCCGACCCCGAGTACGACGTCTGCGACGTGCAGTTTTCGCCGCGGACGAAGAAACCGATCGCGGCCTCGATCGTGCGCGAACGAACCGCCTGGCTCGTGCTCGACCCCGAATATGCGGACGATTTCGCGGCGCTCGCTGCGTCGGTACCGGGCGACATCGGCGTCGTTTCGATCGATCGCGACGACCGCATGTGGCTGGTGTCATCACAGGTCGATAGCGGATCGCCGTCGTTCTGGTCCTTCGATCGTACCACCCGGCGCGCGGCCAAGCTCTTCGCAACCCGGCCGGCGATCGATGCGTACACGCTGGCGCCGATGACGCCGCTTGCGTACACCGCGCGCGACGGCTTGACGATTCACGGGTACTTGACCCTGCCGGCCGATGTCGCGCCGCAGCGCTTGCCGGCGATCATCCTGGTTCACGGAGGCCCGTGGGCGCGCGATACGTGGGGCTTCAACAACCTGGTGCAGTGGCTGGCGAATCGCGGCTATGCCGTACTGCAGCCGAACTTTCGCGGTTCGACCGGCTACGGCAAGGCCTTTCTCAACGCCGGGGATCGCGCCTGGGCGACCACGATGCGCACCGATCTGCTCGACGCGAAAGCGTTCCTGGTCGGAGCGGGTATCGCCGATCCGTTGCGCGTCGCGATCATGGGCGCCTCGTACGGCGGCTATGCAACGCTGACCGCACTCGCGTTCGAGCCGCTGGCGTTTGCCTGCGGCATCGATATCGTCGGGCCGTCGAACCTCAACACGCTGCTGGCGTCGATCCCGCCGTACTGGGCCACCCTGCGGGCGACGTTTACCCGGCGCATGGGCGATACCGAAGAGACGCTGGCCACGCAATCCCCGCTCCATCGCGCGAGCGAGATCCGCGCGCCGCTGCTGATCGGTCAAGGCGCGAACGATCCGCGCGTGAAGATCGGCGAGTCCGATCAGATCGTACGGGCGATGCGCGAGCGCAAGCTCGAGGTCGAGTACATCGTCTTCGATGACGAGGGCCACGGATTCGCACGGCCGGAGAACGCAAAACGTTTCAATGCCGCGGTCGAGAAGTTCTTGGCCGATCACTTGGGCGGCCGTGCCGAACAAGCCGGGCCCGACGAGGCGATCGGGCCGTACCTGCGCTGAAGATCCCTGCCACGGCACTCGGCGCGTAAGACCGACCTTGCGCGACGGCGAATGGACGCCTGATGCGTCGTTTCGTCACCCTGCTCGCCGGCCTCGCACTGCTGAGCACGTCCTTCCAGCCGCTTGGTGCGGTTGCCCAGCAAAACGCGACTCCCAGCGGGCAGGAGCGGACGCTCGCCAACGGCTTGCGCGTCGTCGTGATCGAAGATCACGCCGCGCCGGTCGCGCAAGTCCACATTTGGTACCGTTTCGGCGCGCTCGACGAAACGCCGGGCAAGACCGGGCTCGCGCACGCGCTCGAGCACATGATGTTTCGCGGTACCCACGACGTATCGAGTGCGGGCATCGACGACATGGCGTCCCGGCTGGGCGCGGACGTCAACGCCGAGACCGAGAACGAGATGACGCACTTCTATTTCGTCATCCCGGCCGACCGGGTCGATACGATCGTCCACTTCGAAGCCGACCGGATGCGCGGTCTGACGCTCGATCCGGCCGCCTGGAATCTCGAACGGGGCGCGGTCCTCGAGGAGTACGCCGAAAAGCACAGCAACCCGGTGTCGTCGTTCATCTACGAGGTCAACCAGCGCGTGTTCCCGGGTTCGCGCCTGGGCGGGACGTCGCTCGGGGCGAAAGCGGATATCGAGCGCGCGACGGTCACCGATCTGCGCCGCTACTACGACGCCTGGTATCACCCCAACAACGCGACGATCGTCATCGCGGGCGACGTCCACGCCGCCGACGTGTTCGCCGAAGTCGAGCGCTGGTTCGGTTCGATTCCCGCGGTGAAGCTTCCGGCGCGACGCCAGTACGCACTCGCCCCAGCCTCGGGGGCGACCTGGACCGACCGCGCGCAGTATCCATATACGATCGTGGACGAAGCCTATGCGGCGCCCGGCGATGCCAAGCCCTACGAACACGATCAGGTCCGCAATGACGTCGCGCTCGGCGCGATGTTCGACGATCGCGGACCGTTCCGCAGCGCGCTCGTCGAGAGCGGTCTGACCCTGGGCATCGAACCGGAGCCGCTCGAGGACCGGCGCGCATCGGTCGTGCACGTCCTGCTGCTGGTCGCGCCCGGCCACACCCCCGATGAAGTGCGGCGCGTGTACGAGCAAACGATGGCGGAGACGCTGCGCCGCGGCCTCGACCGCGATCTCTTCGAAGCCTCAAAGCGCTCGGAACTTGCGTCGATGACATACGCGCGCGACTCGATCGTCGGCATCGGCACGGCGATCGGCGCCAATATGGTCTTTCCCGGCGACACGCCGCCGTCCGAGTTCTACGCGCTCTATGGTGCGATCACGCGGGATGAAGCGACCGCGGTCGCGCGCCGGGTCTATGCCAAAGCGAGCGTCGTGGCGGTACTCCAGCCGACGACCGCCGATCCGGCGAAGTTCAAAGCACCCGGCGGTGAAACGTCGTCCGTGAGCGACGACTTCGGCGCGCGCGCCTCCAACGGTCCGCTGGCCCAGCCGGCCTGGATGCGGATCGCGCTGGCGAAGCCGCTGACCCTGCACAGCAACGTCGCACCGGTGACGATGACGCTGCCCAACGGGCTCCGTCTGTACGTCCAGCGCGTGGCGACCAATCCGACCGTGTTCATCGACGGCGTCATCCAGCGCTCGCCGGCGTTCGATCCTCCCGGCAAGGAAGGTCTCGGCGAGGTAACCGCCTCGCTGATGGACTGGGGCGGCGCGAAGTACGATTATGCGGCGGAACGCAAAGTCGCCGACGATCGCGCGGCGCAGCTTTCGTTCGGGACGAGCTTCGCGGCTCACGGACGCGCGAACGATTTCAGCGCGCTGCTCGACGTGCTCGCCGACGACGTGCGTCATCCGCTGTTCCCGGCCGACAAGTTCGCCCTGGTCCGCTCGCAGTTGAGCGCGTTCACGGGGCGTCGTGCGTTGCAGGCCGGTTTCCAAGCCGAACAGCTCTTCGACGAAGCCCTGTATCCGGCGGGCGATCCGGCGCTGCGCGTCCCGACCCAGAACTCGCTGGCCGCGATCACGCTCGATGACGTGAAGTCTTACCAGGCGCAGTACCTGCGGCCGGATCTGACCACGCTGGTCGTCGTCGGCGACGTCGACCCGGCCGCCGTCCAAGCGGCGGTTGCGGCTCGATTCGGCGACTGGAGCGCCGTCGGTCCGCGGCCCGATCCCCACCTTCCGCCGATCCCGCTGCCGCGCGCACAGCGCCGCACGGTCGTGACCGACACGCAGAGCGTCAGCGTCCAGCTCGGCGCGCCGGCGCTCGCGCGCACGTCGCCTGACTTCGACCCGCTCGTCCTCGCCAATGCGATCTACGGTGCGAGCGGTTCGTTCGAGTCGCGGCTTTTCCGTGAAGTGCGCGAAAAACGCGGTCTCGTCTACGGGGCGTCGAGTTCGCTCGACGCCGATCGCGACCGCGGCACCTTCACCATTTCATTCTCGGCGGTGCCCTCGAAGGTCGCCGCCGCGGAGGCGCTGGTACGCAGCGAACTGCGGCGCATGCAGGACGAGGACGTCAGTCCCGATGAGCTCGCACGCGCGAAGACGCGCATCGTCGCCCAGCAGCTCAATGCGGAGCAGGCGACCTCCACGATCGCAGCCGATCTCATGCGCATCGCCCTCGACGATCTCCCGTCGTCCTACTATGCGACGCTGGCCGACCGCTACGCCGCAACGACGCCGCAGGACGTGCGTCACGCGGCCCAGACATATTTTCACCCGGACAACCTGGTCGAGGTGTGGGTCGGCCCGCAGACGTGAACTCCGCGTCTTGGTTCGAGATCGTCCCGAACGTCAGTGAGGGACGCCGGCCCGAGATCATCGATGACTGCGTCGCCGCGATCGAAGGCGCGGGCGCCCAAGTCCTGCACCGGACCAGCGACGGCGCGCATCATCGCAGCGTCATCACCGCGGCGGGACGCGCACCGGAGGTCGTGGATGCGTCCGTCGCCCTGGCGCGCGTCGTGCGCGACCGCATCGATCTGCGCGCGCACCGCGGCGCGCACCCGCGCATCGGCGCGCTTGACGTGCTGCCGTTCGTTCCGCTCGGCGACGCGACGCTCGACGACGCGGCCGCCCTCGCGCGTTCCGCGGCCGCACGCATCTGGCGCGAGCTCGGGGTTCCCTCGTACCTCTACGGTGCCGCCGCCGCCGGCGCACATCGCCGCGACCTGGTCGACATCCGGCGCGGCGAATTCGAAGGGCTCGCGGCGCGGCTCGCCGATGCGGCGTGGCAGTTCGACTTCGGCGACGCAGCGCATGCATCGGCCGGCGCGATTGCGATCGGGGCACGGCCATTCCTGATCGCCTTCAACGTCGAGCTGGCAAGCGGCGATCTCGGCACAGCGCAGCGGATCGCACGCCTTCTGCGCGGGTCGTCGGGCGGATTGCGCACGCTGAAGTGTCTCGGACTGCGCCTGAGCGCCGATCGCGTGCACGTCTCGTGCAACCTGACCGACGTCGATGCGGTGCCGTTGTACCGCGTGACGGAGTTGGTACGGCGCGCGGCCGCGCGCGCCGGCGTCGCGGTGACACGCAGCGAACTGATCGGCTTGGCACCGGCGCGCGCCGTCGTCCGCACCGCGCGCGCCTACGCAGCGGCCGGCGCGACGCCGCATCCTTAACGGAAACCAAACCCGCCGCGCACGCGATAACGACAGTCGCGCGGGAGTGCGTACGTCCGATCCCGAAGTCGACGGTAATGGACGAGCTACGACGTATCCTCGATGAGGATGCGGGCAGGGTAGCTCAGCGGGTCGTACGACGTCACAAGTTCGGCCGGTTGAGCGACCGACGGATCATCACACTGCTGCGGCCGCATGCGGACGCCAACGGTTTGACCTCCGTCCGCGATCAGCAGCTCCTCGATCTGTGGTTTACCGCCTTCGCGAGCCACGTCGAGCGGCTGCGCGCGCCCAACCTGCCCAAGACCTCAATGTAAGCAACGGCTGCGGCCGAAGGCCCAAACGCGAAGGATTCGACGAAGCCGAATCCACGACAGCGCGCCGGCGGCTTGGGCCAAAGGCCCAAACGCGAAGGATTCGACGAAAGCCGAATCCACGACAGCGCCGGCGGCTTGGGCCGAAGGCCCAAACGCGAAGGATTCGACGAAAGCCGAATCCACGACAGCGCGTTCGCAGGCGGCTTGGGCCGAAGGCCCAAACGCGAAGGATTCGACGAAGTCGAATCCACTACAGCGCGGCGATCCGGCTCAGGCCTTCCTCGAACTGATCGAGCGGGGCGACCCAGGTAAGCCGCAGCCAGCCTTCCAGCGTGTCGCCGAAGATGCGGCCGGGAATAGCTACGACGCCGCGCCGTTCGACCAGTTCGAGCGCCGCCGCGAGCGAATCGCTGCCGTCCGGGATGCGCACGCAGGCATAGAACGCGCCGTCGACCGGAACGTAACGCAGTCCGCTCGCCGCGAGCGCGGCCTCGACGAGCGCATGCCGCTCGCGATACCACGCACCCTGCTCCTGCAGCGCTCCCGGCTCGCCGAAGATTTCGTAGGCCACGCGCTGCGCGAACGTGTTCGCGGTCGCCGTGACCCAGCTGTGCGTCTTCACCAACTGCTCGATCGGATCGTCCGGCGCGATCAGCCAGCCCAACCGCATGCCGGTGAGGGCGTTCGATTTCGAGAGCGAGTTGGCAACGATCGTGTGCGGGTAGTAGTTGGCCACAAAGCCCGCATCGTCGATGTAGGTGAGTTCACGGTAGATCTCGTCCTGCAGCACCCAGATCGGCGGACCGGCGCGGTCGAGCAGTCCCGCGGCTAAACGACGCGCCTGAGCATCGCGCAGAATCCGGCCGGTCGGATTCGCCGGCGATCCGATCACCAACAGACGCGTCGAGGGTCCGAGCGCGTCGAGGATGCGGTCGACGTCGTAGCGGAAGTCGTCGTCCTCGGCGAGATCCAGCTGACGATGAGCGACGCCTTCGAGCTGCGCGATCTTCGCGTAGGCCGGGAAGGCCGGCGTGACGACGAGCATCTCGTCGGCCGCGGGATCGAGCAGCGTCTTGATGGCGACGTACACGGCCTCCTGCGAACCGGTCGTGATGCAGACGTTGCGCGCCGCGTTCATCCCCGGATAGGCGTAGTGGGCGGCGATCCGTTCGCGCAGCGCGTGATCGCCGGCGTTGACCGTGTAGCGCAAGCCGTGCACAGCGGCCCAGCGCGCAGCCGCATCGATGAAGCGCTGCTGCGGCAGCAGCGTGGGTTCACCCAGCCCAAGATCGATCGAATCCGGCGTTTTCTTGGCCGCGATCGCGCGAATCAGCGACGCCGCGATTGCGCCGACCTTCGGGTTATACCCCACGTCGCTGCCTCAAACGGCGACTTCGAAGTCGCGCAGAGCAGCATTCAATGAGGTTTTACGGTCGGTCTCTGCGCTGCGCTCGCCGATGATCAGCGCGCATGGCGTGCCGAACTCGCCGGCCGCAAAGCGTTTGGGAAAGCTCCCGGGGATGACGACCGCGCGCGGCGGGATCGCACCCTTGGTGACGACCGGCTCGCTGCCGCGCACGTCGACGATCGGTGTCGACCCCGTCAGCACGACGCCGGCGCCGAGGACCGCCTCGGCACCGACCCACACCCCCTCGACGATGATGCAGCGCGACCCGACGAAGGCCCCGTCCTCGACGATGACGGGCATCGCCTGCGGCGGTTCGAGCACCCCGCCGATCCCGACGCCGCCGCTGAGGTGGACGCCCTTACCGATCTGTGCGCACGACCCGACCGTGGCCCAGGTGTCGACCATCGTGCCGTCATCGACGTAGGCTCCGATGTTCACGAAACCCGGCATCAGGATCGAATTCCGGCCCAGATACGAACCGTAGCGCGCCACTCCCGGCGGTACGCAGCGGGCGCCGAGCTTCTTCCAATTGCGCTTGGTCGGCAGTTTGTCGTAGTAGGACGGCAGCACGTCGCGGCCGGCACGCGCATTTTTCAAGGCCAGCGCCGGCGCCATCCGTTCGTGAATCGCGACGTTGTCGAAGCGAGCGAACGAGAGCAGGATCGCCCGCTTGACCCAGGCGTGGACGATCCAGCCGTCGCCGGACGGCTCGCAGACCCGGAGCGCACCGGTGTCCAGCCCGTCGAGCACCTCATCGATCACGCGCCCGGCTTTTTTGCGCACCGCGCCGGGGTCGGCGCTCAGACGTTCCTCCAGCTCGACGACCCGGCGTTCGAGCGTTTCATACATGAAGTTCATTGGGCCAAGCCTTTCCGCGCCTCAAACCGGCCTTCCGTCATGGGTACCTTGGCGGGGGCTGGAACGCCCAACGGCTAACGCGCATTCCCCGGACTTCGAGGAGAGAACGTGAACAGCGCAGCGGACGATCTTCGCATCAATGCAATCCGCTTTCTCGCGGTCGATGCGGTGCAGCAGGCAAACTCGGGCCACCCCGGCTTGCCGCTGGGGGCGGCCGCAGCAGCGTACACGCTGTGGACGCGCCACCTGCGTTTCAATCCGCGCGACCCGACGTGGTTCGATCGCGATCGTTTCGTGCTCAGCGCCGGCCACGGCTCGGCGCTGCTGTATGCCTTGCTTCATTTGACCGGCTACGACCTGACGCTCGACGACCTGCGCGCCTTCCGGCAGCTCGGCAGCCGCACGCCCGGCCATCCGGAATATCACCATACGCCCGGGGTCGAGGTCACAACCGGACCGCTGGGGCAGGGGTTCGCCAACGCCGTCGGCTTGGCGATGGCCGAAGCGCATCTCGGCGCCGTGTACAACCGCGACGAGACGATCGTCGATCACCACACCTACGTGCTGGCCGGGGATGGCGATCTCATGGAGGGCGTCAGCGCAGAAGCGGCGTCGCTGGCCGGACACCTGGCACTCGGCAAGCTGATCGCCCTCTACGACGACAACAAGGTCAGCCTGGCCGGCGCGACATCGGTCACCTTCACCGAAGACGTGCGGGAACGGTTCGAAGCCTACGGCTGGCAGACGATCGAGGTCGGGCCCGAGGAGTCGAATGACGTCGAGACGATCGACCGGGCGATCCAGCTGGCGAAATCCGAGACCCGGATGCCGTCGCTGATCGCGATCCGCACCACCATCGGGTACGGCTCGCCGGAGGCGGGGACGTTCAAGACCCATGGCGAGCCGCTGGGCAAGAACATGGCCGCGACCCGCGCGGCCCTGCACTGGGAGTATCCACCGTTCACCGTCCCCGACGAACCGGCTGCGTTTTTCCTCGCGGTCGGTGCCAAGGGCGCCGGCCTGCAGACCCAGTGGGACGCGCGGTACGGGCGCTGGAAGGCCGCCGACGCTGCGCTCGCGGCCCAGTTCGAACGCGCGCGCGACGGAAAGCTTCCGGCCGGCCTTCCGTGGCCGGCGTTCAACGCCGAAAACGGCAACGTCGCGACCCGCGACGCCGGCGGCGTCGTCATGAACGCGATCAGCG
>Ga0182015_10001357_pt1 | contig 32441 bp, 28 predicted proteins | sample 712P3MmetaG_FD_120478 | JGI IMG/M metagenome (GOLD analysis project Ga0182015, IMG submission 120478) | Permafrost microbial communities from Stordalen Mire, Sweden - 712P3M metaG | ecosystem: Environmental > Terrestrial > Soil > Wetlands > Permafrost | place: Sweden: Stordalen | collected...
GGCGAGCTCCAAATACCGAACTCGTCTTGCTGCATCCCCGGATAGCGTTCCAGGGCAACGAGCGCCCTTTGGAGTTGCGTCGCCGTCCAAACGATGTCCCGGACTTGCCAGCCCAATACCGTGTACTTCGCCGCGGCCACTTCTTGAACCCGTGTAACTCGCAACATCGTTCCCGCGGCATCGAATACGAGCGCAAATTCGTCCTCGCTAACCAGCGGCAGACCAAGAGTGTCACGATAGAACTCTTTGGCGCGACTTGGGTCTCGGGTGGCCACAAAAGCCATAAGCTTCTGAGATCCCAGCATAGATTCTTTCTGCGGAGTATTAGCGGATGTTCGCTTTGCCATGTCAATAGTATCTACCGAATTTGCCACTGTCGCTACACCGCTGTTACGCCGTAATATATCTCTCATGCGACACAGCGCACTCCGGCAATACGATCCCAAGATAGGCGTTTCGGTTTCCACGCTTGCCTATGAGTATCCTGCCGGTCACAACGTTCCTGAACACGCTCACGCCTCTAACCAACTGATCTACGCAACGCGGGGAGTCATGGAGATCTCGGCGGATCAAAGCCTCTGGTTGACCCCTCCTCATCTCGCTGTTTGGATTCCCGCAGGAATGCGACACCGAATTCGGATGCCCGGCGCGGTTTCGATGCGGACGCTCTATCTAAGGCGAGGCCTTCTCCCACGCCCTCCGAAGGTCTGCACCGTGCTGCACATCTCTCCGCTTTTCCGGGAACTTGTGGTGGAGGCGGTCCGAATCGGGCAGTTGCGGACCACAAATCATCTTCACTGTGCCCTCCGGGATCTCATCCTGTCCCAATTGCGGAACGCTTCGCCAGTTCCTATGTTTGTGAGACTCCCCGAGGATTCGAGAGCGCTTGGAGTCGCTGAAGCCTTCATCGCAAACCTGGCGGGCGCTCCTTCACTGTATGCGCTGTGTAGAAAAGTCGGTGTAAGCGTAAGGACGATCCAAAGAACTTTCCGCAGAGAGGTTGGGACGAGCTTCGAGTTTTGGCGACGGCAGGTACGTCTGATGAAAGGCATAGAGTTGCTGGTTGAAGGGCGTTCTGTAAAGATGGTTGCGGCCGAGGTCGGCTACCGGCAGCAGAGCGCGTTCGTCGAACTTTTCCGGCAGACTTTTGGAATGACACCGAGAACGTGGGTAGCCGCGCTCGAAGCCCAAAACCAGCGAATGAGACCGAAATAGCGGTCGAGGTTCAGTGCTCCACCCTGTGCGAACTTCCGACAGGAGAAATGATTGGCCCAGAATCCTAACGATTTAGGTCGGATCACCGGCAACCCCGACCTAATCAGGTAAGGTAAGGTTTGCCGACCATGCGCCCGGGTCGCGAGAGGAACGTGGCCGCGGGAACGTCAAAGCCGGACCCGATCAGCCAGCCAACGGATCACGGTTGTAGTTCTTGGCATAGGCATTCTCCACGCCGGGAAGAATCTCCACGATTTGAGAATAACGTCCCAGAGGGGCGTTTCCCTCAGTTCCTCCACCACGAGTTCATAGTTAGTGAAAAGAGCTGCGTGGCAGCAACGTGACAAATCGTTCCATCGGCTGTGATCGCCAAGTCACTCCTTGAGGGCAGATCGGTACCGGCAAGTCGGGGCTTTTGAGGTAGAAGATTGGTACGTTAAATCAGGCGAGAGACGTCATCTTTTGTCTATGATCTGTTCAAGAGGGGGAACCGGAAGCATGAATAAAGCGGATGGTCGGGACACGGCAGACCGCCTCTCTGCAATTGTCGCCAACTCCCTGGACACTCAGGCGAAAACGCAAGATCTGGCGCGCCAAGCGTATCAAAGCCGCACACAGTTCCACAGGTTGTTCCGAGCCGTGGTCGAAGAAACTCCGGCAGCCATGCGACGACGGCTATGGTTGGAAAGGGCAGCCTATCAACTGGGGCATACCGGAATGTCGGTCACGGACATTGCCCTAGACGCCAACTACGGTTCGTTGGAGGCGTTCACTCGCGCTTTCCGGAAAGCTTTTCGGACCTCTCCCAGCATCTACCGGCGCATGTGTGATCCGCACTTTCATTTGCCGGCGTCCAACACAATTCACTTTTTTGCCCCTGGTTCGTCAACCAAAGGAGGGAAAGACATGGATTTATTCGATCGTTTTGCAGGCAACGACTCCTGGCACACGCGGCGTTTGCTGGAATACGCGGGTACTTTGACAGAGGAACAATTGGATCGGCCGCTGTCCACGGTCGTAGAGTTGCTGCCTTGGCGAGAGTCGAATAAGACTCTAAGGCAGCTGTTAGAAAACATTATTTTCACTAAGGAAGTCTGGACCGCCGCGCTGTCCGGAGCCGATATGGATATGAACGGCCCTCCCAAATCGCTGCGCTCCCCGCAAGCGCTGCTGCAAAGGCTCGAAAAGACGGATGCTGAACTGCATCGTATTCTCGCTGACATCCGAAACCACTCCGCCTGGGATGATACGTTCGTCGACGCTCTGTGCGAACCGGCGGAGACCTTCACCTACGGCGGCGTCTTCGCCCATATCATGACATTCAACGCGCATCGCCGATTGATGGCCTTGGACGCTCTGCGCCAACTCGGCGTCCAAACCGAAGGTTTTGGCGATCCCATGGAGTATGAGGAAAGTGTGGCACCCTGGAACCAGCGGGTAGCTCTCAAAATGCCATGAGAACACCCCGGCCGATTCCAAAGTCCCGGCGAAGCGGCGGCCTTCTGGCCCAATCTCGGCAGCAAGGCTGAGCTAGAAGAACTTTTCAGAGAGTGGAGGCCCGTGCACGCGAAGATCGGTTCCGAGCCCGAGGACAAACCTGTGGATGCTCCCCGAGTTGGTGTTCGCCGATCTTGATGTGGAGCGACGATGAGAACGGAATTGCTGCGATTCAACGGCGCTGTCGAGCGGGATCCCACCATCGATGCGTGGATGAAAGAGCATACAGGTGAATTGAGAGCCCTCGCACATCAGTGGTTTGAGGTGATGCGAAAATGCGGGGACGAAGTCCGGGAACTTTTGCATGACGGGTGTCCGGTGGCATGTTTGGGAGATGCGCCCTTCGGCTACGTCAATGTATTCACTTCGCACGTAAACGTGGGGTTCTTCCAAGGCGCAGCGCTGCCGGATCCGGCCCGCTTGTTGCAAGGCACCGGCAAGTTCATGCGCCATGTGAAGTTGAGACCGGGAACGGCCACGAACGCCGCAGCGCTAAGCAGGCTCATCGATGCGGCGTACTCGGATATAAAGGCGCGCGTCGAACACGGCTAGCGCAGCGAAACGCCTTGAGAGAGCGTCGCGGATGTGAGCCGCAAGATTAGCAACGATATGTCGCATAGTGTTTGCTGATCAAGCGCCCGACTCGGGCACAACCGGTACCGCCGTCCGGGAAGACGAAGGGTGCGTTCGCCGAGCTCGGTTTCCTGCGGCCGATTGGAAATCCACCCTTGCCCCAAAAAGCTATCCTATGAGGAACGGAGGAAACACTGCCATGCAAATTCAGATCTGGTTCACGCCCGCCGCACCTCGCTCAACCATCTTTATCCACGCCTGGGACCAAAACGGCGGGGTCTGGGACCTTGCCGGAACCCTCGCAGCCGACGGCGTCACCTGGGGCTTCGCTCTCTCGGGCACCACCCAGGACCAGCGCGACGTCTCATTCAAATACCGCTTTGCCAACAACGTCTGGGAACCCGACACCTTTACCCGAACCGTCCCGTCTCTGGACGCTACCGAACTCTGGACCGAGGACTACTCCGCGCGCTGCGCCAGCCAAGCCCCTGGCCCCCCCGCCACCTTCCCCACCGTTACGATTAACGCCATCACCGAGCACCGCTTCAACGGAGGCGCGGCGTTTATCTGGGTCCCCCCGAACGCCGGAACCGCAACCAACGAGTCCGCCCGGAACAACGCCGCCGAAACCTCGACCTTCGTTATCCAGTTGACCCCTGCGCTCCAGTCCGGCTTCCATTTCAAGCTGGTAAGCGCTGCCGGCGTTTACGAACCCGACAACGCCATCCGCTTCTGGACCCCGAGCGACGGCACGAATATCTGGGTCAAGAGCGGCGAAGTGAACGTGCAATCCACGCCTATGACGCCAGTACAGATTGGCGTTGATTTTTTCTCCCCACTCGCCCTCGGGAGCCCAAACCTCCGCCTCCAGGACCTGGTCGGCGATTTCGATGACACCATAATTCCGGACACAACCACGACGCTCGACGCCGTCTTCGCCACTTCGCATTACCCCATCACCGTATACACCGGCATCCTCTACAACATCTGGTGGACCACCGAGCCGCAATCTCTCATGCGCCGCTTCCGTATCCCGCCCGCCGTCGCCGTAGGGCCCTCTATCGCCGTCAACGGCTACGACCACTGGCTCACCACCCCTCCCACCCCAAATGGAGCCGTGAAACTCATCATCCACCAAAATCCCTATAGTGCCTTCGGCGCAACCGTCAGCGTGCAGGTCGGAATCGGCGATGCGCCCGCGCACCAGACCCTGTCCGCGCCCCGTGCCGCCGACGGAACCTGGCTCGCCCAACTCGACACCTTCCCCGGCGTCCCCTTCTGGGCCACGCTGGTCGGGGAATCGCGACCCGACGGGCCGCTCGATTTTCGTCGCGGCATCATGTCCACGCCCGGCGCAACCACGCTCCACACTATCGACGGTGTCGGCGGTGTCAGCGCCTCGCAGCCCGGCAGTTTCCTCGACGCCAACTCCAGTCTTCGGCTGTCCCTCATGACCGCCGTCTACGGGCAGAACATCGTGAACGCCAGCGTCTTCGACCCCTGGGAAATGCCCCACGGCTCGAACAAATTCCAGGGACAGGCGTACTTCGTTGTCCGCGCACCCCACGCCGTGAACTGCTCCGTGCTGCTCATGAGTTCACCCAACGCACCGGGAACAGCGCGCGACGTAACCACGGTCCCCATGAATTTGACAAACGACCTGCGTTATTGGTGGGCAGCTGCTCCCGAAGACGCCGCGCCCCACGGCGCGCTCTATCGCTTCGCCTACTCCGACGGCCGGGAACTGCTCGATCCCACGGGCCTTTACGGAGAAGCGCTCGATCCCGCCTCCCGCTGGGCGCTCGACCAAGGGAGTCTAACAGTACACGCCGGCACAGGCGCGGAAGAATCCTGGTCATACATCGCCGACCTCGCGGTCATCCTTGCGCCCTTCACCAACCGAGCCTGGCAGACGGCCACCTGGGACTGGCTGCTCATTTACGAGATGCACGTCCAGCGCTTCACCCAGCGCAACACGACCGCCGCGACCGACTTCGATCAAGTCATACTGGAGTTGCAAAACGGCTATCTCACTCGTCTCCCCGTCAGCGCCCTCGAGTTTCTTCCGTTGCACGAATTCCCAGCCAGCCAGGCGGGTTGGGGCTACAATCCCAGCCTCTTCTTCGCCATCGACTCCTCCTATGGGACACCGCTAGATTTCGCGCGACTGGTCCGTGCGGCTCATGATGCTTCTCGAGCCGTAGTCCTCGACCTCGTCTACAATCACCTGGTCGATTCGCCCTTGCAGGCGCTGGCCCGCGACGTCTATGTCAATGGAGCCACGCAGTGGGGTGACATGGTCTACTTCGCGCATCCCGCGGCCTGTGAGTTCTTCCGCCAAGCCACTGTCTATCTGTTCAGCCTGTTCCAACTCGACGGCTTCCGCTTCGACTCCACCGAGACCATCGTCAACGGCGGACACTACACTGACAGCACACCCTATGTAATCGCGAAGGGACCAGATGGCAACTACGAATTCGGCCTCGGCAAAGGTTGGGAGTTCCTCGGTATGCTCCGCACCGCCCTGCGCCGCGCCGCGGACGCCGCGGGAAAAGGTTGGCCCTACCTCGTCGGCGAGAACTCCCCCGAAAATCCGCCCATGACCGACCCCGCTACCGGCGTCCTCGACGGCCAATGGCACTTTGACGAAATGTACGCGCTGAACAATGCTGCCATAAACATAGACGATGACGCCTCGGATGTGAACGGCGCCCTCGATGGCTCGGGACGCCCATTTCAGCGCGCCGTCATCTACGCGGAGAGCCACGACACCGTTAGCGGTCAGGGCTCGACCAAACGCATCGCGGCAACCGAAGCGTGGGGCAACGGAAGGCAGATGGCCAAGGCGATTGGAACAGTGGCCCTGATCGCCGAGGGGATTCCCATGATCTTCATGGGAGAAGAAGCCGGAGAGGACCAGCCCTTTACGTTCGGCAATTCGCCCACCATCCCCGGCTTCACCTTGCGCCTCGATAGCTACGAGCAAGCCGGAAGCGAGTTCCTGCAAGTGCTCACCTGGTTTCGCGACCTGATGGGCCTGCGCAACAACGCGTCGAACGGTATCCGTGGCAATGACAATCAGTGGACCGGCCGCGGCGACAAGACCGTCGCTTTTGCGCCTGCCTACGGCGAGTTCTTTGTCATCGTGACCTGTGGCACCAACACCCAGCAGCAGAATCTTGGCTGGTTGAACCTGCCCGCCGGATCTGCCTACAAGGAAATCTTCAACTCCTCCTGGCCGCAATATCAAGTCCACGCGGAGGCATTGATCTCCAACGGAGGCTATGACGCCCAGCTCTATTCCGGCAACATCATCAACCTCCCGTCCATCGGAGCCGTGATCCTGCAGCGGCGTTGAGGCTTCCTGAGCCGCAGTACACTGGGGGCTGCCAATCAAGGTACCTAAAAGGGCGATGCTCTTGGCCGCGTTGTCGGCACAATCGCGCCAAACGTGCGCCGGCCACCGTGACCCGCTTGGACCTGTTTCGGCCAAGATGGATTTACAACTACTTACGCGGACGCTCATCTGAGTTGTGCTACTGCATTCTGGTGATCGCCGCTGAGTCCCTGCAACAACATGAGATGCTTATAAATAACTGGAACGGAGCGGCAGGATCTAGCCACTGAAGAAAGTTTCAAAGCCAGGAGAAAATTCATGAAGCCTCGCACCGTAGTGTCCAATTTCATTGCCATCGCCAAGCTCGCTGCATTTCTGACCTTGGTCGCAGCTGGACTGTGTGGCCAGAACTCGCCCAAGGCTAGCCCGCTGCCCACAGTCCAACAAGTGGCGGACCGCTATGTGATCGCCCTGGGTGGCCACGACGCAATCTTCAAACACAAATCGATGACGGTCCGGGGAAAGTTTGAGGTCCTCGACAAAGGCCCGAGTCTGGATCGGACTGCCTACTACAAAGGCGGCAAGATGCTGTACGAAATCATGCTGCCGGAAGGCGGCCGCTACCAGGAAGGTTTCGATGGCACGGTCGCCTGGCAACTCCACTCCAAAGACGGCCCCGCTATCTCGGAAGGCGACGAGCTTAAATCGAAAGAACGAGACGCCGACATGTACTATCCTGCCCGGATCCTGGACTATTTCAGTTCCATGGAAGTTGTGGAGGTGACAGACTTTGAGGGGCACACCTGCTATCACTTGAAGGGAACGAACAAGTGGGGCAAAGTCAACGACCATTTCTACGACACCACAACCGGATTTCTGGTGGGATACAGGTTCAATTCGAGCTGGCGGGGCGGCTCAGGTGACGAGAGCGAAGTATTCTCCGACTACAAAGATTTTGGCGGATGGCTGATGCCCACACGCGCCGCCCACAAGAGTTCCGACGGCACGCAGGTGGAAACCATCACGTCAGTGAGTTTCGACGATGTCGCGGATTCAGTATTTGCGTTGCCCGACTCGGTGAAGACGTTGCTCGCAAAGAGGGACCGGCGCTAGACGAGAAGGATCGGCGATCAACCAGGGAGATCTGTTAAATATCGTTGGACCGCCATGGACGAAAATCTACGGAGCATACTCACGGGAACGGCCGGACTTTCGGCAGGAGCTGTAGTGGCGCTTCTGCTGACGATTCTGCGCAGGCCGGTAGACGGCGATCAGGTCGGTCGTGAGCGAACGGCACGCCTCTTTCTGATCGGGCTGACTGCGCAGTGCATGCATTCCATGGAGGAGTTTGTTACTGAGATCGCAAATTCTCCGCTGCTCACCGCTGTACGCCTCTAGCGCTGCGCAGCCAACCCCGCTGTGCCGCCGAGCAGTGTCGAAATGGTTATGTCTGGCGAAGGCGTGATAGTCACGCGCTTGAGCGACCTTTTAAGTGCCGATACTAGGTTGAACGGTTAATACGACTTTCCCTTGCGCATGTCCCTCTGCCAGATAACGGAGAGCCTCCGCCGCGTCGCTCAGCGGGTAACGTCTATCGATGACCGGCGCAACTTTTCCGGCTTCTAAGAGATCTTTCAGAAAAACCAAATCCTTCTGGTTTATGTTCGCTAAAAAGAAACCCATCTTCTTGCGCCCGATCAGTGAGAGTAATGGCCCCAGTAACAGTGCTTGAAGAATCCGAACCACACCACCCCCGGCCGCGACATAAATTCCGTCCCGACTCAGCGCACGCCTGTAATCGAAAATCGAATGATGAGCGTTCGCAGCCAGGATCAGATCATACCGCTGTCCGCTCCGCGCGAAATCTACCTGGGTGTAATCGATGACATGGTCTGCGCCAATCGATCGCGCCGTGCCCACATTCCTCGTGCTGCACACGGCAGTGACTTCAGCCCCGAACGCTTTGGCAATCTGCACCGCGAATGTACCCACACCACCAGACGCGCCTTCAACCAGAACCTTGTGACCTGGCTGGATCCGTCCCTTGTCACGAAGGCCCTGCAGTGCTGTGGTTGCCGCGATGGGTACCGCCGCCGCCTCCTCAAACGATAGGTTGGCTGGCTTCAACCCCAATTTGTCTTCAACCGCACACACATACTCAGCAAATCCTTTTCCTCCGAAACCTGTTACCCCGAACACCTCGTCGCCTGGCTGAAACCGCTTTACGTTTCTGCCAACCACTTCCACTTGACCGGCGATATCGCAACCGAGGACCTCGTGTTTTGGTGCGTGCAGTCCCGGAATCACGCGGTTCCAGGGCGCACCTTTCATCAAGAACAAGTCCAGAGGATTTACCGATGCTGCGCAAAGCTTGATCATGACCTCGTTGTCTCCGGGCGTAGGTGTTGCTACCTCGGAGAACTGCAGCACGTCTGGTGATCCATATCGTGTGCGTACAATCGCCTTCATAGAGTGCTCCAAGAGTACCTGCGCCGCATCGTGTTTTGTTGCTGTAGCACACGACGAGCGAGCCAAGCGGGAAGTATGAGTGCGACCGATGCGTGGATGAAAGCGCATGCAGGTGGATTGGGAGCCATGCGCATCAGTGGTTTGAGATGATGCGAAAATGTGGGGACGAAAGTCCGGGGGAGCTTTTGCATGACGGCTGTCCGGTTGTATGTTCGGGAGCTGCGCCCTTCGGCTACGTCAATGTATTCACTTCGCACGTAAATGTGGGGTTCTTTCACGGTGCAGCGCTGCAGGATCCGGCGCGCCTGCTGGAAGGCAGCGGCATGTCGGAGTCATTTGCCTTTCAGCCCGTCGCGCCAGGCGATTACTTCGAGTTTGGCCAGTGGAAGGCGCCAGCTAATTTCAAGATCGAGTTTTTCGTGGTGCGTGTGGGCGAGTGGGGTGGGCATATGTTGATGGACTGCGACGACCCGCTAACGATTCACAAGTTTTGCTCCATGCTCCCGGCATTGGTATTCCAGGTGCACCCCGTGGTCCGCGTCGAGGACGCATTTCATCTTCTCCTCCGTTTTTGCGAATAGTCTGCCTGATCTCTGCGAATTCAGTTTACTATCCCGGCGATGGATGTCGGGCGAGGGAGCGCAGTCGATTGCCCAGAAGTCGGCTTCGAGGACATCTACCGAAAACAGGTCAGTCACAGAAGGAACACCTCGAGGATTCGCTTCTGGGCATTCTCATACTCCATGGGTGAACCTTGCGGGCGTTCGACCAGCTGGTTTCGCTTCGCGTTCAAATGGACGGATGCAAAGACCGGCGAGGCCCAGAGTCAGGCAGGTATGCAGGCGTATCGGATTGCAAACGGCAAGCTCGCAGAGACCTGGCTTACGTTGTTACCGCTAGGCTCGGCATGGCCGGATGCTGTCGCTCAAGAACATTGGACGAGTCCGCCATCGATCGAGTAACGGTGCAGCCTACAAACCATCGCAATTGTTAAGTCGGGGTTCGTCCTGATAATTCGGCTTGGGGAGGCGACAGTCACTTCCGAGTCACGGGCTACCCGAAACGCGATAAGGTAAGGGTTGTCGACAATTCGGGCGTTGATGGCGAGAAGCGCGTTTCGTAGGACTAACGATCCAAGATCGGCTCAGACGAGTTCGATGACAGGTGCGTTTGCTTTTTTGTCAGACGCCATGCGCATGCTGGCTTTCCTGGAATTGGAATTTGGCTCTGGCCTATTCAACCGCTTGACCGAACTTCGTTGGAAATCCGAAGGTCTTCATGATCGCGACATCGAGAACCTTTTCGGGAAGCAGCCTCGCGAGGGTAATCAACATAATCGAATCCTTTCCCGCCGGATAGCGCGTTCTTGGCTTTTTGGCACTCAGCGCCTTTTCCACAACTTGGGCAACAACGTCCGGGGAGCTTCCTGCTTTTTCGTTGTTTGCGAACGCAGCCGCCATTCGGCGAAGACCTACGGCATACAAACGGGCTCCTTCAGGAGGCAGCGAAGTGATCTGCTTTTCGACGCCGCCAAGGGTTTTCTCGACAGCGGGCGTATTGATCGAACCCGGCTCCACCACGATGACGTAGATGCCCTGGGCGCGCAACTCCAGCCGCAGCGACGAACTCACAGAAGCAAAGGCAGCTTTGGAACTCGCCAGCACTCCAGCAAATGGAGGACTGAGATGGTCGCCTACCGAGCCCGTGTTTACGATGCGTCCTTTCGCTCTGCGCAACAGTGGCAGAAATGCCTGAATCACGCTGATTTGGCCAAACAAATTCACTTCGTAAACTCTTCGTATCGAATCAACCGTTGTGTACTCAATGGGAGAAACAGCTCCGATGCCGGCGTTGTTAAATAGTCCGTCCAATCCATCATTTCCTAATCTCGAATTCACCTCTTCCGCCACTGTCCGAATCGAGCCTTCGTCTGTGACATCCAGCAGTACAGTTTCAACGCAGTTTCCTGATTGGGAGCGAAGTAACTCGGCGTCCTGTTCCCTTCGCACAGCAGCGAAGACCCGCCACCCATTTGTTGCCAGCCGGAGGACGGTCGCTTTGCCGATACCGCTGGAGGCGCCGGTGACAACCAGTGAACGTTTGCGGTGTGTACTCATAGCAATCCTTTCGATGCAAACATGTGTTTGCATACGATGGTATCAATACACAAACGGAATCAATTTGCTGGTTCGGGCCGCATACTCATCGAATGCCGCGCCGTAATGATTATGTAGATGCGAGTCGAGCATCGGGATATTGGCAAATACAAATCCAGCCAGCATGATCGATGGAATGACGATGGTCATCCAGCGCCCTGAGACCAGGCAAAGGCCGGAGAACGAAATCAGGTCGCCAAGATAATTAGGGTGCCTTGAATATCGGAACAGGCCGAGGGTGTACAGGTCCCCACGATTATCCGGTTGCCGTTTCCAAACGTGACGTGCGTACTCCGCTTGCGAGTTCATCCAGGAGCCTAAAACAAACAGACCTGCACCGACTCCGGCAACCGCTCCGAACGGAGCAGAATTCCTACCACCCACTATTGCCAGCAGCAGATAGATGCACAGGACCCATGGCACTATCATGAATGCCTCACCCCAGCCTACGGCTCTCTTCAGAAACACGAATTGAGTGAGAAGCAGGCGGAGGAAATAAATGGAGAGCATCACCGCGAGGCACAGGCGTCTTGCCTCATCGCCGGGCGTCCACGATCTTCCAAACCAGGCGCCAACCAATCCGACTCCGCCGCCAAAGAGCAACCACCACGCCAATCCCACACATGCGCCAACCGCTGTTGTGATAGCAACGCGCTGAGCGACGGAGCCCCCGTATGTTGCGTAGAGATCGGATCCGGAATCTTTCCTTCTCATCGGCCTCATTCTTTATATTGTCGCTCCAATTCATCAGGAACGCGTGATCGCTGGTTCAATAGATGTGCAATCGCCATAAGCGGCCAATTGGTGCCCATTTTGCGAGTGTGTAAAATACTGTGCTTTGCAGGGCCGATCGGACTCTATCTTCACCAACCTGGCGGTCCCAGAGGTGAACGAGAATGCAAGGTCTCGGTGGGGCCTTCTGCAATGCACGATGGATTCCAAGTATCCAGAGCCTGCCGGGGCCGAACTCATCGACTCCATGACCCTTCGCGCCGCAGCGGTTGCCAATCTACACTCAAATCAGGGCTCGCTTAAGCTCCCGTCTGAAGAAAAGGAATCCAGCTGAAAAATAATAGTGCGTCTCCCGCGCGCGCGCTACGTCGAGCTATTCCAAAACTACGCGGTGAAAAAGTTTGGCCGGTTATCTCCGCCAATGCACTCACCGATTGCGGATCGGTACCGACAAGTCGGCTAGTAGAAAGCGATCTCGTCCCTTGGCCTTGGATTCTTGGCGGATTACGGGCAAACCTGAAGTTAAGTCCAGACCAAATTTACAACCACGAGGTCGAGAAGTCAGCTTCGAGGAGATCTGCCCGAGGCTCCGCGCCACGCTGACACGATCTCCTCGAAGCGCGTTTCTCGGGACCGATCGTTCTTCGTGGAGATAACCCACGTTCGATGAGCGCATTGGCCTGTTGCGTCAATGGACTGCCCAGATTATCGGTCCCGACAGGGGTTGGTGGCCTCCGGTCCCCAAACCCGAGGGCGAGGCCGGGGCACCCGCCGGTGAATCGGCGCTCACTGGGACGCCATCGCCGATAGACGGTAGCTGTTCGCCTGGTTAATGAGTTCAAATGCCGGCTGTTTAAGAGACCTTGAGGCGTGAGGCGGCTCGCCGAGCAGCATGTAGGCTCCGTCTGTGTCGCAGGCAGGCCAATTGGGACGTTGCGGCGAATTAGGGTTCCCCGTTGCTGCGAAGTGCGTCCAGTAGTCGCGCATGGCCCGCGCCAATTCTTCTCCGTTCTTCGGAATGGGAATGCCGGCCTGTTCGACCATGAGGACCAGATCGCTTCCGTGGAAAGCGCCCCATTCGCGCCCCCCTGGCGTATCGAAGACCCAGTTTGAGTGATAGAGATAAGCTTTGCTTTTCTTTTTCAGCATTGCTTGCGCAAGCCAGCGGGCACCAGCCGCAGAGCCAATATCGTCCGCAGCACGAATGATGACATCGGAAGCGTCACCGGAATCCGGAGGCGGGTAAAGGCGCAGGCCCTCCGCCACAACGGGACCAAGATGATCTTTCATCCACTCGATGTATATGTCGGCCCCAGGATGGGGCGGCAAAAGCGCCATAAGGCTCCCCATCTCGCGCTCAGTGCTTCCAACCATCACCGGGACATCGGCTTGTTCGCCCCGGCCAAATATAGCCAGGGGCTGGTCGGGGATGGCCCACTTGTCGACGATGATATCGTAGGGCACTCTTTGCGCCAGTAGTTTCTCGACGGGTAGCGAGCGCAGCTTCGCCAGTGCGCCGGGCCCGTCATCGATGCCCAGCGAGCTTGCTAGTTTGACACCCGATTCCTCTGCGGAAGGAAGCTGGCCGAACGATTGCTGAAGGCGAGGCTTCGGGTCGAATGGCAGTCCGCTCTGCAGGATCGCACGTTGAAAGAGGCCGCGCGCTAAAGGAGACACCATCATGCATCCGACATACTGAGAGCCCGAGGAAAATCCCCAGATGGTAATGTTGTTGGGATCGCCGCCGAATTGCGCGATGTTACGGCGCACCCATCGCAAGGCCGCGAGCTGATCGAGCAAGCCATAGTTGCCGGACAAATGGCGCTCAGACTCGGCGGTTAGAGCGGGATGAGCGAGCCACCCAAGGACGCCGAGCCGATAATTGAAGGTAACGACCACTGCTGCGCCGGTAGCCGCGAGCGCCGCCCCGTCATCATCGCCACGGCCCATCACTCCGCCGCCGCCATGGATGTAAAAGATCACCGGCAGCGGATGGCCTTCCGCACTGCCGGACCTCGGCGTTATTACATTCAGGTACAAACAGTCTTCGCTGATCTTGTCCATAGGGCGGGCTTTGGATGGATCGCCGCCGAGGCGCTCCATCTGGTCGCGCCTGACTGTAAACATGTCGTCTGATTGCGGACACGCGGCGCTGAGTTCCTCGGCCCGGCGTATTCCTGTCCAGTGAGCCGGCAACTGCGGTGCTCTCCAGCGAAGTTCGCCGACCGGCGGAGCCGCGTAGGGGATTCCGCGAAAAAAACTCAGAGTTGGATAATCCGGTCCGCGGGTTCCCTGAATACGGTCACTGTCGATCGCGATGACGAGATCGCGCGCTCGTGCGTGCGGCTCATTGCTGTAACTTGCAGCGCCAAAAACAGCTACTGCGACCGCAATCAAAGCCGGAGCTTTCATGCTTGCCAGTATAGCGCGGGTTCGAGGCGGCCGAGCCTTTGTGGCCGGTGGCCCCGATATTCTCAATGAACGCATAATCGCCAAATCACTCGTCGACGACAGATTAGTCCTGACTTGTCGGCTACTGTTTACCGATGGAGAGGGGTGGCGATTTCGATTGCTGCTTCTGCCTGAGTCACGGCGGAGTGGATGCGACACTTGATCGCGGACTTTGACGCTGGCCAGAAGTCGGCTTCGAGGACATCTACCGAAAACAGGTCAGTCACAAAAGGACGCGGAGGGAGCGATCTCCTCGAAGCCCGTTTCTGGCCAACCGGGTAAACAGTGATCGTTCGCTGGACACAAGCGCGTTTATGAGGACCCGAACGCATCCGAAGATTTAACCCACGCGGCAATCCGCTCCGACAGTAGAAGGCAAGCACGTCTTGGCAGTATGATGTTTTCAGCCAATGCGTCTGCTGGGCTCACAGTCGGGCCAGGATCGGCACATCCGAATGGGACGATTCCTTGGCAGTTTGAGATGGCTCACCATCTGGGCCTTCCTCGTCGTTGTTCCTATTGTCTGCAGAGCACAGGCTCCACAGGGTACACCTCCGAACGCCGAACTATTGCCGCAACCTGCTATCCCTGCAATCCTCGCGGCGTTCGATAGGTACGAAACCGTCGCGATGCCAGAAGCGCATGGAGATAAAGATCTGGACGACTTCATTTTCTCCTTAATTCGGAATCCAGAATTTCCCGCGAAGGTGAACGACATCGCTGTCGAATGCGGCAACTCGCTTTATCAACCTATCCTGGACCGCTACATCGCTGGAGAAAACATCCCGTTCGCGGAAGTACAGAAAGTGTGGCGAAACACCACGCAGCCGATGTGCGGGATTTCGGGGTTTTTTGAGCAATTCTTCCCGCTTGTGCGCGCCCTCAATCAGACGCTTCCTCCTACGCGCCGGCTTCGCGTGCTAGCAGCTGATCCGCCTATTAATTGGGATCAAGTCGAGACGATTGATGACTATCTAAGATTCAAAGATCGCGACGTCAGCATCGCTTCCGTCATTGAGAAGGAGGTCCTCGCAAAGCATCGCAAAGCTCTAATGTTGTTCGGCGTAGTTCATCTGATGCACGGAGTCGCTGTCCCTCCTCCGGGCGATGCCGTCACAATTTACGAGAAGAATCATCCGCACGTGACGTTCGTCATAAACAACCTGGCGGACGATTTTAATTTGCCAGCCTTCGCGGTCAGCCGATTCGCGAATTGGCCGGCTCCGTCGCTTGCTCTGGCGAAGGGCTCATGGCTTGGTGGAATGGAATTAGCGAACGCCTTCCCGGTTCCCTTTAGCCTCAACCAGGACTGCCAACCCGTTTACAATTTTCCGCAAGAAAAGCAGATGGCCGATCTCGTGGACGCGTTCCTTTATCTCGGGCCTAGCGATCTGAGGTTGGCCGAGCCAATCCCCGCCGACGTGGTTCTTGATACTGGCTACATGACTAAATGGCTGTGGCGAAGTGCATTGATCACCCCTCCGGCAGAGACGCTAACGGAGTTCGATAAGCGAGCAGTGGAGGGCGCTGACAACCAGCTCTTTCCCGTCATGCCCAACATCAACTCGATTATGCAGTCGGTAATCCAAGGCTGTCTCCAGCACAAGGGACAAAAATAACTGACCTCAATAACTGCCGGAGGCGAGACGAGGATCATCCAATGCGACTCGAAAACGAGGCAAAGCTCAATAAGATCAAGAAGGTTAGTGTGGTGTTGCGCTTCGTCTGTAAAGGGCCCTTGGCGTTGGTTATGTTCGCAGGTCTAACTTAGCTAGATCCCCGCAGTGTGACGGGCGCGAGTGACGGACCAAGAGGAAGTTGAGACCTCCGGACAGCGTGGAGCTACAATGGGTCTGGCTGGGCGAAACGGAAGCGGGCACTGCGGGGACGCAACCATGCCGAGGGATAGCCCGGTGGGCTCATCGAGACGATGATCGGCAGCGCAGGAAACGCCGTTTCTCGCGCTGCTTCTCCATCATCGGAACGAGAGGCCCTCATGCCTGAAAAATCCCCGCCCGATGGGCAAAATACTCACTAACGGGCAACGCCCCTTCTCCATTTCAGGCTGAGCCAAGACACGACGACAAGGGAGCAATACAACCCGCCCCGCAAGGTCTTGAGTCCCCACGTCCGAGGCGACGTGTTTATTTATAATTCGGCAACTCAATATTGTCGGCTAGATCGCGGCCAACAGCAAAATCGGCAATCCAGGGGATTGCCATAAGATTGAAGATTCGATTGCGCAGAAACAAACCGAATTTCGATTTCGGAGCAAATGCACCCGCAAAACGTAATGCAGCCTTTTGCTTGCGGAGAACGAATGCCCCGAACAAGTCCTGGTACCGCCCAAAAGCTGCACCATAGTCGCCGTTTGCATAATGCAATTCGCCTGCAAGCATATACGCCGCCACCATGGCCAAAGCGGAACCTTGCCCCGCGAGAAATGAGACGCAGGAAGCCGCATCGCCGATCAACGTTACCCGTCCCCGCGTCCACATTCCCTGCTGTAGATTCATTCGTATTTGGCTCACGCGATCGAAATAGAGATCGTGAGTGGCGTCGAGTGCGTCCAGAATCTGTGGACATTCCCACCCGCTGTTGCCGAAGCGCTTTCGTAACACCGCCTTTTGGGCGTGAAGGCTTTCGGCTCCCGTAATATCGTCATCCCTGAATATGAACAGGAACATCGTGCGGTCGTCACGCATGGCAAATCGCCCCACCTGCTGACCTACTTGCGTGTACATGACATAGACCAGCTCGTCCCGTGGCCTGTAGCCCTCGGCCGCGAAAGCCGCGACTTTGTAACCCAGATACTTCTCAAATTGGTTTTCCGCGCCAAAGACGAGTTCGCGGATACGAGAATGAAGCCCGTCAGCACCGACGACGAGATCAAAGTTGCGCTCGCCTCCGCGTTCGAAAGTGACGTGAACACCTTTTTCTGTTTGGTCAATATTTTGCACGCTGTCGCCAAAAATCGTTTCGACCCTGCCCTCGATCCTGCCGAAGATGGCCGCAGCGAGATCTCCTCGCGGAAGGCTGACATAGCGGTCCTGCGTCATGCGGGCAAATGCCTCGGCCGGAAACCCGGCCAATCGTTTGCCACCCCGGTCTACAACTCTTACTTCACGCATCATGTAACCCTTACGTCGGATCTCGAGTAACGCACCCATGCGTTCAGCGATGTCGAAACCCGCGCCCCAGAAATCGACGACGTAGCCGCTGGTTCGCCAGCAGGGTGCTGTCTCTATTAGAGTGGGCTGTAGTCCGTAATGGGCCAGCCAGTATGCGAGAGTTGGTCCCGCGATTCCCGCACCAGATATCAAAACTCTCATGAGGAGAAATCGAGCACGCAGATGGCTCGGTGTCCAGCCCGCATGCCGTTTTCTTCAGGATTACGGGTAACCCAGAAACTATTGCGGGCCAGAAGTCGGCTTCTGGGAGATCGCCATTGCTGTGTTCCAAGCTGGTTTCGGGGTAGTCTCGGGTTTGCAGACCATCGGCACTGAGCTTGGTCTGACGCTTCCCACAAGACAATTCCCGATTTCGAGGCGGAGTGGCGGGTTTTGAAACGATTCTTATCCGTTCTGCACTATCCCAATAATGTGGAGGACATCGTAGATCATGCGATGGGCTTTAGGAGTCCAACCTGGAAACCCCCGGTTCGGCTCTAGTAAAGTGCCGGAGTCGACAGGGGAAGCGGTTCCGGCACACTTAGTTCCCATTCTTCTCCAAAAGAAGGCAGATCGGTTGCCCTGCCCCGAATTGCAAAGGAGGTCTCACTCTTCCCCGTGCGGACCGCTCGCTCCATCTCGCCGAATGGACACCGCTGCAGCAGCCACGCGGCTCTGAAACTCCCTACTCCGTCGCTGACGCCGTCACTTACCATCGTCCCGGAAAACGACCACGGCTCCCCATTCCCGGTGCTACACTGTCTGCCATTTATCGGCACCCGGGGCAGGCTCTTGCAATTTCACTCCTTTGACGAAGCCTACGTCGCGCGGCTGCGGGCAGGAGACTTTCGCACGCAGGAACATTTTCGCGCGTATTTCACCGCGCTGATCCAGGTGAAATTACGTTCTCGCCTGCAGTCGCGGGAAGCCATCGAAGATATACGTCAGGAGACCTTCGCCCGCTTCTATGTCGCTCTGCGCGAGGGGAAGATCGTTCATCCGGAACGGCTGGGATCATTTGTCAACTCGATCTGCAACAATGTCTTACGGGAGCACTATCGCGCCACCGCACGTCACGATTCACTCGATGATGACGACGGACCGAAAGAGTTCCCCTCTCCGGTCCTCGATCCGCTGGCCATGTTCACTGCCCAGGAAATTCAACAGAAGGTCCGGGAGGTTCTCGAGCAACTTCGAGAGCGCGACCGGCGGCTGTTGCGCGAGATTTTCCTCGAGGAGCGAGACAAGGACGAAGTTTGCCGCGACTTCGGAGTGGACCGGGAGTATCTGCGAGTGCTGCTGCACCGGGCGAAGCAAATGTTCAAGTCATTGTATTTAAAGAATAATGATGCACCGGAGTTTACTCCGGCTTGATAGCTGTGCAACGCTGGGTCGCGCCAGCGCACTATTGATCATACGAGGGGCTTTGTACATATGGACCACGAAGCGGTGGTTCGTCAAAACATGACGGAGCGATATCTGCTCAACGAACTCGATCCCGAGGCGCGAGACGAATTTGAAGAACATTATTTCGACTGCCCGGATTGTGCGGTCGACGTGCACGCGGGTGCTTTGTTCGTGGAACAGAGCAAGGCTGTGTTGGCGGCCAAGGATAGCAAACCGATCCTATCCGAAAGGCCGACGTCGCCTACGGTTAGAGTGCCCGTGCCAGCACGCGCGAGTTCCGGATGGTACGCATGGCTGCGGCCTGTAGTCGCTCTGCCCATTCTTACCCTGCTGCTGTGCGTGATCGTTTATCAAGGTTGGACCAACCGCCGCTTGCAGCAGGCGGCCAATATTCCTCAGGTTCTGGCCTCGGCGGTGGTGAACGTCAACGTCAGGGGCACGGAGCCGATTCCGGTCCCAGCGCAAGCCGGACAACCATTCGGGCTGTCTCTAAACGTTCCGCCCGACAACCGCTTTTCTTCTTACAAACTGGACTTGTATAGTTCGCAGGGAAAACTTGAATGGTCGCACACCGTCCCGGCTTCAGGGAACGACACGCTGTCGCTGTATGTTCCGGGTAGCGATCATGTGCCCGGTACGCTGGCGGTGCACGGCATCACGGCTAGCGGTGAAAGCGTGGATCTCGGCCGATATCCGATTGAGTTGCAAAATCAGAAGTAAACTCAAAAGAATGGAGAAAAACATATGGCAGCCCTACCGAACGAACTATCGATGGTTGAATCAGTTCCGGTTCATAACTACAACGCGGAAGCCAATGTTCTGTTTGCGGACCTTGAGCAACCGTTGAAGGAAGAAATCCGACCCCAGGCATCTGTGAGACTACCCAGGGACGGCCAGTACCAGTTCAGTCAGGCGGAACCCTTCCGCTTGGAGGGCATTCTTTCCTACAAGTCCGGCTACACCCAGGTGGCAGGACATCCCAGTTCGAAGATTGCCGGCTTCAGCACGCTGTCCACTTCCGTCCTCGAGGGCCTGAACGTGCTCGATGTGGTGACCGCCGATCGCGTGGTTGCGCAGATTTCCACCGTGCACCCCGTCTATGGCACAGGCCAGGTGCCGTCGGTTACATTCCTGGGCACGCGCTTCGAGAATCTGAGGATTGACGGACAACGGGTCGAGGTGGAGCGCAATCTGGAGATTCTCGGCCCCCGGCATGACAATGACCTCTCGTACTTTGACGACCCGGGTGTCGTCAACCGGATTTCGCAACAGTACCGCGAGATCAGCAAAGACGGCCTTCCCGACTGGACTCGCGAGCAGTACCCGACGAGCCGGGCCGTCGTGCAGGATTTAGGACAGGGCCGACGCCAGATGCAATGCTCCTTGATAAACGGTGTGGCGAAGGCACCAGGAATCTCATTCGGTCACGTTATCGATCTGCCGCATTTCGGGAAGATATTTCTGGGCGAGTTGAAGGTAGAGCGCGAGCCGGGTAACACCAGCAAGGGTCTATACGACTCGTACAAGTTTTACCTGACCATGATCCGGCTACAGATGGGATGCCTGGGAGAGGGAAAAGTCAGTGCCGCGACGGCGGTTTCAAACGGACAGGGCGGTGATGGCCACTAGAGCGACCATGGGCAGATGTTGCCCACGCGTCATGCAATGCGAGGATTGGCCTGGTCTGCAGACGTCTGATCCTCGCATAGGCCAAATCTGATGTTGCTTGTCCACTTCTGAAGGACACGGGATCCTTGATTTCGCGCGCCAAGTCAACCGCTCGCCGGTACTACGGGATCGCTTTGAAATAGTCGCTGCGATGAAGATAACCGTTGCTGATGTTGGCCTGCACGACTTGGTAGTTGTGTCCTCCCCGGCCTCGTAATTCACGCGCTCGCCTTGCGGGATAACTCCATGGACTTTCTCGTCGTCTCCCAAGCCCACATAGCAGACTGCTAGCTCACCGCACGCCATCGCAATCGGCAGTCGCGCGCCAACTTTCTCGAGGATTCCCGAGCGACTCTTGGAGCCAGGGCATCGCGTCCTTCGTGGCGGGGATTACGCGGGACTTCCTCTGATTCTTCAAGTTAAACTCTAGCGGCGATTGCAACCGATATGTCCCCGTTAACCCAACACCAAGACTGCATCCGGCAGGGATGGCGAGTCCTTTGGATCATGCCGCTCATCCTCGGCGGCGCCCTGTTGCCTGGATGCTCCCGACGACGCGATCCTCAGGCCGCCTACGATCACGCGAGAGAGGCCCTTCGTAAGGGCGACATGATGGCTGCAGCCTCGGAAGCGGAGAAAGGCTACGAGGAATTCCACGCTGCGGGTCCTGAGTGGGCTTGGAAGTTCACGATCCTCCGAGCGAGGGCGCTGCACTCGCGCGGCCTGAATGACCAAGCGCTAAAGCTCCTTACCTCCGAGCCGGCGCCTCGGTCCGACGAATTGGTCCTCCAAAGGCTAAGGTGGGAGGGCATCGCCTATGTCTCCCTGCACAAGTTCCCGGAGGCGGAGCAGAGGTTCGGAGAGGCGGAGCGGCTCTGCTCTGCTTCCGACTATCCTGCTTGCGTGGATGTGGTCGACGCCCGGGGAACACTCGAAATGGAACTTGGTCACTGCGCGAAGGCCCAGGGCCTGTTCGAGCGAGTTCTGGCCTCAGCCCGAGCGAGCGGGGACCCGTCCTGGGAAGCAAACGAGTTGCTCAATTTGAGCTGGTCCGCGCTGAGGCAGGGACACCTCGATGAGGCGCTCGATTGGTCCAACGCCGCCCGCCGGATTTCTCTGTCACGGGGCCTGGAGAGCATCGCGCAAAAGGCGCTCGGCAACATGGGTTGGGCATACTACAAACTCGGCGATCCAGAAAAAGCCGAAATCATGTTCACCGAGGCCGAGGACCAAGCGGAAAAACTCGGAGAAGTGGCGAGCCAGGTGGGATGGCTCACAGATGCGGGGTACGTTTATCTTGATGCCGGCAGGTCTTCCGGGGCCGAACAGTCCTTCCAGCAGTCGCTCAGGCTAGCAAAGCAGATCAACAGCAGGGAAGACATCGTCAATTCGCTGGTTGCGTTGGCCTTCGTCTGCGAGCAAACCGGCAAACTGGACGACGCGAAGCGTTTTGCGGATGAAGCGCTCGCTAAGGCGCGAGAGGATAAGGATGCGCCGGACCAAGTTTATCCGCAGCTAGTTCAAGGGCGAGTAGCCGCCCGATTGCATGACACTGCGACTGCGGAGAACGCCTTTCGCGAAGTGGCAGGATCTCCAGATAGTCCAGTCTTCTTGAAGTGGGAGGCGGAGCGTTCGATGGCTCGGCTTTATGAAGATGAAAGCCAGTTCGATTCGGCCGACCGTGAGTATCGAACCGCGCAGACGACCTTCGAAACCGCCCGTTCCGAACTTCAGCACGAAGATTCCCGGCTGCCATTTCTTACAAACGCTTCCCGCATCTACGACAGCTACATTCACTTCCTGGTGGCCCGGGGCAAAACGACCGAGGCCTTGCAAGTCGCCGACTTCAGCCGTGCCCGGACCCTGGGTGAAGGACTTGGACTGTTGCCCAAAGGAACCCCCTTTGCCCCCGAACTGATCAATGCCCAACAAATCTCCCGCCATGCCGGCGGCACCGTCCTTTTCTACTGGCTGGGCGAAGAAAAGTCCTACCTCTGGGCGATCACACCGCACGGGGTGCGTCTGTTTCGACTCCCTCCGGCGGCAGAAATCACGACCAGAGTAGAGCGCTACCGAAAAGCCATCGTCGAGCAACGGGAATCCTCGCAAACCGCCAGCGAGGACGGCGCCGCACTCTATCGCATCTTAGTGGAGCCGGCGAAAGACCTTCTGCCGAAAGACGCGAAGAACGCGAAGGTCTTCATCATCCCTGATGGCAGCCTGAACAGCTTGAATTTCGAAACCCTGCTGGTTCCGGAGACGAAAGAGGAGCCGAACCAGCACTACTGGATCGAGGATGTCACGCTCTCCAGCGCCAGTTCGCTACGAATGCTGCAGGCCTACCACGACGCGCGCGGCAAAGGCGCAGGCAATCTGCTCCTCTTCGGCGACGCCATCGCGCCCAATGAGGACTTTCCCCAGTTGCCGAAAGCCGCCGTCGAAATGGAAAGTATCGAAAGGCACTTCCGACCCGCCCAGGAGCAGGTTTTCTCCCGTGCTCAGGCGAATCCGCCCTCGTATCTGGCCAGCAAGCCGGAGCGTTTCTCGTTCATTCATTTTGTCGCCCATGGAACGGCCAGCCGGCTGAGTCCGCTCGACTCTGCCATTGTGTTGTCCAAAGCGAATGCGGAAGAGGACTCTTTCAAGCTTTATGCCCGCGACATCATCCGTCACCCCTTACGGGCAGAACTCGTCACCGTTTCCACCTGCCGTAGCGCGGGCGCGCGTGCGTATTCGGGAGAAGGACTGGTAGGGCTCTCCTGGGCTTTCGTACGCGCCGGCGCTCACAATGTGATCGGAGCCTTGTGGGACGTCAGCGACGCCTCCACTCCTCAGCTCATGGACGAACTTTACGGCGAGTTGCAAAAAGGAGAGACTCCCGGCGCGGCTCTTCGCAATGCCAAGCTAACCCTGCTTCGCTCCGGCGCCTCTTTCCGCAAACCATTTTACTGGGCGCCCTTTCAGCTCTACACCGGATCCTGACGGCATATCGCAGGGCTCATGGTTTCTGTCGTGTTCCGCAGATTTAGCGATGACCTCCCAAGCAAGCTCCAGTTCCCACACGACGAGCGCGTGTGGTCGGGCGGGAGTTTGTCGATCATGCGCTGATATCCTGCAAATCCCCGTCAGGCCAGTTGGGGTCCGCTGGAATCAAAAACCTAAGGTCCCTATTGCACTCGCCGAAGATTCGGCAATCCTGCCAGGGAAGAAACATCGCGCGAATCGACTTGCACCTTGGCCCCTGGCTGGGCAAAACGATACCTCCGGCCGCTCAAAGGCCCCATCACTGTCATCCCGGTTGTTCCGGTGTATTCGTACAGCGCAACGCGCGCCACCGGTCGCGGCGGTCGATTCGCTTCAACCGTTCTTCCGTTCCCCGATGCGAGCGCCCGTCTTTGACCGCAACATACCATGTTCTTGGTCCTCCTGATCCTCGACGTATTTGGCTTGGTAAGCTGGCGGAGGTTCGGCGATCGAACTTGTGGTACTCCGTTCCACCAAAATTGCGCCGCCGGAAAATGCCAACCACAGCAAAAGCCGCTCGATCGGCGTTCGACCGATAACCCATGCCAGCGGCGCCGCAACCCACAGGCTCAGGCAGTAGAAACAATCAAGCAATTGCCCGATGAACCCCTCGCCTGCTGCACGGCGTATACCGACGATCACGCGCCCGGGGCCATCTTCGGCCTGGAAAAGATGCGTGATTCGCCAGACGCACAATACGCCGAGCAGCAGACGATAAAGGTCCGTCAAGCCAGTGCTCCCCTTACTTCTTCGTCCCAGACTTCGGCGCTACCAGGCAGAAGCCGACGAAGTCGCTGTTATTCTCCCAGGGTCCGTCGCAGTCCACGATCGTCCGGTCGCTAGAGAAGAGCTCGATTGTGTAACCGCACGCTGGCAGTCCGGCGGTATTGTACGTCCATACGCCGGATTTGGTCCCACTCAAGGGGAGGAGCGGGTTCGGATACGAAATTCCGTTTCCAGGGATCCCATCGATTGTGAAGTTCGAGCCTGGCGACAGCGTGGGCTCGGCTTGGAGGGAGAAGCCTCCGAGGTGCTCATCAGCCACGCTATAGGTGCCGCAAATCACGTCGCCGATCGTAAATGTCGCGCAATCGACGGCCGCTATGCACGGTCCCACTCCGCCCGGCATATATCCGGTGATGGCGAGAGGGGGAACACAAACAGGCGCCGCCTGATCAAGATCGATCACCACACCTCGGCGCGTCGTTCCGTCCGGGCAGGTTTCGGAGCCGGCCGGATACATCGTGGTCAGACTTGAATCCCACGCAGTCACCGTAATCAGCCAGGTGCCGGTTTTGCCTGACGAGTCCCACATGCCTAGAAGTTGCCCCGGGGAAACGATCCTCCAACCCGCGGGACTTGGGTTCGTTTCCTGGTAAGTGAAATAGCCGCCCACGGCATTTTGCGTCAGACCGGAAACCGTCGGGGACCCGCCTCCAATTTGCTGCGTGATGCTGATTGGAAACGGATCCGTCACGATTTGCGGGCTTCCGATCAAGGTATCGGTTAGAGTATCGATCTGCTGCACCGTGATCTGGTACTTGGGCAGCGGCGGAAGTGGCCAACTGAACAACGGGGTGCCCGGAATGGCGCCGTCAATGCTGACCGTAGCGCCAAAGGGAGCGTCGCTGGAGCCGGGGTAAGCCCAGCCTGACGTTTGATCGATGTGGCAAATCGACACATCGCAGATGTCGGTCAAGTAAGGCGTGAAATCGCCCACTTGGGCCGGCGCGCCCGGATTGACAAAGACCAGCGTCTCCAGCCGGTTTCCCCACACCGGAACGTAATCCGGGTCGGAGGGTGGTGGAGGTGTGTCCCAGGAAAGAATCGCTCGCACCTTCGCGGTTACCGGCCCTTCCTTGCACAGCTTTCGATGGGAATTCAGGTCAACTGGCAGATACACCGCATAGCTGAGGCCTTCCTTGGGAATGCTCGATATATCGTGGACGGTTACAAATGGGGTCCCGGCCCATTGCCAACCACTGCCCCAATCCATCCAGAACGCGACGTACTCCTTGCTTCCCGCCGTGCACGGATTCCCCAGGTAGCCTGTTGGAAGCTTGATCACAAGGGTTCCCACCAAGGCATCTGGTGACCCGGTGCCTTCATCCAGTCCGATGCAGCCCAATTGCTCGTAGTCAGTGTTGCCATTGGTATTCTCCTGAGCTCCGATTACCGCGGCAAGATCGATTCCGAGCCCAGTAAAGTACGTGTTCATGGTCGCGAGTTTTGCCGGATTAAGGATCGCCTGCTGAATCGATTTTTGCAGGAAACGATGGGCGGGAACGTTGGACTTCGCGTATTGCTGTTTCAGCTCCGCCGCGGTTAGCGCCTTAGGAGCCTGCAGCTTCACCGTCGCCGACGCCGAGACCAAATCAGCAATGGCAGGTGGAAGATTGACGTCCGCTGCTTTTAGCAAATCGGGAAAATCGACGATCAGCTGAAAGCCTTCAATCTGAATTCGTGCCTCCAAAACATTGCCCCACACAGGAATGGCGGTCGGTCCGGCGGGCGGCGTGCCCCACGACAGGATCGCCCTCACCAGCGGCAGGTTGGTTTCAAAGCAAAACCTTCTGTCCGGCTGGATCACAACGCTGACCGCGTACTCCAGCGGATGTGGGCCCGGCACGTCGTAGACCGGGAAGCTCATTGTTCCCTGCGGCAACCAAGCCGCCCCGTTGTCGTAAGAGAGGAAGAAGCTCACGTATTCCAGAGAGCCACTCGTGCATATGCCGCCATCGTATCCCGTGGTCCGCTTAATCCACACCACGCCTTCCAGCCGGTTGAGCTGGGGGTTGAAACCAACGCACTTCAACTCTTCGTACGAGCTATTGGCGATGATTTTCTTCACTGGTTTCAATGGGCTGTTCTGAAGATTTCCGAAGTAGTTCGGATTCGAGAGCAGCAACGGAAGAAAGCGCTTTCGTTCCACTTCAAAGAGTTGTTCTGCGGACTTCTCGGTAGTTGTCATGAAATGCTCCTTTTGTGAACGTGCCTTGAATCACGGCTGCCCGTCCACAAGGGGCCGGTGCAGCGCGTTCCGATGGCGATTGAGTCCAAGTGCTCAAATGACTTCCTCGCCAAGTGGGAACCAAACGGCCATGAGTAGTCTTACTTCGGGACGACTGGAGAGCCACAAAAAGAAGTGTTACGGTCCTAGTGAATCTTGCGGACCGGAACACGTTCAGTTTGCATTGTCGCTACTTGTCCGTTCTCACCAGCCGCCGTATAGACCGCGACCACTTCCAGTTCAACATTGCTTTCAATCACGGCGAAACCGTCGATGAACCCCGGCTTTGCTCGGAGAAGCTCGTAGACCTGGGCGCAATCGAGAGAGATGGTCTGATCGGGACCTAGCTTGATCTCTGCGAAAGGCGAGACGGTACCTGATCGCCCGTCACGAAGGGCTGAGGCAAACTTAAAGCGTATCGCGGCCGCTCGGTTCGATGGGTTATGCACGTTGATCGCGGTGTGGTAATCTCCCGCGGCAACCGCTTCTCGCCCTTGACTCGGGACTTTCCCGCGATCATTGCGTTCCATTCGGCCACAAAGAAACTTCGCAGCGTACTGGAGGCTGGAGGATGAGGACTGGCTTTCGCCCTGCCGGGTTCCGGCGAACTGGTAGTAGGTGGTAGATGTCACTGGGCCAACCACGTATTGCTTGCTGGCGGGATCCCAGTGCTTCGCAGCCGGATCGACGAACTTCGCAATCACATACACGGTCGCCGAAGGGAACGGGTCTGTCTGCGAGCCGGCGCAGATCGGGCCTTCATAGTCCAGCGGCCGCGACGAGTCCGAAGGTCCATTGAAACTCACCTTCGGGTTCGGATTCCTCCGGGGAACAGTCGGAAGCCCCTGGCTGCAGTCGTACACCCCCGGCTGGCCCACGAGGAAGGTTTCCTTCACATGCGGCTCTTGCGTCAGCTTCGCCACTGTGCAGGTGACTCCGTCCCGCAGCGACGCTGCCGCGCACTTGGTCACGCTCCACGGAACGATGGGCAATTTGTCGTACGTCATCGGACGTCCGTCGCCGACCATCGAATCGATTGACGCAACCCGGGGCAACTGGTAAATCTCGGCGCTCTGCAGCCGCAGATCGGGCGCGCCGACCGCGGGGAAGAAATGCAGCTGCATGGAATCGCTGGACGAATCAAGCGTTCCGGCATCGTAACCTGCAAGCCTGGGATGCAGCGCTAGCGGGTTCGAGCTTGCGTCGAACAGCGTCACATTTTGAATGAGGATAGGGTCCGGCGTGTCGAAATTTACGCCCGTGAAGGTGGCTCCAATGTGAAACTGCACCCCGCCGCCCACGATCCCGGGTGACGGACTGCTCCACGCCGGATTCGGAGAAGACCAGGTAATGGTGTATTCGTTATAGGTCGTTCCCTGGAAGACCGCCATGCCCGATGGCCCGCTGACCGTCGGGTTCAACCACGGGCTCTGGTTTCCGTTGTAGAACCATGAGATCGGAACCGATGACAAGGTGCTGAGGAACGCAATGGTCAGGCTCGAGCCCGCCTCGGCGTTGGGATTGATCAGTGTCCAGTTGTGCATGGTCTCGACCGACAAGCCTACGTTTGTTGCCAGCAGCCCATACGTCCGGTTGCTGAAATGCCGCCGGTAGTCTGCGCGCTGCGACGCAGTTAGGTTTAACCCGGCCGGCATGAGGTGCTGGTAATACGGATCCTCCCCCGGTGTGGGCGTCGGGCCGGCCTCATTGTCATCGCAGGCCGGTGACGCCGGGCACGGCGGCGGGTCGTCGTCCGTGTGGGCCAGACCGTAAGTGTGGCCGGCCTCATGCGCCGCGGTGCCGCCAATAGCCTGCGCCCAGTTGTTGAGAGTGTTATTGGCGCCGGTCAGAGCGCCGGCGGTGCAGGCGCCTCCGTCGGGCGGCCCCGCGCCGCCCTCGCAGGTCGTGTACGTTCCCGCCCACACCCGGGCAAAATCGACGGCGATCGTGTTGCCGGTGTCAACCTCCTGCGCCTGACCCCAAAAATAGCCGAGGCCGCTGTCTCCGTTAATGTCGTCGCCAATCCCGACAGTCACGCGCTGAGCAGGAGGGCTCGCCAACGTGGCCGGGTTTGTGGTCGTGGTAAGGACCTGCACATTGAACTCGCAATAGTCGTCGGCCACCACATTCTTGATCGCGTCGATCAACTGCGCGGTCGTTCCAATGCCTGAAGTCAGTGCACTAACATCGAATGGAGCCACTGGGCTCGCAGTGGGTAGCGTTCCTCCTGGGGTGGGATAAGCCGGAAAAGTCGGATCGGCCATCGTGGGGAAATAGAGGTATAGGTAGTTATTCTTGGCGGCAAGGATCGCCGGATCTTCGAGCGGGCAGGTCTGTGCCCGGACCAGAACTGCGGAAGCCATCGCACCCAGCAGGAGGGCGAAAGCCAGCAGGCAAGGGGAGGTAAGAGATCGCCTGGACTGGCGAAGGGTGATGGTTCTCTTTTCAGTCTTTGCGACATGGCTGTTACTGGCCCGTTTATCGGTAGCTGACATCTCGAAACCTCCTCCACGATTGGTCGTTTCCATAAGGGAGTCGCGCCCAGGAGAGAGCCAGATCCATGGCTGATTGCCCCGCTTTGTATGGATGGTGTTTCTAGGTAGCGGATCGTTTCATCGATTCGGCCGATTTCCGAGAAAATCCCCGACGATGGACGCAGAGCTGCCCACCGTACTCCAGCTCGACAGAACCATTCGGCGCGGATCCGGGGTGGGTCGCCCGTATCAAAGGTGAACCGAAGTTCGCATGGCCCCGCCTGAGTGGGTGCGAAATCGCCGATTCACTCATCAAGACGGTAGCCACTGCAGGCGGAGAGAGTCCGACACTCCCGTGATGAGGGTGGACAAACTGATCTCCCCCAAGCTCGTTTCTGGGGAGTTTCCGAGTTGGCCATCCGGGAGTTGATCGGTTCGGTCAACACAAGCGTTTATCAGGCATTGAGTTGGATTAGCTCGCGATTAGCCTGGTTGTCGACAGGTTTTAGTAATCACTTGCGACCGCACGCGGTTTGTGAGTCTGAGTGTTGATATCTCTCGACTTCATAGGTAACCTCTTCGCAGCGGTTAGCGTGACAACGCGCAAGAGGTTCTCATGCGACTTCAGTATTTTGGTCTAGCAGCGATGTTCTGCGCCTTCTCGCTTTGCGCCCAGGACAGGCCCTTGCACGGGATCGACGCCAACGACATCGATCGCAATACCAATCCCTGCCAAGACTTTTATGAATTTGCGAACGGCAATTGGCGGGCAAATAATCCCATACCGCCTACGATGGTGATGTGGAGCAAACGCTGGGCAGCTGGCGAATCCACCAAAGAGGTGCTGCGTGGCATTCTCGAGGACGCTGTCGCTCATTCCTCTACCGCGCCGCCAAAATCCACAGAGCGCTTGATTGGCGACTATTACGGCGCCTGCATGAACGAGAAGCAAATTGACGCTCAGGGCGTGAAGGCGATCAACCGGGAACTTGAGCTCATCCAATCCATCGGTTCAGTTGCTGATCTGCAGCGTGTCATGGCCCGTTTGCACGAGGAAGCTATCTTTGCGCCCTTCGTCTTCCGGTCGACGCAAGATCCCCACAACCCGCAGCGAGTCATCGCCGATGCCGGTGCGCGCGGCCTCGGCCTTCCTGATCGGGACTACTACTTCAAAGATGATGATAAGTCCAAAGAAACGCGTCAGAAGTACGTGGAACATGTTGCGACCATATTCGTGTTGGCCGGCTCCGACAAGGTGGCCGCGGCGGCGGCGGCACAAGTTGTGATGCGTATGGAAACCTCGCTGGCCGGCGCCTCCCTTACGAATGTGGAGTTGCGTGATCCCTACGCTAGGGATCACCCGATGAAACTCGATGATGTGCAGAAGCTCACACCCGATTTTAACTGGGAGGAGTATTTCAAGGCATTGCATGTCGATCCCCGTGTCGTGCTCAACGTTGACCAACCCAAATTCATGCAGGAGTTCCAACGGCAACTGCAGCAAACTTCCCTTGCTGACTGGAAAACCTATTTGACATGGGAGGTGCTGTTGACGGCTGCTCCTGCTCTTTCAACACCCTTCGTCCAGGAAGATTTCGCTTTTAACGAGCAGTACTTGCAAGGCGCCAAAGAAATAAAACCGCGCTGGAAGCGGTGCGTGGAATCGACGGATGCAAATCTGGGCGAGGCCTTAGGAAAAAAATACGTCGAAAAGACATTTTCGCCGGAAGCAAAAGCGCGCATGCAAGAGATGGTTAAGAACATTCTACTGGCTCTAAATGACGATATTTTGACGCTCACCTGGATGAGCGACGAAACCAAGCAGAAGGCCCTGGAAAAACTTTCCACTCTTAATCCCCAAGTCGGCTACCCGGACAAATGGAAGGACTACAGCAGCGTCGAAATCACCCGGGACTTTTATTGGAACGACGTGGTTGAGGCGCAGCGGTTTGCCGTCCGCGATGACGCACAACTGATTGGCAAGCCGGTGGACCGCCTTAGGTGGGAAATGACTACACCGACCTCAAATGCTTATTACAATGCGAAGCTGAATGAGATCGTATTCCCGGCGGGGATCCTGTTACCTCCGATGTTCGATGTGCATGCCACGGATGCAGTCAACTACGGCGGCATTGGCCCCGTGATCGGGCACGAAATATCACACGGTTTTGACGATCAAGGCGCCAAGTATGACGCCACAGGCGAACTCAACAACTGGTGGACTCCCGCAGACTACAAGGAGTTCCAAAGCCGTGGACAGTGTGTGGTCGACCAGTTTTCCGCCTACACTGTGGATGGCGGTTTGCACGAAAATGGCAAATTGGTACTGGGCGAGAGCATCGGTGACCTTGGTGGTGTAAAGCTTGCCTACCTCGCGTTTCAGAAGTCAATGGAAGGCAAGCCTCGCCTGCCCGACCAGGATGGCTTCACGCCGGAACAACAGTTCTTTATTTCCTGGGGACAATCGCGCGGAGACGAGATTCGACCCGACGCGCAACGCCAGTTTGTGCTCACGAATCCCCATCCGGTCAGCAAATATCGTGTTATCGGTCCAGTTTGTAATTTGCCGGAATTCCAGAAGGCATTCAGTTGCAAGGCCGGTGATGCCATGGTGCGACCGGTGGAACTGCGATGCTCGGTGTGGTGATAGCCTCCACGGTCAGTCCCAATAAGTCGCGCAGTGCGGCTTTCCGATGCCTGGTCATCCACCAGCACGACCAAGTCTGCCTGGGGGAAGTTTCACCCGATTGGTACGGGGAAACGCGCTTGTCACAATTCATGTTGGGGCACCGGCCGCTGCGACCTGGCAGACTTGTCGTTACCAATCCGTGGGGTCTGGTCTCGATTACTTCCGGCTTGCCGACTACACGCCCAGTGGCGAGCCGATTTCCCGTGGGTGTGAGTGTAATGGTGAGTTTCGCCAGGTGGCGTCTGGTAGTAAGGCCCTCTGTATACTTGCTTCGGTGATGTGACATTTTCTGTCCGCTGCATCGCCAAGTCCTTACGGAGTTGTCAATGGGCTACAGCAGACAGTCTCTCTTCAGCAGTGCGAAAGCAGTCTTCTTCGCCACGATCACGGCGGCGATTCTCCTATTTACAGGGTCCACGTCATCGCAATCCCAAGTCGCTCCCAAGCTCGGCTATCACGTCGTTCACGGCTGGCCAGTGTTGCCGGAAGGCAGAGTGCTTGGTAGTGTCGCTGGCTGCGCCGTCGACTCGCACGACAACGTCTTTGTGTTTCACCGCAACGAACGCACC
>Ga0182015_10001358_pt1 | contig 32440 bp, 26 predicted proteins | sample 712P3MmetaG_FD_120478 | JGI IMG/M metagenome (GOLD analysis project Ga0182015, IMG submission 120478) | Permafrost microbial communities from Stordalen Mire, Sweden - 712P3M metaG | ecosystem: Environmental > Terrestrial > Soil > Wetlands > Permafrost | place: Sweden: Stordalen | collected...
CGGAAAAGAACTCTAAACCGACCGGTAAGCAGACCAAAGCAACACCGCAACCGGAAAAACTCAACCCGAACAACCCAAATCAACAGGGCTAACGGCGTTCTCACGCAGACACTTCAGCCCCTGGGGGATCGCTTTTCTCCGCGCTCACTCGGGTCCCTCGCTTTTACGCAGCATGCTAGCCTTTCGCCACTCCGCTCGGCGAGATCAGCGTAAAAGTCACGCTCCCTGCCGTGCTCCTCTTGTGCGGTGTTCCTCGCGGAATGATCAACATATCGCCCTTGTGGAGCGTAAGCATCGCTGCTCCATCCGATGCCGGTGCGAGCCACTCGCCGGGTTTCAGACTGTGTGCATCCCTGGGTGTCCCGCCCAACTCGTAGACAGTGGCTCCATCGATCACCTGCAAAATGTGGTCGCGCCCCTCATGCCATTCAAATTCTTTTGCACCGTGCGCCGTCTCGGTCGTCAACACCACGGCAAACTCATCGTGAGTCGCGAGGTTGTTGCTCCCCGGCGCGGCATCAAGCGCCTTCATGTCTTGAACGATCGTCTCCGCAGTGATCAGTTGAAAGGCCGCCGGCGCTGGCGTCGCTCCGGCCTGGGCTCCCGCCTGCGCAAGCACCGGCGTCGAGTCGGCAAACACAAGGCTTGTCGCCGCGGCAGCTGAAACCGACACCAAGAACGCCCGGCGATTCGGATTCATTAATTCCCTTTTATCCATCGGATCCCTCCGCAAGAAGTAGAGCATTCGTTAAGAAGTAGACCATTCATCTGGCCTCCCTGTCAGCCTGCGATTCCAACCCGCCTGCGAATCCAACCCCCTGCGATTCCAACCTGAGATTCTGCCGCCAAGCTCTCGGCAGCTTCAAGACAAATCACCAGCTAAGGCAGGTTTGACCTTTTCAGCCACCGGAAGCCCTGGCCTGCAATTGCGCCTCGTCACCTGCACACGCGGAATGGCCCCGGATATCCGGGGCCATTCAGTCTCAGACGCTGACCGATTCGACCAACCCTACGGCTTCGGCTTGTCAGCGGGCTTGGCTGCAGCAGCTCCGCCTGCAGCTGGAGCCCTGGCTGCAGCAGCCTTCGGCTTCCAGAACTCCGGATCGGCCTTGATCACTGCATCATCCATGTAGCTCTGTTTGGGGTTGATGGCGAAAAGTTCGCTATGGCTGTCGTCTACGGTGTCGGCGTAGAGCGCTTCAAACTTCTTCCAACCCTCATCCCCCATCGCATCGTGAAACGCTTTGCCCTCGGCGAAGCCATGATCGATATCCGCCATGGAATCGTCCGCGCTGAGGATCAGGTAAGTTCCGCCATCCCCGCCAAACACGAGGTTCAACATCGCCCAATGCGCGCTGGTCCCAGCCTTTTGATGAGCCGCGATCACCATCTTCGCCAGCTCTCGCCAGCCGCTGTCGTGCCCGCGCTTAACATGGTACTCAGATACTTCCATGAAACGGGCATGTGAAATGTCGGCGTGTGGCCGATAGCTCAGTTCAGGCTCGTTGTAAAAAACTGCCTGGTCCATTGACTCAAGCAACTCGCCATCTGCAACCGAAGCCCGTTCCAGTTCCGCCGAGAGAGCCGCATTCTTCTCCACCAATTTCTGGTCCTTTTCCCATGCGTCAAACGACGCGTACCATGTCAGGTAGAGGGCTCGGTTCTTGCCCGATAGCGAATTCAGGGCCAGGTAGTGGGTTGGCTCCTTGGCGCGAGTCATCGCCTGCACAAATGCGCTTTCCGACTTGTCGTGCATCGCGCCGCCTTTTCCCGGCTTTGTAAACTCACGCGTAATCTGCAAGACATTGGGCAATGCGCTGCCGACGGCCGGCTTGTCCTGCGCCCCAGCAAAAGTGCCGGCTGCAATTGATACGGCTAAAACCAACGCAAGTGGACTGATTTTGATCATGGTGAACGTTCCTCCTGAATGTCCTCTGAGTTCGAGCGCGATAAACTGCATACCTCGAGGAAGCGCGTCTTTCAAAGGCAGTGAGGATTATCGGTGCGAGGCCGATTGATTGTAAAGAAGTTTTCTATGGCTCTCCGATGCAACGAGCAATTGGCTTTCGTCCATTGCACTCCGTTCACTCCCAGGAAAACTATCGCCGTAAATCGGATGTTCCGTTTGATTGGCAACTGCAGATCGTGGGTAGAGTAAACGCACACCCTCCCTTGCGGAGTCCCATGCGGATGCAATAGGGCTCTACCCTGAAATCGATCTAGACATTCGCGGGATTAACGTCCGTTTGTGAGGCCGGGATTAAGAAAGCCAGCACCTTCGACGCCGGCTTCGCAAGCGCCACAGGCAACATCCGCGTCAGGCTCTCAAATCGAGAGCGATCTTCCTCTTCAAGTACGCGGAACAGATAAAACAACGCGAAGAAGACAATCACTGAAGCCAACAAACCGAGAAGAAGTCCCCATAACGGCGCGAACTGCAACGAGACATAATGAGCGGCAATCGAGGCCACCGTACTGACGAGGGCTACCTTGGCCAGAAAGAGCCAGGGTAGACGAACCTTGTACAGCTTTATACTTACCGCCCACATCAATCCCACGGCAGTGAACTGAGCCGCTCCGCTGCCAATGCATGCTCCAACAGCGCCATGTGCACGTACAAGCCACCACGTGACACCAACATCGATGGCTGCGGCGATCACGGTTGCCCAGATGACGAAGCTTTGCCGTTCATGGCCTTGCAAAATACTCTGCGCGGGACGGACAAAAGCCTTGGGGAGACAAAGCAAAGGAGCAAGAGTTGCCACGGCAGCGGCGCCCGCCCAGGCACGCCCATACATCAGAAGCAGAGTTGGCACCGCGAGAGAAACGGCGAGGAAGTGCAGCGGAATCGCCATCAGCGCCAGGTACCGAAACGTGGACGCAGTTATCAATGGCAGACGCGATTTGTCGCGACCATACTGAACAAAGATCGTTGCCGCGGTTGCCTGGCCAAAAATCAAGGAGGCCAGCAACAGCCTGTCGGCCATGCTGAATGCTGTCGAGTAATAGGAGATCTGGCTAACATCGGGGCAGAGCTTCCTCAGCAGCAATACTTCAAATCGCTCCCATACGATAAGCGATGCAAGCATGGTGGACACGCTCTGCCAGGCGAAACTGATCATTCGACCGCTCAGTCCGGCTGGCTGGACATGCGTGGTTTCCCAGCTCAGGATTCGCCGCATCGTCGGAATCAGACGCACCAGAAAATCGACAGTGCGCATCAGCAAGAGCGCGGCCCCGATTCCGACTACGCCCCAATGCCTCACAACCGTCGCCGTAATTGCGACGAAATAAACAAGAGTAGAAGCGATGGACGCGGGCAGATTCGTCGCCAAATTTTCCGTGGCCATGTTCGCCATCGAGGAGATCGAGTTGACCATGGATGGCCAAATGCTGAGCACTATAAGAATTGCAGTTAAACGATAATCCGCTGGCGCATCGTGGAGCGTCCAGATCAAAACACCGGCGGTGGCCGCCGAGGCGATGCATATCTGCAGAAGAAGTGTACGGAAATAGATGGATCGCGCCGTCCCGCGATCTCCCAAGCCGATGAATTCAGCCATATACTTACTGGTCGTGGCAGGGATTCCGAGAGAGCCGAGGTTGCTTGCTACATAGGCTATATAGGAGATGTAGACGAGATATGCGTTCTTTTCGGGACCAAGCGTCCTTTGAATCGCTATCGACGTAACCAGGTTGGAGATTAAGCCGACCGCCTGCTCAATCCCGTACCAGCCCGAGTTTCGAGCAATCGTCTTGGTGTTGGTCATGTCCTGGTCCAGGGGAGGGGATGCACACTCCGGGTTAGGAAACGCGCACACTCGTCGTGGTCGACAGGCGCCGCCCTGCAATTCGCCTGTCTCGAACTAAATCTCTTCTACTTATCCTATGGCCTGCAACGCATCTTGCGCGTCCTTGGCGGTTGGGGAGGTGGGCGCAAGTGTGATTGCCTTCTTCAGATGTGTAATTGCCGCGCTCCGATTGGCCAGCCGCGCATACACCATGCCAAGATGGTATTCCATCGTTGGGTCGTTCACCTGTTCCTTGCTCGCTTCCTCCAACAGATCGCGCGCGAAACCGTAGGCCCCCTTCGTGTAGTAGGCCCACGCCAGCGTATCGGCCGTGCTGGGAGAATTTGGCATCGATCGGCGGGCGGTTTGCGCAAGCGTCAATGCCACATCGGAGTTTTCGCCGTTCATCAGCATCATATAGGCCAGATTGTTTGCTGCGACCGCCTGCATCGGCTGTATTTGTAGCGATCTCTTGTAGTAGATCTCAGCCTTCGGCTTATTCGACCGTGACTCCTCAAGCATCCCAAGCACCGCCAATGCGACGGCGTCCTGGGGATGAGCCTTCATCCATTGCTCCCATACGCTGACCGCATTCGCGGTCTGCCCGCGCAATACCTGTATCTGTGCGTACAGTGAAACGGCATCGCCGTCGCTGGAGTTGATTGACATCGCCTTCTGGGCAGTTGCCGTTGCCAGGTCCAGCTTCTTGGCCTGGGCCTGAAGCGAAGCCAGCAAATCGTAAAAGAAGCTGTTGCTGGGGCTTTTTGCGATTTGCGCTTCCACTCTGGCTTCTGCCTTGTCCGGCTGCTTGGTGTACAAGTCGTAGCCCACCAGCATGCGCATAGCCTCGATTGAGTTGGGATCGCGATCGAGTGCTTGCTCCAGCAGAGCAATGCCCTCAGGAAACTTCTTTTGCGCAAACCGAAGTTTGCCCATTTGAAGGTAGGCTGGCGCGCTGTCCGGCGCCAGGCTCATCGCCGTCTTCAAGTCCCCATCGGCTTTATCGGGGACGTTCCGGCTCATTTCCACAACAGCACGCCACACGTATCCACCAGGAAACCGCGGAACCGCGGCGACAGTGCTGTCCGCGACTGAAGCAAGCAGATTCATGTCGCCCCGAAGCACCGCTATGCGGGCAAGTTCCGCCTGCGCTTCCACTCGGCCAGGGGCCAGTTCCGTCGACTGTCTCAGAGAGGTTTCGGCCTGTGCCGTATCGCCCTTCGCCAGCGCGGCCCTCCCCAGCCAGAACAAAATAAACGAATCCTTGGGATATTCCTTGGCGGCATTCATCAGGAAATTTTCCGCATCTGCCAGCTTGTTGTCGCGAAGCAGAACAATCCCGTTCAACGCAAGAATCTGGGGGTCCTTCGGGTTCTTCTTCACCAGGTCCGCAATCGTCTTGATTGCAGTAGCCTCGTCACCAACCTCAAGCAGAGAGCGGACGTAGCCTTCCTGGAGGGGAAGATTCTTGGGGTATTTATCAGCCTCGGCTTGATACTCGCTTCTTGCCTTTTGTGACTGGCCCGACCGCTCATAGTAGTCGGCCAAAACCCGAACCGCTGCCGGGTTGTCGCTCAGATCCTTCGTCGACTGACGGTAAACATCCTCCGCACTCCCCTGCTTGTCTTCGCGCAGATAGAGTTGCGCAAGGCTATTGCGAACTCTCAGATTGGTTGGGTCGGCCTGGATCGCATCCCGGGCAGACTGTTCCGCCTCAGGCCACCGCTTATTGGCCGCGTAGAAGTCCGCCAGCAACATCCGTGCGTTCGTTGACTTCGGATCGAGCGACACCGACTTTTTCAGCTCATCCTCGACCGCAGACGCTTTGGTCGGGTCGCTTCCTTCAAGCAGTGCAAGGTCCTCATGAAACGCCGCGCGACTTGGTTCGATCGCGAGCGCAGCTTGGATCTCCTTCATTGCCTCGCCTCGCAGGCCCCTCTTCCCGGCAATCCCGGCAAGCAGCGCATGCAGATCCGCGCTGTTCGGCTGCATCGCCTTCACTGCGTCTGCCTGCGCCTGGGCTTCATCGACCCTGCCTCCGGCCAGCAATAGATTGCCCAGGTCCAGCCGTGCCTTGTAATTCGACGGCTGCAGCGTCACCGTGTACATCAGTTCGCTGTAAGCAACGCGAACCTGCCCCATATGCATGTACGTCTTGGCCAGTTCGTAGTGCCCTTCGGGGAAGCTCTTATCGATCTTGAGAGCATTCGAAAACTGGATAACAGCCTCGTTGTATTTGCCGGCGTCGCTATAGCGAATTCCGCTGTCGAGATACTTGTGCTTCCGCACGTTGGGGTCCCCGTGGCAGCCAGCCAGGAAGATGATCGTCAGACAAAATCCAAGCGCGCAGAGTAAACTACTCCTCCGCATGACGTTCCTCCTGCACTCAAAACCAGTACGAATTGACTCGATCGTGCTCGTCATCCTCTTCCATCCTTGCTGCATTCCCAAATTGGAAACGGCAGCTTCAATTCGGTTCCACCAAGAACGCACTTCACTCAAGTAACCTAATTGGGGATAAAACGCGGTAGTTGGGGCATCAGTTCCCCTACAAATCCCTCGGCCCTTTCTCTCGCCGCCTGCACCCCTGTGTCCGCAAAAACTGGCGTAATCACTCTTACAAGCGCGCCGTCTGTGCGATTCATCCGGATTGCATCGGAGACCAGGTACACCTTGGCCTGGTATTCATTTGCAATGCTGCGCCCATGGGCCTGATACCAATAGATCACGAACTGCCGGTTGTTGCCATTGGCAATGATGTACTCCCCCACCCGGTGGGGATTGCCGTCCACATCCTTTATCGTCACGTACTGCGACGACTCGAACGACCAGCCCGATCCCGGCAGGCAGTTCCTCGGAGAGTGCATCGTCGCTCCCGTCCTTTGCGATGCGAAATAAGCAATGAACAGTCCCACCGGCCTGCTCTTTCCGCCATTTGTGTACACACGCGAAAGGAAGTCGCCTTTGCCCAGAATATCCAGTTGCTCTTGGTCAATCGGCGCATCCACGCCAGTCAGCCCGGCAATCGTCTCTGGAACCGCCGACAGCGGCTCGCTCGGAACAATCGATTCCGAGTTCCCACGACGAAACACCACAACTGCCGTCACAACCAACAAGGCCACAACCACCCAAAAACGCATCCGATTCATGCAGTCACCCGCTTGCGCGAAAACAGCGTGAGCAACTTCTGGACGGCGAACAGGCAGACCAGGGAAACCAGGAAAACAACCCAGCCTGAGAACTCATGAAAGAATCCCATCGCCTTATCCGGATCCCAATACTGCACACACAATCCAGTCCCGACAATTCGGATCGCATTCGCCCCGATCGCAATCGGAATACTGGAGATCGCCAGGATCGTGCGGCGCACAACCGACTTGTCCAGAAAGTAGCCGTAGAAGATCGCAAGCGTAAAAAGACTGATCAGCGATCGGATGCCACTGCATGCCTCGGCCACTTCCAGGCGCATCATCGGCAGCTCAATCACATTGCCTTCCCTCAACACCGGCACGTTAAACAGCGGAAGCAGGGCGCTCGCTGCCTTTGAGGCCAGAATCTGGAGGGGAAACGTAATCTGGTTGTAGATGATGGCCGGAATTGGAATCGCAAGCAGCAGAACCAGCAGCGAAAACCGCAGTTCCCTCAACACCTGCGCACCGCCAAAGCACAACGTGAGGCCAGCCAGCACAATGATCAGCGATACGCGCGAGATAAACAGTTCCGCGCCGTATTCACCCAGGATCAGCATCGCCAATCCGAACGCAATTACGCCAACTCCACCCCACGAAGGCTCGATCTTGGTCGCGCGAATCCGCTCTCGGTTTGTCCATGCAAGATACGCGGCGAAAGGTGGCACCAGAAACCCGTGCGAAGTGTCAGGGTCATGCCACCACTCGATTACAAGCCGCCCAAGGACTCGAAAATACAACGCCGACAACAAGACTCCGACCAGCACTGCTCCCCATAACAAAACTTGCCTCACACCGAACAAACGGCTCCCGAAAGCTCTCGAAGTCACTGCCTCCTGGGCCATACTTTGCTGATGGGGGGTCGTCGACATACAAACTTGCGTCAATTCTAACAGCAATTCAAATCCCGAAACTCCAGGAGTATTCAACCCCTTCTGCACCGTTTGAGGCAAGATGAAAATGGAAAAAGGGATTCTCACTTCGGCGGAAAGAGATTTCTACCTTCAGCGACCAACTCGCCAAACAGAAACGTCCGCCGAAGCTCGCTCGATGCTTCCCGCGCCCGCTGGCATGCTCGAAGTTACAAAACCCGGTAAATGGCCGAAAATCTCCCTCCGAATCCCCGAATGGTGTTCCTGCCCGCTACTCAGCGCGGCCTTCGGTCCAGAAGGGTATCCGCTTGACTCACCATGCCTCAACCCGTAGTATTCCGGGGGATGGAAGCGTTGTTTCCAGCAAAGTAATGCGTGAGTTGAACCAAAAGGAGTTCTTTGCACGCCACCGAACCCGTGCAACGAACTCACCGCCTCGTTGTTCGTCTGGGGCACGGCATCACGGCGTATGATTCCGCCGTGCCAACAGGCCAGGATAGAAATCCCCGGGAAAGAGTTCCGACCTGCGATTCAGACAAGGAAGGGACGATTAAGTCCGATATGCGACACAGACCCAACCTTGATATTTTGCGCACCTTAGCTGTGGCATGCGTGGCGTTACAGCACCTTGCGGACACTCTGTTTTTTCGTGCTGGATGGGGTCCGGGATGGCTCATGGCATTCACCAGCGAGATGGGTCGGGCCGGAGTACTGGCTTTTTTCGTTCATACCAGCCTTGTGCTCATGCACTCCCTGGAGCGCATGAAGGGGACAACCTTGGGTGTCGCGTTGCGGTTTTACGTGCGGCGCTTCTTCCGAATCTATCCCCTGTCGGTCTTCGCAATACTCATGATGCTCATGCTGAGAATGCCGAAGAACGCGTCCGGAGCTGTATGGACCGGGTATTCCTCGATGCAGATCGCCTCGAATCTTCTCCTCGTGCAGAACTTCATCTCCAAGACCAATATTCTCGATCCTCTTTGGACGCTGCCCTATGAAGTTCAGATGTACCTTGTGTTGCCATTCTTTTTCCTTTTGGCCCGGAACAAGAACGGAATCGTGTGGATTTCCGCTTTCCTTGTACTGCTCAGTGCGGCGGCCGCGGGGTTATGGCTGCGTTCGCCTGGAAACATCGGGATAGCGGAGTTTGTGCCTTGCTTTCTATGCGGTGTGTTGTGCTACGCACTCGAGAAGCGGCAAAAAGCATGGATCCCGGCGTGGATATGGCCAGGGTATGTCGTGCTGCTGATCGCTATTTACTGCCTGGTTCACATCCACCAAAGGCCCGTGTACTGGGTCGGGTGGTTGTTCTGCCTCGCGCTGGGTCCGGCGATCAACCTGTTTCACGAGTCGAAGTGGGACCTTGGAAATTTCCTCACCAGTCATGTTGCACTTTACTCATACGGGATCTACCTGCTGCACTACCCGGTTCTGTACGCAGTTTTTGTATATATGGGCGTGAGAAATCCTGTTGGGGGGGCTGCGCTGTCCATCCTGATCACGCTCGCTGCTTCGATGGCAACTTATTACATTCTTGAGAAGCGGCTGATCGATCTGGGACGGAGGCTGAGCAGAGGGGACTGACCCGATTTTGCCTCTCTTGATCGAAGTAAACAGACAGGTATCCGCTTGACTCACCATGCCACAACCGGTAGTATTCCGGGCGATGGAGCACTACCCAAGGAACCTGGGGGAGTTCAACGCAAGGTTCGCCAGCGACGAAGCTTGCCGTGAATACCTGCGCCACTTACGCTGGCCGAAGGGTTTTGTTTGCCCGCGCTGCGGTAGCAACCGGAGTTCGCCGGTGCGATCCGCTCTGATGCGATGTCATGATTGTCGGCATCAGGTTTCCGTGACGGCTGGCACCATCTTTCAGGACACCCACATTCCACTTCCTCTATGGTTTCAAGCCATGTGGTGGGTTTCCAGGCAGAAGAACGGCGCCCGCGCGTTGGGGTTGCAACACATCCTGGGCTTGAGCCGGTATGAGACCGCCTGGACCATGTTGCACCGGTTGCGCCGCGCCATGGCAAGACCGGGAAGCGATCTGCTCACCGGCCGAGTCGAGGTCGATGAGTGCTATCTTGGCGGATCGGAGGAGGATCTGCCCGGAAGCCTCAATTTGGACAAGACGTTGGTTGTGGTCGCTGCACAGGTGGATCTACAGGGCATCGGCAAGGTTCGCATGCGCCGGATTCCCGACGCTTCGGCTGCCAGCCTGATGCCTTTCATACAAGAATCTGTCGCGCCAGAGTGCGTTGTTCATACCGACGGCTGGCTGGGATATTCACCCCTGAAAAGCAAAGGCTTCGCTCACCGGATTACGTTATTTAAAGGCAGAGAGGACGCGGACTCGGAAATGCTTCCGCGGGTTCATCTCGTCATCGCCCAGCTCAAGCGGTGGCTGATGGGGACTCATCAGGGAGCAGTCGGCAATAAGCATCTGGACTACTATTTGGATGAGTTCACCTTCGGCTTCAATCGCCGAAAATCCCGCAGCCGGGGCAAGCTATTCTTTGGTTTGGCTCAGCAAGCTGTTGCTGTTGATCCCGTCACCCACTACCAAATCGTTCACCCAGACAACGAAGCGTATGGAAGCAAAACAACTTCCCTTGGGGTGTTTTGAGTCAAGCGAATACCCTTTTGGGCCAAAACCGATGAAGATCGCAAGTGGATGGTTACCTACGCGCTACCAGTCGATTATTTCGTTGATTTTGATGGTCCCAGCCCAGCCCCGAGCGATGATATCATTGAGCTTCGGATGGGACTTGGATGGCCTCAAGATTGTCCCGGATATCAAAACGGCCATAAGGCACTTTGTTTCCATCAGAAGACCAGTCTTTTTCCCTCGCTACGCTCGAGGCTGGGGCGCAAACTGTCATACTCAACGGGCATCGTAGAAACTAATCCTTATTGAAGCCGCCCGCGGGGCATCCCCGCATCTCGAGCGAACGCTGATCTCCAAAGTTCTTGTTTCCACAAGGCTGAAACGGAGAATATTCTGCTCGCGAAGACGGCATCACCTACTTGGCCCTGCCGTATTAAAGTGAAGCAGTTCGGAACAAAATGCTGGATGGCATCCAATTGGAACGGAGTCAAGAAATGATTTTGAAGATCCTGCTCGTTGCGGCGGTTTTGGGCCCCACTCTCATCTGCGAAGGCCAGGACCAAAAGCCAGCCGCACCTGCCGCCCCCGCCGCCGCCACCCCAGCAGGCAACCAAACCCCAGCTCCCGTAGACGCCGCAACATCCAGCACAACGGCAGCTCCTCTGGCAACCGGCCACTTGGCAGCCAGCTACGTCATCGGACCGAATGATCAGATTGCCGTTGAGGTCTGGAAGGAAGGCGCAGTCTCAGGGAGTTTCCTGGTTCGCCCCGACGGCGTAATCACCATGCCGCTCCTTGGTGAGGTCATGGCGGCCGGGTTCTCTCCTCTCGATCTTGCAGCCCAGATCACGATCAAGCTCCGCAAGTTCCTTCAGGATCCGGTGGTCAGCGTAGTAGTGGTCGGAATTCACAGCAAGAATATCTATATGATCGGCGAGTCGTCGAGAAAAGGGGCAGTCGAATTGACCCCCGGCATGACGATTCTGCAGGCAATCGGCGCGGCAGGGCTGACTGATAATGCAAATACGAAGAAAATCTACATCCTGCGCGACGAGGATGGCGTGCGGCACAAAATTCCAGTCCATTACAAGGAAGCGCTGAAAGGGAACCTTCAATTCGACATTCCTCTCAAACCCGGAGACACAATCGTTGTTCCATAGAGGTGGTCCAATGATGATGAAGACAATTGCTCTTCTTGGGGTTCTGGTCACCGTTTCCCTTGCGGCAGTTGCACAGGTTGAGCCTGCCGCCACTGGTCCAGCGCGCGCCACTGGAACCTTGGACTATTCGCTCCACGACTCTGTGACGGCCTGGTGGAGCGCGGTCCTCGGGAGTCAGGAGGCAAACTCCGTCTCAGGAGTCGTCGACTACACAGCAGGAAAGGCGCGGCAGCCTCTTTCGGTCAGCTATTCGGGCGGCTACACGTTCAACATCGCTGGGGAAAACTACGACTCGGGGTATTTTCAAAACCTTCGCTTGGCTCAGACAATATCGGGGCGCAAGTGGAGACTGAGGATTGGCGACGTCATCACCTATCTCCCTCAAGCTCCAACATTGGGAACTGCGGGAATTCCCGGCCTGGGGGACCCGCTCACCGGGCCTCCAACCACCGGTAACCCTTCTCAGACGGTTTTGACTCAAAATACGCACACGATCAATAACATGACTACCGCCTCATTCAGCATTCCAATCACCTTCGCCATCAGCCTTATCGCCGACGGAACCTATCAAATCCTGCGCTATCCTGACTTGAACGGCCTTGATACAACGGCAATGTACGGGGGCGGTGGAATTACCGATCGTCTCGATGCCAGGACCACCCTTGGGGGCGATGTTCGGGAATCAAGGTACAGCTATTCGGGATCGTCTATTGCTTTTACAACAACCTCCATGGTTGTATCGATCTCTCACAACTGGAGCAAAGGTTTCAGCACGCACGCAGCCGTAGGCCCTGATTTTATCTCCTCGCATGAATCGTCTACAGGCATTCCTTCTTCCACTAACCTCTCGATTACTGGTGGCGCCAGCTATCACAAACGGTTCGATACCATTTCTCTCGACTACTACCATGGAGACAACGGTGGCTCCGGTGTCTTCTATGGGGCACAGTTCAACTCCCTAAGTGCATCCTATTCTCGGATGATCGAGAAAAAAACGATCTTATCCGCCCGCTTCGGGTGGGTGCAGGATTCCGGCTTACAGGCAGGGAGTGGCAGTTCCAGCGGAGTCTTCGCCGGTGCCTCTTTCTCAAGGAAACTTGGCAAACAGTTTTCCTTCGGAACCAGCTACACCGCCACGGAGCAAACACAGACCGGAACAATTGCCGGGACCGCCTTCAGCGGTTTGCTTCAGGGTGTCAGCGTCAGTCTCGGATATGCTCCGCGTGGCATGAAGAATGTTGGGCAAAGATAATGGAGGAGTCAAATGTTAGGGCATCGTGAACTTACAGCAGATGACTATTTCGCAATTCTTAAGCGGCGAGCACGCCTCATCGGTGTCTGCGCCGTCGTCTTCCTCGGAGTCGGAATCGGCCTCACGTATGTTCTCCCTCCCCAGTACCTGTCGCAAACACTGATCCTCATCGAGGAACAGAAGGTTCCGGAAAAGTACGTGGTTCCCGTCGTCACCGAGGATCTCAGTGCCCGACTCGCCTCCATGAAAGAACAGATTCTGAGCCGTTCCCGCGTTCAGCCCATCATTGAACGCTTCAACCTGTTTGCCGGAGCGGGACGTACCCTCGACGATCGCATCGAGATGACCCAAAAGGCGATCGGGATCAAGGCGATTCAATCCGCCCATGGCATGCCCGGATTCTTCATCTCATTCAAAGCACAGGACGCGCGCACTGCCCAGCAGGTCTGCGGCGAAATCACTTCGCTGTTCGTCAGCGAAAACCTCAGCGCTCGCGAGCAATCCGCCGAAGGAACAACCGACTTCCTCAAGCAGCAGCTTGAGGACGCCAAGAGAGCCCTGGATGACCAGGATGCGAAGCTTGCGGAATTTGAGCGCAAGAACATCGGCAAGCTCCCGGGAGCGTCGCTCAGTGTCGGCGGCAGCAACATTAACATGGGTAGTGCCAGCCAAAGCATGCTCGAATCGCTGACTTCGCAACTTGAAGCTTCAAATCAAAATGTAGGCCGCCTCGAGCAGAGCGTAACCCTGCTTCAGGCCATGGTCAGCCAGGAAACCCAGAATCAGAGAAACGCCGAACCTGCCGTTGGCGGCGTCACGGTCGATGAGCGCCGCGCGCAGTTGAAGGTCTTGATCAATCAGCGCAATGAACTGCTGAACCAGTATTCGGCCCAATATCCCGACGTGGTGACGATCAACCGCAAGATCTCTGACTTGCAGGCGGCGATTGCCCACCCCAGCGTCGACCCGGCAACTGTCGCGACCCAACCGAAGAATCAGAAGGACTCCCCGGAGCTGTTCCAGCTCAAGACCCAGCTTCGCGGTGAGCAGCAGAACCTCGCGTCTGCCAAGCAGGAGCAGACGAGGATTCAGGAGCAGATCAAGCTCGTGCAGGGGAAGCTTGAGGCAAGCCCGGCGATCGAAGAGGAGTACAAGCAGGTGACCCGCGATCATGAGATCGCGCTCCAGTTCTACAACAGCCTGCTCGGAAAAATGAACGAGTCGTCGATGGCAACTGCTCTTGAGCATCGCCAGCAGGGCGAGCATTTCCAGGTCATGGACGCTCCGAACCTCCCGGATTCTCCGACCTTCCCTAATCCATATGTCTTCGCGGGCTGCGGGCTCTTTGCCGGAATCATGGTTGGCGTCTTCATTTCGGCCTGGCTCGAATATCGAGATACAACCCTGCGCAACGAAAAAGACGTTTGGGCATTCACCAAGCTGCCCACGCTTGCCACCATCTCCTTCATCAATGGACTGCCCCAGCCGACCAAGGACAAAAAGAGCGCCTGGCCTTTCTCGCGCCCGCCAAAACCGGCTGAAACCGCCAACGGATAGACATGTACAGATCGTTTTTCGGTATTCGTGCACTCCCATTCGGTTCCAGCCCCGACCCGCGGTTTCTTTACGTGATGCCGCAGATTCGGGAGACCCTCGCCTGCCTGCAATACGGCATCGCGGCCCGCAAGGGTTTCGTTGTAATGACTGGAGAAGTGGGAACCGGAAAAACAACCTTGCTAAAGACCGTCCTGAGCACGTTCAGCAAGGGACGGGTTTCCACCGCCTTTGTGTTTAACCCGCGTCTCGATGTGCTCGATTTTCTTGAATTCGTTTTAACCGACTTCGGAATTGAACCTGCAAACAGAACCAAGTCTGGAATGCTGATCCAGCTCAACCGATGGCTCGTCGAGCGATATCGCGATCATGGCGTATGCGTCATCGTTGTCGATGAGGCTCAGAACCTTTCCTGGGAGCTCCTCGAAGAGATTCGCCTGCTTACCAACCTCGAAACATCGTCGGAGAAGTTGGTGCAAATTGTTCTGTCGGGTCAACCCGAACTCGAAGAGAAACTCCGCAACCCGGTCGTGCGACAGCTTCGCCAGCGTGTTTCGTTATGGTGCAAGACCAGGCCCCTCACAAGCGAAGAGACAATCGCTTACATCGCGGAGCGCCTTCACATCGCGGGTGCCAGCGAACCGGTGCTGACGCCCGAGGCAATCCAACTCGTGCACCGATACTCGAGAGGGATACCCCGCCTGATCAATCTGATTTGCGAACACGCGTTGATCGGTGCATACGTCGAGCAGGTCAAGCCGGTTCCTGCGCGCATTGTTGAAGACGTCAGCTCGGAGCTGGACCTGGAGCAGCAACCCTTTGTGCTCTCACCCGCTGACCTCCCAGGTGCATCCGACCGTGCGTTGAAAAGCGATATGTCCTTTACAATCAAGCCTATTGTGGAAGCAAACGACTCCAGGAAGGAAAACGAGATATGAGCCGCATTTACGAGGCACTCCAACGAGCAGAACTTGATCGGAAAGGCGCACACGATCCGGTTGACGACCCGTTCACTGCCCCGACGACCCTGGCCGAACCTGAGGAGCCTCTCGCCCATAATGAACTCGATCTCAGCAGGGTCGCACGGCATACATGGAGACCGAACATGCTGTCCCTTCCCACGCTTGCCGAGCGTGGTGAAGCCGTTGAGCAGTTTCGTAGTCTCCGTTCTCATGTCTATCAGTTGCGTTACCAGTCGGCCCTGAAGACCATCCTCGTCAGCAGTGGAACTCCGTCCGAAGGCAAGTCCTTCGTCACGGCAAACCTTGCTGTTAGTCTGGCCCGAAACAACGAACGCAGTGTGCTGTTGATCGACGGTGACCTGCGGCGTCCCACCGTTCACAAGCTGTTTGGCGGGCCAAACGCCCCGGGGCTCAGTGAGTTTCTCTCCGGAACTGCGGAAATAACTGATGTCATGCAGCGGAATGTCGAAGTCGGCGAAGACGAAAACCCGGGGGTTCGCGACCTGTCCAATCTCACCCTCATCACCGCTGGCACTTCCGGTCAAAATTCGCTTGAACTGGTAGGCAACCATCGCATCGAGACCCTGGTTGCGGCGGTCACCCCGCACTTCGATTGGATTCTAATCGATTCCCCACCCGTCCTTGCCGTGACTGACGCCGTTGACCTCGCCCGTGCGGCTGATGGCGTCCTCCTTGTAGCGCGCGGTACATCCACCCCATTTGACATCGCCCAAAGGGCTGCCCAGGCTTTCAGCAACACTCGCGTCCTCGGCTTTGTCCTCAACGCCGTCAAGGATGCGCCCAAGGGCGGCTATTACTACAACTACTACGGGTATCACGATTCGAACGATCCGAAGCGGCGCAAAGATAAGCGGAGATAGGGATGATTCGGATCTTTAATGTTTACTACCCTACCAGGACGCTGGTCTTGCTCCTTTGCGAGGCGCTTCTTGCTGGAGGGTCGTTCCTGTTAGCCTCTGCATTTCTGTTCGGGCCTGATACATATATCGAGCTTTTTTACGAAGACGGATTGCTGAAGATTGTGGGCATCACTGCGCTCACCTTGCTGCTTTCCTATTACTTCGACCTTTACGAGCCGCAGCGCATCTCCAAGGGATGGGAGGCTTATTTCCGCCTGCTCCTCGTCCTGAGCACCCTTTGCTTTGTTCTTGCCGGCCTCGTTTACATCTTTCCCGATCTGTATCTCGGACCGAGTGTCCTTACTCTCGGCGTCTCCATTCTCACCATCTTCCTCATCATCTGGCGATGGATTTACGAGTGGATCGTCGGCCTTGCAATCTTCCGCGATCGTGTCTATGTGCTTGGCAATGGAGCTCGCGCGAAACTTCTTGTAGAGACACTCCGAAGCCGGCGAGACGCTGGAATGGAGGTTGTTGGCTGGAGAGAGGGCGCTGATTCCGCCGGCCAAAGAGAACGATACTCGGCGGAGCTTCGAGCCTTCTGTACTTCAGTGGCCGGCCTCGATAGAGTCATCATCGCCATGGAAGAGCGGCGGGGTGTATTGCCGATCCGCGAACTTCTCGATCTCAGGCTGCGCGGCGTTGCCATCGAAGATGCGGGAGCCGTCCTCGAGAGACTCCTCGGAAAGATACCTCTCGAAGGCCTTTACCCCAGCGACCTGATTTTTACTCCCGGCTTCCGCGTTAAAGCATCGCAGCAGATTGTTCGTCGCATCGTTTCCTTCACCGTTGCCCTCATCGGTCTGCTCATTTGCCTCCCCTTCATCCCCCTCATCATTCTCGCGGTTCGCCTTTCCTCCCGAGGCCCGGTTTTCTTTAACCAGACGCGCGTCGGCCACCGCGGACACCTCTTCACCGCCCACAAGTTTCGCACCATGCGCCAGGATGCTGAAGCGGCAGGAGCCGTTTGGGCAACCAAAGATGACCCGCGCATTACACCCCTCGGCAGTTTCATGCGCAAAACCCGCCTCGACGAAATCCCTCAGCTCTGGAACGTTCTAAGGGGAGATATGGGGTTTGTCGGACCCCGTCCTGAGCGCCCTGAGTTTGTTCAGTGGCTCAGCAACGAAATCCCCTACTACGACCTGCGCCACATGATCCGTCCCGGCATTACCGGCTGGGCTCAGGTCCGCTACCGCTACGGAGCAACGCTCGAAGAGACCAAACGAAAGCTTGAATACGACCTCTATTACCTGAAGCATTTGTCGCTGGGCCTTGACCTGCTCATCATGTTCGAGACAATCAAAACGATCGTGCTGCGCAGGGGTGCTCAATGAGGCTTGTCTTCTGGCTTTCGCTGGTTGGCATCCTTTACACCTATATTGGCTACCCGGTCTTGATCTGGCTGCTCGCTCGACTTTTTCCCAGGCATTGGATCTCCCGTCCAATTACTCCCAGTGTCAGCATCGTCCTCGCGGTGCACAATGGAGCTTCCCTGCTCCCCGGCAAGATCGCCCACCTCCTCAGTCTCGACTACCCGAACATTCCCGAGATCATCCTTGTTTCCGACGGCTCCACCGACGGATCCAATGAGTTGCTGGCGCAGCAGAGCGATCCTCGCATCCTTACAATCATCCTCGATGAGCACTCGGGAAAAGCCGTTGCTGTCAATGCGGGCGTTGAACTTTCAACCTCTGACGTCATCCTGTTCGTCGACATCCGGCCGGAAATCGCTCCAGGTTCGATTCAAGAGCTCGTCAGCAATTTTGCCGATCCCAAGGTCGGATGTGTCGCGGGCGAGTTGGTGCTCCGGCAATCCGATCACGATCCGGCCACTGCTGCTATTGGAGGGCACTACTGGCGATACGAGCAATGGATCAGAGGCTGCGAGTGTGTCTTCGATTCTCCCGTAGGCGTCTACGGCGGCTTCTACGCGGTTCGCCGCGTACTGGTCGTTCCCCAACCGGCGGGTACCATCCTCGATGACATGTTCCAACCCCTCTCGATCATCCGCCAGGGATACCGCTCCGTTCTTGATCCCCGCGCTCGCGTATACGACACATGGCCCAAAAAAGTTGAGGGAGAGTTCAACCGGAAAGTGCGCACCCTCGCGGGAAACTTCCAGCTTTTCCAGCTTGCACCATGGTCCCTTATGCCAGGCAACCGCGTACTGTTTCAGTTTCTCTCGCACAAAGTCATGAGGCTGTTCATCCCCTATTTACTTATCGCGCTTCTCGTCTCTTCTATTGCACTCTCAATCGGGTCCCGGCCATTCGCCGTAATTGCCTTGGCGCAGATTCTAGGCTGGATCATCGCAACGGCCGGCCTGAAATATAGAGTTCCGGGCCTTCAACGCGTCGCCTCATTCGCCAGCGCCCTCCTTGTCCTCAACGCTGCGGCGGTGGTCGGGTTATACCGCTTTGTCATGACCCGCGGGCCGCTTTGGAAAATCTGGAGCTCCGGACCAATCACTTCAGGCGGATTTGACTCTTGATGCCGGCAAAATTCCACTCCAACTGATGCTTGCCGTAGGTCGGACATGTATCCTGTAGAAGTTCAGGCAGACAACAAATGGAGCAAAAGGAGCACTCGACAGGCATGACCTACTCGAAGGCATTGTTATTCTCGGTTCTGGGAATCGGGGCCGTAGTGGCGGGATTCGGACTGCATACCCACATCGTGAAGGCCAATGCTGCTGCCAAGCTTGAGGGCACTCCAACGACTACACCCTACTTCCCCTCGGGGAGCCCGTGGACCCAGGACATCAGCCACGCTCCTCTCGACCCCAACTCCGCCAAGACCATCGGCTGGCTCGCGAGTGTTGGCGGTTGGGGCTTCGGAAGAATGCAAACCGACTTCGGCTTGAGGGTGATCCAGGCTACCCCCACCAGCCCAATTGTTCCGTTCAAAAGGAGTCCCGGATTCTTCGCTACCGATTCCGATTATGTTTCCACGGTTCCGCTGCCTGCCGGTGGCGGTATGGAAGGCGAGGCCGGATACCAGTGCCCGGTTACGGAGGGGGATTGCCATTTCATTGTGGCTGACCGTCCCCACGCCAAGCTGTATGAGGCTTGGGAGGCGACCTACGCCAATGGCGCCCTGTCTGCCCAGTTCCTCGCCGTTTGGGATATGAACAAGGTCTATCCCCCATCGGGACGTGGAGAGCAATGCACCAGCGCGGATGCCGGTGGCCTTCCCATCGCACCCCTCTTGTTCAACGCCGACGAACTCGCCGCCGGCAAGGTCAATCACGCCATTCGGTTCACTCTGCCCAATTCGAGAATCCGAGCCAGAGTTTACGTCCACCCGGCTACTCATGCCGGTGCTCCTCGCGGTCCTTTGAATGCCCCAGCTATGGGTGCCAGGTTCCGACTGAAGTCTTCCTTCGATATGTCGCAGTTGACGCCTGCTGGCCAGGTAGTTGCTCGTGCGATGCAGAAATATGGAATGTTCCTCTCCGACGGTGGAAACATCGCCCTGACTGCTCAAAGCGATCAGGATACAACAGCCAAATATGCGGCTTTGGGCTTCGGTTCGCACGATATGCAGGCCATCAAAGTGACGGACTTTGACGTCATCGATTCCGGCCCTGCCCTTCACCTCTCCGATGATTGCGTGCGCAACAAATTCTAAGCAAGCCGGGGAGCAACCATGCCGCGAGCCATTTGAGCTCCGAATTCTCCCCGGACCCAAAACTCAATCAACTGTTTTTCGGCTCTACGCGAGAAAGTTGAGCAGCGTACGTATTACGCTGCTTTCTTGAAATCGACGAATTCGGTGCGCGTGACGGCCAGCCATTGTGCTTTGCTCAGAATGACAGCAGCGATGGGGCACACGGCGTCAACCTGCGCAGCCCCTGACGGAATGGCTTAAACCACCGCCGAGGCCACGATATTCAGCACCTTTTTCCCCGTGCCGGGCTGGAAGATCGACTGATCGAGTGAAGGCAGCTCCCAAACGTCCGCGTCGCACGTGACGACAAATCGAAATGGCCGGATCGAGGCGAGCAGGCGCAGAGGCTCGGATGGATCGCGCCCGGTGCGTTCGGCCACCACCGGATTTGCCTCCAGCGAGATCACGCAGCGCGGGGCCTGACGAATGGTTTCCAGCGCTCCCTCAAGGACGGCACATTCGGCGCCCTCGACATCGACCTTCATAATGATGTCGCCGGTCAGGCCGAGGCTGTCGATAGTAATCACGCGAATGCTGCCCTTGGGGTCGGGCGTCAGGAAGCGGGCATGGTCAGAGTGATCGGCCGCGGGGCGCACAAGACGCCCGCTACCGTTGATGTTCCCTACGGCGTGGCCGAGCATCAGCGTCGGGCAGGGAAGCATGGAGAGATTGCGGTTCAAAAACGGCAGCACCTCGGCGTTGGGCTCGAACGCCACTACGTGCCCGATGGCCGGAATAAGTCGCTTCAACTGGACCGAGATCATGCCGATATCGGCGCCGCAGTCGATCAGGGTGGCATCCCGCATCGAGCCGGCGGCGCTCCTCATCACGTCCAACAACCGAGCCTCATAGCTCAGAGTGTCGTCCCTGCCGAAACGGTTGTCCTCGCGAAAGATCGGGACAGTAAGATGAAACCCATCCCCGAGATCGTACTCAATGATGCAGCCGCGGCTGGCCAGCGCTTCCAGGCGGTAACCACCGCGTAGCTTCAATCGATTCAGTAGCGAACCGAATCGGAAGAGCGCAGGAGGCGCTGAGCGGACGCGGTAACCGCAGACAGTGGGAACGGTCTCATTCATAGGTGTCTCGACCCTTGGATTATTGTAAGCCGGAAGTTTCATGTTACCTGAATCCGGCGCAAGAACATCGATGATCTCGAAACGTCAACATCTGGTTCGACAATGCCCTAACCTGCATTTCTCACAGGTCGCCTCAAATCGGTAGCGCCGGTCTCCGGACCCGGGGTCCCGGCGACAAGTCTTCGTCGCTGGGGTGGAGACCGGCCGTCCTGAGGGCGTCCCGGCCCAAGCTACGTCGCCAGACCTGGAATGCTGGTTTGTTCCTTCGCCGATGAGAAATGCGGGCGAAGTCCCTGAATCGCTGCAGCAATCTCGCCAGACGATTCTGAACTCATATTCGCCCGCAGCCGGTGCTGTAGTCTGATGAATATAGGCTGAATACTTAAGAACAATCCCGAAGGCCAGAAGAGGATCCGCAGCCCGGTTTGCAACTCCAATTAAACTCCATGCGAATAGTTCAATTCGTCAACCATCTCGATATGGGCGGCCTTGAGAGGATGGTCCTCGACCTCGCCCAATGTCAGCGTGCGGATGGCCATGAAACGGTAATCTACTGCCTGACCCATCCTGGTCGCTTGGCGGCGGAGGCTGAAAGTTCCGGAATCGAAGTCCACGCATTCGAGAAGCCCGGTGGCGCCAGTCCTGGAACAGTTTTCAAGATCGCCCGGCAGTTGCGCATCGATCGCCCGGACGTCCTTCATTCGCACAATCATCTCGTCCACCACTATGGCGTCGTTGCCGGCAAGCTGGCCGGCATTCCCGTTTTTGTGAACACGCGGCACGGCTCCGAACGCGTGATGGAAAGTTCCCCAACTGGGTCCTTTGTAAGTACCACTCCCGTCGACAGGCGCTCAGACCTCATCTATCGTGCAACCTTGCCATTTACCCACTCCGTAGTTCTCATCTCTGAAGCGACTCGGAGATTCTACGTTCAACATCGTGGCGTCCCTGCTTCGAAAGCTCGCGTAATCCTCAACGGTGCGCACTTGGAGAAGTTCCTTTGCACTCCTGCCCACCCAGGGGCAGCATCTCCAAGAATCAGATTTGGCACCGCAGCTCGCTTGGTCCCCGTGAAAGACCACTACACATTGCTGCGCGCCTTCGCCACGGTCGTTCGCGAAATTCCTCATGCCGAGTTGGCTATTGCAGGCGACGGCCCCCTTCGCAAAGACCTTGAAGCCTTCACAACCAAGCTGCACCTTGATCGACGCGTAACCTTCGTCGGCGCCCTGCCGGATTCCGCAAAGTTCCTCAGCGACTTGGACATCTTCGTACTTAGTTCCTTGAGCGAGGGTCTGCCCATCTCCCTGCTCGAAGCCATGGCCTCTGGTCTTCCCATTGTTTCTACGCGAGTCGGTGGCGTCGACGAAGTAGCGGTCGAGGGTCAGATTGCATTTTTCGCCGAGGCTGCGGACGTAGAGGGCTTGGCACAGGCAATGATCAAAATGGCCACGCGGCCTGATCTGGCTAAAATGGGCGCACTGGGCCGCGAAACGGTCAAAACGCGATTCCGAACTGAGAACTCGTGGGCTGAATACCACAACCTCTTTCTCTCGCTCGGCGCAAAGCCCTAAGACTGGTCTCAAAAAGGCGTTTTGAAAGGGAACGACTTCGCAGCTTGGTGAAAAAGTCTTCCGTGCGGTAAGCATGGGATTTATCCCAGGCCTACCGCGCAAAATGAACGAGGGCCTTACAGGCTGCGGAAAAACTCAGAGCCAGCGGCTTTGTATCAGGGCTCGGCTTTAGCCGTGCCGATAAAGCCAGTGAAATGAGTTGGGCTTTAGCCCCCGCTAATCCATCATTCGCCGCGTTCGCTTTTCATTCGGACTTTTTCCGCAGCCTGTTTAGCCCCTGATGCATGCTTTTCGCGAAGTTGATAAGAACTCGGCACTTTTTCACCAAGCTGTTCAGTCGTGCCGCAAAAGGCCAACAAAGACGAGGGCTCTAGCCCCTGTGGGATGCTCTCTTCCTGTCCGTCAAGAATTATGAGACAGATCCTCGGCGCTTCTAGCATCCGCGCTCACCGCGTCGCCGCATACAGTTCTGCATACGCCGCTACAACGGCGCCCAGAGTAAAGTGCGCCTCGAAGCCCGCCAAGGCATTCTTCCCGTACAACTCACGCTCAACAGAGCTTCCCGCCAATCGCAGAATCGCCTCGGTCATGCTCGCCGCGTCTGCATTCGACACAATCAGGCCTCCCCCAACCAGTCGGACCGCTTCCGCCATTCCCCCTACGTCCGTCACAATCGCCGGCAGTCCCGCCGAAAAAGCCTGTAGAAGTGAAATTGGCAACCCTTCCGACCTTGACGACATGATGAATGCGTCCGCTGCCGAAAAAAACGGCGCGGGATCGAGCTGTTCTCCCCAAAAGGTGATCTTCGCGGCAACTCCGCTTTCGTGCGCCAAATCTTCCAGCCTCTGCCGCTCGCTTCCATCGCCGACCACCCACAGGCGCAGATTTCCGTCGGTCTGCAAAGCTCCGCGAAACGCCTCCACGAGAATGCCTAGGTTTTTCACCGGCGCCAGACGTCCTACAAACACCAATGTGAACCCCTGCTTCGCCGGCCATCTTTCTCGCGGAGTTCGCACGATCGGAAGGATTCCGTTGTACACCCGCACCATCTTCTTCGCTTGACTTGGATGAGCGTCCATCAGATTCATCACTGTTGCATCGCAGATCCCCACAATTCGATCGCAAAACCTCGCGGCCAGCGCATACTTCAACTCCGTAACTCTGCGCCTCGGCCTTCCCGCAAGGCTGTGCCGCGTCGAAACAACCGAGGGCACCCTCGCCGCCTTCGCCGCAAGCGAAGCAAAGCTTGTCGGTCTCGGATTGTGGAGATGAACAACGTCAGGACGGAGTTCCTTCAGAATGCGATAGAACTTCCAAATCGCTCCCGGAAGCTGGCCCACAGAGGGCGCCCTCACATCGAATCCCTCCCTCAGCATCCGGTCGCCAAGCGAGCCAACAGAGCCGCCTGCTGAGTCAAGGACAAACACGATGGGCTCGTGTCCCAGGTCCCGCTGCAGGGTGCAGATCTGCGCCACCAGCGTTTCCACGCCGCCCACTTCCATGCTGTCCACAACGTGCGCAATCTTCATAATGGCTGGCGGACCGCAAACACCGCGGCATCGACCGGACCTCAACATTCTTGAGGATTGCAGAAACGGGTGTGCAGCAATAAGATCAGTGCCCCAGGTTCAGTATCCTTACCAGCACATACATGCCCGGAACCAATAGAAGGGACAATATACCAGAGTAAAGAGCTGCCTTATTGAACGGCAGTCTCGGGGCGATCATACCTCGATCGAGAGCCATCTGGAAGATAACCTCTGCCATCCCGCCGAGCAGGAAGAAAGTCATCACAAAAGCGCGAGACAGGAACATCGCACAAATCAGAAAGCCTATCAGGGAAAAGAAGATCAGGCGTCCCATGCCGCCGATAGCCTCCTTGTCGAGCCTTTCCGTTGATGGGGCTAAGTATGCATAGGGACTCTCGTCCACCGGCAGCGGTATCGAGTCGGTCAAGCCGTTAGCAGACGCCACTGCCATCGCATCCCTTACTGTGGGGAGCAGGAACAGCGACCAGAAGAAGAGTCCAAAAAAACCGAGCTCTGCCGCGCAAACAATGATCGAGTTGTGTGCAGTCTTGCCGATGATTTCGGCCATTTGGTTATACCCTGCCCCGAAAATTGGATGCAGCTTCAACAAACCCAATCCATCGCCCCAAAGTGCTGTCCGATCCGCGCCCGCGTCGGCGGAAATGTCGCGTCCGCCCGTTTCATGAAGCGCCATGGCGGCTAAAAATACCCCCCCGCCGAGAATCACAGAGGCAACGATCCCGATCTTTCGTCGGAAAGCCACGACCACCACACCCATAATTGCCAGCAGTGCTCCACGCGAATGGGTCAGGTAAATCCCGAGACCAATCATCGCCACCATTGGAAACACAATCGCCAAATTCAGCACGATCTTCTTTGGTCGCCAGAACATGAAAGTCAATGGGAGCAGACAGACCAGAAGCTGACCAAAGTCGTTCGGATCGCTGATAAAGTTCTGGCCTTTGAGGCGCCAGATAATGCCATCCCCACCGATCTGCGGCATCAGCCAGCTGGCCGAAGCTGTCGTATCCACCACGTCGGGAGCTGCTTCTTGGAACCCAAAATCATCGTCGTCGGACTGCGGGTGCGTGAATTGGAACGGCGTCACCGTTTGCAACTGTATGACACCGTTCACAATCACAAACGAAGAAACACAGAAAAGAAGCAGCACGACAATCTGGAGCCGCATCTTCGTTCTGCAATGCAGAATTACAAGGTAGTATGCAAAAGCGTTGGGAATGAACTCCTCAAACGCAGCGAGAGCGCCGTGAGCATAGAATTTCGCCCCAAACAGCATCGACATGGCCACCGCGATTGCAAGCCCGGCCAGGGCGATCGACTGGATCGTCTTCTGCGCAAATGTCCTCATCAGCGCAGGGATTGAGGCACAAAAGACGAGTACCGCAATAATCTCCTCAACGTGATACTTCGCTATCTGGCCGAATGTGAAACCCGTGCCGAGGTAAGTCACAGCCAGATAGAAGAGCGTCAGGACAAATGCCATCTTGAGCAGCCTTGAAAATCGGTTGGATGGAGAGGGCAAACCCGGATGATCAGCCTAAACCCTGTCCCATGTGTCGGTTTGGAGCGGGCATTCTGCTTCCAGCCCGGTCGACAGCACACCCCATTGTAACAAACCAAAAATTGCATTTTCAGCGCTCGATCCGGCACATCGACACCGCGTGTCTACCCGTGCAATACGGCCTTGGGCGCGGGCTTCCCGTCTCCTACGCGATAGTGAGAACTCGAAGCCAGGAACCTCTTTTCCACCAAATGCCACATCAGAAACGCCGCCAGGGCAATCAGCGACACCGCGATTGCCAAAAACACATAGGGATTCCATGTGATCAATCCCAATGCAATAAGGGTTTGGATAATCGGCCAGTGAACGATGTACACCCCGTAAGAGAAGTCACCGTGCTTTGAAAAGTTCCCAAAATATCGCCAGAAACCAAACATCATAACGACCCCGGAGATCCAGAAAACATCGAGGATCCCGCCTGAATCGAAAATCCTGCCCGTATAGAAATGATCCACCAGGTACAAGGCCACCGTCACAGCCAAAATCACGCCATAATAACGCTTCAGTTTCTCAAAGTAGAGAAGCAAAAAGATCCCCGCGATAAAGTACGCAAGCTGCCCAGGAAATTGCACCGAGAGTTCCGAATAAAAGATGCGCGAGCCTCTGGGCATCGAGTGCATCGACCGCAGCACCTCAAAACTGTACTTCCACACGCACGACAGAACAAAGAGCGTCACCAAAACCACTTTTGTTCCGAGCCTCTTGCACAACCAATGCAGCACCGGTACGAAGAGATAGAACACCACTTCGACCTTCAAGGTCCACAAGGCCCCGTTTACCGCCGAGTTCGGAACATGGATAAAGAGCCCCGGCAGCCAGGGAAACAGGAAATTCAGAAATACCAGATTTGCCGCCAGGTACTTCAGGAATCCCAGACCAAAGTACCTCGATGCCGGCGCCGCACTCAATGGAAACAATGCGACGCCCGCCACCACGATGATCGTGAAGTAGGCAGGATAGATACGCCGGATTCGCTTTTCGAAATACGACCGGAGCGACGACGACCGCGTGTAGCTGCGATAGATCAGCAACCCGCTGATCACAAAGAAACCCCTGACCGCAAAGCCAGGCGAAAAATAAGTGTCGAACCAATCGAACGTCCTGATGCCCGTCAGGAAATGAAAGTGATAGAGGGCCACAATAGACGCCAGAATCAGGCGCAGGCAGTCAAGATTGTTCCTGCTGAAATCGGCCTTGCTCTTCACTTCTTACGCCTCCCCGGTTGTCAGCAAGATGGTCCAGTCTGTTCGTCGGTCAAATCTTTGGTATGGGTAGCCCTGAAGTGATCTTAATTGAAGCAGCGCAGGCCACCGCTCCTCCCTGCATTCATCTTAAAAGCGGCGGTCATCAAATTCCACACCCCAAAGTAAGCCCCACTCACCCGTCCAGCTTTGACACTCAAATGTTCGGTGTTCGATACTTCAAGTGGGAACTCCGTCTTCCTTTCGCAACTTTCACTCCTACCGGCGACTACAGCGTTTTCGATTAAGCTCTTTACAGAAACCTGAACGCCAAGTGGCTTTTTCCTCCGGGGTCCCCGGCGACAGGTCTTTGTCGCAGGGGTGGAAGTAAACGCCACCCCTTTAAGATCTTCAAATGTCTGCATGTGAATCGAAAGCGCTCTACCAAGGGACCCACCCAATTCATGAAGCTCCCTCGACACGCTGAAATCTGGCTTCTGCCTTATCTCAAGCACCATTTCCTTGAGGGTTCAAAGGCAAAAAAGGTCAAGCGCGTGTGGGTCGCAATCACAGACCACTACGAGCCCTGGGGCATGGGTGCCTCCCTTCAAACGGCACAAGCCCGCGTTGCCCTCTGGCGCGACAAATGGCCGCGAGTTGCCGACGATGCCCCAAGAGACAGCGCCGGGAATCGCGCCCAGTACTCATTCTTCTATCCGCAAGAGGAGTACCAGCGCGACCTTCTTGATGGACTCGCTGACATCGTGCGTCTTGGCGTCGCCGATGTCGAAGTGCATATTCATCACGACAACGAAACGCGCGAGTCCTTCATTCAAAAAGTAACGGAGTTTTGCACCCGCCTCACCGGCGATCACGGCCTTCTGCGCAAGGTAGATGGGCGCACTGTCTTCGGCTTCATTCATGGCAACTGGGCGCTCGACAACTCACGCCCCGACGGAAAATGGTGTGGCCTTCCCGGCGAAATAGCCCTCCTCCGCGATCTCGGCTGCTATGCAGACTTCACCATGCCTTCCATTCCCTCGCCCACACAGGGGCGCATCGTCAACCAGATCTATTGGTGCACCAACAATCCAGACAGCCTGCCCAAATCCTTCGATCACGGCATCGAAGCTACCGTCGGCGGCGGCCGGCAAGGCGACCTGCTCATGATTACCGGACCACTCGGGCTTCGATTCGGCGGCCTGCGAAAACCAAAACTCGAAGCCGGAGAGATCGCCGGCTATGACATGCCAACTCCCGATCGTGTCAACCGCTGGCTCAATCTGGCTCCCACCATCGGAAACGATCAATTTCTCAAGCTCTACACGCATGGCGCACAGGACAGGAATCTCTTGCCTCTTCTCGACAGTGGCCTTCCCAATCTCTATCGCTGGCTCAAGGAAGAGACCGACCGAAGAGGAATCGAAGTCTATTGGACAACCGCATGGCAAATGTACAAAGCCGCGGATGCTGTGATCCATGGCCGCGACCCCTTGGCCATTTCCAATTAAACTTCTCCACGACAAAGACAACGCGAGGGAGTCAATGAACGGCAAACGATTCGATGCACTCGTAGTCGGCTCAGGCGCGGCCGGCAGTATTGCTGCATGGGAACTGACGAAGCGCGGCCTCGACGTACTTCTGCTCGAAGCAGGCCCCGACATCACCGAAGCTGACTTCAAAGTGCCCGACGCGCCTCGCCAAAAAGGCATCAATCTCAAATCGCGCGCTCTTGCCGTCCTGCGCGGCCAATACATCCAGGCGCGCATCGGCTTCTTCGGCGAGCAGTTCAAGAACCTCTTTGTCAACGATCGCGAAAACCCCTACACAACCCCATCCGATGCCTTCTACCTCTGGATTCGTGGCCGCCAGTTGGGAGGCCGTCTTCATCTCTATGGCCGCGTCCTGCTCCGCATGACCGATGTCGACTTCAAAGCCGCAAGCCGCGATGGCTTTGGAGAAGACTGGCCCATCTCCTACTCCGATCTCGCCCCGTACTATGACCGCGTCGAGGAATTCCTCGGCGTCTACGGCGACGACGACAAAATTCCCAATCTCCCCACCGGCAAATACACCGGCAAGCCCAAACTCACCGCCGTCGAGCAATCCTTCAAGGAAAATGTTGAAGCGAAATGGCCTGACCGCTCCGTGATCTCATGGCGCTACGCCGCCCCCAACCTCAAGCGCGTCCCACTCGGCATTCTCGCGGCAAAAGAGACGGGCCACCTCACCATCCGCCCCAACGCCGTCGTCAAACGAATCCTTGTTGACGACTCCACCGGCAAAGCCACCGGCGCTGAGTTCATCGACCGCCTCACAAAGCAATCCGAAACCGTCCAGGCAAATGTCGTCGTCGTTTGCGCTTCCACCATCGAGTCCGTTCGCCTCCTCCTCAACTCCGCCTCTGCAAAACATCCCAACGGCCTGGCCAACTCCAGCGATCTCCTCGGCCGGTACTTCATGGATCAATGCCCGAGCCAAATTTATGGCTCCATTCCCGGTGTCAGCGGCTCTGAGGCCGACAACTCCGCCCCTCCCGATCCCTTTTACGGCCCCGCCGGCGGCGTCTACATCCCCCGCTTCCAGAATCTCGACAACGTGACCAATCCCAAATTCAAGCGCGGCTTTGCAGTGCAGGGAGCAATCGGCCGCGGCAATCTCTCCAGCGATCAACCCGCAATCTACGGCCTCATGGGCTTCGGCGAGACGCTCCCCTATTACGACAACTGCCTCACCATCGACCGCACTCGCAAGGACGCTTGGGGCATCCCCGCCGTTCACATCAAGTGCACCCTCGCCGAGAACGAACGCGAGCTCATCGTCGAGCAAACCCGCTCAATTCGCGAGATGGTCGAGTCCTGCGGATACAAAATCACGTTCTCCGGCTCCGCCCTCGGCCTCGACAACCCCAAAGAAGTCTTCAAAGATGCAGGCTGGCTCAGTCGCACCATGTTCAAAGCCAACTTCAAAAAGAGTATGGCCGTCGGCGCCGCAATCCACGAATGCGGCGGCGCGCGCATGGGCTCCGACCCTGCAAAATCCATCGTGAACGAATTCAATCAGTCCTGGGACGTGAAGAACCTCTTCGTCACCGACGGCAGTTGCTTTGTCTCAAGCGGCACCGTCGGACCCGCGCTCACCATCATGGCCCTCACCGCCCGAGCCTGCGAATACATCGCCCGAGAATACAAAAACGGCAGCCTCTGATCCCGCGCATCCCGCACCGAATAAGCGATCGGGTGCCCCATCCATTCCGCATTGTTTGCGGAATGGGTGGGAGTCCACGAACCCTTCCCTGCACTGCATCAATCTCAGCCCTGCCCCAAAAGTCTTCCCTGAATCAACTTCAACTCCGCCACACTAAACCGGCACTTCTCCACCGCCCTCACGTTCGCCTCCAGATGGTCTTTCCGCATCATCGAGAACACCAGCGCATGCAGGCCCGCAACCTTCAACCCAATCCCCAGCAAAGCCTCCAGAACGATCTGCTCGCCGCCTTTCAATTTCTCGCGCAACTCTCCCGGCACGCTCTCATCCACGCTCGCCGCAGCCAGAACGGACTTGAACCGTTTCATCCGCTCTTCACTGCCAAACGGATGATTCCCGATCAGCATTAATTCCAATTTATTTCGGATGCCAAAGCCAGCCACCAAAGCGCTGAACGGATCAGCCCCGAACTGCGCCGCTCCAATTGGCTTTGGAGTGAGCTTCATCGCCCTATCGATCACGTCCTCGCCCGCATAAAGTCCCGCGCGCAGAATCTTGCCCGAACTCAGCAGCCCCTCAAGTGCGTCCATCACCTCGGCATCGTACAGCACCGCCTCCGTCGCCTCATGCAAAAACAAAATGTCCAAGTAATCGGTCCTGAGCTCCCGCAGGCTTGTCTCCACCGACTCCCGCAGCCCCGCCGCTGAAAACTCACCCGCAGCCGCCGCCCTCGCCCCCTTACCGCGCACCAGCCCGCGGATACCCGGCACATTGAACGCCGAACGCACCACCCCAACCGCCAACCGCCTCACGCCGCTCTGCCTCTGCACTGGCATCCCGTACTTCGTCGCCACCACCGCCCCCTCCCGCTTCCCCCGCAGAAACTCGCCAAGCACCCCCTCCGCCTCGCCGAACCCATAGCTTCGCGCCGTATCGAACAGCGTGATTCCGTTCTCCCATGCCTCGCCCATCGCCCGCAACGAGGCGCCACGCCCCACGCGCCCCATCACCGATCCGCAGCCGAACCCCAGCGCCGACGTGCGCAGCTTCCCACAAACGCTCTCAATCATCGACCCCATTCTAGCCCGTTCAATCTGCCCGCCTTGCACCACCAAACCGCCATTGCCCATACAGTAAACTTGAAAGTGCAGCCTCTGGTCCCCTGCCCAACCAACTCATGACCGTTCCTGAGCAAATCGCCCGATGAGCCTCAACGTCCTGGTGGTCAACTACACCTTCCCCCCTATTGGTGGGGTCAATGTGTTGCGCGTCGCCAGTCTCGCGCGGTACCTCCCTGCTCACTCGATCCGCGTCGACGTCCTCACCACGCGAAATCCCTCTTCGGTCGGCACTGACCCATCCCTGCTCAACGAAATCCCCGCTTCGGTCACCGTCCACCGCACCATCACGCTCGACCTTCCCTTCGGCATCAAGAAGACCCTCAAGCGCCTCCTGACCGGCTCTCGCCCTCCCACCGAACAAGCCCCCAAGAATGCCCCCGCCACCAAGCCGAACCTCATTAAGCGCGTCGTTCAGGACGCCCTCCTCCCCGATCCCCAGGTCACATGGCTCCCCGTTCTCTCGCGAGCAGCGCGCCGCATCGTCCTCGAGCGGAAGATCGATCTCGTCCTCATCTCCTGCGCCCCGTTTTCCACGCTCCACCTCGCAGAGACACTTCGCAAACAGTTCCCTCGCCTGCCCATCGTCCTCGACTTTCGCGATGAGTGGCTTTCCACCACCTTCGATGTGGCCGGTTTCAACTTCAGCCGCACCGAGCGCGCACGCGCCTTCTCCATCCAGGCCGAAGCCCGCGCCGTTGCCAGCGCCACGTGTGTTGTCTCCGTAACAGAAGCGGCCCGCCGCGAAATCCGATCGCGTTACCCCCAGGAGCCCGACCAAAAGTTCAAATACATCCCCAACGGCTTCGACGCCACGCGCCTCGCGCCCGCTCCTGCTGCCACAACCCCGCGTACCGACCCCAGAATCGTCCTCACCTACGTCGGCAGCGTCTACGCCTCCACCGAGCCAACCAAAATGGTCGAAGCCCTCAAGTCCTTGCCGCCCGACCTCCGCTCCCGCTTCCTCATCCGCTTCATCGGCCACATTGAGGAGCCCCGCTACCGAGCCGCTCTTCTCGAATTGGGCGACATGGTTGAGCTCCAGGGCTATCTGCCCCAGCGCGAAGCCCTCGCAGCAATGAACCAGGCCGACTACGTTCTGCTCGTCACGCACGACCGCCTCAACGTCTCCGCAAAGTTCTACGACTACATCGGTGCTGCCAAGCCGATCCTCGCCTGCGTGCACCCCGA
>Ga0182015_10001359_pt1 | contig 32423 bp, 30 predicted proteins | sample 712P3MmetaG_FD_120478 | JGI IMG/M metagenome (GOLD analysis project Ga0182015, IMG submission 120478) | Permafrost microbial communities from Stordalen Mire, Sweden - 712P3M metaG | ecosystem: Environmental > Terrestrial > Soil > Wetlands > Permafrost | place: Sweden: Stordalen | collected...
ACGCGGTCACGACCACCTACCCCGGCGACGCTGACGTCTCGGCCGCGACGACCGCGACGGCCCCGACCGGGCTCACGGTCACCAAGGACAGCTCCACCGCCACAGTCTCTGAATCTCCGACTTCCCAGGCCTACGGCTCAGAGGCATCCACGACCTTCACCGTCGACGTCAACCCCACCAACGGCGAGAACCTCCCCGGTGTCGAGAACGTGACCATCAACGTGGGCACCACCTCGTGCGTGGCGTCCGTCCCTGTCACGACAGTCGGCACCTGCACGATCGCCAACACGGCCCTTGCGGCCAGTGGAACCGCCTATACGGTCACCGCCGCCTACCCCGGCGACGCAGACATCTCGGCCTCCGCGCAGGCCACGGCGGCGACCGGCTTCACCGTGACGAAGGCCGCGCCACCAGCCATTACGTGGGGGACGCCAGCGGCGATCACCTACGGCAAGGCCCTGTCCGCCACCCAGCTCGACGCCAGCGACACCCTCCCCGGTACCTACGTCTACAGCCCCGTCTCCGGCACGGTGCTACCGGTGGGAACTCAGACCCTCTCGGTAACCTTCACGCCAACCAATACGACTGACTACACCACGGGGTTCCAGTCCGTCTCCCTCATCGTCGATAAGGACACCTCGGCCGTCGTGGTGTCGGAATCTCCGACTTCCCAGGCCTACGGGAATGAGGCCGCCACGACCTTCACCGTCGACGTCAACCCCACCAACGGCGAGAACCTTCCCGGTGTCGAGAACGTGACCATCAACGTGGGCACTGCATCGTGTGTAGCCTCCGTCCCTGTCACGACAGTCGGCACCTGCACGATCGCCAACACGGCCCTTGCGGCCAGTGGAACCGCCTATACGGTCACCGCCACCTACCCCGGGGACGCAGACATCTCGGCCTCCGCGCAGGCCACGGCGGCGACCGGCTTCACCGTGACAAAGGGCTCACCGACCGTCACGGTCACGGACACGACCGACCCGACCGGGATAGGGACGGGCAACCTCGTTCTGACCGGCACCGTCACGGGCGTCGCCGGCGGGGTGGCGCCCACGGGCACCCTGACCTGGACCATCAAGAACAATGGATCGGCGTACGGCACGTGCACCAGCAGCACCCTCACCGCCGGCTCGGGCCTCTCGACCGCCACGTGCACGCTCGCCACTCCTGGCGCCGGGAACTACACCGCGACCGCCGCCTACGGAGGCGACACCAACTACAGCTCGCTGACCACGCCAAGTACCTTCGGTATGTACATCGGAGGTACCAGCGCCGACGTACCCACCGGTCCTGAGTACTACACCATCAACAGCGCCACCTCCACCGGATCGGCTACCAACACGGCCAACACCCTCACCCCGGGCACCGGAGAGACGCTGACCGGTATCACCATGACCTTCAGCGGCGGGGCGTCATCGAGTGCGAACCAAACGGTGACAGTGGGCAAGATAACGAGTGGTACCTACAGTGCGACGACGATGACCTGCACGGTTCCCGCAAATACGACTGAAACCTGTGCCGCCTCGGGTTCGGTCTCGATCCCGAGCGGATCGTCCATCAACATCGGAGCGATCGGAAACAGCCTGCACACCGATTTCTGGATAGTCACCTACACCAACCCTTAGGTATATGAAAATGAGATCAGGGACCAAATTTGAACGGCACGGAGGATAGATGAGGTGCGTGACTCGAATCCTTGGAAGTCCATGTGGTGGCGACGCGCAGCGTCGGTCGCGTCGAGATGCTCCTGAGGGCAATCACATCGGACGCCCTGAGAGGGGCAGCTCCCTGATCCTCGCTCTCGTCTACATCGTGTCGGTCAGCCTTATCGTCGGAGCGTTGGCGGACTGGGCGATGAACGACCTCAACAACACCACCCACTTCCAGAGCGCCAGTTCGCTCGATGACGCGGTGTCGGGGGCGACCGAGATTGCGATCCAGAGCATGCGCTACTACCCCCAGTACCCGGCCACCCAGTCGCCCACGGTCGCCAACTGTTGGAGTCCGCCAACGGGGACCTACGCCTCGGACGTAACGTTCACCGCGGACAACAATGACCTCGTGGCGGTGTGGTGCAGCACCTCCGAGAATCTGAAGAGTCCGAATACGCGGGTCGTCACCTTCGTCGCCTGTGCGGAGACAGCGGCGAACGTCGCGTCCGCGCCACTGGCGGCGACGGCGATGGGAGGGTGTCTCGCCACCCCGACACTCAAAGCTGTCGTGACCTTCGATGACTATCCATCGGGAGGCGGCGGCTTGCTCACCCAGACCTGCAGCGGTGGGCCGGGCGTTTGTGGATTCGCCGCCACGACGAATCAATGGACTTGGGCGTAGCACCGGACCCTTTGTCAGAGAAGTTCGACTGCATTTCGCGAGTACCGAAGAAGCGTCCGTATCTGATCAAGAGCACGTCAAAACTTTGGTCAACGTCTCGCGCCGAGAGTGCGATGGCACGTCTTCATCCTCGGCGCTTGCCAGAGGGCCATTCCGCTTCCGATCGCGACGGCACGACCGGTTCGAACGCCACCTCCTTCACACCGGACGCCGACACTTGAACCGCCGCCGGGACCGTGGCAATCACCGCGACGGCCACTGGCTACGGCGCCGGAACGACACAGACGAAGACCGTGCGATTAATCGCCGCGGTGTTCACGACGGTCGCACCGATTTCGCCCAGAGCGGTGGCAGAACTCAGTCGCGTCACTCACCGTCTAGGTCATGAGCACGACCGCCGCGACCACGCCGTATCGCGAGGTCGTAAAAGTGAATGGTATTGAGACGTGTGATAACTCAGTGACTCGTTGCAACTGTTCCGTAGCGATGACACAGGGCAATTCGACGAACATCACTGAGTCGTTCCCGACCTCGACGGCCCGCGCGCGCGGCGCGTACACGCTGGACATCGTCGTCGAGTCGTCCACGAATTCGACCTTCGGCAACTGTGGTGAAACCACGGCCTACTGCCGGGGTGACGGTACACGAACGTTGAAGGCCGGAGCGGTCGCGACCTTTGCGATCTCCGGTGGCCACGCAATGCACCACGCCAGCCCGTTGCCATTGTGCCGGTCATGTTCACTTCGTCCACCACTGCACCGGAGGCGCCTTCCTCGCGACCACCAACGGTGGTATCTGTCTCGCGGGCGGGGCGCCTGGGGCGATGCCGGTCAGTTCGTGCAGGGCAACGACGAATGCCAGCGGCATCGAGACCCTTTAACCTTCCCAGCCAACCACGTGAGTGGCAACTACGGCGTCAGTGCAACCGCAACCGGATTGACGGGCAGACCCTCGCCATCGAGGAGGAGAACCAATAATGGGCCAGTCGCCCGCTCTCTCGGAGATCGGATTCGACTTCATCACTGATCCTCGCCCTCGTCTTCATTGTGCTGTGTTGATTTGGCGATCAACAGACTCATTAATAAGACGCAATTCCATGGGAACTTCAACTTTGCCCAGCGTCCGAAGAGGGTCAGCAATTCAGCGTTGCCTGATCCCGGTCCTCTACTCCTCGGCGCGGATGAGGGCTATCTGCGCAGTCGAATACTTCGACAATTCTCGTTACTCTGATGAATAAATCAGGTCGATAACACGTACGCATTCACTAGGTCATTTTGTGAAACAAGTCACCTCTCCGCATCCGAAAGTCGCCATGGTCGCCGCATCGACGAGACATGCGGGGCGAATTTTTGTCAAAACATTGCAGAAATTCTTCGTTTTAATTCGGCGAGTAGGTGCGTTTGTTGTCATTTATAAAGCCGTCGTGACCGATTCAGCGAATCCCAGGTCAAGCGATATATTCGAAATGTAACGAGCCGAAGAATTCTTGTGATATCGTCTCAAAATCCCTTTAATTTAAAGGAAATCTACGTTTCGAATTGTGCTCGAATTGAGTGACTTGACTACCGATTTCATGTACAATTTGCCACAGCCGTACGAAATGTCTTCAAACGGTTGCTTTTATTGGGTCGTTCCGAGTGTCGGTAAACCCACTAACCATAAGGGAGTATGAATATGATTTCGACCTACCAACGGCTTAAGCGCCAGAGGGATGCTGGAGAGATCGACGGTTTCACCTTGATCGAGCTCCTCATCGTCATCGTTGTTCTCGGTATCTTGGCTGCGGTCGTGATCTTCGCTCTTGGTGGCATCACCGGTAAGAGTGCTATCGCCGCCTGCCAGGCTGACGGTGCGACGGTGTCGACGGCTATTGCTGCGCTTGAGGCGCAGTACCCGAATACCGCGCTGACGTCCGCCCTGCTCTCGAGCACGTCCGACGGTGGCCCGTACCTCCAGTCGTGGCCGAACAACTCGTCGCACTACTCGTTCTCAATAACGGCTGGAGCGACAGGGACTTCCGGGCTCCAGGTGCAACCTGCCGGTGGCGCCTCGGCTGCCTACGCCGGACCAAGTTCCTGCGCCAGCGTTACCTGATCTAACTATTGTCATTCGAGTTGAAGTGCCCGGCGTAACGCCGGGCACTTCAACTGATTTGACATCTTGAAAGGATGCGTGCCCATGAGTGACCAGGCGACCCGCCCGATTGAACCGTGGCTGCAGCAGTTGTGGGACCAGGGTGGTACAGACCTCCTCCTTTCCGGGGGCTCCGCACCGCGGATCCGCGTCGACGGGCAGTTGCGACCCCTGGCCGGTGCAGCTGAGTTGACCGGCGAACAGATCCATGTCATCGCCCAGCCGCTCCTGACCGAGGGTCAGAAGATGGTCTTCGAAGAGCAGTTGGACGTGGACTTTGCATTCTCCTGGGGTGACAAGGCTCGAATTCGAGGCAGCATCTTCACGCAACGCGGTCAGACGGCCCTGGCCCTTCGTGTCATCCCGACGCGCATCCCGTCGTTCGAGGAACTCGGACTTCCGTACGCCGCACATTGGATCGCCGATCAACCTCGAGGCTTCGTCCTCGTCACGGGACCGACTGGATCCGGTAAGTCAACGACACTCGCGTCGATCGTCAACCAGATCAATGAGAATCGGGCCTGCCACATTTTGACGATTGAAGACCCGGTCGAATACGTCCACCATCACAAGACGTCGGCCGTCAGCCAACGCGAAGTCGGTCTGGACAGCCCTTCGTTCGATCGAGCACTTCGCTCAGCCCTTCGCGAAGACCCCGACGTGCTCCTGATCGGCGAGATGCGCGACATCGACTCGATTCAGATCGCGCTGACCATGGCCGAGACCGGCCACCTCGTGTTCGCCACGCTGCACACCAACGATGCCCCTCAAGCTATTGACCGAATCATTGACGTATTCCCGGCTTGGCGTCAAGAGCAGACCAGGGTTCAATTGGCGGCCTCTCTCTGCGCCGTCGTTGCCCAGCGATTGGTGCCCAAGATCGGCGGCGGCATGGTGGCGGCGTTTGAGGTGTTGATCGCGACGCACCCGGTCCGGAACCTGATTCGTGAGGGCCGTTCTAACCAACTCCAGAACGTGATGTTCACGAACCAGAAGGAAGGCATGAAGACGCTGGAAAACAGCCTTGCGGACCTGGTCGTCGAGAACGTGATCAGCTACGAAGAGGCGATGAAGACCACGGCCCACCCGAAGGAACTCATTCGCACCCTTGAGCAATTGGATAAGAGCCGTATTCCTGTATAAATGACTCCGTGAGTTCTCATCGCGGCCCCGACCTGCCGTATTCGGTGGTTGCCGGAGTCACTCCGTTCAATGACAGATGGCTGGTCGCAAGCGCCAAAATCGCCGGTTCGACCTTCGCGCCCGAGCCCCCGAAGGCCTACGACTCCTTCTACGAGGTACTGAGCGAACGCCCCGCGTTCGCGGTGGTTGTCGTGAACGTCCCAATCGGTTTCCTCGACACGCCCGAGATGGGACCGAGAACCTGTGATCGCCAAGCGCGCGCGCTGCTCAAGCGACGAGGCACCGCGGTACACAACGCGCCGAGTCGCGCTGTCTTCGACGGCCGAGTCGAACAGGACAAGGATGGTCTCGACGCCGTGACGCGCACGATGTTGCCGCGCTACCGCGAGGTCGCGGCTGAAATGTCGCCGTATCGCCAGCGCGTCGTCTACGAAGGGCACCCCGAGCTCAGTTTCTTCCAACTGCACAAGGACACGCCGCTCAAGAAATCGAAAGTGATCTACGAAGGCAAAGAGGAACGTCGCATCGTCCTCGAGGAGCGAATCCGTGGCAGCGAGCGCTACCTGGACGCGGATGCCTACGGCGTGCCGCAGAAACATCTCTACGACTCGTTCGCCCTCCTGTGGAGCGCACGACGTGTTTTCGGTCACGCCGCGAAGCGCATCCCGGTCGAGCCGGAGTGGGATGGCGAGGGCCTGCGAATGGAGATCGTCTACTAGTTCGCTCCGTTCAGGAGAATCGGTGGAACGGTATCAGCAACTCCGGACCGGCGTAGACGGCCAGCGCGACACCGAGGGCGAGGAACACCCCGTAGGGAATCGGCTGCTCCCTCGACATCTTTTTCGCCGCGATCAGCGCGACGCCGATGACGGCGCCGATGAGATTGGCCGCGAAGAAGCCGAGGAGGACGTAGCGAATGCCCAACCATCCGAGCCCGAGACCCAACACGGGCGCCAGACGGACGTCGCCGAATCCGAGGACGCGCGGACTGGCGAAGTTGAGAACGAAGAAGACCGCGAACCACGCGACCGCGCAGATCGCCGCGATGAGAAGTCGATGCCACTGACCGGTGGCACCCGCCGCGACGATCAGTGACAACGACAAGAGCGTCAACGTCGGGTAGATGATTGATTTGGGCAATATCAACCTCTCGAGGTCGATTGCAGCAAGCGCGAGGAGACCGGCGGCCAATATAAGGAGCGCCGGAAGGTCCCAATTGAATCCGACGCGCGCCGCGGCGCCCGCGAAGAGCGCGCCACAGAGAAGCTCTACGAGGGGGTAGCGAGCTGAGATCGGTACCCGACAGGAACGGCATTTGCCCCTCAGGATCAGCCACGACACCACGGGGATATTGTCGCGTTCGAGTATGGGCGTCGCGCACGTCGGACACTTCGAACGGGGCGTGACGATCGACTCGTGCAGCGGCACTCGGTAGATCACCACATTGAGAAACGATCCGATGGCGAGGCCAAAAAGTCCGCATCCGCAGATGAGGATCGCTAGCACTGGGAAGCTTTCACGCAATGTCGCACGGTTCGATACGCGGCTGACTGTCGTGGCGCGCCGTATCGGCGAGGGTCACGGGTTCGAGATTTCAACGTGACTACCTTCCGTTCGCTGCCGGTTCGAGTGGCTACCCACCAAGTTATTGGCATCCGAGCCTGGCGCTGGGCATTGTCGTGACGTCATTCCTCAAGTTGAGGAGCTTGCCTTCATGCGAAAACCGTCCGCTCTGGGCGCCGCAAAGGTCGGATCGGTTCATATGAGCCGATGGTACAGTCACTGCGTCGTACCAACCCGAGATGGAGTTGCTCGAATGACGTGTCCGATCTGCGGCTCCAACGCACGCGCCAGCGGCTCCCTTTTTACATCTTTCTCCGCTCGAAGTTTCTCTTTTGCCCGTTGCGGCGACTGCGGATTCGGATGGGTGATTGATCCCCGCGAGGACTATGACGTCATCTATGACGAGTCGTATTACCTCGGTCGCGGGGCCGACTCCGGAGTGAACTACCAGGTCCAATTCCTCGCAGGACCCGACTCGCTGCTCGCGAAGATCAAGGATGTTGAATACGACGCGCTGTTGACCACCTTGACGACCGTGCAAGAAGCGCGGCACCAAGGGGCGATGTCAGGCATGAAGATCCTCGACTTCGGCGGTGGTGTTGGGGGCTTCGTTAGATACTTGAACGATCGCGGACTCGATGCCGAACTGCACGACGAAGGGTATGGACTTGAATTCGCGGCGTCGCACGGCGTCAAAATACGACGCAGCCTGGACGACGTGGTCGAGCATTACGACGTTGTTATCGCCGTCGAAGTACTCGAACACATCAAGGATCCGCACGCGGCGCTTGACACCATCCACCGAATCTTGAAACCGGGTGGGCTGCTGCTCTTCACGACGGGAAACCTCGCGCGACACCGTGGCGACGTCGCCACATGGTTCTATGCGCGTCATCCCGAGGTACACATCTCGTTCTTCACGCCAGATGCTTTTCGGCGGCTCACCGACCGGCACGGTTTACGCCCGCTGCCGGTCCGATTCTCAGCGGGTGTGATTCAATATCTGGTGATCATGCGGCTCCCATACCTGAAGCGTTTGGCCTACGTCACGAGGGCGTGGTGGCGCCCCGCGACCGCGGTCATTGAGACTCGTTTGGGCTTCTCGGAACTTGGCGCCGCCGAACGCATGGAGACACGCTGACGCGCGTGATGAAAGTTGGCAACGAGCGTCAGTGAACGCGCGGCTTGACCCTGCGAAAGAGCCGACGCAACGTCTGCGTGCCGTCACTCCATCGGCGCAGTGTCGTCTCGCCGATTCGGTCACGGTAGGGGATCGGTATCTCGCTGATCTTCGCACCGGCCACGGCGGGCCACAGCAGAAGGTCGACCGGGAAAGCCCGCCCCGTCGTATCCCAGTCGAAGTGATCGAGTAGTTCACGTCGGTAGCATCGCTGCCCACTATGGACGTCGCGTAACACTCGGTGCGCGTGGACACTCGCGATGATATTGAACGTGATGTTGGCAATCCAGTTCCCCACCGGCATGGCCTTGGGCGGTCGCAGACCGAGTCGATTCGTCCCGGCGATGTCGTCACCTTCACGCACCCGGCGGACCAACTCTGGGAACGCTTCGGCGGGGTAGGTGTCGTCAGCGTCCACTGAGGCGACCAACGGCCGTGAAGACGCGCGCAACGCGTAAAGCAACGCGGGTGCGGCGCCACCGCTGGGCTCGCGAATGACTCGGGCACCATGGTCGGCGGCAATGGTCGGCGTGCGATCGTCCGAGCCGTCGACGACGATGACCTCGCACCCTGGGAGCGCAGCGAAGGCGTCGTCGACGACCTTGCCGATGGCGCCTTCTTCATTTCGCGTGATCATCACGACGGCGACGTCGCTGTAGTCAGAAGGCGTGTTCACGTAATCGTGCATTCAAGCGACGCTCGGCAGGGGCGTCAAACGACGGTTGAGCTCGGAAGCCAATTCCTGCGATCGCCGTACGCAACCGTCGACGTTCAGGTAGTCAAAGGAGCCGAAGCGGCCGTGGATCGTGACGCCGGCACTTTGGGCCCACTCACGTACCAACGCCACGGAGTCCTCGTAGCCCTTGGTGTACACGACGTACGCGAACTCCAGTCGCTGGACGTCACGGAATATCGGTTCGCTATCAGGCTCGACCAGCCCGGACGATACGAAGCCCTCGTGGACGTGGGTGATGAGCGCCTCATCGGCGATCTTGAGGTAGTCGTTGCCGGGAGGGAACGTGATCTCGGCCTGGAGGCTAAAGCAGCCGTCAGGGGCGTTGCGGGGAGAAAAGACACTCGGACTACTCACTCGATTGGGCAGGTAACTGTCGTCGGCGAAGTAGACGGCGGTGAACTTGTTGCGGTCGGTACCCCGATAGCCCAGGGTGATGACGTCAATCGGGTTCACACGCAGTGAGGCCACGGCATCGCGAATCGACGCAGGCACATGGTCGACCATGGTGAGGAGTGACACCATCGGCGCGGTTGACACGACCCGGTCGAAGTGCTCGGTTCCGGTATTCGTGGTGACGTCGACACCATGGTCGCGCTTGACGACGGATCTGACGGTGGTGTCGAGACGCAGGAAACCTCGCGGCACGAGTTCTGTCCACGCGTCGGTGATCGCTTGGTAGCCGCCGACGAGCGGGTAGTGATAGTTCAGTTGGTGGAGATAGCCCTCGGTCACGACACCGAGCGCACCTTTGACGACGTCTTCGGGTGGGGGACTCGGAATGCGTTCGGACCAGGACATCGAAAGGTCGCGCAGCGCGACGTTCCAAATCTTCTCGTTGTAGGGCCGGAAATAAAGGTCGGTCATGCCCTCGCCGAAGTTGCCGACGAACCACTCGTCGAGATTCGACGGGTTCTCGGCGAGCCGAGATTGGTCGTTGAACAGGTAGTCCAAGAGGCAGCGCGAGCGAGCCTCCAGCGTGAGGCTCGCGAGGTCGTTCTCAAGTGGGTACTTGACCATGCGACCCTCAACGAAGACTCGGTTGTTGCGCCGACTTTGGTGGACGTTGTCACCCAGGCTGGCAATCATGAAGTCCAGGACGTCCTTGTCACGCGAAAACATGATGTGGGGACCGCGATCAAAGGTCCAGCCGTCACGAATCGTGGCGTGGCAATGGCCTCCCGTTCGGTCGGACTGTTCGAAGATGGTGACGTCGCCATCAAGCATGAGAGCGAGGCTCAGACCACTGGCGCCAGCGCCGATGATCGCTGTGTTCATTCGACCAGCTGCCTTTCTTGGACTCAATTAACTCTACAAAGTCAGTGGCCGATTTTCGTACCTTCTGGCGCGGACCGGCAGACACGAAGAACTAACGTTTTGTTGGTGTCATCATTGAAGCAGTCGGCGCGTCACACCCTGGGCGAATCCATCCGTTCGCAAGATTTTGGAAAGATCCTCCGCTACGGCACCATCTCGGTCGTTTCGACCGTCATATCGTTGTCCGGCCTCTTCGTCTTCTACCGATGGGTCGGACTCAGTCCCACGTGGTCCAACGTCGTGGCCACCTGCATCGCCACTGTGCCGTACTACTACCTGAACCGAATGTGGGTCTTCAAGAAGTCCGGTCGATCGCACCTCACGAAGGAGGTGCTGCCGTTTTGGACCATTGCCTTCGTCTCGCTGGTGCTCTCGACCTTGGCGGTGAAGTTCGCGGGCTCCCAGGTCCATTCGATCTCGTCGAAGGACGCGCGTGGCGCCATTCTCGTCGCGGCCAACTTCGCGACCTACGGCATCCTTTGGATTGCCAAGTTCGTGGTCTTCAACCGGTACCTCTTCACCGAGAGAGAACCCGCGACGACTACCTAGGTCGGTTCGACCCGGCCAAAGTCTCACGGTGCGTCACTGAGTTCTGGTTGGAGACGTGCGGTTCGTCGACTGGCACGAAATGCGGATGCGCCCCAAGCAGCGACGCCGAGCGGTCCAAGAATGAGTATCGTTCCCCACCAACTTCCACCCAAAAGTTCTTGAGAGGGATGCTTGGCCGCCCAGTACAAGGTGTTCCTCCAGTGACTCCACGTGTAGATCGGACGGGCGAAGGCGTAGCGGTTCACACCGTGATAGATCGATGAGATTGTGATGCCGCTGTCGTGGCCCGACACCATGCCGTAGGCGAATACAACCAACACCGTGAGCACTGTGTAGGGCGCGATCGTGCGAAGCGACGGGAGTTCGAGTGGTTCGACCGATGTCGCGTGCGGCACCGAACGGGCCGACCGCCGCGACAACAACAAGTAGACACCGAGTGCGCACATGGCGAGAGGGACGGTGAGATTGGCCAGCGCATGCCACACGTCGAGCGCCGCGGGCGCGGAAAACCACTGTTGAGCGACGTTCGGTAGCCCCAGGAACCGCAGCGACCTGAGCGGGAGCAGGGCGCCGAGGTTGTAGGCGTCCTTGGGAATTAGGAGTAAGAAAAAGAAGAAGTAGAAGCACGACGAGATGACGGCGTAGGCACTGGCGACGCGAAGACGCCCGGACGCCAGGATGAAGACCAAGGGCCAGAAGAGATATTGCGGTGCCAATCCTCCTATCGCGGGGCAGATCAGCAACGCCGCCGCAGCGGCCGACATTCGGTCAATGGGTTGTCGAGCAACCAACTGATAGACAGCGATGGTAATGACGTAGATGATTGCCAGTTGTCGAAAGTCCTGCGCGGCGCTGGTCTGATGGGTATTTAAGCGATGGAAAATTGAAAGATCAGCGGGTCCGAAGAGCGTCGCATTGGGTTGGCCGCCGTATTCAAAGGCGCTGATGATGTTCTGGTGGATGTGGACGCCGTTGGCGGCAAACTTCAAGAAGAAGAGAACTAGCGTGACGGCGGCGCCCGTCAGGATGAGCGACGCGTCACGAATCCAGCCGAGTACCGACTCGCGATAGCGGAAACTTGGGAAAAGCAGTCCAGCGACAATGAGCGCCGCCGGCTTGGACAGCACCGCCAAACCCAGTAACGCCCCAATGAGCAGCAGCGTCGTCCGTCGAGCGTTGGTCGCGTTGACGAGAAGGTCCGACAGCGCGAGCGCCGTCACGGCAGGAAGGACCCAGAGTGAATCCCACTGACCTGCGAGGCAAACCAAAATGAGAGGCAAGGGGCAGAAGGCGTACAACCACGCCGAACTCCTTCGGTAACGCCGATCGAATCGATTGTTCTGCAGGAGCCACACGCTGATCAGGCTGTCCACGAGGCACGGGACGAGCTTCACGGTCAGGCCGACGGGCACGAATTGGGCGTGGCTCACGAGCGGCGTCGTCGCGCCGAGAATGTTCTGGACAATCGGGAAATACGGGAGAAAGAAGGTCGTGCGCGTTGCGGCGAGTGGAATCGCCGTCAACCCGTTCAACGAGTCCGCACCGCCGAGGAAGATCGCCGCGAGAACACATCGGACGAACAACGAGACGACGAAGACCGCGGCCGGTCGATCGACGAGTTTGTGAGGTCTATCGACCGGCTCAGCCGTTTCTACCTCTGATGGAATGGAATGTTCAACCGGCACTGTCAACGCGAACTCTTCCGGGCGCGACGCCACGTGAAGAGTGGCTGACCTGCGTCTTCGCGCTTGAGGAGCGCATCACTACTAGAGAAGTGTCGGCACGCGAACACACCCCACGCCGCAATGAGGAGCGGTCCGAGGACAAGAATCGAACCCCACCACGTGCCCGATACCAAAGAACTCCACGGGGTCCGAGTCGTGAAGTAATACGCTTCTGACCAGTAGTAAGTACTGAAAATTGGGCGGACGAACCCATATTTTCGGACACCGGCATCGAACGTGGCATACATCGCCGTGAAATTGTTAACGGTGTAGAAGCTGTACACGACCATGGCGGTCACGATGGCGGCGACATACGGGATGCAAGTTCGAATGGCGTGGAGTCCCAGCGGCTGCAAGTCGCTCTCCTCGGACGCGTACTTGGGAGTCGTGCGCGAGACGAGCAGGTACAGACCAAAGCCACACATGGCGACGGGGACGACGAGGTTGGCGAGCGGATTCCAGATATCGAGGGCGATGGACGAGTTGGCGAACCACTCCAGGGCGCCCCGAGGGATGCCGAGGAAGCTCAGCGACCGAAGGGGCAGGTAGGCGGCCGAACTCTCACCCTTTACTGCCGACGCGCCAGGTATGAGGAAGAACAAGAAGTAGAGGGATGATGCGGATAGCGCGTACGAGACGGCGGCTCGGACGCGTCCTGACGCGAGGATGAAGACGAGGGGCCAGAAGAGGTACTGAGGGGCAAGGCCGCCAACGGCCGGACAAATGAGTAGCGCCGCGGCCGCGGCCGTCATCTTGTCGAGCGGCACTCGCGCGAAGAACTGGTAGATGACGATTGCGAGGACATAGATGATCGATAGGTCGCGGAGATCCGTATTTACCGTGAGAATCTGCGTGGCTACGTTACGTTCCACGTCGACCGTAGAAAGGGCGTGCAGATAAAAGAACTTCGCCGGGCCGAAGACGGTGAAACCCGGGGTTCCGGCGTAGGAGATGACGTCGTCAAAGTTCCGGTGCAAATTGGTGCCGTCCAGTGCGAACTTCGCCAAGAACAGTCCCATCGTCGCGGCAAATCCCGTCAGGATCAGACCGCACTCGTTGATCCAATCGTTCGTACTGGTGCGATTCCGAAAGTTTGGTATGAGAAGACCCGCGGCGATGATTGCGACGGGCTTGGAGAGGATGGCGATCCCGAGCAGCGCGCCAATAAGCAGCAGCGTCCGTCGGCGCGACGACGTCGCGTGCGTCAAGAGATCGGCCATGGCGAGCGCTGAAACCATAGGCAGTACCCACATCGAGTCCCACTGACCCTGAATACAGACGAGGATGATCGGGAGGGGGCAGAAGACGTAGAGCCACGCCGCGCGCTGGCGATACTGCCTCTCGAAGCGATTGTCTTTCAGGAACCAGACCGCGATGAGACTGTCGGCGAAGCAGGGAATGAGTTTCGGTACGAGTGCAATAGGTACGAAGCGGAGCTTCGTCATCACGAGTGCCGACGCACCCTTGATGTTGTCGATGACCGGGAAGTACGGGAGATACGCGTATCCGTGTGCTGCGTCAGTGGGAATCGAGGCAATGGAGATGAGCAGGTCACAGCTGCCCAGAAAGACCGAGGCAATGATCACGCGCAGGGCGAAGGCACCGAAGAAGACCACCCACGGTCGTTCCTTCCACGTAAGTGCGTCTCGATCTAGCCGAACGAGGGTGGATTCGGCCGCTTCGGGCGTCATCTGCTCGTCCCCGAGATCAACCGGCGACACGCCCCCGCCTCTCATTCCATCGCACGGCGAACACTTGGGCGAACGATCGAAGTGCCGTCCGTCCTAGCGTCAAGTTGGCGAGTCGAGCGGTGCCGACCGGTGCTCCGGTGTCCTCAACTTCGATCTGATAGAGACGCAACCTCGCGCTACCGGCCAGACCCGACAGCATGACGTTGGGCACGACCGCGTTGTCGGGGAGGAGTCGCAGGAGGTCCACGATGGCGGATCGACGCATCAGTCGGTACGGCGTATTCGCGTCAGCGACCTTCGAATTGAAGAGCGCTCGTATGACGAGTCGCCCAGACCTGGTGACGGCTCTTCGCGACCAGTTCGAACGGCGACCCGTTCGACAACCGAGCAGGAGATCGAAATCGTCGCGTCGGCGCCAGAGCTCTTCGAATGGTTCGGTGCCGAACGCATCATCGCTGTCCATTTGAAAGAGCCAGTCCGCTGTGGCCGCGCGATAGCCCTGGAGGATCGAAGGACCGTGGGGAACTCCAGGAAGGACCGTGAGCACGACGCGATCCGAGGTATTCGCTTCCATAGTGGCTCGGACAATGTCCAGCGTGGCGTCTGTCGACCCGCCATCGTAGATGGTGATCTCGAAGTCAATCCCCAGACGTTCGCATACACCGATCCAGTCGTCCAACACCTTTTCCATGTGCGCGGCCTCGTTGAACGAGGGAATGACGATGGAGAGGTCACGCGCCATGCGAGAGCGCTGCCAACCGAGAGTTCTTCGAAAAATGTCCGTGAAAATCGGGTTTGGACACTGTCCTCCAATTATATTTATTGTACAGAGACCACCGTCCGTGTCGAGAATCATCTTGGTCCAAAGGGTTTGGAAAGGTGTGGATGTCGTTGACGAGTAGTCCGGTCGCCTCCGAGATCGGCATAAAGATGGACCAGAGACCCACGAATTCAGGATTGGCAGGAAATCAACCATGACAGCTACCTTCAGCGAAGCGTTCTTGGCTGAGTCCATCGACCTGCTGGGTGCGTTGGACGTCGAGGCGATCGAAGCGATGGCACTCGGCCTTGCGGACGTTCGCTCGCGAGGTGGACGGCTCTTCATACTGGGCGTCGGAGGCTCGGCCGGACACGCATCGCACGCCGTGAACGACTTCAGGAAAATCTGCGGTTTCGAAGCCTACGCGCCCACCGACAACGTGTCGGAGCTCACTGCACGAACCAACGATGAAGGGTGGGACACCACGTTTGTGGAGTGGCTGCGCGGATCGCGACTCGACTCTGCCGACGCCATCCTGGTGTTCTCGGTGGGTGGCGGCGACGCGGAGCAGGGAGTCTCTGTGAACATCGTTCGCGCCATCGATTTGGCCGTTGAGGCGGGGGCAGCAGTGTTTGGCGTCGTCGGTCGCGACGGCGGCCATACGGCGCAACGAGCGACCGCGTGCGTGATCGTGCCGCCCCTGTTCCCCAGCCGGGTGACTCCGCACACCGAGGGCCTCTGTGCGGTGATCTGGCATCTGTTGGTGTCGCACCCGGCTCTCGCGCAAACGACCACGAAGTGGGAGTCGATCTAGTGGTGCATTCGTGACCATGGCGTCTTCCTCAGCCAGTCGCTACCTCATAATCGGTGGCGCGGGCTTCATCGGGGGCCACTTCAGCGACCACCTGCTCGCTCATCCAGACGTGGCGAGTGTCACGGTCTACGACAACTTCTCATCGGGTCGCGAGTGGCACGTCGCCACTCACAAGGACGACCCACGTTTTGCGGTGATCCGTGATGACGTGCGCAACATCGACGCCCTCACTGAAGCCATGAACGGCTGCGACACGGTGATTCACCTCGCGTCGAATCCGGACATCGCCGCGGCGGCGACGAATCCGATGATCGACTTCGACCAAGGGACCCTATTGACCCAACACGTGGTCGAGGCGATGCGCCGGACCGGGTCCCGACAGATCCTTTACGCGTCGGGGAGTGGCGTCTACGGCGATCTGGGCGAATACGAGGCGGACGAGGACTACGGTCCATTGATTCCGACGTCGACGTACGGTGCCAGCAAGTTGGCGGGCGAGGCGCTCATCTCGTCCTACAGCGCCATGTTCGGTCTCACCGGTTGCGCTTTTCGATTCGGGAACGTCGTCGGACCTCGACAGACACACGGTGTCGGATTCGACTTCCTGCGTCAACTGCTCGTCGATGACGCCAACCTGACGATCCTCGGCGACGGTCGACAGTCCAAGTCCTATATCCACGTGAGCGACGTGATCACCGCGGTGATGACGGCGGCACAGGTGTCAGAGGGTTCCTTCTCGACCTACAACGTCGCGACCGGCGACTACATCACGGTGACTGAGATCGCGCAGTTGGTGATCGAGGCCACCGGGGGTTCGTTGGATCGAACGCGGATTCACTACACGGGCGGCGATCGCGGGTGGCGTGGCGACGTTCCGATCGTGCGGCTCAACACCGACCGCATCCGCGATCTCGGATGGTTGAACGTGATGAACACTCGTGAGGCGCTGGCCTCATCGCTGGACGCGATGCTGGTGGACTTTAGGAATGGGAACATCGCGTTGTGACGAACGGGCGTCACGCGGCGGTCTTCCTCGATCGTGACGGTGTACTCAATCGGTCGGTGGACCGCGATGGCGTCGCGAGTCCACCGAACTCGTTGGACGACTTCGAACTCTTGCCAGGGGTGAGAGAAGCCGTCGACCAGTTGAAGGGCGCGGGTTACGTGCTTGTCGTAGTGACCAATCAACCCGACATCGCCCGAGGGACGCAGTCCGCCTCCGTCGTGGACGCCATGAACGCGGTGGTCCAACGAGAGCTTGGAGTCGATGCGGTACTGGTGTGCCCCCACGACGACGTAGACGACTGCGAGTGCCGCAAGCCGAAGCCGGGGCTGCTCCTCGAGGCAATGGAGCGATTCGACATCGACCGCGACCGAAGTTTCATGGTGGGCGACCGATGGAGGGACGTCGCAGCCGGGCGCGCGGCAGGATGTCGAACCATTCAGGTCGGTTCGTTGGACGAGGGTGCGCGGAGCGTTGCGGCGACGGTACGCCGTGACGATTTGGCGGACGCGGCGAAATGGATTCTCTCTCGGGAAGTCAAGGGTTTTGACCCTTGAGGCGTAGGCTTTCCTAGTGAACAATTCGGCGTTGAACATCAAGATATTCGCCGACGGAGCCGACATTGCTGGCATTCTGGAGCTCGCGGAGAATACCCTGGTGAAGGGATTTACCACCAATCCGACGCTGATGCACCGTGCCGGCGTCGTCGAGTACGAGCGATTCGCACGAGAGGTCCTCGACGTCGTGCGCGAGGTTCCCGTGTCCTTCGAAGTTATTGCCGACTCCTTTGACGACATGGGCCGCCAGGCGAGGAAGCTCGCGACGTGGGGTGACAACGTCTACGTGAAGATTCCGATCACCAACACGTCCGCCGAGAGCTCGGCCGGTTTGATCCGCGATCTCACCGGCGACGGATTGAAGTTGAACGTCACGGCGTTGACGACGCTCGAACAGGTTGACGCAATGTCCTCGGCTCTCAGTCCGCTCGTACCATCGATCGTCTCGGTGTTCGCCGGTCGAATCGCCGATACCGGCGTGGACCCCGTTCCCGTGATGGAAGAGTCGCTCAAGATCCTGGCGCCACTGCCCGACGCCGAACTCTTGTGGGCCAGCCCTCGCGAACTTCTCAATGTCGTGCAGGCCGACAAATGCGGCTGCCACATCATCACCGTCACGCACGATCTACTTCGCAAACTGAGTGGCCTGGGTCGCGACCTCGCGGCCGTGTCACTGGACACGGTGACGATGTTCTACGATGACGCCGTTCGGTCCGGTCTCACCCTCTAACGAATGGAAGGGTAGAAGTTCGTGATCATCACACGCACACCACTTCGAATCTCCCTGGGCGGTGGAGGAACGGACCTTCCCTCGTACTCCGACGTGTACGGCGGAATGGTCATCTCGGCGGCGATCAATCGCTACATGTTCATTTCGCTCAACAAGTCCTTTGGCGACGACTATCAGTTGAAGTACTCGCGACTCGAAAGAGCCAAGACGATCGACGAGATCGAGCACCCGATTATTCGAGAGGCGCTCACACGTCACTACCTGCCACCGGGAATCGAAATCGTCAGCGTCGCCGACATCCCCGCGGGCACCGGTCTCGGCACGTCCGGCTCTTTCACCGTCGGCCTCTTGCGCGCGCTCACAACGTGGCGTCGTGATTTTGCGACACCGGACAGTTTGGCGTATGAAGCCTGCAATATTGAGATCGAAAGCCTCGGCCGACCGGTAGGCAAGCAAGACCAGTACATCGCGGCGTTCGGTGGACTCGCCGTCATGGACTTCCAGGTCGACGGCGAGGTCAGCGTCTTGCCGCTTCGCATCAGTAGCGAGACGCTCGCCGAGTTGGAGTCCAATCTCGTCATGTTCTTCACCGGTTACTCGCGGGACGCGGACCTGATCCTGGCCGAGCAGAAGACCAAGACCGAGGCGAACGACGAATCCATGATCGAGGGCCTGCACGCCATCAAGCAGCTTGGATTCGAGACGAAGGACGCGTTGGAGGCGGGTGACGTCGATGGATTCGGCGAAATCATGAACAGTCACTGGCTCTACAAGAAGGAACGGTCCTCGGCGATGACCAATCCCCGAATCGACCACTACTACGACACGGCACTGGCGAACGGTGCGCTGGGTGGAAAGTTGGTTGGCGCCGGAGCCGGCGGATTCCTGTTGTTCTATACCACGAATAAGTCATTGCTCCGCTCGGCGATGGCGGCGGAAGGTCTCCAAGAGGTCCCGTTCGGGTTTGACTTTGGAGGTTCGACCGTTCTTGTCCGCGACTGAGATGCAGTGCGTCATTCTCGCCGGAGGACTCGGTACTCGAATCAGGTCGACAGTTCCGGACACGGCGAAGTCCATGATTATCGTGGCGGGCAGACCATTCATCGCGTGGCAATTGGAGTGGCTACGATCGCAAGGAGTCGGTGACGTCGTCCTGTCGATTGGCTACAGGGGCGAGGACGTCCGGTCGTACGTCAACGACGGCCAGCGATTCGAACTACGTGTGCGCTACGTCGACGAGCAGGACCGTCTCCTCGGAACCGCGGGAGCACTTCGCCTTGCGTCGGACGCCGGCGCGCTGGACGAACGATTCTTCGTCCTCTACGGCGACTCCTATCTCGACGTCTCGCTCGCCAATGTCTGGAGCGACTTTGGACGGCAAGCGCGTGAGGCGTTGATGACGGTCTATCGAAACAACAATGAAGGCGAGGTCAGTAACGTCGTCTTTGACGGCTCACTCGTGACACGGTACGCGAAGAACTGCTCGCAACCTCCCTACGACATGGTCTTCGTCGACTATGGGCTCCTGGCCCTTTCTCGCTCTCTCATCGAGGACCACGTCACCCCGGACGTCGAAGCGGACCTCTCGAAACTCCTCGAGACGCTGAGCGCCGACGGGGAACTCGCCGGATACGAGGCGACCTCGCGTTTCTTCGAGATCGGCTCGCCAGACGGGCTCGCCAACCTCGAACGCGAACTTCGCTCGCGCTCGAGTAGTGATGACCAGCCCGGGAGCTGACGATCGCTGATGCCAATTTCATTAACGACTCACACCAGCACTGAAGCTTCGGCACTCGTTGGGTGGTTGGACAGGCCGAGGTCGCAGTGGTGGTGCGTTACGAGTTGGGTCGTCGCAACGTTGGTGTTCATCGGCGTCACGACCCTGCTCGGTGGCCTCACGCAACTCGACGCATTGCTTTCGACCTACTCGTCGTGGTCAATCGCTCACGGCAACGTGGCGTGCGCGTACCCGCCGGGTAGTTCGGTCTACTTCCCATTCACGGCACCGCTCTATCCCGTGGTCGCCGGCGGTCTCGCCGCTCTCTTTCGCGTCGGTCACGGAGTTCCGTTTCCGAACCGGGCGGTCCTCGGGCACAGTTGCCTGAACTGGCTGGCGCCCATGACCAGGTGGTCCAACCAGACCCACGCGCTCACTACGACATTGCGTTTCGGTTACCTCGGATGGTTCGTTTTGGCGGCGGGCATCGTCGCCGTCATGCGATCGAGTGGTCGCGGACGAAATGGTTGGGAACCGGCGGTCCTGATCGCGGTGGCGTGCACGCCTCCAGTGTTCATGTGTCTACAGAATCTCTTCCATCCCCAGGACCTACTCGCGATGGGCCTGATTCTGCTCGGCGTCTCATGTGCGCAACGTAACACGTGGGTGTGGGCAGGTGTCCTGATGGGCCTCGCCTTCGCCAGTCAGCAGTTCGCGCTTCTGGCCGTGGCCCTCCTTTTCGTTCTCGTTCCCGCCAAGCGACGACTGGCCTTCGCCGCGTCGGCCGTCGCGGTCGTCGCGCTGATCGTCGTCCCGCTGATGGCGCTCTCGTCGGGACGTGCGCTACGGGTGGCGCTCACGGGATCGGCGGGGGGCGGCGCCCTGACCACCTCGATCCCGTGGGAACTTCACCTCACGGGCTCGAGAGCGAATGACGTACTGCGAGCACTACCGGTGATTGCGGTGGTGGTCCTCGCGCTCTGGGCCCGTCGGCGACTATCGAACGCCGTCATGGAGCCCGTGGCTCTCCTCTCGCTGCTCGCGACGTCGTTGGCCATTCGACTCGTGTTCGAAGGCGGTCTGTACGGGTACTACTTCATGGCGAGCTCGGTCTCGATTATCGTGCTCGACTTCGTCCGGCGAAAGTTCCGAATCGAGGTCATTTTGTGGCTGGCGGTGGTCGCACTCGTGTTCTCACCCCTTCCGTGGGGGCACGATCGCCTGACCTACGGCGTCCACATGTGGGTGTGGCAGTTGGTACTGGTGCCCCCGACCGTCGCGCTCGCCATCTCACCACTCATTGGCCGGATCAGACGTCAGCGCTTGATTGCGCCAATCGCTGCTGACGCGGCGTCGTGATTCATTGGCTCAGCGATTTCATCGGCTCGGCCGCTCGCCGATGTCACCGTTGCCCCGTAGGGTGAGTGACGTGGGTAAGTCCTCTGGATTCTCGAGTGGTGGGGAGTTGCAACGCATTATCGATGCCGCGCGTTCGCCCGAATGGAGTGTCGGGGAAGGCCGCGCCGGGCAGGTGATGGCAACGCGGGACTCCGGCTCCATCGGAATGCCCTGGGTGATCACCGCTGAACGGGCGGGCCGAGGCATGAAGGTCTCGCTCTATCGACCTGGCGATGACGTGCGCGTTGAGGGTGACGTCATTGGAGAACTATCGGGCAACCCCCGTGAGATGGGCCGTCAGTTCCGCTCGTACCTCGAAGACACGCCGCTCGAACTGGGTGAGTGAGCCGAGCCGATAATTGACTTTTCGCTGACCGGTCGCCGGAGCAACCCCGAAGATTCGTGACGCCAGGGGTAACGTCGTATCGCGATGGCGTTGTCACGGACCGCGGAAACCAACAGCAGTAGAAGCAAGAGACGGACTGATGTCGCCGGCCGGTGATCTGCGAGCTTTTCGACTGACGCAGTTCCAGGCCGTGGCGTTGCTCATCTTCTGTGTGAGCTTCGGGATGTCGCTCTGGCAATTGAGCGTCCCCGAGATCCTCTCGGCCTACGACTCCGGCGTCTACTTGGCCGCGACGATTCACCTCGTCTCCGGAGTTCTCCCGTACAAGGACTTCACGTTCGTGCAACCTCCGGGGATCCTCTTGCTCATGAGCCCCGTCGGTCTGTTCAGCCGCGTCTTCGGGACCCACGACGGATTCATCATGGCGCGCGTCGTGAGCTCGGTCGTGACGGCCGCGAATGCCGGTCTCCTCGCGTGGCTGGTACGTCACCGTGGACGTCTCGCGATGGTGCTCGCGGGGGGAGGGCTCGCCTTCCTCCCCGTCTCGTTCTTCGTAAGCTCGAGCTTGACCCTCGAGCCGTACTGCATATTCTTCGTCCTGGTGGGCGCACTCGTCGTGCTCGACCGCGACGCGATGGGTGAGGTGATCAGTACGCGGCGTTTCGCTGTCGGTGGTCTTCTCATTGGATTTGCGGCACTGATCAAACTGTGGGCCATCTTTCCTCTCGTCGCGCTCGCGCTGTGCCTCGTACCGAAGTATCGGCGACGAGTTGGGGTGCTCGTCGGCGCCGCGGCGACCTCATTCATTGCGCTGGCGTTGCCCTTCTTCATCGCGGCGCCGCACAACTTCTTTTCCGAGGTCTTCAGCGAACAACTGTTCCGACAAGCGACGTCGTTGCAGGGGGCCAGTATCGGCTACCGATTGATGGTGATGACCGGATTTGGTCCGACCACGATCACGCCATCGCCCACCGCAGCCGAGGTCGTCTTCGCGATCCTCGTCGTTCTGGTAGCCACGTCCTTTGCCATTCGCGTACCACGAGGAAGTCTCGACGGATTCTTCCTTCTCGCCACGCTCATGAGTGGCGGCGCGCTGTTGTATTCGCCGGAGTTCTTTCCCTACTACGGCTACTTCCTCGCGCCGTTCCTTTTGGGCGTCGTGGGCCTCTCGGTCGCGCGACTCATCGCTCCACTGCGCGCGACGTTGAGCGCCATGCCGATGACGGAAGCCTTTCGAAGGATCCTGCGTTTGGCGGGCGCGACGGGTGTCGCCTTGACGGTCTTCGCCCTGGTCCTCTACATCACTTCGTTCTATACGGCCTACGCTTGGGGACTGGGGCTCAACGGTCCGGAGTTCTCCGCTCTCACCAATCGCATCCCCGCTGGATCGTGTGTGGTCTACTCAGGGGTCTTCTACGGCATCGAGGCCAATCGCTGGACATCGAGTGACCCGAACTGCCCCACGCTGGTCGATCCCCTAGGAATGTGGATGGCGTACGGTTACCAGACGAAGCCAGCCACCGCATCGTACGCGCAGACGTGGAAGTCGTACTTTGCGCGAGCGCAGTATGTCGTCCTCAGCACTCCCGGTGACTCGCTCGTTGGATGGAACCCGAATTTGGTGACCTGGTTCTCCGTCCACTTCCACTTGACCTATCACCACAACTATGTCTTCATCTATCGGGCCGATGCCAAATAACGATTCGAGCCTCGTGAAGTGGCTCACGCGTCCACTGGCCCTGCGGTGGTGCCTCGTCGGTTGGCTGTGCGTCGTGGCCCTCATGATCGTGATCGCGACGCTCTGGGGAGGACCCACGTCGGCGGACGCAACCCCACCGGATAACACGACGTGGCTCATCGCGCACGGCGACTTCGGGTGTGCCTACCCGCCGGCTGCGTCGGTGGTCTACCAAACGACGGCGCCTCTCTATCCATTGATCTCAGGAGCACTGGCGGCCGTCGAGCGAATCGGGCATGGCTCGACGTTCCCGACGTCGACGCAGTTGGGGACATCGTGTTCGACGGCGACGGCGGCCCTTTATCAATGGTCGTTTCACTCGGGCGCTCTCGCTCCCACTCTTCGCCTCGGCTACCTGGGCTGGCTGGCGTTACTCGCGGGCGTCGTGTCGATCATGAGGGCGCTCGGGAGAGGTGGCACCCGCCTTGAAGTGGTGACGATGGCACTCGTGGCGTGCCTGCCGTTGGTGTACTTGCCGCTCTTGCAGTTCTTCCACCCCGAGGATCTGCTGGCCACCGGTCTCGCTTTTGTGGGCGTGGCGTTGGTCCTTCGTGACCGGTGGTTGGGGGCCGGCCTCGTGTTGGGACTGGCCGTGCTCTCTCAGCAGTTCACCCTGTTGATCCTCATTCCGCTCCTCGTGGTCGCGCCGCGGACAAAAATCCTCAAGATTCTCGGGGGAACCGCGTGCTCGATCGCCCTCGTCGGAGTTCCGCTCCTCGCGATCACGTCGGGACGAGCGCTCACCGCGATTCTCGTCGGTACCGGCGACGTCGGGAGTTCCAACGTCGCGTTCTACGGCATTCCGTTGCATAATTCGCTCGCGTTGGCGACCCTTCGAATCATCCCTCTTGCCCTGTGCGCGTTCGTCGCGTGGTGGGCGCTCGGTCGACTCAGCGCGAGGTCGCTCGAACCGGTCGCGCTGCTCTCGCTGCTCTCGCTGTCGCTCGCGCTGCGTTTGGCCTTCGAGGTCAGCCTCTTCGGCTACTACCTCATGTCATTCTCCGTGCTGCTCCTGCTCGTCGAAATCGCCGAGGGACGAATCAAGATTGCGTACATCGTGTGGACGGGAGTCGCGACGTGGGCGACCGTCGGCGGCGGCCTGGTCGATCACGCCACGTTTGCGGGTGTCGCAGTGTACGTCTGGCAGCTACTCATTGTCGGCGGCGCCGTCTATCTCGCGGCGAGTCCGCTACTCGACGTCGCGAGGTACGAATCTGCGAGTGAGATGACGACACACTCGGACTGAGTCAATGGATGTGGTCCGCAATCCTCGGGCGAACTAAGAATCTGCCATCTGTATGGCTTCAGGTGTGTGCTTGTTACCCGCGTGACGTTGCTCATTGACTGTCGAGACGAGTGGCGAGAGCGTTAGCCACAAAAGCGTCGGGACGAGAGAAATCTGCCAGAACCACAGTGGCTCCCCGCGACGGATTACATCGTGATACCACGGCCAATTCACGAGCGTCAAACCCACGAAGACGGTTGCGGCAATGAGATACCAACGTACTCGGTGGCGCAGGGCGTCAAAGATGATGAGCGTCGCGACGATCACGAACAAGATCGTCGGCATCACCTCGTGCGCCTTGAGCGACCATTCGACGGGGTTGGATGCGAATCCCAAGGTCACGGGATTGAAGGTCACCACGAGGACCCCATACCACGTGATCACCGCACCCCGAATTCGGCCCGCCGCTACTTCTAGGAGTAAGAGGAAGACGACCGAAGCGGCGAAGTAGTAGGCGAACAGCGTAGGTTCGAACGCGAGTCGAAGGGCCAGGCACGTCGCCAGCAGGGAGAGAAGCGGTACCGGGTCCATGACTCTCACGCCGAGTCGACGTTGCGCCCACCACGCGAGCAGCGCCGCGATCGCCAGTGGAGGCACTCGGGTGACGATGACAAGGAGGGCTCCGTGAAGGCCGAAAAACCACGGGTCGTGTTGCGGCAGGACATTCGTCAGCGACGAACCGATCAATGTGTAACGCAGCGCTCGGCCTGACGTGAGAACGATGAACGGCAACAGGATGATCGCTAACGTGGCGGCGCCGGCCAACACCGAGCGTACGCGCTTCGCGGAGGGTATGAGAATAATCATCGGCACGGCGAGCAGAAGTACGAACTGATTCGTTGTAAAGGCCAGCGCCATCAACACACCGGTCCACTCCCAACGCCCGCGCTTCATGCACGCCACTGAACCGACGGCGAGGCCGATGGCGACGATGTCTTGTGGGTGGAATAGCGACGTGATGCACTCGGTCACCGGAGCGAGTATCGCGAGCAGCACGAGAGCCACCGGCTCCCAATTTGTTCGGCCGCGCCCAATGGCGCGAAGTAGCGCGACCGCGCCGCCCAGAACGAAAATCCAGCTGAAGTACGCGATCCGCAGGGTGGATTGAATCGCGTTCGAATTGGTGGACCAGTGGAACATCGCCAAGATCGACGTGGAACAGTGTGGACCAAGCTGCGAGGACGTCGGAAACCCGGCGAAGTTCGCTATGCGGGTGACGGCCAACACCGATCCGCTGAAGAGTGGATAGAACGGAGCAATCTGCGTTAAGGGATCAGCAATCTGTACGACGTGGAAATGGGTCAAGTGCACGTACGAGCAGGACAAATGCCCAGTGGCGATCGCCCAAGTCGAGTACACCGACATGGACACGTCGAATTGCGTAGGCCCGCCGAGGAGGGACGTGAAGCCAATGAAGACCACCAACGCACAGCACCAACCGATAAAACGGCGCGGCGTCGAGAGCGGTCGGTTCAACCACTCAACGACGGCGCGCGAAGGTGTTTCATTGGGACTCGGCGTAGCAACCGTCATCGAACCGTGCGGTTGTCGCCGGAGAAGTTTCGGTCCGCGGTCCGTGCTCTCAAAGTCCCACCCTTCATCTCCAGCGGTCACCCAAAAGTACCGTGTCGGCACTGCGTCACGTGTGAATTCGACCACGCTTGCGCTTCGAGCCACGTCGCGCCGTCGGCGCCACGTGGCTCGTGAAAGCTATTCGCCTGCCTGCTCGCAGAACTTCTTCAATCGTTCGAGCGTCGTGCGGATCGACTCTTTCGTGAACTCGGCCCGATTGAACCCATCGGAGTCACCCTGCTTTCGAACGAGCGCGTTGCGACGGTCGGTCCAGGTCTCGGTAACTCGACAGCCTCCCGGTGCGCTCTCGATCGCAAACTCCCATCGAGCGATGTTGAACACCTTGAAGGTGACGTTGAACGCGAATTGATGCGGCGGCTCATAGATGACGACTTTGGCAATCGTGTTCCACGCGTCCTTGTCTCGGGCGTTCGTTCCCTTGAACTTGGCCCCAACCTTGGGACCGGCCGCGCCACCGATCCATTCGCCCCCGGTGTTCTCGGGCGAGAGACGGTCCATGCGGGGGAGGTCGGTGACGACCGCGAAGACCGCCTCGGGCGAACATTCGATGTCGATGCAATCGGAGTAGCTCATAACGACGAAGGCTACTTAAGAGGTGCCCGAGACGAGGGCCGGCACGGGCTACGGGTTGACGCGTTCGCGAACGGAGACGGGCGAGCCGACCTCGACACCGAGGGACCGGAACTCATTGCGGCTCATCTGGACCCATGGGGCAGAGCCGTCGCTCAGCGCCACGGTCAACTGCACCTCGAAGCCGAGCTCCATGATGGACTGCACCGTGCCCTCGATGGCGCCTTCCGACGGTGGCACGAGCTCGAGGTCGTGGGGCCGAACCGCGGCGCCCTTAAACAGGGTGGTCGGCCCCAGGAAGCCGTGAACGAAGTCCGTGGCCGGTCGTTCGTACAGTTCCGTGGGTTCCCCGGCCTGCTCGATACGACCGTTGTGCATGATCAACAGCTGGTCGGCGACCTCCATGGCCTCGTCCTGGTCGTGGGTGACCAGGATCGTCGTCACCTTGATCTGTTGGTGGAGCTCTTTCACCCATTGGCGCAGCTCGGTGCGCACCTGCGCGTCCAGCGCGCCGAAGGGCTCGTCGAGCAAGAGCACGCGAGGCTCGATGGCCAACGCCCGAGCCAACGCCATCCGTTGGCGCTCACCACCCGAGAGCTGGGCCGGGTAGGACTTCGCTTTGCCGTCGAGTCGCACCAGTTCGATCAGCTCGGCGACCTTGGCGTCGATGACGTCCTTGGGCTGCTTTCGCACGCGCAGTCCGAAGCCGATGTTACGCGCCACGTTCATGTGGCGAAAGGGTGCGTAGTGCTGGAAACAGAATCCGATGTCGCGGTGACGGGGATCGACGTCGGTGACGTCGTCGCCCTCGATGACGACGCGTCCCTCGTCGGGGCGCTCCAGTCCGGCGATGAGTTTCAAGAGTGTCGACTTGCCGGAACCGGATGGACCGAGCACCGCCGTGAGCGAACTCTCGGGAATCTCGACGTTCACGTCGTAGACCACCGCGTCCTTGCCGTAACGCTTCGTGAGATGGCTAAGCGAGATCGACATGCAACTTCCTCTCACGTGCACGAAGGGTCGAAAGAATTATAAGAGCCACGATGGAGATGGACGCGAGCACGACGGCGCCGGCGAAGGCCCCGAGCGCGTCGAAGTTCTGGTCCCACGCGTCAAAGATGTAGATCGGCAGCGTCTGGGTCCGGCCCGTGATGTTGCCCGACACGACGAGGACCGCACCAAACTCACCGAGGGTCCGCGCGATCGTGAGCGTCACGCCGTAGAGGACACCCCAACGGATCGCCGGCAGCGTCACCTGCCAGAAGGTCCGAAACGCCCCGGCGCCGAGGGTGCGCGCGGCGTCTTCTTGGTCCTTACCCACCTCGACCAGCACCGGGAGCACCGAGCGCAGGACGTACGGCAGGGACACGGCCATCGTGGCCATGACGATGCCGATCGGTGAGAACAGGACCTGGATGCCGTTGCGGCTCAACCAGGCGCCGAACCAGCCGATCCTCGAATAGGCCAGGATGAGCGCCACCCCGATGATGATGGGCGAGACCGCCACCGGGATGTCGAAGGCCAACGTGAGCGCTCGACTCCCGAAGAACTTGCGCTTCGCCAGCACCAGCGCGGCGCCGATGCCGACGACCGTGTTGACCGGTACCGCGATCAGCGCCACCTCCCCCGAGAGCTTCAACGCGGCGATCGCGTCCGGCGTGGTCACCTCCGCCCAGAAGGCGTGGAACCCGTGGCTGAACGCCTTGATGAAGAGGTAGCCCACCGGAAGACCGACCAAGAGTCCGAGGTAGAGCACGACGACCAGCCGCAGGGACCACTTTCTCGCGGTGTGACTCATGCGGCGAGCCGATGTTGGATGCGACGGGCAAAGACATTGGTCGCCACGAGGATGACGAGGCTCAGGACGAGCAGCGCCGTCGAGACGGACGCGGCGTTCGTCCAGAGGAAGCCCTGGGTCAGGTTGTAGATGTAGCTCGACGCCGTCGTGGTCCGTCCTATGCCCCCGGCGATCAAGGAGATCGAGCCGAACTCGCCGATGGCTCTCGCGAAGGCCAGACCGAAACCGCCGAGCACCGCGGGCCAGAGCGACGGCAGGACCACCCACACGAATGTCCGAAGGCCCCCGGCGCCGAGCGATTTCGCCGCCGCCTCGGCCTCGCCGTCGAGTGACGCCAGCACCGGCTGGACGGCGCGCACCGAGAACGGGAGCGTGACGAACAAGAGCGCGACCATCAGGCCCATCCACGTTTCGAAGAGATCGACCTTGATCGGGCTCGCCGGTCCGTAGAGGAAGAGCAGGACCACGCCGACGACGATCGTGGGCAGCGCGAAGGGGAGGTCGATGAAGGCCTCGACGAACCACTTACCGGGGAAGTTGTCGCGCACGAGTACCCAGGCGATGGCCACGCCCATGACGGCGTTGATCGCCGCGACGCTCAGCGAGAGCCACAGTGACAGTCGAATCGCACTGATCGCCGCGGGCTGGGTGATGTCGTGCCAGAAGACACCGAATCCGGCGCTGAAGTGCCAGTGCCAGAACGCGATGCCCCAACCTTGGGTGTGGACGGTGAAGGAGAAGCCGTGCGCCACGACCGCGGCGATTGGTATCAGGACGATGATCGACAGGTAGCCCACGATGAGCGACGCGCCGCCGTAGAGTCCCGCCGAAGAGCGCAGACGCGACGAAAAACGCCGCCAGCCCTTTCGGGCTGGCGGCGCTCCACGCTCGGAGCTGGGTGGTCTAGCTGGTATATCCATTCGCGTTCTCTGCCTTGGTGATGATGCCGGTCGTGGAGAAGAACTTCGGTGTCACCTTCGCCCATCCACCGAGCGCCGTGATGGTGTTCAACTTGAGCGGCGTGTAGAAGGTGGTCTTGCTCACGGCCTGCAGTGAGGCGAGGGTCGGACGGAAGTGCTGCTGGAGCCAGATCTCTTGACCGGCCTTCGAGAAGAGGAACTTGTAGAACGCGATGGCGCCGGGATTGGTCGAGCCGGTGGTCGTGAGCGCGGCGGGATTCTGGATCAGGAGGTTCTGGGCCGGCTGGACGATCTGGAGCTTCGAACCGCTCACGAACGCGTTCAGCGCGTCGCTCTCGTAGGCCAAGAGCACGTTGCCGGTTCCCGCGATGAAGGCCGAGAGCGCCTTGCTACCGCTCGAGGGCTCGGAGATCACGTTCTTGATCAGCGCGTTGATGTAGGTGTTGGCCTGGGCGGGGGTCGATCCCTGGTCGATCTGGGATTCGTAGGCCGCGAGGAGGTTCCATCGAGCGCTGCCCGAACTGATCGGGTCGGGGGTCACGATCTTGACGCCCGCGTTGGTTAGGTCGTTCCACGAGTGGATGCCGAGCGGGTTTCCGGGCTTCACGACGATGGCGACCACCGAGTCCGTGACGATGCCCTTGACGGCCTTCACGGCCTTCGCCGAGGCCCACGTGCGCGACACCAGTCCGGCGTTGATAAGCAGCGCCAAGTCCGGGTTGAGCGAGAAGTTGACCACGTCGGCCGGCTGACCGGCGACGACGTCTTCGGCCTGGGTCGTCGAGGCGCCGAAGGAGTTCGTGAACGTGACGCCCTGACCGGCGGCGGTGTGTGAGAAGGCGGTCTCCAGGGCGGTGTAGGCCTTGGAGACAATGGAGTAGCCCACGACGTTCACGGTGTCGGAGGAGGCCGCCTGGGAGTTCGTCGCGAGCAGCGCGATCGGCAAGAGCGCGACCGCCATTCCGGCGATTCGCTTCAAATTGGTTTTTTTCATGAGGGGGGTCCTTTAATTATATCAATTTCCATTGATTTAGTAGAGATTACCGAACAGGCTATCAAGTCGCGTTGAGCGAGTCAAGTTAATCGACGTGGAACTGAAGTGGGACTGCGCCATGCGAGTTCTTCGACCGACGTCGCGGGTGTCGTCAGTCTCCGGGGGCCGGTTCGACGCTCTCCATTGGATCGAGTCCGCATTCCGGGTCCACCCACGTGCACCACTGCAGGTGATCGGCGTCACCGAGGACGACACCACATTGCGGGCAGATCAAGTGGGCGAAACAGGCACTCTCGCCACCCTGGGCCTCTCCGTCCCCATGGTCACTCACAATTCCTCACTTCCATGGTGTGCGCTGCGAGTGGTCAACTTCGGTGGCTAGCGAAAGTCCTCTTGCATCGACGCCAGTTCCGCTGCGCCCGGGCACAGCGACGCGTAGGGGAGCTTGGCGAGGCCCGTCGCCGGTGTGGCGTTCATCTCGTGGAGTTCCTTGGCGCTCTCGTCGACGTACAAGAGACCCGTCACGATCTCCCCGCGGCCCTCGCGGTCGCGGATGTACTCCTCGACCTTCATGCGGTCGTGCGGGTCGTATCCCTCGGGGACCGAGCGAAAGCGCACGACGCTGCCGTCGTGCATCGTGACTTCGATCGCGCCGTCGGCCGGAATCTTGGCCCGGATCTCGGCGCGGATGGGCACGAAGTCGGTCTCGACCTCTTTCACTTCGTGGTCGCGCATGAACTTGTAGCTCTTGGTCGATCCCTCGTGGTCGTTGAACGTCACGCAGGGCGAGATCACGTCGATGAGCGCGAATCCGTTGTGGGCGATCGCCGCCTTCATGATCGGCACCAGTTGTTCCTTGTCCCCCGAGAAGCTGCGCGCGATGAACGTCGCGCCGAGACTTAGGGCCGTCGTCACCGGGTCAATCGGCGCGAGCAGGTTCGCCTCGCCCTTCTTCGGTCGCGATCCGATGTCCGCCGAGGCCGACATCTGACCCTTGGTGAGGCCGTAGACGCCGTTGTTCTCGATGATGTAGACCATCTTCACGTTGCGGCGGATGCCGTGCATGAGGTGTCCGAGCCCGATCGAGAGTGAGTCGCCGTCCCCGGAGATGCCGATGTAGGTGAGCTCGCGGTTGGCCGCGATGGCGCCGGTCGCGATGGGCACCATTCGTCCGTGGGCCGAGTTGAAGCCGTGCGCGCCGCGCACGAAGTACGTCGGCGTCTTGGACGAACAACCGATGCCACTCAGCTTGGCGATCATGTGCGGTGGGGTCGAGAGTTCCCAGAACGCGTGCACGATCGCCGCGGTGACCGAGTCGTGACCGCAGCCGGCGCACAGCGTCGACATCTGGCCCTCGTAGTCGCGGATCGTCAGTCCGAGGTCGTTCTTGGGCAACGGTGACAGGGGAATGAGTGGCTTGGTGATTGACGGCATGGTTAGTTCTCCAACTCCGCTAGGACCGATTCAACGACCTGCTGGGCGCTGAGGGGAAAGCCGCCGTAGTTGAGGACGGGGTGCATGGTCTCGGTGCTCAACCCGGTCTCGATGGCGATGAGTGAACGCAGCTGCGCGTCGCGGTTTTGTTCGACGACGAAGCAGTGCTCGTGCTCTTCGACGAAGTCGCGCACCGCGTCGACGAAGGGGAACCCCCGCACGCGCATGAAGTCGGCCGCGATGCCGGCGTCGGCCAGTTGGTCGAGCGCTTCGCGCACCGCGAGGTCGCAACTGCCGACCGTCACGACGCCGATTACGGCGCCGTCGCGGCGTTCGATGACGGGAGCGGGCACGTGCGTGGCCGAGGCGGCGTGCTTCTTCTTCAGGCGATCGACG
>Ga0182015_10001360_pt1 | contig 32421 bp, 24 predicted proteins | sample 712P3MmetaG_FD_120478 | JGI IMG/M metagenome (GOLD analysis project Ga0182015, IMG submission 120478) | Permafrost microbial communities from Stordalen Mire, Sweden - 712P3M metaG | ecosystem: Environmental > Terrestrial > Soil > Wetlands > Permafrost | place: Sweden: Stordalen | collected...
AGGTCGGGGGCGGCTTCGATGAGGAGATAGATGAGGGCGCCGAGGGGACCCAGAAAGAGAATAACGAAGATCCAGTACGTGTCTGGACGGCGGCGGATGAAGTGGAGGATGGCGAGGGCCTGGAGGATGATTCCCCAGGGGAAGAAGATGGAGCTGAGAAGTCCCATGAGCTAGCGTTCAGGGTACAGCGTACTGCGTTCAGAACAAAGCGGCGCGCTGCGCGCGATTCCCACATCTCAAAATCGAGATGTGGGGCACCCGGATTTGTGCGTCGCGTTTCTCAGGACGGCAACGGTGTGGTGCCTAATGCTCCGATTAGCTCGGCTACGTTGGCTGCGTGGTGGCGGGCGCACCACTGTTCCAGTCCGACGGCGATTCGTTCTGTGGCGCGGGGGTCGGCGTAGCTGGCGGTTCCGATCTGGATGGCGGTGGCTCCAGCCAGGAGGAATTCGACGGCGTCTTCGGGGGTGGTGATGCCGCCGAGTCCGATGATGGGGATCTTGACGGCTTTGGCGGCTTCCCAAACCATGCGGACGGCGATGGGCTTGATGGCGGGGCCGGAGAGTCCTCCGGTGACGTTGGAGAGGCGGGGGCGGCGGGTTTCTGTATCGATGGAGAGCGCGAGGAAAGTGTTGACGAGGGAGAGGGCGTCAGCTCCGGCGCGCTGCGCGGCGGCGGCCACGATGGCGATGGAGGTGACGTTGGGCGAAAGCTTGACGATGAGGGGGCGCGCGGAGCGCGATTTGGCGCGGGAGACGAGGTCAAAGAGAGTTTCGGGATCGGAGCCGAAAGCGATGCCGCCGTGTTTGGTGTTGGGGCAGGAGGCGTTGAGTTCGTAGGCGGCGATGCCTTCGGCTTCGTTGAGGCGGTCGATGACTGCGATGTAGTCCTCGATCGTGGATCCGAAGACGTTGACGATGACGGCGCAGGTTGGGTAGTGGCGAAGGGGCGGGAGCTTGGTGCCGAGGAAGGCTTCGACGCCGATGTTTTGCAGGCCGATGGCGTTGATCATGCCGGCGGCGGTTTCGATGAGGCGTGGGGATTGATTGCCTGTCATGGGCTCGCGGGAAATGCCTTTGGTGACGAGGCCGCCGATGCGTTTGAAGTTGACGATCTCCTCGAACTCAACACCATAGCCGAAGGTGCCGCTGGCGGCGATTACGGGGTTGGTGAGCGATAGTCCACAGAGCTGGACTTGCATGTTGGGCTTCATGGTCGTTGCCTCCGGCAACGACAGAGCACAGAGCTCAGAGCCCAGAGCACAGGAAAACGGCGCGCTTCGCGCGATTCCGATGTCTCAAAATCGAGACATGGTGCAGCCGGATTTTTCGCCTGGTTCCGTGAGGTCATGGATGGGTGGCTTTTGGCGTGGCCGGCGCCGCGGGGGGCGAGGCTGCGGAGTGATGGCTGGGGGCCGGCGTTGTGTGGCGGGGACGGGGCGTGGGGGCTGGTTTGGGGTAGGTGATTTCGGAGGCTGGCCTGAAGGTCTGGGTGAGGATGTGCCCGACGGAGGCCGAGGGTTGATTGATGCCGAGGAGCGCGGCGTAGGTGGCGGCGAGGTCGACAGGCTGGACGCGTCCACGATAGATGCCGGGTGCGAATGGGGCTCCGTAGAAGCCGAGAGGGACGTGGCGGTCGTAGGACCAGGGGCTGAAGTGCGTGGTCTGGATGGAGGAGAGGGTTTCCATCTGAAAAGCGGCGGGGATAACCATGATGTACCAGCCGCCATTGGGTGAGTAGCTGTGCGCGAGGAGTTCGCCCCAGGCAGTGGGCGGGTAGGCGCCGTTAGCGAGTTGCTCGCGCGTGTAGCTGCGGAATAGAACGGGACGCGGGGGCAGGCGTGTGGCAGAGGGCTGGAGGGCGGGCTGGGCGTCGGGCTGGGCAGTGGTGGGGACAGGAACGTCGGTGGGCGGGGGCTCGGGCGCGTTCGGTGCGAGCGAGGCGACCGCGGCGGGGAGCAATTGCTGGACGGCGTTCTCGGCTTCCTGTTCGATGATGCCGGCTTTGAGAAATTCTCCCTGGTTGAGGGACAGGTACGGCAGCTCCTGGCGCGGGAGGATGTACTCGACTTTTTCGCCCGGCGAGAACTTCATATTGATGGCGTAGTTGAGGGAGTCGCGGAGTTTGTCGAGGTCGAGGGTCGCGGCGTTGAGTCCATATTGCGCAGCGGTGGACGGCACGGGTGCAACGCCATGGTCGCCGGTAAGAGCGATCCAGACATTGCCGAGGCCGCCAGGGATGTTCTTGTCGAGCCAGGTGAAGAAGGTGTCGAGCTGGGTGTCGAGGGAGTCGACCATTTGCTGCTCGTAAGTGGAATCGGGGCCCATCTGGTGGCCGAGGATGTCGTTGGCGGAGAGACTGACGGTGATGAGGTCGGGGACGGCGCGTTGGCCGAGCTGCTCGCCCTGGATGAGAGCTTCGGCGAAGTCAAGCTCGTAGGAGTTGGCGGCGGCGGTGCGGCCGACGAGGTCGTAGAACTGCGTGGTGTTAGCGGGGGCGTTGGCTTCCTGCTCGGCCTGGGCGATGCGGCCGCCGGTGTTGAAGGCGGTTGCCCAGTCGGGGAGCTGTGGCATATAGAAGGTGGAGGAGACGAAATAGCCGGAGGCGGGATCGATCCAGAACGCGGCGTTAGCGGCGGCGCCAGCGGGAAGGATGGCGGCGCGATCCTTGAGGGAGACTCCGTAGACCTTCGATTGACCCTGCGTGGCGAGGCGGAGCTCATCGCCGACTGTGGAGGCGAGAAGATTGCGCGGTGAACTGCCGGTGAGATATTTGGCCGCACCAGCGGGAGCGCCGGGCTGGTTGGCGGGGATGCTGGAGTCGGGTTCGCCAACAACACGGTAGCGTTCGTCTTCAACCGAGCTGATGGGGCGATCCTGATTGCGGGCGAGGTCCCACCAGTCGTTGGAGGAGATGCCGTGACCGTCGGTGTAGGCGCCGGTGCCGATGGTGGCGTGGCCGGGTGCGGTTTTGGTGTTGGCGTAGTCGTAGTAGCAATCGGGGAAGTAAGCACCCTTCTGCAGGAAGAGGTTGAAGCCGTGATTCTTGAAGTCGGCGCGATAGCGGTCCAGGTAGTCGCCGCGGAACTGGTCGATGACGAGGATGATGGCGAGCCTGGGGTGGCCGTTGTAGGCGCTGGGGGGAGCCGGTGCTGTCGCTTCTTTGGCGCGGGCGGCGGAGTGGCGAGATGAGGCCGCGTTGGGATCGGATTGGGGATCGGCGTGAGTTCGGGTGGATGCAAGGGGAGGAACGAGAAGGAATGCGAGGAGGAAAGCAGGGAGGCGCGTGGGATTCATGGCGATCACTGTACAGGTTACAGGGTGCAGGGAACAGGGTACAGGGCGGGCGGCCGGAGGTTACGCGCTAATCGACGCGAATATTAACAGGTACAACCGCGCAACCGGGGCGGCCATCTGGAAACGTGGGCGCGGAAAGGTTGGACCATGGACGCTACCACTCGCGTTGTCTCGCGAAGACGTGGATTGCGCATCACCGAGATTGTCATCATCGGGGTGGTGACGGTAGTGCTCGTGAGCGTCGATCTAATGTTTTATTTCTGGCCGTTTCGTTATCGGGAGGTGCATCCCCTGCTGCAGCAGGTGTTTCAGAGCCGGGTGGATGTGAAGAGCTACCACCGGACTTATTTCCCGCACCCGGGTTTCGTGGCCGAAGACGTGACTTTCTACCGGCATGGCGATACGCACATACCGCCGCTGGCCACGGTGAAGAAGATGACGGTGGCGGGGCAGTGGCTGAGGCTGATTTTCCATCCGCACACGCTGTATCAGATTCGGCTGGAGGGATTGCATGTGCAGATTCCGCCCCCGGGGACGACGGCAAGGGGGATGGATCTCGATAACGGCGTTATCAGCACCTCGGATTCGAAGCTTCGAATCCAGACCATTCTTGCCGACGGGACGACGCTTGATTTTCTGCGGCATCAGGGAGCGCCGCTGCGCTTCGTGTTTAAGGCGCTCGTAATTCACAACGTGCAGGACAAGCGTCCGCTTGAATTCGCTATTCGTGTGAACACGCTGGAACCGCCGGGGACGGTGGTGGCGATGGGTACGCTGGGACCGTTTCGAACGAATAGTTATGGGACAACGCAAATGTCAGGATCGTATTCCCTGGTGGATGGAGATTTGAACGGGCTCGATGGAATGTGGGGCCATCCCGCGGCCGGAGGGAGATTCGGCGGCATGTTTTCGAAAATGGATGTGAAGGGCAACGCGGCGATTCCCGATTTTCGCGTTGCCTCCGGGCAAACGGTGCGGGTGGATGCGGCCTATCACGTCACAGTGAGCGGCACAAATGGAGATGTAGAGATTGAGAACGCGATTGTGAAGAGCGGGGGCAGCCTGATTACGGCGAGCGGATCGGTGGCAGGCTCACCCAAGAAGGTGGCGGTAACGATCGAGACAAAAAATAGCCAGGTGAGGGACCTGCTGAAGATTGTTGAACAGGCGTCGCCGCAGGTGGAGGGCGCTGTGAGTTTTCGAGCCGCAGTGAATTTCGGCGAGGAGCCCGGCCGGTTCCTGGAAAAGCTGAACCTGAAGGGCGACGTATCGCTGGACGAGATGCGGTTGGTGAAGCCGCAGATGCAGCAGAAGGTGGACGCGTTCAGCGCACGGGTGCGGAAGGATGCGCCTGGGGGTGTGAAGAGCGGCGGAGATCCGCCAGAGATAAATCTGGCGGCGCGGGGGGAAACGCGGTTCAACCATGGCGTCGCGTATTTTCCTGCGATTTTCGCCAGTGTGCCGGGGGCTCAAGCGCATCTGCACGGGACGTTCAATTTGCTGGACACGCGGATTCATCTGACCGGGACGGTGGCGCTGGAAAAGGACATCGCGCATGCGGTGACGGGATGGAAGTCGGTTTTGCTGAAACCGCTGAGTCCGTTTTTCAAGAAGAAGGATGCGGGGGCGGTGGTTCCGATTGCAGTGACGGGGACAGCGAAGAATCCCAGGGTGGGCGCGGATTTGCTGCACGACAAGTAGAGCGAGCCTCAGAAAAGCCAGTAGCCAGTAGCTGGTCGACGCAGTCGTTCTTTCGAATCGAAAATGTGACGAGTGGACCGGTTAAGGGAACCGGATGCTGTTACGCTGCGTAACAGATTGCGATGAGGCATGTCCGCGAGCGCTTGCGTGTTGGCGCTCATCTAAGGAGCACTGCCTCGAATCGCAAGAGGAGCCAGTTATGGATACGCTGCTGCAGAATATACGTTTCAGTTTGCGGATGCTGGGACGGAATCCTGGGCTCACGTTCACCGTGTTGCTGACGCTGGCGCTGGGAATTGGGGCGAACACGGCGATCTTCACCGTGGATTACGCGACGCTGCTGGCGCCCTTGCCGTACCCGAAGCCGGACGAACTGGTAATGGTGTGGTCGAAGATTCAGACCTACCACAACGGCGTTTCGGCGGGCGATTTCACGGACTGGAAGAACCAGAGCACCGCTTTCCAGGAGCTGTGCCCATGGAGTGGACAGAGCTTCAACATCGCGACGAAGGATCAGCCGGAGTACCTGCAGGCCACGGCGGCTGGTGTGGGCTTCCTGAAGATGATAGGGGAGCCGCTATTCATGGGACGGTATTTTCTGCCGGAGGAAGGAGTCGAGGGGAAGAATCATGTGGTGATACTGACCCACAAGCTGTGGGTGAAGCTGGGGTCGAACCGGAACATTCTGGGGACGACGCTGCGGCTGGATGGGCAGCCGTACACGGTGGTGGGCGTGGAGCGCCCGGAGATCTTCGATAAAGGTCAGCCGCAGATGACGGTACCGCTGGTGTTCAAGCCGGAGCAGCTGAACCATGATTTTCACTGGCTGCTGGTGATGGGGCGGCTGAAGCCGGGGGTGACGGTGAAACAAGCGCAGCAGAATATGGATGCGGTGACGGCGCATATCGCCGAGATGTATCCGAAAAGCGACAAGGGATGGGATTCGTATGTCGAGCCGCTGAAAAACGATTTTATGCCGAAGGAGCGGATCCAGATGCTGTGGCTGCTGCTGGGGGCAGTGGGATTTGTGCTGTTGATCGCATGCGTGAACGTTGCGAATCTGCTGCTGGCGCGAGGCATGACACGGCAAAAAGAGATGGCGGTGCGGAGCGCGCTGGGAGCGGGGCGGAAGACGATCTTCGCGCAGCTGCTGACCGAGAGTGTGCTGCTGGCGCTGGGGGGCGGAGCGCTGGGCGTGGGCGTGGGTTACGGGATGCTGGAAGGGCTGATCGCGGTGATGCCGCGGGACACGTTGCCCTGGGAGGCGAAGCTGACGCTGAATATTCCGATCCTGTTATTCACCCTGGGGGCGACGACGGTGGCGGGACTACTGGCGGGGAGCGTGCCGGCTTGGTACGCGTCGCGCGTCGATCCGGCCGAGTCGCTGAAGGAGGGTGGGCGCACAGGGACGAGCGCCGGGAAGCATCGGGTTCGGCGGATTCTGGTGGTGGGGGAGTTCACGCTGGCGTTGGTGCTGCTCGCGGGAGCGGGGTTGGCGATCCACAGCTTCTGGAATTTGACGCGAGTGGATCTGGGGGTGAAGACAGATCATGTGCTGACGTTCTCTTTGCCGGTGCCGGACTCGCGATCGAAGGACCCGGCGCAAATTGGTGCCTATTACCGTGACATCCTGTCGCGGATCGACGGAGTGCCAGGGGTGGAGCACGCATCAGTTGCGACGGGGACGCCGCTGTACGGGATGGGATTTGGGATGCCGTTCACGATTGTGGGCGGCCCGACGTATGCGGATCCGTCGCAGCGGCCGGGGACGGGATTTGGAATGGTGACGCCGGATTTCTTTCCGACGTTTGGGATTCATCTGGTGAAGGGACGCGAATTGAATGAGCAGGACGCAGGTTCGAGCGTGAAGGTGGCAGTGGTGAATGAAGATTTTGTGAAGAAATGGCTGAAGGGGAAGGATCCGCTGCGAACGCGGATTTCTGTGGAGCAACTGATTCCCGGCGTACAAAACCTGGGGCCATACCAGGAGTGGCAGATTGTGGGGATTTATCACAATGTCCATGCGGCGGATCAGCGGGACGAGAATCCGGAGATGCTGATTCCGTTCTGGCAGATTCCGTGGCCACAGGCGTCGTTTGGGGTGCGCACTGCGGAGAGTCCGCTGGCGATGCAGAAGAGCATTGCGGCGGCGGTGCACTCGGTGGACCCGGAGATTGCGCTGGCACAGCCGGAGACGCTGGATCAAATTCGCGAAGACACGATGTCGAGCGAGAAGTTTACGCTGATTTTGTTTGGGACGTTTGCAGTGGTGGCGCTGTTTTTGGCGATGCTGGGAATCTACGGAGTAATGGCGTTCAGCGTGGCACAGCGGTCGCATGAGATTGCACTGCGGATGGCGCTGGGTGCGACGCGCGGGCGGGTTGTAGGACTGGTAGTGCGGGAAGGCGTGATCCTGGCGACAATTGGGCTGGGCCTGGGGCTTGTGGGCTCGTATTTTGTAGGGCGCGCCATGCAGAGCATGCTCTTCGGCGTGCGTCCGCTGGATGTGGTGGCATTTGCTTCGGTGGGGCTTGTGCTGATGGCGGCGGCTTTGCTGGCTAGTTATTTGCCGGCGCGACGGGCGGCGTCGATCCATCCGATGCGGGTGCTGCGGACTGAGTGAGAAAAGCAGGGTGCAGGCTATAGGGAACAGGGAACAGAAAGGCGGACAGCGCGGAGACCCGCTGGGACGAATTTTCTCGGCGATGAAACGGGGAAGGCGGCATACACTCTATTGGATCAGCCGGAGTTGCTCGATATGCGTGGAAGCGGCGGAACCAATTCACCTGGAGAGAATGCGCATGCCGAAGTTTGTGATCGAGCGGGAGATTCCGGGCGCGGGAAAGCTGACGAAGGATCAACTGCGGGGGATTTCGCAGAAGTCGTGCGGAGTGCTGCGGGAGATGGGTCCGCAGATTCAGTGGGTGCATAGCTACGTGACGGATGACAAGATTTACTGCATCTACGTTGCGCCCGATGAGGCGGCTGTGCGGAAGCATGCGGAGATGGGCGGGTTTCCGGCGAACTCCATTGCGCAGGTGCGGACGATGATCGATCCGACGACAGGCGAATAGGGTGTAGAAAGCGCGCAAACGACTCAGAAGTGGTAGAACTTCTCGCGGAGAGCGTCCTCGTATTGTTTCTTGGCGGCGCGAGCTTTGTTTCTCGCCTCGTCCTCGAGGAATGCGGAGTTCTCCCATTTATCGATTTCGGCAACGGTGTGATCGACCGAGGCGAGAGCTTCTTCGTGCCGGATGGCGGCAACCCATTCATCGACGGCGGCTTTGTAGTCGCGCTGCATTTGATCCAGATCCGAGAGATCTTCTGGCATCGGTGTGCCCTCCGGAGATCAAGGTAAGCGGTGCGTGTGAATGGGTGATGTACAGGGTTCTCTTCAACGAACCGGGAGGCGGCGGTTGCGTATCCTGACCACGGAAGGATTTCCAGCTTCGATGAGGGACCGACGGGAACCGATATGGGGCGGCGCGCGATGAGAGGGCCGGGGCTGAGTGTTCGTATCGGGAATTTTTGGACCCGCGTGACGCAGGGCATGCAGGTGGATGAACTGTGGAAGCAGTTCCGGACCGATGCGCGGACGAGCTACCGGCTGTATTCGCAGGAGGTGGACTCGGCGCGGGATGCGGCGATGCCGCGCGGGCGGCATGCTCTGCTGGTGGCGAAGCAGCTGTTCTGGGCGTTTCTGGAAAAGCTGTCGCCGGCACGACGGATTCTCCTGCTGCTGGCGGTGGTGATGATGTTTTTTCCAGGTAGCGAGTGGCACCTGAAGACAAGGCACGGCGAGGTCGGCATGGCCACTCCGGACCTGCGTTTGTGGGGCGGAGTGCTGATGTTTGCACTGCTGATGATGGAAGTAGGCGATCGCGTGGTAATGAAGCGCGATCTGCAAATCGCGAAAGAGATTCAAGCGTGGCTTCTGCCGGCACAGCCTCCGGAGGTGCCGGGACTGCAGATTGCGTTTGCGACGAAGCCGGCGAACACGGTGGCGGGCGATTACTACGATGTGTTTGCGCGGCCGGGGTCGGAGGGCAAGAGTTTTTTAGTTGCTGTTGCCGATGTTGCGGGAAAGAGTGTGCCTGCGGCGATGCTGATGGCGACGTTTCAGGCGAGTTTGAAGACGCTGAGCGATACTCCTGGGACGTTGACTCAGCTGGTGGCTCGGATGAATCGGTACGCTTGCGGCAACAGCCAGAACGGGCGGCGATTTACGACGGCCTTCATCGCGGAGTATGAACCGGCGACGCGCAGGCTGACCTATGTGAATGCGGGGCACAATAATCCGATTGTGCTGCGGCGCTCAGGCGCGGTAGAGCGGCTGGATGTGGGCGGGATGCCGCTGGGGATTCTGGATGTGGCTCCCTATGCGTTGGGCGAAGTGAATCTCGAGGCTGGGGACTGGCTGGTCGCGTTCACCGATGGGGTGGTGGAGGCGGAGAACCCTGGCCTGCAGGAGTACGGTGAGGAGCGCCTGATGGTGATGCTGCGGTGGGGGGTGAATCTGACGCCGCAGGCGTTGCTGGATTATTTGCTGGCGGATGTGGATCGGTTCGAGGCGAACGCTCCGCAGCATGATGACATCACTTGTGTGCTGATGAAGTGCGTTTGAACGACAGCGTTCAGCAAAAGTGGCGCGCTTTGCGCGAATCCCGGGTCTCAAAATCGAGACCCGGAGTAGCCGGATCTGTGCGGAGTTTTTAGGCCAGCGCCTGGTTGAGATTGTCGATGGCTTCGTCGATTTCCTGGGTGCTTTTGTAGCCGACGGTCACGGAGTCGACCTTAGCATTCTGGAAGGCGAAGCGCATGGCTTTCTGGCGGTCCTCTTTGCCGAAGCTGCCTTCTCCGGCTAACTTCATGCTGATAACGCCCATCCCTGCGCCGCGGGCCTTGTGGACGTGCTCGACGACTTCAGGGACGTTGCCGCGGCCGGGTCCATCGGCGATCTCGGTGTCCATGCGCGTGCCGTCGTGATTGACGCGGATCATGGCGACCTGGAGCCAGGAGAAGTCCGGGACACGGCGGAGTGCAGGGAGTCCGTGCACCGAGGCGCCGCGGGCGATGATGGCTTTGCGGTCCTGGGCTTTAACGATGCCATCCTGCCAGCGCGTCGTGACGCTGGGCCAATCGCCGATGTGCTGCCAGTGGAGAAGGGCGATGTCGAAATAGTCGGTGTTGATTTGTTTGCGGAGCTCGTCGATGCGGACCTGGGGATCGACGGGATCTTCAGTCGTCACCTTGGTCATGAGCTGGTAGGTATCGCGCGGGATGCCTTTGAGGGCGATGCCGAGCATGCGGTGCATGTCGTAGTAGGAGTCGGCAGTTTCGTAAAAGCGGATGCCGTGGTCGTAGGCGTAGCGGACGAGGCGGTTGAAGCCTTCCTGGCCGAGGTTGCGCTGGACCGCTCCATTATTGGAGCCGGTACCGAAGGCGAGGCGCGTGACTTTGACGTTGGATTTGCCGAGGGTGACGAGGTCGGTGGCGCGCCGGGTTTCGGCGGAGAGCGGGACGGTCGAGAGAGTGGCGGCGGCGCCGGCGGCGGCTGAGGCTTTGAGGAAATCGCGACGGGAGTACCGGGACATTGGGGAGATTCCTCCAATTTTGCCAGCGTAGCACGGAAGGGCGGGGAAGAGGGAACAGGCAACTGGCGAGCGTTCAGCGTTCGGCGTTCCGCGTGCTTGAAAAACGGCGCGCTTCGCGCGATCCCCATTTCTCAAAATCAAGACATGGGGCACCCGGGTTCTTCAGCTGATCTCGAAGATGTTTTCGGTTTTGGCGGCTTGCGCCAAAGCGCGATCGGCGAGATGGCTGGCGATGGCATAGAACTGCACGGCGAGAGGCGAGTCGGGTCCGGCGAGCGCGACGGGCATGCCGGTGTCGCCGCCCTGACGTATTTCCGGGACGAGTTCAACGGAGCCGAGGAAGGGGATGTTGAACTGCTTTGCGGTGCGCTCGGCGCCGCCGCGGGAGAAGATGTCGATTTCATGATGGCAGTGCGGGCAGGTGAAGTGTGACATGTTCTCCACGATGCCGAGGACTTCGACGTTCACCTGGTGGAACATTTCGAGGGCCTTGCGCGCGTCCTGGAGGGCGACGTCGGAGGGAGTGGAGACGACGACTGCGCCGGTGAGTGGGACAGTTTGGACCAGCGAGATAACGACGTCGCCGGTGCCGGGCGGGAGATCGACCAGGAGGATGTCGAGCTCACCCCATTCAACCTGCTGGAGGAACTGGCGGATGATCTGGTGGAGCATGGGGCCGCGCATGACGAGAGGCTTGTCGCCGGGCGAGATGAATCCGACGGAAATGACTTTGACGCCATGGGCGACGTTGGGCTCGATCTGGTTATTGGGCAGGACGGTGGGCTGGCGGGAGCTGCCCATCATGAGGGGGACGTTGGGACCGTAGATGTCGGCGTCGATGAGGCCGACGCGATGGCCGAGTTGAGCGAGTGCGATGGCGAGGTTGACGGCGAGGGTGGTTTTGCCTACGCCGCCTTTGCCGGATCCGATAGCAACGATGGATTTGACGCCGGGGAGGGCGTTGGGAGGCGGCGGAGTTGGGTGATGGGACATGGTTTTAGGGTACAGGGTACAGGGTGCCGGGTACATACGAGCGTCCGGCGTTCAGCGTTAGGACAAGCCGTTGCCGAACTACAACGACCCCATTACCTTGGTGTGCCTCCATACACGATTCCCCTTGCAATCCACCCCACTTACCCCCCAAACTAAAAAGGAAACCTGATTCAGAAGGACTCGCCAACGCGAGTCCTTTTCTCTTTCAGGACCCAGGGTCCCAGGACCCACGCGCCACCACTTGCGTGCAGTTCTTTTCCATCTTGACAGGACCGCCATGCCAGCCCTTCGTGCGCACGAGTGCATCATTCGTGCGTACCAATGCTGCATTCGTACGCACGAACGCGTCATTCATGCGCATAAGCCAACTGACTTGCTGTGTATCACGTAGGTCGTTCATGCATACCAGTGCATCATTCGTGCGCATCAGTCAGTCATTCATGAGCACGAGCCCATCTGACTTGCATTGAAATAGATATCTATTAACCTTGCCGCCAACAGCAGCTAAGTCGCTGAAAACAAGTCACCGCAAAAAAGACGACAAAAGATCTCAGCCCTGCTGCCGAAGCCCGGCGAGTGATCCGAGGCTGTGTTTTTCAGATTTTCGCGGGTTCGAATTTGGGGATGTGGCGGCGGCGGGCTTCGGCTTCCCGGATTTCGCGGCGGCGGCCGGCTTCGTCGAAGCGGCGTTTCTCTTCGTCGGTATCGGTGAGCAGGGGTGCGACCGGGACGCGGCGTCCCTGCGGATCGATAGCGACGAAGGTGAGGTAGGCGGAGGCGACGTGGCGATGAATGCCGGCGATGGTGTTTTCGACCCAGGCCTTGACGCCGATTTCCATGGAGGTTTTGAAGGCGCGATTGACGGAGGATTTGAGAATGATGAGGTCGCCAACGTGGACGGGAGCGATGAAATCGATGTGCTCCATGGAGGCGGTGACGACGTGGCTGCGTGCGTGGCGGTAGGCGGCCATGGCACCGACGAGGTCGATGAAGTTCATGAGACGGCCCCCGAGAAGGTTGCCCAGAGTGTTGGTGTCGTTGGGCAGGATCAGCTCGGTCATCTCCGACTGCGATTGGGCCACGGTGCGCGCGGGTAGCGCTGGGCCGTTGAGGTCCATGAAGGTCTCCTTAATTAACAGGGTACAGGGTCGAGGGGGCAGGGTACAGAGTCGGCGACAGGCGCTCCGCCTAATTGCCGGGAAGGCTTTTGGATTCTTCTTTGGTGAGGATGCGGATCTGGGAGCCGAAGCGGCGGTAGTTGCGGAATTCAAATTCGTTGAGGACGGCCTGGTGTTTACCTTCGCGGAGGCTGACGGCGCCGCGGATGGGCAGCAGGTAGTCGTGGTTGTTGATGGAGACCCAGGAATAATCGACCGAGATGCTGGAGGCGCGGACGAGGAGGTTGTCGGGAATGTCGTCGGCGTCGATGGTGATGCGGCGAACGCTGCGCGTGGCTGGGTCGAGATAAACGAGTCCGTGGAAGCCGACGGCGTGCTGGCGGTTGTTTTCGCCGGTCAGATCGAAGTTTGAATTGGCTGATGCGACCTGGAAGTTGAATACCTGAACAGGCTGGCCATCGAGGACATCGGATTCTTTCCAGGCGAACATGGCTTTCGCGGAGGGATCGAAGACGACCTGGAACATGCCACCGAATTCGCCGACGGAGTGTGCGAAGTCCAGCTCAGAGGCCTCGATTTTACTGGGCTGGCCGTTGAGCTCGAGCGTGGTGCGGGTTTCCTTGTGCTCAACGTAGCGCATGAGCTGAATCATGGTGTCTTTGTGGTGCCAGTCGCCATGGCCGCTGGGATCGATGGAGTGGTCCGTGACTTCGACACAGAAGAAGTTGGGCAGCGTTTCGGCCCAGGCCAGAGCGCGTTGGCGTGCGCCTTCGACGATGTCGTGGAGCTCGGCGTCGGACGGCGGCGGGACGGGGTTGGCCGGGCTAGCGATGACGAACTGGCTGTTGGCGACAGCGGCGGTGGCGGTTAGGTGCTGGTCGGACGCCCGGTCGCCAGTGTCGGCAAATGCGGTGAATGAGGCAGCGGGCGCGGTGGTTTCGGCAATGGTCCCTTCAACGGAGAAAGAGGCGGAACTGGTGGCTGTCTGTCCATCCTGGGTAAGGATGGTTTTGATTTGGTAGTTGCCAGGCGGGAAGACGTGACCCTGGATGTTGCCGAGGTACGGGATGGCGGTGCCGGTGTCGGAGGTCTTACGGAGCTGGAGGGGCATTTTGCCGAGAATCTCGCCGTTGCGAATAATCTGCATTTCAAGCTGCGGCTGAGTAGCGCTGCCGGCGATGGGGTGAACCATGAAGAAGACGGAGAGCGCATGGGTTTTCTCGGGGAGCTCAGCGCTGAGGTCGGGGACGACGCGACCATTCATATAGCGCATCGGCTCGAAGGTCTCGGTTTCCTCGTGCATGGGCTCTACGCCGCGGACAATGGCGATGTCGCTGAGGGAGGGCCCGTGTGGGACGGGATCGATGGTGAAGGTGGTGCGCGTGGCTCCGGCCTTGTCGCTGAGGCGATCCAGAACGGCGGTTTCGAGGGTGTAAGTGCCTGGATCGGCAGAGAAGTGGCGCTGCATGGTGACGACCTGGCCATGCTCGTCGTGGAACTGATCGGGAGTTTCGTGCAGTGGGACGTCGTCGCTGAAGCGCTGGAGAACGGCGCCTTTATCGTTCTTGATCTGGGAAACGATGGTGACGTGCAGCGAGGAGACATGAGTATTGGCGTCGTCGTGCACCTGGAGCTCGGAGATGGGAACCTGGACGGTGAGCGCGCCGGTGTTGCCGTCGGGTAGCTGGCCGAGGTGGAGGACGGAAGTGTGGAAGGCCAGGGCGGTGGGCAGTTCTGGACTGGCGAGGAGGCTGAGGAGAGGGACTTCAAAGGGGCGCAGACCGGAGCCGCTTTCCGGAGGAATTGCGAAATAACCGGCGCGGGTGCGGACGACGATGTTCTTGCGGATGGGTTGGATCGCGATGGGGCGGAACTGGCCGTCGTAAGCCTTGATGTTGGGCGTGTAAGAGGCTTCGTAGTAAGAGGTCAGGTCGTCGTGGAGCTGCTGGAGGGGGCGCTTGATGTCGTGTCCGGGCTTGATGAAGATGCCGCCGGTGCCGTCGGCGAGATTGATGAGCGGACTCTTGTACTCGTCCATGCTGTCGAACTGCATGGCAGACATGTTTTGAGCGCCGTCGAGCACCTGCCCGATGGGGGGACCGGATGCGCCCCGGCCATAGCCGTTCGTGGCGAGTGAATTGGCGGAGCTCATGGCGCCCCCGACACCGCCGCCACCGACGGAACCCAGGGCCATGGCACCCTGCATACGGTCGCTGACCTGCTTGTCGAAGGGGTCGGAATCGACAGCGCAGATGGTGACGCCGGAACGATTGGCCTGGCCGACGACGGACTTCACGGCGTCGCGGGAGTCGGTATTGGCGTTAAATCCCTGCGTGAAGTAGATGACGAGCTTGCGGCCGGTGATCTGGCGCTGGGTGCGGGCGATTGCGAGCAATGCGAATAGAGACGGGTAGGAGTGTTGCTCCTCAAGGATGCGCTGGGATTCTTCAAGGCCGGAGACGAGGAGGCGAGCGCGAGCGCGTTCGGCGGAATCGATGCTGAGGGAGTCGCCCTGGGCAGCGGCGATGAGGTCCTTTTCGGCGGGGCTGAGGCCGGCTTCGGCACCGGTAGCGGGTGAGGTGGCCGTGGCGACGGCTTTGTCGACGAGGTCGCGATTTGCGGTATAAGGCTGAACGAGACGGAGGCGGCCGTTCATCTCGAGAACGGCGAAGTAGTAGCCCTTATCGGGGATGACTTTGAGGATTTTGGCAGCGAGGTCGCGTGCGGTCTTCGCAGGGGCTGGATCGAGGTGGTCGAAGACGAGTGTGACGAGGTGGTCGGACTGGGATTCGCCGGAGACGAGGTGGAGGTTGGAGAGGCTGACGGGCGATCCGTTGTCAGTGATGGCGAAGTCGGAGTTTTTGAGGTCGAGGATCGGCTTGTTGCTTTTGGTGCGGACGATGAGGTCGAGGGAGACCTCGTCGACGGTCGTGGTGATGGAGGGCGTCGTCTGCGCCTGGGGGGGGGCTGCGGCAGAGGAGTCGGGCGGCGGCGCGGACTGGGCGGAGATAATGGCCGGGAGAAAGAACAGGAGCAGGGCAGCTGACGAACGGGGCTGAAGAGCGCGGCGGGCTTGCGCTCGGAACAAAGACATTGTGGGCACTCCCTCGAACGGATGCGGGTCCGAACGGAATTTTGGAGCCGCCTGGAACGGCGCTCCCGTGGGTACCTTCACGATACGCTGGAGAACGGATCGTTCACAATAGAAAACAGAGGCATTTAGAGCATGTGTGCTGGCCGTCACAAGATGGCGGTTAAGTGGGGGCTGGGACATCGAGAACGGGCTGAGGAGGCATCCGGGGGGAGCATGGATAAGGTTGCGAGTCTAAAAGAGATTCTGGAGCAGGATGGGAAGAACGCCTTTGCGCGGTATGGGCTGGCAATGGAGTATGCCGGCCGGGGAGAAACAGAGGCGGCGCTGACGGAATTTGGGCAGCTGCTCGCGGATCATCCGGACTACACGGCGGGATATTTTATGGCGGCGCAAGCGCTGGCAAAGGTCGGACGCGCGGCGGAGGCAAAGCAGAAGCTCGTGGACGGGATGGCTTGCGCGAAGAGGACCGGGAATCAGCACGCGGCGGGGGAGATGCAGGCGATGCTGGATGAGATGGAGATGCCGGAGTGACAGGGGACAGGGTACAGGGTGCAGGGTACAGAAAAGCGGATGGCGAACAGCGTACAAGCACTGGAGGCGGGAGACAGGAGACGGGGATCCAGGTTTGTCCCAAAGAAATGCTGCATCGATGCTCAATGTGCAAGACGCGGAGGATGGACGCGGGCATAATGACTCCATCATGAGAATTCCCCTGTTCCCGCTCGACACAGTGCTTTTTCCGGGCACGGCACTGCCGCTGCACATTTTCGAAGAGCGATACCGTGAGATGGTGGGCGAGTGCCTGGCGGAGACTAAGCCATTTGGCGTAGTGCGGGCGAACGGGGATCAGATGGCGATCGTCGGGTGTACGGCGAAGATTGTGCGTGTTGTGGAGCGGTACGCGGACGGCCGGATGGATATTTTGTGCGAGGGCATGGCGCAGTTCGAGATTGACGGGCTGGACGAATCACGAAAATTTCTTCAGGCGGACGTGGAGTTCTTCGAAGACGAGGGCGCGAGATCGACGCGGCCGGATCGGGAAGACTGCGCGGCGCTGCATTTTGCGACACTGCATCTGGCTGGGATCGAATGTCCGCCGACGCATCTGGATCTGAACGCGCCGGTGGCGTTTCAATTGGCGGATGCACTGCCGTCGGATCTGGGGTTCAAGCAGCAGTTGCTGGCGAGCCGTTCGGATGCGGATCGGACAGCGCGATTGCGGAATTTCTATAACGAAATGCTGCCGCGGCTGCACGCGAAAGAGGATGTGAGCCGGGCGGCACAGGCCAGCTTCCCCATACACTAATGGAAGCAGTGAGACGGAGGACGCTCCTCAGGCGTCCAAGCAGAAGGCACCACTGACACACAAAGACACCTACAGCAAAGGGACAGGAGTATCGATGGCGACTCGACAGACGACACCCAGCCGAACGGAGCATTCACGCGCAGCGCACCGCCATTTGCCGCAAACGCTGGGCGAGCTGCGCGGGAGCCGCGAATTTGGCGAGACGCGTTTGCGGACGCGGTCGGTGAAGGACGAGATGCGTGAGAATCTGATCGCGCGGCTGAAGGCTAAGGAGTCGGTATTTCCGGGGATCATCGGGTACGAAGATACGGTGGTGCCGCAGATTGTGAACGCGGTGTTGTCGCGGCAGAACTTTATCTTGCTGGGACTGCGCGGGCAGGCGAAGAGCCGAATCCTGCGGGCGCTGACGGCGCTCCTGGATGAGCAGACGCCGTATGTGGCGGGCTGCGAGATTCGGGACAATCCTTATGCGCCGCTGTGCCGGCGTTGCCGGGATCTGATTGTGGAGCAGGGCGATGCGACGCAGCTGGGCTGGCTGTCGCGCGATGAGCGGTACGTGGAGAAGCTGGCAACGCCGGATGTGACGGTGGCGGATTTGATTGGCGATCTGGATCCGATCAAGGCAGCGCGGGGCGGGCATGATTTGGCCAGCGAGATGTCGATGCATTACGGATTGTTGCCGAGGGCGAATCGCGGGATTTTCGCGGTGAACGAACTGCCGGACCTGGCGGGAAAGATTCAGGTGGCGCTGTTCAACATCATGCAGGAAGGCGATGTGCAGATTAAGGGGTACCCGATTCGGCTGGAGCTGGATGTGGCGCTGGTGTTCAGTGCGAATCCTGAAGACTATACGGCGCGCGGGAAGATTGTGACGCCGTTGAAGGATCGGATTGGATCCGAAATTCGGACGCATTATCCGGAGACGCTGGAGGAGGGCGTCGCGATCACGACGCAGGAGGCGTGGACAGAGCGTGACGCGGGCGACACGGAGGTTCCGCAATATTTGCGCGAGGTGATTGAGCAGGTGGCGTTCACGGCACGCGAGGACAAGAAAGTGGACAAGCGCAGCGGGGTGAGCCAAAGGCTCCCAATAGCGACGCTGGAACTGGCGGTGTCGAATGCGGAGCGGCGGGCGTTGCTGCATGGCGAAACGCGTGTGGTGCCGCGGGTGGGCGATTTGTATACGGCGCTGCCTGGAATCACGGGCAAGCTGGAGTTGGAGTACGAAGGCGAGATGAAGGGTGCGGACACTGTGGTCCGGGATATAGTGCGCGGGGCAATTGGGAAGGTTTTCGATCGCTACTTTGGGGACGTGAACACGCAGCAGATCGAGCAGTGGTTCAACCTGGGTGGGACGGTGAAGATTTCCGACGTGCAGGCGGCGAAGGCGACGCTGGAGGAGCTGAAACAGATTCAGGGATTGACGGAGAAGCTGGCTCCGCTGGGTGTGAAGGCGAGTGACGGAGCGGAAACTGTAACAGCGGCTGCGGAATTTTTGCTGGAAGGCATGTGCGCCCATCGGCGAATCAGCCGGAACGAGGAACGGAATTTTTCTGCGCAGAGAAAGGCTCAGGAAAAACCGGAGCGGATGGAGAAGGCGGATCCAGAGCGGGATTACGAGCAATGGCAGACGAAACGGTCGCGGCGGGGAAGTTTTAATTAAGGCTTGGCGAGTCTGGTCCCTCGCGAATCCCAGCGAGCTCGCTCGCCGGGATTACTGAACGCTCGGGAGGTCCTTCGACTGTGTTCGGCTCGCAGTGCGAACCGACCTTCGCTCAGGATGACGGGGAATTATGAAGAGTGTTCGATATACGAAGTTCACGGGTGATTTGGCGAGCGAGATGAGCATGGATGACTTGCTCAAGGCGCTGTCGGATTATTTGCTGGACTCAGGTTTTCAGAATCCATATGCGGAGTTTCAGGACCTGGACCAGACGATGGAGGATCTGAAGGAGGCGCTGCGGCGGGCTCTGGAGCAGGGCGACGCGTTCGATGAGAATTTGCAGCGGAAGATCGACGAACTGGCCGCGGAGGGCAAGCTGGATGAGCTGATCGAGAAACTGATCGATCGGCTGGAGCGGGGGAATTATATTTCGACGGAGTCGTCGCAGGATCCAGCGCAGGCCTCGCCGAATGCGGGGAAGGCGGGACGAGAGACGGATGCGCGGTTCGAGGTGACGGACAAGAGCCTCGACTTTTTGGGATACAAGACGCTGCGGGATTTGCTGGGGTCGCTGGGGAAATCGAATTTTGGGCGACATGATACGCGGCATTTCGCGACGGGTGTGGAGACCAGTGGCGGATCGCAGCCGTACGAGTTTGGGGACACGCTGAACCTCGATGTTGCGGCAACTTTGAAGTCGGCGATTGCGCGCGAGGGGCTGACGCTGCCGCTGAATCTGGAGTACAGCGATTTGCAGGTGCACCAGAGTGAGTATCAGAGCTCGTGCGCGACCGTAGTGATGCTGGATTGCTCGCACTCGATGATTTTGTATGGCGAGGATCGGTTTACGCCGGCGAAGAAGGTGGCGATGGCGATGGCGCATTTAATCCGGACGCAGTATCCGGGGGACACGCTGTCGCTGGTGCTGTTTCATGATTCGGCCGAAGAGCTGCCGGTGTCGCAACTGGCCCGGGTGAAGGTGGGCCCGTACTACACGAACACGCGTGAGGGGCTGCGGTTGTCGCAGCGGATTTTGGCCCGGCAGCGGAAGGACATGAAGCAGATTGTGATGATCACGGATGGGAAGCCGTCTGCATTGACGCTGCCGGATGGGCGGATTTACAAGAATGCGTTTGGGCTGGATCCGCTGGTGGTGAGCGAGACGCTTGAGGAAGTGTCGCGATGCAAACGGCAGAACATCATGATCAACACATTTATGCTGGCGTCGGATTTCGGGCTGGTGCAGTTTGTCCAGAAGGTGACGCAGATGTGCAAGGGGAAGGCTTACTTCACGACTCCTGAGACGCTGGGGGAGTATTTGCTGATGGATTACATGCAGGGGCGGATGAAGACGATTCACTAGCCGGAAGCCGGTAGCGGGTAGCCGGTAGCGAAAATCCCTCTGGTCACCGTTCGGGACTGGCTGGGACGTAGCGTACGTGGAAGCCTCTTGGCGAGGGCTGAAAGCCGGCTTCGCGGAGAAAGCCGGCCAGGAAGTGCTCGTGCGCGGGTTGGCCCGCGATGGCGTCGATTAAGAGACCGCCACTGTGACGTGTTTCCGGAATTTGTAACAGTTCCTGAGCATAATTAGCTAAGAAGTGGGCGAGGTCGCGCGCGATGGCGCTGCGGTCGGGCTCCTCCTGTGGCAAGAAGACCTGAATGGCTGGGGTATTGCGGCGGTACGCGACCAGAGTACCGTCGCGGAGGATGACGCTGGCTCCGACGCTGCGGCTGAGCGTGGCTGCGTTGTCGGGTGTGGCGGAATCGGGGCTGGGCCAGGGGAGGATGCTGCCCCAGGGGTTGCCGGGATCGGTGGCGGCGAGGATGACCATTTCGGGTTTTTCGGGCGGTTTGGCACCCAGGGAGCGGAGGAGTTCGACGGCGGCGGGCTGGGCGAACTGCGCGCCGCCGAGTCCTGCGACGAAATAGCCGCGGCGGATGCGGCCCTGGGCTTCGAGGGCTTTGAGGACTTCGTAGACGGCACTGAACCCGCCGGGAAGATTTTCCTGGGCAACGGTTTCGCGCGTGACGATGCCATAGCGCTGGAGGAGTTGTTGTGCGATGTCGTGGGACCAGGCCGTCTGCGCTGCGGACGTGGCGCGATCCGAAGTGGGGACGAGTGTCCAGCGGCCCTGCGCACTGGGGGGCGTGGTGCGGCGCGAACGGAAGGTGGTCGGTTGGTTGTGCTGGCGTTTGCTGGGGCGAGTTTCGGGTTTCGCGATATAGGCGCGAAGGGCGTGAAGCGTGTCGTTTGTGACGAGGCCGTGCCAGACGAGGTTCCAGAGAGCGTCGATGGTCTCGCCGGGGTAGCCGTCCCCGGTGGCGTCGTGGAGGTCGGTGAAGAAGCTGGCTCCGGCGCGGCTGAGGTAGTCGAGGATAGCTTGCTCACGGGGCGTGAGGGGTTCCGCGGAGGAGATGCGGGGCGGGAGCAGATCGGCGACGCGATCGGATAGATACAGGGCGATGCGGCCGTCACGTTCGCCTAAGGAATCGAAGCCGCACCAGACGATTTCGCCTGCAGCGATGAGGGTATCGAGGTCGCCGGGGGAGTAGCGAGCGAGGCGGGCGGGGAGGATCTGCGATTCGAGCAACGAGGCGGGGAGGGGTGCGCCCTGTAGGGATTCGATGGTGTCGAGGAGAGCGTCGAGGCCGCGGCGTTTCTGAAGAACGCCCTGCCAGTGGGTTTCGAGTCGGGCGAAAGTGCGCGGATCGGCGGGCTCGATTTCTTTACGTAACCGTGCCAGTGACTTATTACGGATGAGGCGGAGGGATTCCGCATCGCACCATTCGCGGCCTGCGCCTTCGGGGCGGAATCCGCCTTCGAGAATGCGGCCGTCGGCGACGAGGATGCGGAGGGCGGCTTCGACAGGCTGTGAGTCGAGGCCGAAGCGCGTGCAGACTTCGCGAAGGGTGAAAGGGCCGTGTGTGCGGGCGTAGCGGCGGACGAGCTCAAGGACGGGCGCGGGGTTGGGGGCGAGGAAGGATTTGGGGAGGTCCGCGGGAAGGTTGATTTTGAGAGCGTCGCGGTAGCGGGCCGCGTCCTCCACCGCGATGAAGCGAACCTGACCTGCGATTTTGATTTGGAGAATGCGGTGGGCCTTCGCGAGTGTGGGAAGGGATTGGAGGAGGTCGGGGCTGGCGAGGCGCACGGCAATATCGTCGCGGGAAAGGTCGCCGAGGCGGAGGAGGAGGTTCTGGATGGCGTCGGCGGAACGGGCGCGCTGATTTTCTCCGAGGAGCTGGAGGCTGGCTTCGAGTTCGCTGATGGCGGCGGGATCGAGGAGCTCGCGGAGATCAGCTTCGCCGAGGAGATCGGCGAGTTGGGACTGATCGATGGAGAGAGCGGCGGCACGGCGTTCGGCGAGCGGCGCGTCGCCGTCATAGATGAAGTTGCCGGTGTATCCGAAGAGGAGAGAGGCCGCGAAAGGTGAGGCTTTGGGCGTGTCGACGAGGTGGACCTCGATTTCCTTTTCTTTGATGGAGCGGAGGACATCGAGGAGGGCGGGCATGTCGAAGGAGTCGCGGAGGCATTCGCGATGGGCTTCGAGAAGCATGGGGAAATCGGGATAGCGCGAGGCGACGGCAAGGAGATCCGAGGCGCGTTTTCGTTGCTGCCAGAGGGGGGCGCGGATTTGGGGACGGCGGCGCGGGAGAAGAAGCGCGCGCGCGGAGGCTTCGCGGAATTTCGCAGCGAACAGGGCTGTGGAGCTGAGCTGGCGAATGATGAGGTCCTGGGCTGTCGCTGGATCGGGAAGCAGGAGGGCGGGGTCAGGGGGCACATCGGTGTCGGGGAAGCGGAGAACGAAGCCATCGTCGGTCGACATGGTTTCGACGTGGGGTCCGCCGGCATTCTGAATTTGGGCGGCGGCGGCCATAGCCCAGGGCGTGTGGATGCGATTGCCAAAAGGCGTAAGGACGCAGACGCGCCAATCACCGAGCTCGTCGCGGATGCGCTCGATGACGATGGTGCGGTCATCGGGAACCGCTGCGGTGGCGGCTGCCTGGTCGGTGAGGAATTGGATTAGATTTTCTGCGGCCTGAGTGTCGAGGTCGTGCTCGCGAACCAGGCGGCTGATGGCGGCGTTGGGCGGGAGCGTGCGAATTTCGCGGACAAGGGCGCCGATGCGACGGCCGAACTCGATGGGGCGTCCCGCCTGGTCGCCATGCCAGAAGGGCATTTTTCCGGGCTGACCGGGCGCGGGTGAGACGAGGACGCGGTCGTGGGAGATTTCGTCGATGCGCCAGGTGGAGGCTCCTAGAATGAAGACTTCGCCGACACGAGATTCGAAGACCATTTCCTCGTCGAGTTCGCCGACGCGGACTGGCTTTTTGTGTTCTCCGGAAAGGAAGATGCCGAAGAGGCCCCGGTCGGGAATGGTTCCTGCATTGAGGATGGCGAGAGTCTTTGCGCCTTCGCGCGGGGTGAGGAGGTTCGTATTGCGATCCCAGGTAATGCGGGGTCGAAGCTCGGCGAATTCGTCGGAGGGATACTTGCCGGCGAGCATGTCGAGGACGTTTTCGAAAGTGGAGCGGGTGAGTGTGGCAAAAGGGGCGGCGCGGCGAACGATGTTGTAGAGGTCATCCGCGGAGATGATGGGCTCGCGGGGCGGTTGACCTTTGAGGCGGGGGATAGACAGGGCGGGCGGATGCGCAACGGTGGCGACGATCTGCTGGGCCAGGACGTCGAGGGGATTGCGGAGGACGGAAGTCGACTCGACGAGGCCCTCGTGCATGGCGCGGGTGACGGCAGAGCAGGCGATGAGGTCGGCGCGGTATTTAGGGAAGATGATGCCTTCGCTGGTGACTCCCACCTTGTGGCCGGCGCGGCCGATGCGCTGCATTCCGGCGGCGACGGAGGGCGGCGATTCGATTTGGATGACAAGATCGATGGCGCCCATGTCGATGCCGAGTTCGAGGGAGGAAGTGGCGACGACGGCGCGGATGGTACCGGTCTTGAGCTGGGTCTCGATTTCGGAGCGCTGAGCGGCGGCGAGGGAGCCGTGGTGGGCCCGGGCGAGGGGTTCCTGCGCCAGATCGTTGACGAGATTGGCGAGGCGTTCGGCGGTGCGGCGGTTGTTAACGAAGATGAGCGTGGAATTGCGCTTGCGAATAATGGCGAGGAGGCGTGGAGGGATGGTGGTCCAGATGGAGGCGCGTTTTTGCGGGGAGTCGGTAGGTTCGGGCAGTCGAAGATCTTCGACTGGAACTTCGACTTTTAGCTGAAGCTGCTTGTGGGTTTTGGCGTTGATGATCGTGACAGGCCGGGGGCTGGTGGTGTCGGCAGTAGTCTGGCTGCCGCCGAGGAAGCGGGCTACTTCTTCGAGGGGGCGCTGGGTGGCGGAGAGGCCGATGCGCTGGATCGGCTTCGCCGTGATGGCTTCGAGGCGTTCGAGCGTGAGGGCGAGGTGGGCTCCGCGTTTGGTGGGCACGAGGGCGTGAATTTCGTCGACGATGACGGTGTCGACAGTGCGCAGGGCGGAGGCGGATTCGGAGGTGAGGAGGAGGTAGAGGGATTCCGGGGTGGTGATGAGGATGTCGGCGGGATGGCGGCGAAAGCGGGCACGCTCGGTTTGGGGCGTATCGCCGGTGCGGATGGCAATTTCAGGCGGGCGGAAGGGGACTCCGGCGCGTTGGGCGATGGGGGCCAGGCCCAAGAGAGGGGCCTGGAGGTTGCGTTCGACATCGACGGCGAGGGCTTTGAGTGGGCTGATATAGACGACGCGGCATGCCTCGTCTTTTGGAATGTTGTGCAATGACAACCGGTCGAGACACCAGAGGAATGCGGTAAGGGTTTTGCCAGTTCCGGTAGGCGCAAGGATCAGCGTGCTTTCGCCGCGGGCGATCGCGGGCCAGCCGAGCCGCTGTGGGGCGGTGGGCGTGCCAAGGGCAGAGCGAAACCAGTCGCGAGTGACGGGATGGAAGAGGGCGAGGGGGTCGGAGTCCGGCGGTTGCGGGGGAATGGCCGGGGAGGTGCTCGATGACTTCGATGAAGATTTTTTCGCGGCCATCTCTGGACTGAGGATAATCCCGGGGAAAGAGGGTCGTCCGCGGAAAGGGCGGTTGCTCAGGCGGGGCGGATGGGCTTGTACCAGACGGTTTTGGGAGTGAGCATGGTTTGCCAGTGCGAGTCCATGCGGGGCTGTTCGCTGAGGCCGAGGAAGAGGACGCCGTCGGGGCGAAGGGAGCGATGCATGTTAAGGAGGACCTGGCGGCGTGTTTCCTGGGAGAAGTAGATCATGACGTTGCGGAGGAAGATGACGTCGAAGGTTTCCGGGACGGTGGCGGGCTGGATGAGGTTGCGCTGTTGAAAGCGGCAGAGGCGTTTGATGTCGGGATGGATCTCCCACTCATCATCGGTGCGAACCAGGTACTTGACCAGAAAGCGGGCGGGGAGGCCGCGGTTGATTTCAATGCGCTGATAGCGGCCGGCGCTGGACTTCTCGATCATCTCCGCAGAGATGTCGGTACCGAAGATTTCGAGTTTCCAGCCGGCGAGGAGGGGGAAATGCTCACGCATCATCATGGCGAGGGAATAGGCCTCCTGGCCGCTGGAACTGGCCGCGGACCAGAAACGGAGGGTACGGGTGTCGCGGCGATTTTCGATGATGGCAGGCAGGAGTTGTTCGCGGAGATAATCGAAGGTTGGGGTGTCGCGAAAGAAGCTGGTTTCGTTGATGGTCATCGCCTCGGCGACAGAGCGCTGGAGCACGGTGCCGGAATCTGCGCGGAGGGCGGAGACGAGCTGGGCGAGGGAATCGAGGCCACGGTTGCGAAGCAGGCCCTGGAGGCGCGATTCGAAGAGGTAGTCGCGGGAGGGGTCGACCTGATTGCCGGAATTGCGCATGACAACGGTGCGCAGATACTCGTAATCGATGGCTGTGGTCATACGGCAAGGGTCTCCGAGTGCAGACGCGGGGTTGAGGCGGAGACGATGCGGAGAATTTCGGTGGCGATGGTATCAAGGGGAAGAATCTTGTTGGCGAGGCCGGCGTGGGCGACGGCGCCGGGCATACCCCAGACGACGCTGCTGGCTGCGTCCTGCGCGAGGATGACGCCACCCGCGGTGCGGATGACGCGGGAACCGGCGAGCCCGTCCGAGCCCATGCCGGTGAGTATGACGCCGAGGACACGTCCAGCGCAGACCTGGACGGCGGAGCGGAACAGGACGTCAACGGAGGGTCGGCAGAAGTTTTCCGGCTCGTTCTGATTGAGGCGCAGGCGCATGTCGCGGGTGATTTCCAGATGCCAGTCGCCGCGGGCGATGTCGATGACGCCGGGCTCGGCGTGAGAATCAGGAGCGGCTTCGCGGACACGGAGCGGGCAGAGGCCGTTGAGGCGCTCGGCAAGGAGTCCGGTAAAGAGGCGCGGCATGTGCTGCACGATGAGGATGGGCAGAGGGAAGGTCGCGGGGATTTTCGGGAGCAGGACTTCGAGCGCAGCGGGACCACCGGTCGAGACGCCGATGACGAGAAGCTTCGGAGGAAGAGGGGAACAGGGTGGCAGAACCGGCCGGGATTCAGGGGCGGAGGCAGGGGCGCCGGGCTGGGATTCCGGCGGAAAGAGGGCAAAGATTTTGGGGAGCAGTTCGCGGCTGAGCGTGTCGACGCCCTCGCGGACGCTGTGCTGGGCGCCTGGTTTGGTGACGTAGTCCGTAGCGCCTCGCGACAGGGCTTCAATGGTGATGCGGGCGCCTCGCGAAGTCAGGGTACTGCACATGATGACGGGGACGCGGCGATTGAGGCGGCGAATGCTGGAGAGAACTTCGAGGCCGTTCATGCCGGGCATCTCGATGTCGAGCAGGACGAGGTCGGGGTGAATGCGCTCGAAGGTGGCGAGGCCTTCCTGGCCGCTGGAGGCGGTGGCGACGATCTCGATGGAAGGCTGCGGCTCGAGGACCATGCGCAGGAGGCTGCGCATGACGGCGGAGTCATCGATATGAAGGACGCGTACTTTGCGTGAGGGCCGACTGACCGAGTTCATGGCTCCGGAACTCCTGCCATGCGGAGCTTATCGAAGAGGCCCTCCGCGTCGAAGGGCTTGACCAGGTATTCGTCGGCGCCTGCGAGCAGGGCGGCCTCGATATGATCGTTTTCCGCTTCGGTGGTGACCATGACAATTTTGGTGTCGTCGAGGGCGTGATCGGCCCGCGCCTCGCGGAGCATATCAATGCCGGACATGACCGGCATATTCCAGTCGACGAGGGCAACGGAGAAGGGTCCCGATTCACGCAGGCAGGCGAGGCCCTGCTGGCCATCGACTGCTTCCACGCACTCGACGCCGTGTTCAGCGAATATCGAGTGGAGGTAGTTGCGGATGAAGCGCGAATCGTCAACGACCAGAGCCCGCATAATTTCCTTTCCGCAGTCCTCCAGCCTCAGGCGGGGAAGGAGCTGGCGAGGCGCATCGGATCGAGGCGCTCGGGTTCGAGACTGACGAGGAGGCGGTCCTTCAGCTTCCACGCGCCGTCGAAGAGAGCCTGGCGGCGGGCTTCGAGGGTCGCCGGGTTGGGCTCGTGATCGGCAGCAGAGACGTGGAGGACTTCGCCGACCGAATCGACGAAAAGGCCGAAGAGGCCGTCGGGATTTTCAAAGACGAGAACATCTTCCGGAGTTTTGGAGGCCTCCATGCCGAGCAGGCGGCGCAGCGAGACGGCGGTGAGAACCTCGCCGCGGTAATGTACCAGACCGCCGACGAAATACGGGGCCAGGGGAACAGGCTGGGTCGCCGGCTTGCCGAGAATTTCGAGGACGTGGGCGATAGGAACACCGTAGAGTGTATCGCCCACCCGGACCGAGCATACTTCCTGAGTTGCACTGGTGTGTGTTTCGTTCATCGTGTTTCCTCCGCGGGCAGGGAAAATTCCATAGGCGCCTGCTCAACCACGTTGTCGAGCGAGGGGATGTTGGCAAGGCTGACGATGCCGGTGACTTTCTCGTGCAGGAGGGTGATGCCGTCGGCAACCAGACCCGAGCCAGCCTCTTCGAGTTGGCTGCCGCCCGTAACATCGAGGACCTGGGAGACGGTCATGCCGACATGGCGCTGGCCATCGCGACAAACGACAACGGTGGTTTGCGCTTCGGGATCGCCGCCCTGGTCGACCAGGTCGGAGGCCGCGTCGTCGAGGGGCAGCAGAGCACCCTCAAAGCGCAGGACCGGACGCGAGCCGGCACGTTCGATGCGGGAGCGTGGGATGCGTTCGATGCGAACCACGGTTTCCAGGGGCAACGCGGCGCGGCGGCTGCCAACTTCGACAACAAGAAAGTCACGATGACCGGCGCCCTTTTCATCGCTGCTTGAATCTTCGATCTCCGCAGTGAGGCTTACATTGGCATTTTGGGCGATCGCTCCGGGATTGAGGATGAGGGCCATCTCGCCATTGCCGAGAATGGTGGCGCCGGCGTAGAAGCCGATTTCGCGCAGGACGGCGGCGAGCGGCTTGACGACGATCTCTTCCGGGTCGGCCAGGCCATCGACGATGAGGCCGAAGCGGCGGCCGTCGGCATTGAGAATTGCGATATCGCAGGGAGCGCCGATCTCGCGCGGAGTTTGCTGGAGCAGCCGGTCGAGGAAGACGAGAGGCAGCAGTCGACCGCGGAGACGATAGAGGGCGGCGTTTTCCAGACGCTCGATGCGGGGATCGTTTTCACCAGTGCTGAGGTGCACGAGTTCAGTGAGCGAGGCCTGAGGTACGGCGAAATTTTGTCCGCGGCTGTGCACGATGAGCGCGGGAATGATGGCGAGGGTCAGAGGAATGCGGAGGCGGAGCACCGTTCCTTTGCCGGCGTGGCTGTCGACTTCCACTTTGCCGCCTATTTTCTCGACGTTGGTGCGAACCACATCCATGCCGACGCCGCGTCCCGAGACGCTGGTGACGGCTTCGGCGGTGGAGAAGCCGGGAAGGAAGATGAGCTGGAGAATCTCGCGCTCATTCATCAGCTCGGCGCGCGCCGGAGGAACCAGCTGACGTTCGACGGCTTTTGAGCGAATTTTCTCGATGCTCATGCCGGCGCCGTCGTCATGAACCTCGACGATGACGTGACTGCCTTCGTGACAGGCACGCAGACGGACGAGACCTTCAGCAGGTTTGCCGTTGGCGACGCGCACATCGGGCATCTCGATGCCGTGGTCGATGGAATTGCGGATGGAATGGGTGAGCGGATCGCGGATGGCTTCAAGGAGACTCTTGTCGAGTTCGGTTTCCTGGCCTTCCATTTCGAGGCGAACCTTTTTATCGAGGCCGAGCGCGAGGTCGCGGACGAGTCGGGGAAAGCGCGAGAAGACGTGGCTGACGGGCTGCATGCGCGCCTTCATGACAGATTCCCGCAGATCGGCGGTCACCATATCGAGACGGCGGCCGAGCAGGGCAAAGTTGGCATCGGTGCTGGTGGCCTGCAGGATCTGGTTGCGGGTGAGCACCAGCTCACCGACCAGGTTCATCATGCGGTTGAGCAGCTCGACATCGACGCGGAGCGTGGAGTCGGCGGTGCCGGAGGTGGGAGCCGCCTGGGTTTCGGGCGCCGGGGACGGGCCCGATTCATTCACGGGCCGCGCGGGAAGCGAGGGTTTGGCCGCGGCGGGAGCGGGGCGAGAATTACGCTCGACTTCCGGCTCGGCGTCGACTGGCTCTTCCTGGTCTTCCCCGAGCGGCCCTGCCTCACCTGTTTCAGCCGGGGGAGGCGCACTTTGCGTATGGGGGTGTTTGCGTGGGGCACGCGGTCTGCGCTGCTTGCCAGTCGGCGCGGGTGCGGCGACAGCTGCCAGTTCCGGTTCAACCGCGGCAACTGCAGGCGAGGCCTCGCCAAGCTGCAATTTGTCGAGGCGCGCGATCATCGCGCTGTCCAGCTCCGGGTTCTCGCCTTCTGCGCCGGTGGTATCGATGGAGTGCAAAACACCGCGCAGGACATCCATGAGCGAGAGCAGACCGCTGATGATGTCCGGATTAGCGGAGAGTTTGCCATCGCGCAGCAGGCCGAGGAGGTTTTCTCCGGAATGGGAGAGCGCTTCGAGGCGGCTGAAGCCGAGGAAGCCGGTGGTGCCCTTGATGGTGTGCACGGAGCGGAAAATATCGGCCAGCAACTCCGTATCGCCGGGGCGTGTTTCCAGGTCGGTCAGGCACCGCTCCATGCGGTCCAGTCCTTCCTGACTTTCGAGCAGAAATTCGCGAGTAAGGTCGTCCACGAATTTGTTATCGGAAGGAGTGGGAGGAACTTGAGTACGGTTGCCGGGGGCGAGTGAAGGGGATAGCCTCAGAACCATGTCAAAGATGGACGAGGGGATGCTGGAGCGGCTGCGGCAGGCGGCTGCGGAGGCGGCTGCGCTCGCTTACGCGCCTTACTCGAAGTTTTACGTAGGGGCGGCGCTGCTGTTTGAGGATGGATCGATGTTCACGGGGTGCAATGTCGAAAACATGTCCTATGGGCTGACGAGCTGCGCAGAACGAAATGCTCTGTTTCGAGCCATCAGCGAACGGGGGGCGGGGCCGCGCATCCAGGCAATTGCGGTGGCGAATCGGAATGGCGCGGCCAGTCCACCATGCGGCGCGTGCCGCCAGGTGATGAGCGAATTTGTGACTGCGGATGCGATTGTGACATTTCCCGGCGTCGATGGACCGGAGACGCGCAGTTTTGCGGAGATCTTACCGTACAGCTTTGTTCTGGAGACGCAACGATGAGCGCGGAGCTGCATGCGGTGGATGTGATCCGGAAGAAGCGGGACGGCGAAGAGCTGACGCCGGAAGAGATCCGGTTTGTGGTGGAGGGCGCAGCGCGGGAGACGATTCCCGAAGAGCAGCTGTCGGCGTGGCTGATGGCAGTTTTTTTGCGAGGCCTGACACTGGGGGAACTGGATACGCTGACGACGTCGATGCGGTATTCGGGCGAGGTGCTCGATCATACCGGCTTGGGTCGAAAGACGGTCGATAAGCACTCGACGGGAGGCGTAGGAGACAAGACTTCGTTTCTGGTCGCGCCGATTGCAGCCGCAGCGGGGTTGGCCGATCCGATGATCAGCGGACGCGCGCTGGGGCATACGGGCGGGACGCTGGACAAGCTGGAATCAATTCCTGGCTATCGGACACAGCTGTCGCTGGTGGAGATGCGGAAGGTTCTGGAGAAATGCGGCGCTTCGATTGTGGGCCAGACGAAGAATCTGGTTCCGGCGGATCGGAAGCTGTACAGTCTGCGGGATCGGACCGCCACGGTGGAGAATCCTTATTTGATTTGCGCTTCGATCATGAGCAAGAAGCTGGCGGCGGGGTTGGATGCGCTGGTGATCGATGTGAAGACCGGTTCGGGGGCGTTTTTGCGCAATGAGGAGGACGCGCAGTATCTGGCGGCTCTCATGGTGGAGACGGGCGAGCGTGCGGGCACGCGGACCGTGGCGGTGCTGACGGATATGAGCCAGCCGCTGGGGCGAATGGCTGGGAACTGGGTGGAGATTGCGGAGTCGATGGAGTTATTGACGGGCGGTCGCGATCCTCTGAGCGAGGATTTGCGGGAGGTTTCGCTGATTTTGGCGGGATGGATGATTTATCTGGGCGGTGAGGCAAGAAGCGCGGAAGCGGGACAAGAGATCGCGGAGGAGAAGCTGGTTGATGGGTCGGCGCTGCGGGTTTTTCGCGAGATGGTGGAGGCGCAGGGCGGCGATTTGAAGGCGCTGGATGCGGGGATGGAGTTTCATCGGCCGAAGTTTCGGCGGGAATTTCGCGCGATGCGGAGCGGGTATTTTGTGTCGGCGGACTGCACGAAGATCGGATGGGCGGTGCAGCGGCTGGGCGCGGGTCGGGAACGTGCGGGCGAGTCAGTGGAGGCGCGTGCGGGGCTGGAGATGCATGTGAAGCTGGGGGCGAAGGTGGAAGCGGGGCAGCTGCTGGCCACACTGTTTGCGCAGGAGGAGTCGCGATTTGCTGAGCCGGTGCATTTGCTGGAGCAGGCGCTGTGGATTGGCGATGACGCGATCGCCACGCCGGCATTAGTGCGGGAGATTATCTCGGTGGAGAACAAAGATTCTTATCTGAAGAAGCGGGAACGCCCATAGAATGCGGAGAAAACCTTAGGAGATCAATTTGGCTCGATTCACGGGTGTGCTGGGGCTGCTGACGATGCTGTTGCTGGCCTGGATTTTCTCGACCGACCGCAGGGCGATCCGATGGCGCACCGTGGTTTGGGGGCTCGGGCTACAGATTACGTTTGCGTTTCTGGTGCTTAAGTCGTCGGTGGGGCAGAGAGTGATGCACGCCGCGGGCGATGCGGTGAACAAACTGCTGGCGTTCGCGTTTGTGGGATCGACATTTGTGTTTGGGGATTTGGGCGCGCAGCACTCGAAAATCGGCGGGGCGTTTGGGACGAACTTCTTTGCGTTTCAGGTTCTGCCGACGATCATTTTTATTTCGGCATTCTTTGCGGTGCTGTACTACCTGGGCGTGATGCAGCTGGTCATCCGCGGCTTCGCTAAGGCGATGCTGTGGACGATGAAGGTATCGGGGGCGGAAAGCCTGAACGTGGCGGCTAGCATTTTTATGGGGCAGACGGAGGCTCCGCTGACGATCCGGCCGTTTCTGCCGGGGGCGACGCGCTCCGAGCTGATGACGATTATGACGAGCGGGATGGCGCATGTGTCGGGCGGCATTATGGCGGCTTACATTCTGTATGGGATTTC
>Ga0182015_10001361_pt1 | contig 32417 bp, 29 predicted proteins | sample 712P3MmetaG_FD_120478 | JGI IMG/M metagenome (GOLD analysis project Ga0182015, IMG submission 120478) | Permafrost microbial communities from Stordalen Mire, Sweden - 712P3M metaG | ecosystem: Environmental > Terrestrial > Soil > Wetlands > Permafrost | place: Sweden: Stordalen | collected...
AGATTTTCCGCCACAACGACATGGCGCATCTCGAAGCGCTTCTGGCCGCGGCCGATCCGGCCCGGCCGAAGCTGATCGTATTCGAGAGCCTCTATTCCATGGACGGCGACGTCGCGCCGGTGAACCCTATCTGCGATCTCGCCGAGCGCTACGGCGCCATGACCTATATCGACGAGGTGCACGCAGTCGGCATGTAGGGGCCGCGAGGCGGCGGCATCAGCGAGCGCGACGGGGCCGCATCGACGTGATCGAAGGCACGCTCGTCAAGGCATTCGGTTGCCTCGGCGGCTACATCGCTGGATCGAGCGCGCTTATCGATACCGTGCGCTCCTATGCGCCGGGATTCATCTTCACTACCGCGCTGCCGCCTTCGGTCTGCGCCGCGGCGACCGCCGCGATCCGGCATCTGAAAACGTCACAGTGGGAACGCGACCGTCACCAGGACCGCGCCGCCCGCACCAAGGCCGTGCTCGCCGCCGCCGCACTGCCGGTGATGACAAGCCCGCCACACATCGTCCCGGTTTTCGTCGGTGATCCGGAGCTGTGCAAAGAGGCGAGCGATCTTCTGCTTGCCGACCACGGCATCTACATTCAGCCGATCAACTATCCGACGGTGCCGAAGGGCTCGGAGCGGCTGCGGATCACGCCGTCACCGTATCACGATGACGGGCTGATCGATGCGCTCGCCGAGGCCCTTGTCGATGTGTGGCAGCGGCTTGGATTGCCGATCGACGAGGAACGCGCGCTCGCCGCGGAGTGATACTAGCGACACTGCACCTTCCGCTCGCCTTTAACCTGCATAAGATCAGCCTTGGACCCGGTGCTGCTGTAACATGAGCCGCCCCGATCACCGCCCAGTGCCGGCGGTAATTCCTTTCTGCGCCCTTGCAAACTGCGCTACAGACAGTTGCAGCCAACTCGCCTGGAGGACTTGCTCGTCTCGAACGGAAAAAGCTGCTTCAAACTAATCCCCTACACCTCCCGCACCGGCGGCTTGGACGGATCGATGAGCTTGAACTCGATCGGGGCCTGGCCGAAAATGCCGATGACGGCGGGCTCCTTACCGCCCTTCCTCACACCGTCATAGTGCGGGGTGTGCGCCGCGCGGCGCACGAAGCCGCCGGCGGGTACCGGCACGGTCACCTCCGGCTCGAAATTCTCGCCCGAATTCACCCACCCGGTGCCAGAGATAACAAAGCAAAGCCGGTCGGTGACGTAGAGGTGTGGCGCGCTCATAAAACCCGGATGCCATCGTACCAGAATCGCATAGGGCCCGGGCTCGTCGATTGAACCGAACACGGCGGCGCTCTCCATCGCGCCGGTGGGGCCGTCGGCGCTCCACGGCTTCCACTGCAACTGATCGGGCAGCGTGACTTGCGTCTCGTTCAAATCGATCGCGTGCGCGGGTTCGGAGAAGAGCGCGGTCGGCAGCGCGGCAAGGAGTGGCGCGAGCAGGAGCCCGCGGCGGGTCGCGCCGAGGTCGTGCAGATCGCGACCCTGTGCGAATGAAAGCATGTGCACCAGGTCTTCGATCTTTCGAGTGGGTAGCGGCATCAGGGGCATGTTCGGTCCTTTTCTGATAAAATCTTCCGTTTGTCCCTGCCCCCGACCGCAGTCCGCAGCACCTAAAATGCGGGCCGGCAGCTGTTGCCGCCGGCCCAAGTGTCTACGTCTGAACGAAGCCCGCGAGGGAGGAACGGGGGTTCGCCGTGGCGTCACGCAACGTGGGGGACAGGAGGCGAGTTGGCGTGGGCCTGACGCAGATTGCGTTGGTAACGTTCATCCGAGCTTTCCAAACTCCTGATGTCTCATTTAATAATGGATAGCCTCAGCACGACCGCTGTGCTTGTGTTGCTGTGATTGGTTCGCAATTGCACCAATCTGGAAGGGCCGTCAGGGTGGTCTTCCGCGCTGCAACGATACCAAGCTTAATCTGTTTTTCGTTTGATCAGTTGCACAGTTCGCTCGCCGGTGGTTCGTCCGGGCTGGGCGGAATGACAGCGCCGTTCGGTCCGTAGCCAATTCTTGTTCGGGGTCGGCCATGATATCGCCCATTTGTATCGAATGCCTGCCCATGCATCTGGATTTTATGGCAGTAACGTCATAGAGTTGTGGCCGCCGAGAGGCAGCTACAACCCGGTCGGACTTCGCCAAGTTTGCGATAGCGCGCGCTAAATAGTGACCGCCGTGAGGTAATGCCACCATGAGGCTGCAGCCCGTCGCTTTCGCCGTGTTCGTCATTGCGCTGCCGCCATAAACTTTCGCCGTCGCTACGCTCCGCGTGGAGGTGACCTCGATGGCGGAAAGCACGGCAGGAGCGCGGCTAACCCTTGTACCCCGAGGTTGGACCTTTGGCGTGAACGCGGAGTCCACCAAATGAACTTATCCTCGTCACTCGGGACGGGCGAGGCTGGTAACCTCCAGGTCTTGTGGAAGGATGGAGAGCGCGTCCTCTGCCGAGGATGGCGTGATGACGGTGATGGCGACCGGACCGCCGTGCTGGCCGTGCTCTCCGCCTCGGAACACCCCACGACAGGCTTCGTTGATCGGCTAGCTCATGAATACGGGCTGAAGGACGAACTGGACGGTCGGTCAGCGGCGCGGCCGCTGGCGCTTGTGCGCGAACACGGGCGGACCATGCTGCTCCTTGAGGACCCCGGGGGCGAGCCGCTCGATCCGCTCCTCGGCCGACCGATGGAGATGGGACGGTTCTTGCTCTTCGCCACCGGTATATCGGTCGCGCTTCGCCAGCTACACGAACGTGGCCTCATTCATAAGGACATCAAGCCGGCCAATATCCTGGCGAACCGCACGACCGGAGAGGTCAAGCTCACCGGTTTCGGTATCGCTTCGCGTCTGCCGCGCGAGCGCCAGGCGCCCGCGCCGCCCGAGTCGATTGCGGGCACGCTCGCCTACATGGCACCCGAACAGACCGGACGAATGAATCGTTCGATCGATTCCCGGAGCGACCTCTACGCCCTCGGCGTCACGCTCTACCAGATGCTCACGGGCTCGCTGCCGTTTACCGCGGCCGATCCCATGGAGTGGGTCCACTGCCATATCGCCAGAAAGCCGGTGCCGCCAAGCGAGCGGCTTGAGACTGTCCCGGCCCCGGTCTCGCAGATCATCCTCAAGCTGCTCGCCAAGACCGCCGAGGAGCGCTACCAGACCGCTGCTGGCCTGGAGCGCGACCTCCGGCGCTGCCTTGCTGCATGGGAGGCTCAGCATCGCATCGACGCCTTCCCGCTGGGCCAACAGGACACGCCCGACCGGCTCCTGATTCCCGAGAAGCTGTACGGGCGAGCGCGCGAGATCGAGACCTTGCTCGCAGCCTTCGACCGCGTCGTCACCAGCGGCCGGCCGGAGCTGGTGCTGGTCTCCGGCTATGCTGGCATCGGCAAGTCTGCCGTCGCCAATGAGCTGCACAAAGCGCTGGTGCAGCCGCGCGGCCTTTTCGCGGCGGGTAAGTTCGACCAATACAAACGCGACATCCCCTATTCGACGCTGGTGCAGGCTTTCCAGAGCCTTGCGCGACCTCTTCTCGGCAAGACCGAAGCCGACTTGGCGAGCTGGCGCCACGCCCTGCTGGAGGCGCTGGGGCCGAACGGACGGCTCATGGTCGACCTCGTCCCCGACCTGAAGCTCATCATCGGTGAACAGCCGCCGGTCCCAGAGCTTCCGCCGCAGCAGGCACAAAGTCGTTTTCAGCTCGTGTTCCGGCGATTCATCGCCGTATTCGCTCGGCCGGAGCATCCGTTGGCGCTGTTCCTCGACGATTTGCAATGGCTCGACGCGGCGACGCTCGATCTGCTCGAGGATCTGTTGACCCAGCCGGATGTGCAGCATCTGATGTTGATCGGCGCCTATCGGGACAACGAGGTCAGCCTCGCCCATCCGCTGGTGCGCAAAATCGAAGCGATCCGCAAAGGGGGAGCGATCGTGCACGAGATCATCCTTGCGCCCCTCGCCCGTGAAGACCTGGGACGGTTGATTGCGGATTCCCTTTGGTGCGAACCGGAGCGCGCCACCCCGCTGGCGCAACTGGTCCACGAGAAGACGGCCGGCAATCCGTTTTTCGCCATTCAGTTCCTCTCTGCGCTCGCCGAAGAGGGACTGTTGACCTTCGATCATGGCGACGCGCGATGGTTCTGGGACCTGAATCGCATTCACGCCAAGGGTTACACCGACAACGTGGTGGACCTGATGGTCGAGAAGCTGACCCGCCTGCCCGTTGAAACCCAGAGGGCATTACAGCAGCTTGCCTGTATGGGCAGCAGCGCAGAATTCGTCCTGATGACCATGGTTTACGAGGATTCGAATGGGGACATGCACGGCGACCTTTGGGAAGCGGTCCGAACGGGACTCGTGTTCCGCTCGGAGGGTGCCTATAGGTTCCTCCATGACCGCGTCCAGGAAGCCGCCTATTCACTGATCCCGGCGGACTTGCGCGCCGCGGCCCATCTCCGGATCGGCAGGCTGCTCGTGGCGCAGACGCCGCTGGAGAAGCGGGAGGAGGCGATCTTCGAAATCGTCAATCAGCTCAACCGCGGCGCCGCGCTGATCACCGCACGGGACGAACGCGAGCAGCTGGCCGAGCTCAACTTGATCGCGGGCAAGCGCGCGAAGGCGTCAACCGCTTATGTTTCGGCGCTCACCTATCTCGTTGCCGGCGCGGCGCTGCTGGCTGAAGACTCGGAGCGCCGGCACGAGCTCACCTTCGCGCTGGAGCTGAACCGGGCCGAATGCGAGTTCCTGACGGGCGAGTTGATGGCCGCGGAGCAGCGCTTAGCGGCGCTTTCAGCCCGCGCCAAAGATGCGATCGAACAGGCGACCGTCGCGTGCTTGCGCTTGGATCTGTACGTGACCTTAGATCAGAGCGGCCGCGCGGTCGCGGTCGGTCTCGAATACCTCCGGCATCTGGGCATCGAATGGTCGCCGCATCCGACGGCAGATGAAGCGCCCCGCGAATACCAGCGGATCTGGTCAACCCTGGGAGACCGCTCGATCGAGGCCCTCGTCGAGCTGCCTTTGATGAGCGCCCCGACACTGCTCGCCACTCTGGATGTACTGACCAAACTCGCGATACCTGCCTGGAATACGGATGCGAACCTACTTTCCCTGGTCATCTGTCGGGCAGTCAATCTCAGCCTCGAGGGCGGCAGCTGTGACGGCTCGTGCTTCGCCTATGTAGTGCTTGGTTTGCTCGCCGGACCGCACTTCGGCGACTACCAGGCCGGATTTCGATTCGGCCAGCTCGGCTATGACCTGGTCGAACAGCGCGGGCTGAAGCGCTTCCAGGCCAGGACCTATATGAACTTTGGAAATGTCGTCCTGCCGTGGACGAGACATGTCCGGACTGGTCGCGATTTGCTGCGTCGGGGATTCGAGGCTGCAAACCGGATCGGCGATCTCATTTTTACGGTGTACTGCTGCCACCATCTGACCACGAACCTTCTCGCGGCGGGCGATCCGCTCGATGAGGTGCAGGGCGAAGCCGAGCGTGGTCTCGCGTTTGCGCAGACGATGCGGTTCGGTCTTGGCATTGACTTTAGCGCAGCGCAGGTCGGGCTCATTCGGACGCTTCGCGGCTCGACGCGGAATTTCGGTTGCTTTGACGATGAGCAGTTTGACGAGCTTCGGATCGAGCGCCGTTTTTCAGAAAATCCGAATTTAGCGATTGCCGAAGGCTGGTACTGGATCCGCAAGCTGCAGGCGCGCTTCTTTGCCGGCGATTATGCGGGTGCCGTCGAGGCCTCATCGAGAGCGCAACCGCTGCTGTGGACATCGCCGTCATGTTTCGAAACGGCAGAGTATCACTTCTACGGTGCACTCTCCCAAGCGGCATCCTGCGAGTCCGCAGCGGCCGGCCAGCGACGGCAGCCTGTCGAGGCTATGGTCGCGCACCACCGACAGCTCGAGATCTGGGCGGAGAATTGCCCGGAGAATTTCGAGAACCGCGCAGCACTGGTCGGGGCGGAGATTGCCCGCTTAGAGGGCCGCGAGCTCGATGCCGAGCGTCTGTACGAACAGGCCGTCCGCTCCGCTCGCGCAAACGGCTTTACCCACAACGAGGCGCTCGCCTACGAACTGGCCGCCCGCTTTTACACGGCGCGTGGTTTCCAAGAGTTTGCGCGAATGTATCTGCTGAACGCGCGCGACGGCTATCTCCGTTGGGGGGCCGCCGGGAAGGTGAGTCAGCTCGATCGGCTTTATCCGCAGTTGACCGCTCCGGAGGAACCCCGTCCCACCACGACCATTGGCTCCCCGGTCCAGCAGCTCGATCTAGCGAGCGTCGTCAAAGCCTCTCAGGCCGTCTCCAGCGAGATCGTTTTACCTAAGCTAATCGAGCGACTGATGACAATTGCGCTTGAGAACGCAGGCGCAGATCGTGGTCTTCTGATATTGTCGGCAGAGGAGGGGTATTTGATTCAGGCGGAGGCCAGGGCCACCGGCGATCACGTCGAAGTCGTGCTGTGCAAAAAGCTAATGACCGGGAATACCTGTCCCGAATCGCTCGTCCGCTATGTCATCCGCACCCACGAAAGCGTGATTCTCGATGATGCCTCCAGGCCCAACCTTTATTCAGAGGACGATTACCTGCGCGGATTACAAGCCAGGTCGATCCTCTGCCTCCCGCTGATCAAACAGGGGCGGTTGACGGGGTTGCTCTACCTCGAGAACACGCTGACCTCGCACGCCTTCACCCCGGATCGAACTGCGATCCTGGAACTGCTGGCGGCGCAAGCAGCGATCTCGTTGGAGAACACCCGTCTCTACAGCGATCTGCAAGAGCGTGAGGCGAAGGTCCGACGCCTGATCGACTCCAACATCATCGGAATCTTCATTTGGGATATGGAAGGTCGCATTATTGAGGCCAACGAAGCCTTTCTCAACATGCTGGGGCAGAACCGCGACGATCTCGTTTCGGGTGGTGTGCGCTGGACGGCGCTGACACCCATCGAATGGCGCGACGCTGGCGAACGGGCCGTGGCGGAGCTGAGGGCGACCGGAACCTGCAAAGCTTTCGAGAAGGAGTACTTTCGGAAAGACGGCAGCCGCGTGCCCGTCCTTCTCGGCGCAGCCACCCTCGGCGGAGGCGGAGACCAGGGCGTCGCCTTCGTGCTCGATTTGACCGAGCGAAGGGAGGCGGAGGAGAACCTGCGAGAGAGCCAGCGGCGATACCAAGAAGCGCAAGCAGAACTCGCTCACGTCACACGCGTGACGACGCTGGGAGAGCTGACCGCCTCGATCGCTCACGAAGTAAACCAGCCTCTTGCAGGCATCAGCTCCAACGCGGAAGCCTGTCTGCGTTGGCTCGACCGCGGAACTCCCGACCTGGACGCGGCGCGCCGCTCTGTCGAGTGGATTATCAATGACTGCAATCGGGCAGGCGAGGTAATCCAGCGCGTACGCTCGCTGGCAAAAAGGTCCAATATTCAGAAGGAGCAGCTCCACATCAATGACGTCGTTGGTGAGGTTATATCCCTGGTGCAGCGTGAGATGTTCGATCACCGGGTGTCGCTGCGCAAGGAACTCGCGTCTGCTTTACCAATGGTCTTCGTTGATCGGATCCAACTCCAGCAGGTGATCATCAACCTGCTAATCAACAGCATAGAAGCGATGCAGTCAATCACCGATCGGCCGCGCGAACTGACGATCCGATCGCGCCGGGACGGTGCACACCAGGTGCTAGTAACAGTCAAGGACTGCGGTGTCGGTATCTCTGCCGAAAACGCGGATCGGCTGTTCAGCGCCTTCTTCACAACCAAACCTAGCGGTATGGGCATGGGCCTGTCGATCGGCCGCTCGATCATCGAAGCTCACGGGGGACGACTGTGGGCGGAGTCAAATTTGTTCCCAGGAGCGGCCTTTCATTTCACCTTACCTATGTATCAAGAAGACGCGTAATGACTGAGCGCCCCAAATCTCCGCGGGAGATCGCAAGCACTGAGGTGCCTACGGTCTTTGTCATAGATGACGATGAATCAATGCGCAGGGGGCTTACCAATCTTTTCGAATCGGTGGGCCTGCGGGTAGAGACGTTCGGCTCGGCTCCCGAATTGCTCCAGAGAAGACTTTCGGATGTTCCTAGCTGCTTGGTCCTCGACATAAGGTTGCCAGGGATGAGCGGCTTGGACTTTCAAATCCAACTGGAAAAAGCGGCCGTTCATATTCCAATCATCTTTATGACCGGCCATGGCGATATCCCGATGTCGGTCAAGGCCATGAAGGCTGGCGCGGCCGATTTTTTGACGAAACCCTTCCGCCAGCAAGAAATGCTGGATGCAGTGACGGTTGCAATTGAACGCGATCGAAAGCGACGCGAAAATGAGAAGATCGTCTCGAACTTGCAGGCTCTTTTCGAGACCCTAACCCCCAGGGAGCGGGAAATTCTGGCCTTGGTCTCCGCCGGACTAATGAACAAACAGATAGCAGCCGAGCTTAGCATTGCCCAAATTACCGTGAAGATACACCGCGGGCGCGTTATGAAGAAAATGGGTACGAGATCACTGGCCGCTTTGTTGAAAGCCACGGAAGTGCTCGGAATCGATCGCGCGAAGCCTTAGCGCAATGTAAAACCTAGGTATTATTTTTCGATCCTGGCCCGCAGCGCATCCTGCCCCACGTGTTGTCACAGCGCGCTCTTTATTGCGCGTGCGAAGGATCGACCATAGTGTCCAAACTGTCGGTAATTGCGGTCATTGACGATGATGCATCCGTTCGCGTTGGAACAGAAAATCTGTTAAATTCGCTTGGCTACACCGTGCATACATTTGCGTCGGCCGACGAGTTCTTGCGGTTGGGTCTCCGGAATGACACGTCGTGCGTGATTGCCGATGTCCGAATGCCTGGCATGAGCGGTATCGAATTGCAAAACCTGTTGCTCACGCAAGGTCACCTCGTGCCTTTTATTTTTATCACGGCCTTCTCCGAAGAGGCCGTCAGCGCGCAGGCACTGAGTGCCGGTGCAATTTGCCTCCTAACCAAGCCCTTTGACAGAGTTACTCTGGTCCGTTGCCTTGACATTGCCCTGGGGAGGCACAATGGGCACTCCCGGTGAGATACTTGGGCGCTGCTGCGGAGTCCGCGCGGGCACGACGTTGATCGCCTAACGAAGACGAATTTTAGCTAAAACGCGAGCAAATTTCAGTTTCTTGCGGCCAAAAACGTAGGCGTCAGAGCGCGCTCAGCGGAGCCGGTTTCCGATCTGCGCGTAGTCGATCACGCTTCCGCGGATTGCGTAACAGGCACGCGGTAAAACCAAGGTATGAGGCTCGGCAAACCAACACCACATTCTGATCAACCTCCGTAGGATGGAGCGGTTCGTCTTGGTCAATCTATGCTGTCATTCGTGGCTTCGAACATCACGGAGACAGAAGGTCATGTTGACCAACTCGGTGCCGGCGAACGTATCCTGGTGGTTGGCATTGACACCTCCGCCGGCATTCAGGCGGTCCAGCCCGCCGCATATCTCTCACTGTTCAAGGAATACACATTGTAAGGCCGCCTAACGAGAAGGTGAAAGCCATGTTGACCAACTCGCTGCCTTTGACCGGTGCTTCAGCGTTCGAGAAGATCCCCTTTGTTCGCGGATCGAATGCTGGCACATCGACAAAGCCCAGATGGCGCGAGCTCGCCGACCGACGATTTTCGAATTTTGGGCCGGCCCCCCGAGGGTACGCCGATGGCAGTCTTGAAGTTCGAGAAGAAGTGCTTTCGGGACTGTTGGCCGATGAAGAAGAAAGCCTGAACCGTCTTCACAATATCGTTAGTCAAGTTGGACTACACATCTTATTCTTTGATGGAAAGGAGAGGTTGGCCGGTGGCTATCGCGAGGCGACAAAGGGCGGTCGTCAGGCCGCTTACGTGAAACAAACGTTCAATCGAGACTCTGCCGAAAAGGTAAAGAGTTGGCTGGCCGCGCCGATCTTTGATGCTGAGGGCGCGTTGCTTGGTTTCTTGGACGTTTCGCCCGCGAATGGGGATTTGACCGGAGAAGCGTCTACTTTGGCCTCTACTGTCATGCGGACGACTGCTCGCGCCATCGAAGAGCGATCGTTCCGCAAGCAGTATCGTCGCGAATGGATCGTCGCTTTGGCTCCTCCTGAAGGCGGCGGTCGCGGCATGTTGCTGGCGGTAGACGGACAGCAACGGATCGTGGGCGCGGATCGGCACGCCCGATCGACGCTGTCTGCGAGCAAAATTAATCTCGGAGGCGGCCCCACCTTGTGGGCGTTGTTCGAAAAAGACGCTGCGTTGTTCCGAAATAGGAATATCGGAGATGTTCACGCTGCATTGGTAACCGCCGACAGCGCCCAAGTATGGGCCACAATCGTCACACCACCGGAATCTGATGCTTTGCGTCAGCACAGCCCGGAATATGCAACTCTGCATTCCCGGCCCCGCCTCGATTCGATCGGGCGTTTTCGCCGATCGGAACCTCCAGCTCCCTCAGCTGGCGGCTTGACGCCCCGAGCGTTGCAACGCATACGCGAATATATTGAAGAGCACTTGACGGAGAATATCGAGCTGGAAATGCTTGCCGTCATCGCCGGGTTGTCTAAATGGCATTTTGCTCGAGCATTCAAGCAATCAGTTGGAACGCCTCCACATTGCTATTTGATACAGCGGCGGCTGCAGCGAGCGCAAGAACTTCTCGCTGAAACCGATCTGTCTCTCGCCCAAATCGCGCTGCAGAGTGGATTTAGCGACCAAAGCCACTTTTCGCGCCGCTTTCGGTTGTTTTTCGGTGCAACTCCGCGATCTTTCAGATGGTCAAAGCGATGAAGTCATTGCGGAATGATCCAATGTGTTGAAACGATGGTTGCGAATAGTACGACCGACTTCAAGCATCCGGGTGGCATTTTGCTTTTAAACATGGCCGAGCTTCAAAGGGTGATGCATGATGCAAATGATCGAAAGTTCATCAACCGAGCGGTCCTCTTCGGAAGCTGGATTGCTGCTTCGCGAGTTCTCGCACAGGATCAACAACGAGTTTGCCTCAGCCATCGGCATGATTTCGCTTGCCGCGGGGCATTTAGGCAATAAAGAGGCAAAGGCCACGCTCGCCGCCGTTCAAGATCGACTACATAATTACGCACGGGTGCACCACGCCTTGCAGATGCCGGAGCATAGTAGCCGCATCGACGCGGCCGCTTATCTGCGGCAGCTTTGCCGAGCAATCTGCTCTTCCAAACTTTACGCCAAGGATATCAATCTACTGCTGATAGAGCGGCCATTTCAGATGGAATCACAGCGCTGTTGGCGGCTTGGGCTGATCGTCTCGGAGCTCATCACAAATTCAGCGCGCCACGCTTTTCGTGACAATGGAGGCGTTATACGCGTGGAGCTCCTGCCGTCGACGTCGATTATCGAATGTCGTGTAACGGACAACGGTACAAGCGAGCCTACCATCTATCCGGGGAACGGAACGAAGATCATTTCGTCGCTCGTCCAGAACCTCGGCGGAACGATCGACCGGCACTTTGGACCGCAAGGGGCCTCGTCAGTTTTGATTTTTCCAGCTTGCCGCTGATCCAGGCGCGGAGGTGTTATGACCAAAGTACTCCTGGTGACTCATAGACACTTCGTCAAGTTATCTGACCGGCGGGCCGCGGCTGCATCAAGGGGCGAGCCGAGCGCAGGGAGCCGCGAACTTCCGCCTCACACTGCACGGCGAACGGTCATCCGGATGAAGTCTTTCGTCGAGGCGGCCGTAATGCTCGCCATCGCTGCGCTCGTCATCGGACAAAGCGCAGCGCAGACCGGCACGCCGAGCCCAGGCGGTATGGGAGCAACTTCACCGCTCGGGGCGGATTTCAGCACCCCTGCCGCCAGCTCCCAAGGCACGGCTATGCCCTATTCGGGAACCGCTAATCCCGCGCCTTGCTCCACGGGAAATCTGGGTAGCGCCACACTGCCGACGTTCGACGGCGGTGGGATCAACCTCTCCGGGCTGCCCGGCGCTGCCGGCGTAGCGACCAGCACGTCCGTCCCGTGCAATTCCGTCAGCAGTTCCGGAGTCATGAACTCCTCAATTAGTTCCGCAACCATAGCAACTTCATCGTCTTCCTCGTCCTCGTCGAGTTCCGGGACCTCGACGACCGCGACCCCAAACTCTGCGCCGAATGCGGTTAGCCTCGGCATTGCTGGCCTTGGTACCACCGGTCTCGGCACGACAAGCCTTGGCACTTCGGGCCTCGGCACCGCCGGGCTTAATTCGATTACTGGGCCAACATCGCAAACTTCGACGGCATCGACGGCGGCGACTGATTCCTTGAGCGCTTGCCCCGACCTCTCGGGCACCGCCGGTACCACGGCAAGCGGCACGGTCCCTGACCCCGCGAGCAGTGCAATTCCCGACCCAGCACAAACTCTCAGCGGCGGTGCGAGCCTTCCAACGCAATGCCTTAATCCTGGACCGGGTACCGGTACTTCCCCGGCCGGCGGTTCGATGATCACGGAGTAGCAAATGGCCAAAAAGCCGGTGACCGCCAAACTGATTATCACAATCGCGGCGCTGGTGGTGGCCACTGGCGCCGCCGCGGCGCTGACGGCAAAGCACTGGTCCACCTCCCGCGCGGCGGCACCAACGGCCGCATCGCCTCCGCCGATCAGCGTTGTCGCCGCGCCGGTGCAAAGCCACGACGCTCCGATTTACTTGCGGGGCGTCGGCACGGTCATTGCCTACAACAATGTGATCGTGCGCAGCCAGATTACCGGGCAGCTCGTCAAGATCGCTTTCAAACAAGGGCAGGCCGTGAAGAAGGGCGATCTCCTCGGCGAGATCGACCAAAGTCCGTACCAAGCCCAACTCGATCAGGCGATTGCCAATCGCGACCGCGACCAGGCACACCTGGAGAATGCCAAGATCGATCTCGATCGATATACCAAGCTTGTTCAGCAAAAATCGATCGCCACGCAAATCGCGGACTCCCAGAAGGCAATCGTTGACCAGCTCGTTGCCATGATTAAGTCTGATGAAGCGATCATCGAAAGCGCGCGGGTGAACTTCGGCTACACCAATCTCACTTCGCCTATCGATGGGGTAACCGGTATCAGGCAAATCGATATCGGCAACATCATTTACCCAACCGACGTGAACGGCCTCGTCGACGTCACGCAGATCGAGCCGATCTCCTTGATCTTCACGCTGCCGGAGGCAGAATTCGTACCCGTCCAAGAGCGCATGTCCCAGGGAGCGGTCACCGTCTTCGTCGACGGTCAAGACGGAAAGCAGCTCGATCAAGGCACACTTAACCTCATCGACAACCAGATCATCCAGACCACCGGTACGATCAGGCTGCGAGCCCAATTTCCCAACCAGAAGCATCTGCTGTGGCCGGGGCAGCTCGTTAACGCGCGGCTGCTCCTCGATACGCGGCATGACGGCCTGACCGTTCCCGCGTCGGTCGTGCAACAAGGCCCGCAGGGAGCCTATGCATATGTGATCAATCCTGACAGCTCCGTAGCAATCCGCCCGATCAAGGTCGCGCAGATCAGCGAGGGCCAGGCGCTCATCGACTCCGGCCTCCAAGCCAATGAGCAGGTCGTAGTCGACGGACAGTACAAGCTGCAGCCCGGCGCACACGTTACGATCCTACACGGACGCGCGGCCGAGGAAGCCGCCGCACAAAGCGCACAGCAGGCGCCGATCCCGTGAACATTTCTGCACCATTCATCCAGCGGCCGATCGCGACCGCCCTGCTGATGGTCGGGTTGCTGGCCGGAGGTTTGGTCGCCTATCCGCTATTGCCGGTGGCGGCGCTTCCGAACGTCAACTATCCCACCCTTACGGTGACCGCGCAGCTCCCGGGTGCCGACCCGCAAACCATGGCATCCACGGTGGCATCGCCTCTCGAGCTGCAGTTCGGTGAGATCCCCGGCCTCACCCAGATGACGTCGGCGAGTGCGCTCGGCTATGTCCAGATCACCCTGCAATTCGAATTGAGCCGCCAAATCGATGGAGCGGTCAGCGACACGCTGTCGGCCATCAACGCGGCGAATGCGTATCTGCCGGTAGGCCTGCCGTATCCGCCGCTCATCCGCAAGGTCAATCCGGCTGACACGCCGATCCTGGTGCTCGGGATCACCTCGGACAGCCTGCCGCTGACCGTTGTCGACGCCTATGCACAAAATATTTTGCTGCAAAAAATCTCGCAGATATCCGGGGTCGGCCTCGTGGGCATCGGAGGTCAGCAGCAGCCGGCCATCCGCGTACAGGTCGATCCGCAGGCGCTGGCGGCTCGCGGCATCAACCTCGAAGATGTTCGCACGGTGCTCGGCCAGGCGAACGTCGATCTCCCGAAGGGCACGCTAAACAGCCCTCGCCAGACCTTCACGCTCAATACCAACGATCAGTTGTTCAAGCCCGAGCAATACGCTGATCTGGTCATCGCCTACAACAACGGGTCACCGGTCCGCATACGCGATATCGGCCGCGCCATCAGCGCGGGAGAGAACGAGCTGATTGCCGGCTGGTTCAACCAGAAGCGGGCGATCATCCTGGCGATCCAGCGCCAGCCAGGAGCCAACGTCATCGAGACCGTGAGCCGCGTCAAAGCGATGCTTCCGGTGCTCGAGGCCTCGATCCCGGCCGCCGTCAAGGTAAATGTTATTTCCGATCGCACCCAGACCATCCGCGCTTCGGTCGCCGACGTGCAGTTCACGTTGCTGCTCACCGTCGCGCTGGTGGTGATGGTGATTTTCATCTTCCTGCGTAATTTCTGGGCGACCATTATCCCGGCCGTCACCGTGCCGCTGGCGCTGATCGGCACCTTCGCGGTGCTTTACGAGCTCGATTACAGCCTTGACAACCTTTCCCTGATGGCCTTGTCGATCGCGGTCGGCTTCGTGGTCGACGACGCCGTCGTCGAGATCGAAAACATCGTGCGGCATATGGAGGAGGGCCTCTCACCATACGAGGCGGCGCCCAAGGGATCCGGAGAGATCGGCTTCACCGTCATGGCGATCACGTTCTCGCTCATCGCCGTGTTCATTCCGCTGTTTCTGATGAGCGGCTATGTCGGATTGCTGTTCCGCGAGTTCGCAATCACAGTGAGCGTGGCTCTCATTCTTTCGCTGCTGATCGCGCGGACGCTCACGCCGATGATGTGCGCATACCTGCTCAAGCCGGAGCGCCAGGAGCACGGATGGCTCTACCGGTTGTCGGAGCGCGGCTTCGATGCCCTGCTCTACGTCTATGAAGCAGGCCTGAAAGTCGTGCTGCGGCACCGCTTCATGACGCTGATGGTGATGCTCGGTACCATCGCGCTGACCGGGTATCTCTACGTTATCATTCCCAAGGGCTTCTTTCCCCAGCAAGACACTGGACTAATCATCGGCCAGTCCGAGGCGGCGCAGGATATTTCCTTCCAGGCCATGGCAGAACGTCAACAAATTTTACTCGATGCCCTGTTGCGGGATCCCGCGGTCGCGACAGTGGCTTCGGCGGTGGGTGCCGGCGGTGGCCTCTATACGCTCAATGACGGGCGCGTCTTCATTCAGCTCAAGCCCCATGGCCAGCGTGACCCGATCGACCAGGTGATGGCGCGGTTGCGGACCAACCTCGCCAAGATCCAGGGCATCACGCTTTATATGCAAGCCGCCCAGGACATTACGATCGGCGCGCGGCTGAACAAGACTCAGTTTCAATACACCATGAACGACGCCGATCCCGGCGAGCTCAACCACTGGGCGACGTTGTTCCTCGACAAGTTTAGGGCCATTCCTGGTATCGTCGACGTCGTGACCGATCAGCTCAATACCGCGCCGATGCTCGATATCACCATCAAGCGTGAAGTCGCCTCAAGTTACGGTATCCTACCCTACACGATCGACAACACGTTGGACGACGCCTTCGGCCAGAGAATCGTCTCGACCATTTATACCACCCTGCAGCAGTACCATGTCATTCTGGAAGTCGACCCCAAGTTTCAGTACGGGCCTGATGCGCTCACCGGCATCTATGTCAAATCATCGGGCGGGCAGCAGGTGCCGATCTCCACGCTGGTTGACAGCGTCATCAAGGTGTCGCCGCTCGTCGTCAACCATCAGGGGCAGTTTCCCTCGGTGACGATCTCGTTCAATCTCGCGCCGGGTACTGCGATCGGCCAGGCGGTAAGCGCCATCCAGAACACTGTAAAAGAGCTCGGCGCGCCGCTTTCGCTGCAGATGAGCTTTCAGGGCAACGCCCAGGCATTCGGAGCTTCGCTGAAGACCACGCCGATCCTCATAGCCGCAGCGCTCTTCGTCATCTATCTCATCCTCGGCATTCTGTACGAGAGCTTGATCCACCCGGTTACCATCATCTCGACCTTGCCGGCGGCCGGCCTCGGGGCGCTGTTGCTGCTGATGGCGGCTCACTTCGATCTGAGCGTGATCGCGATCGTCGGTCTTCTCCTGCTCATCGGCATCGTCAAGAAAAACGGCATCATGCTGGTCGACTTTGCTCAACAAGTGGAACAAAGCGAGGGCTTGACGGCCGAGGCAGCGATCTACCAGGCCTGCATGCTCCGTTTTCGGCCGATCCTGATGACCACGATGGCGGCGCTGCTCGGTGCCGTGCCGATGATGCTGGGTACGGGGGTCGGTTCCGAAATTCGCCAGCCGCTCGGCTACGCCATCGTCGGCGGCCTTGCTGTGTCGCAGATTCTGACCCTCTATACGACGCCGGTTATCTATATTTACTTCGACCAGCTGCAGAGCTGGATGATGCGAGGAAAAAAGAAGCAGACAGCCTCCGGCCGCGCCGAACCGCAGCCTGCGGAACTTACCTGAGTTTAGGCCCACGCCTGCTTGCTCTCCTGCATTGCGGCTACGAAGGAGCCGCGCGTTCCGTTCGCCTTTAACGCAGGAGAGGTTCACTCGGCGCGGAAGACCATCCTGATTTGTTGGCCCTTCCAGATTGGTGCAATTTTGAACCAATCACAGCAACACGAGCACAGCGCTGAGGCTATCCATTTCAAAAGAAATATCAGGAGTTTGAAAATGCGCAAGCTGGTGATTGCAGCGGCTACGGCTGTTGTGCTCGGCATAGCGACAACGGCAATAGGCGCTCAATAGCGTTCGCACGGGGTGCTGTGGAGGCCACAGCGGCGGAGGTACATGGCTTTGGCGGCCGCGGTTTCGGAGACCGCGGATTGGCGATGGGCCACGGCGGTTTCGCAGGCCACGGGTTTGCGATAAGCCGTGGCGGCTTCGGCCACGGTCGTTTCGAGGGCCGTCCCTTTGGTGGCGGCTCTTACGCTTACGGCGGCGACTATGGATTGGATTCGGAGTGGGGCTATTGCGATTCGTACTACTACGCGAATTACTACCCGAACGGCTGTTACGGGTATTAGTTGGTGATACGGGGGCGCGCGCTGCGCCCGCCAGTTGCGGAGGCACAGTCATGAGCATTCGGCGATCGCTCGTAATATGCGCGATTGTATTTGCTGCATCGAGATCGGTCGCTAACGCCGGCCCGTGTTCGCAAGGGATCGACCGTTTACAGGCCCAGTTCGACGCCAAGCTTGAAGCGAACGCCGCTGCCGGGCCGTCTGCGCGCGAAAGCACCGCAGCCACCATGAATCGTCAACCAACGCCGAACTCAATCGCGGCGGCGGAGGCCAAACTTGGTGAGATATCGCCTGAGAAGGTACAGGCAGTATAGGCGGCCATGGCGCGGGCTCGTGAAGCTTATCGCGTAGCCGACAAGAGTGCCTGCGAGCGGGCCCTGGCCGACGCGCAGCGCATGCTGGGTCAGCAGTAGCTGGGGTTGCCAGGATCGCAGCTCGGCGTCTTTGAGTGGCATTACGCCTGAACGCGCGACAAAGCCCGGCGCATTGCCGCCATCGCGGCTAAGCTGCCAGAACCGCTCCAAGATCGGTCGCCTTCTTCGATGTGCCACACGCCACACTCGCGGCACTCGAAAGTACACAGATCGGGTAGTCGGCCAAATCGTGGCGTTCTTCGAACAAGTCGCATCAGACGAGCACCGCGGCGGACGCGGCGACGTAGGTGCGGAATTGTTATCGTATTCGTCCCGCATGACACAGTGTCCAACTCGCCAATAGGTTCTCCGTAAAAACGAAGCGGCTCCTGATATGAGTTGCCAGCATTACCGCAACGTGGCTGGAGGCTTAATTTTTGGTTATATCGGCGAAACCGGCCATAGCGGCCCGCGAAAAAAAGCCTTATCGATTTGCGACGGCGGATTTCTTTTTTCGACGATGGAACTTGAAACGGCAGTCCCCCTCAAAACGAACCTCGTTCATATGATCTAGATCGATGGCACGTATGACATGGTCGCCGTGCAAGAAGTACAAAAATACGGCCGCAAGTCCGGATGCGATTTCAGTCCGGTCGATCCGGTGAAATATGCCGAAGCATTCGGTGCCACGGGTCTTATGATTCGAAGAGCGGATGAGATCGTCCCGGTCCTGAAGAAAGCGTTCAATACGTCGGGGCCGGTGATCGTTGGCATCCACGTCGATTACAGCGACAATCACAAGCTCTTTGAGATGGTCGATGAGAGCGCCTTTCAATAGCTGACATGGAGAGAAGAACATTGCTTTGGGGCGAAGGCGGAAGATGGCGCGTTCCGACCATGAAGCCCCGTAGGGAATTTGTTGCGAGCGACGAGGATCCAGTCGAATAGCCTGCCGGATCGACCGGGGATGCCACGAGACTGGCAAGGCGCTGCGTGCTATCTCGGACCGACTTGAGGCGTCCTTGATCGATTCGGTGAAGGGCAAGAACATTATGCCGCATGACGAGCCGCACTGGGTAGGATCGGCATGATCGGCACCAGGCCGTGTATCACGCCGTCATAGGTTTTGCGGTCGTTAGCGGGCCGGCAATTGTTACTCAGATCCTTGCGCTGGCGAGCGCGCCTTGCCGAAATACATTAGCTCCCATATGGCATGGTCATCGAAAATCTCCACGCATACGTCCTTTTCAAATTTCTCGATCGTGACTTTGCCCGTGAAGCGGTGATAGGCGCCATCGAAGCCAACGATCTTGGCGAGTAGGCGCTTGATGAAAGGCATTCGCTCCGTGAAGACGGCTTGCAGAATTGTCTTTTGCCGCTCAAAGGTCACGACATAGCGCGCCTCACCATCTCGGTAGCTATAGCGCGTGATGTCGGCGACGGGCTTGCCGGTCTTGGCATCGGTGGCGACGCGCTCGATCTCGAAGGAGACCGTGGCGTCATCGTCCGCGACGATCTCATCGTCTTTCGCCAACATGTAGACGACCTGTCTCTCGTAACCGTAGGACTTAGTCGCCGTAATGTGGGAGGCGATGACTGTGTAGGGACCGGCCTTGGCCCGTGCCCAATACCAGTTGTGCATGAGCGTCTGCATGGGGACATCGCCCCAATTGTGATCGTGGTAACCGCTGCCGGAGGAGCAATATTCCTCGTGGCCGATTTTGTACCGGACATGCGCCACGCCTTGCGGCACCGACGGCAGCCAAGCGAACAGCTTTTCCCGCCCTTCGGCGCCAAAATAGATATGACCGGACTTTGGACGCCAAGCGCGAACCTCAGCCGTCAATTCGATCTCGACAGATATTTCCTCAATGGCAGCCGTGATGCGGTAGCGATGGAGATCACCGGCAAAGCGATGGGATCCGATGCGCACATCGCATCCCTCCTTGGACGCGGTGAATTGATCGGCGGCGGTGTCGTAGATTTTGTCGAACCGCCGGCCGTCTGACATCGTCAGATTGATGGTGATCCGCGGTGCGAGAGGTCCATTCGGGCTCACGTTCGGCTTGGTGTAGAACACCACGACGACAGTCGCGCCGTCATCGAGATGGGCATCGAAGTACCACCACTCGTAGCGGCCCTTTTCCGTGCCGATGCGTTGGCCATCTTCGAACGGAGCGACTTCGACGGGATCGATGCCAAGTTTCTGATAGTCGGCGGGCCGATCCGCCAACCGAAGATGACTGTTTTTGTCGCCAGACATGATTGTACTCTCGTGAGCTGACTAAGGTGTCAGCCCGCCAGGCCGGGCTTCTTGCGGCACATCGGAATGATGATTGATTCGTCTATTTCCTGACCGATGCCAACGCGTTCTTCAGGCTCTGAACGCTCCTCTGCAGCCCGTTCCGTTCTTGTGGCGTCAGGTCCGGCTGCAAAACCGCGACAACGCCGACGCGGCCGACGACGCTCGGTAGCGAGAGCGTGACGCCCAATGCGCGCTGGTAACTACCGACCGGGATCGCCGCGCGTTCGTCGCGCAACACTATTTCTGCGATCCGCGCCGAGACAATACCGATGCCATACTGGCTCGCGTCGTGTCCCTCGATGATGGTGATGTTGGCGTAGCGCACGTCGTTTTCGAGTTGCGTGCGCACGTCATCGAGCTTCTCACCACGCTCCTCCAAGAGTGCCGTCACCGGCACCCCGGCAATGCGCGCGGACGACCACAGGAAAACCTGCGAGGTGCCGTGGTCGCCGATCACTTGCGCCTCCACATGCGCGGGATCGACGCCAAAATGCTTTCCGAGATGGACGCGAAAGCGCAGGCTGTCGAGGAATGTGCCTGCACTCAGTACGCGATCGTGACCGGCCGCCTCGCGCGCGATATCGGCGAGCGGGTCGGGTGGATCGGTGACCGCGACCAGCACCGCCTCTGGAGCGGCGCGCATAATTTGCGGGACAATGTCTCGATAGATCGCAGCGTTCTTTTCAAGCAGCCTGAGCCGCCCTTGCGGATCGTTGCGGTCCGTGGCGCCGCCCGTTTTCTCGTTGACGCCCGAAGTGATAAGCACCACGCCGGCGCCGGCAAGCGCGTCGTAATCACCGTTCCTGATATCGACCTTCGGGGAAAGCGGCGTGCCATAGCTGAGGTCGGTCGCCACGGCTTCCGCCGTCTTGCTAGTGCGATTGACGAGCACGATTTCCCGCGCGCTGCCCCGAGTTACCGCCGCGAGTGCAATGGCGCAGCCGACATTTCCGGTGCCGATGATACCGAGTTTCAGAGTTTTTTTCCCTATATTCTAGCTAATTCCGGAACGCTCAGACGGGTGTGACCGAAAGACCTGCAAAGTGTTCAGTCGCCGTGTCCTAGCGTGCTACGTAGTGCCTTGGGAGCGACGCGAAGACCGATGAGTTGAATCTCAGCGCGCATCTAACTATGCCGATAGCCTGTTCCCAGCCGAAGTCTCATTACAGCCGACAGCCGCTCCATTCAGGCGGCGACACGCACCGGCGGCGCCATGAATTCGGGGCCAATCGGCTCAGTGATTGATGTTTCGAGAATGCGATCGATTTCGGTCATCGCGCCGGCATCGATACGCCAGCCCATGACGTCGATCACAGCTGCAAGTTGATCAGGGCGTCGTGCGCCCCAGAGTGCTACGCCCACACCCGGGCGATCGAGCAGCCAGCGCAATGCCAGATGAATCACACGTTTGTTGTAATTCGACTGCGCGAAACGATCGAGCCTTTCGACTGCTGTGACGTACTGGTGAAAGCGCGGCAATTGGAATTTTGGATCGTTATGGCGTAGATCATCTTCTGCAAAGTTTGTGCCGGCGTTCATGCGTCCGGATAGCAGCCCGCGGTAGAGCGATCCATAAACCAGCGTGGTAATGCCCTTGTCGCGGTAATATGGGAGCACCGAATTCTCGATGCCGCGCTCGAACAGATTGTACGGCGGTTGCACGGTGTGAATCGGAGCAACGGCGCGAAACGCATCCATTTCTGCCGGACTAAAGTTGCTCACGCCGATCGCCCGGATTTTGCCGTCACGATAGAGCGCCGCCATTGCTTCCGCGGTTTCCTCGATTGCCGTCTTAGGGTCCGGCCGATGGATTTGGTAGATGTCGATCACGTCCGTTTGCAAACGGCGCAGCGATTCCTCGACCTCTTGAACAATCTGGCCCTTACTGGCGTTGCGGTATGGATTGCCGTCCTTCCAGGCCAGACCGACTTTGGTCGCGATTATGGTCTGCTCGCGCCGGCCACCCTGCGCGAGAGCCTTGCCGACGATCTCCTCGGAGCGGCCGAACCCGTAAACCGGCGCGGTGTCGATGAGATTTATCCCGCGGTCGAGCGCCGCATGGATCGTTTGAATCGATTCATCCTCGTTTGTCCCGCCCCACATCCAACCGCCTATCGCCCAGGTTCCGAGTGCAATGCGCGAAACTTTGAACGGGGCGGTAAGATATTCCATCTGGGCGTTGTGAGATCTGGTTCGCAAAGTCATGGCTTCGATCCTTCTATCGGTCGTTGGCTTCTTTTTGCAGAGTTCATTGACGCTGCGCGGAGACTCGCTTGCGATCCGGCTTCTTCACCCGCAATCAATTAACTGCAGCCCAGTCGAGATCGGCATATCCGCAGGCGATCGGTTCCCTTCTGAATGGCTGAGAATGGTTTTCAGCCATTCCCAAATACCGACCCCGGACTTGCCGGCGAGACGGGGATCTCGGGCGAGGCAGGCACGGTGTATGGACTCGATGGATTGTAGACGGGCGGTTGCATTGCAGGGACGCTGTTCAGAAGTGGCCCGCGGAATCCGCCGCCTATATGGCCGCCTCTAAATCCGCCTCCGCCTCTGCCGCTACGTCCGGCGGCCACGCCGTCCGTCGCCGCCGCTATGCTGAGCGTCATGACGGCCAGAAGCATCAGTGCATTGCGTGCAATAGACGTCTGCTTGGCTTTTTGAATTAGGCGCATGGGGTTTGCCTCTACGGCCTTAGCTAAAGTGACGTGTGTCCCGAAGGATTGTCGAAAGCCAAAATGGGAACGTCCCCGGGCTTTCCTTTCGGCGTCCGCCGCACAATGCCGACGCGCTCGCCGACCGGCCCCGGCCACCCGCACTTCTGCGTCGAACGCCACACATATGTCGGACTTGATGCGTAGCGCGTCGGAGACGTCGCAGCGGATTTCCTTATTCTCCTGCTTTTGGGCAAAGTTGGTATTGTCCATGGTATTGATCCTAGTAGCTCGCACGATAGCGGGCATTGGCTCGATATGCGCAGCGACGTGACTTAGATTGGCCGCGCCCCAAGGAACCCGCTTTGTTGGGCTTGCGCGACCGACATCAGGGGCAACGAAACGAACGCGGCAACGATTGCCGCGACGGCGAAGCTGTGCCTTGAGCTTCTTTGTTTCGACATGGTTCTCTCCTTTATACACTCTCTCGCCATGCGCCTAGTTTGCCAGCGGCGCGCCTGACGGCTCCACTTGGGGCGATCAGCGATTTGACATTTAAACGGTATGAGATGAAACAGCTTGGCTGTTGTTGCTGTCTCTATAGCAACCTTGCGCAACAACAGCGGGGCCGTGTTGCACGCTGGTCCTCAAACCTTAACTGCGCTCCGCCGGATCACGTCTAGTCTGATTGTCGCCGTCACAGGCCCCAGCCGCGGTCCTTCACCGAGCCCGACCGTTGGCGCTCTCAAGCTTCGAGAATTGCGGGCAGGCCGCGATCGAATTGGTGACTTCGATGAGCCGCATTTCGCGTGTGAGATCGAGAACGGAGGATCCTCCGAATTGCTCATACGTCTGGCAGTCTAGAACGCAGGCTCAGGGCGACGCTGCCACTTCGGTGTATTTCTTTAAAGCCGCAGCATAGTTTCGCTTAACTGGCAGATTTTCCGCCAGGTGGGTAATACCGTCTTAGGCGGCCACGGGTCCGTTGCGCGTAATCGTAACTTCTGAATGGACTAATTGCCACGCCGTCGAGAGCAATCGCGTACCAAAAACGGCAATACCTCCACAGCGATTCTGGCTGCAGATGGCTATAGTTGATTAGATATCGAGCACTTGGAGTGCTCCTCGGAAAGCTGTCTGCGTCTTGCCACGACGTTGGAAATTCAAGATCGCGCAGCTTGAAACGCTGCTGTCACTCTGTGCCGCAACCGCAACTAGGAAACATGGAGGATTTGCCATGGCCGACCACAAAAATACTCACGCCAGGCAATGTCGTCATGCGGCGGCCTTTTCTTGCGCATCTTTTCTCGCGGGCGCTGTGCTGGTGGCGGCCGGCTCCTCGGCCATTGCGCAAGCAAATCAGCACGGTACGCAGGCGGAGACCTGCGAAGGCGACAATGGCGGCATCACACTTTCTCCAGGCTTCTGCGCAACCATCTTCGCCGACAATCTCGGCCATGCCCGGCATATGGTTTTCGCCCCCAATGGGGCGCTTTATGTCAACACTTGGAGCGGCCGTTATTACCAAAATGACACGCCACCGGCCGGTGGCTTCATTGTAGCGCTCAAGGACAACAATGGACACGGCCGCGCCGAGGTGATCAAGCGCTTCGGCGACGGCGTCCCGAAAGGCTCAGCAGGCGGCACGGGCATCGCCTTCTACAAGGGCGGTCTCTACGTGGAGCAAAATGACAAAATCATCCGCTATCCCCTCGCGGATTCGATCGAGCCGAAGGGGTCGCCGCAAATCATACTTTTCGGCATGCCGCTCACCGGCGATCATCCCATGCATCCCTTCATCATCGACGCCCAAGGCCACATGTATGTCGACCTCGGCTCGGCCACCAATTCATGCCAGGTCGAAAATCGCATCATGAACTCGCCTGGCCACGTGCCTTGTACCGAACTCGAAACGCGCGGCGGCACGTGGCGCTACGACGCTGATGCGAAAGGTCAGCCGTTCTCATCGTCGGAACGCTATGCGACCGGGCTGCGCAATGGCGAGGGCTTTGCTTTCGATTCTTCCGGGCGGCTCTTTGTGACCCAGCACGGGCGCGACCAGCTTTCGCAGAACTGGCCGAAGCTCTTTACGGCAGAGCAAAGCGCTCAACTTCCGGCCGAGGAAATCGTCGAACTTGAAAACGGTGCCGATTACGGCTGGCCGGAATGCTACTACGACGGAATTCAGAAGAAGCTCGTTCTGGCTCCGGAATATGGCGGCGACGGCGAGAAGGTCGGCATATGCGCCGAGAAGAAGGGTCCCATCGCCTCGTTGCCTGGGCATTGGGCGCCGAACGATCTCCTGATTTATACGGGCAGTGCCTTTCCGGCGGCGTATCAGGGCGGCGCGTTCGTCGCCTTCCATGGCTCGTGGAACCGCGCACCAGAGCCCCAGGGCGGCTACAACGTTGTGTTTCAACCGCTCAAGGACGGAAAAGCTGCAGGTGACTTTATCGTCTTTGCCGATGGATTCGCCGGCGCTGTCAAGCAGCCCGGCCAAGCAGCCTTCCGACCTTCGGGGCTCGCCATGGGGCCGGACGGCGCCCTCTATATTTCGGAGGATGTGCACGGCCGCATCTGGCGCGTCACGTTCCATGGTACCCCCAGCGCGAAGATCGCGCCGGCTAAGGCATCTGGGGTCGCCGCGGCTAATTCCGGCGAGGTCGACCCACCAGAAGGCACGCACCCTGACGCCGGCCGCACTGCTTTAGCGTCTCTTGCTGTTCCTCCCGGCGCTACGAAGGAGCAAGTTGCCTTGGGCGACCGCATCTTCCACGGCGAGGCGGAGGGCGGCACCTGCACCGGCTGTCACGGATCGGATGCAAAAGGATCGCCACAGGCGCCCTCGCTTGTGGACGGCAAGTGGCTGCACACCGACGGGACCCTGCAGCGGATCACGCGGACAATCATCGACGGCGTGGCCAAGCCGAAGAATTTCTCGGTGCCGATGCCGCCTCTAGGCGGCGCACCGCTGACCGATTCCGGCGTTGCCGCTGTCGCCGCCTATGTCTGGGCGATCAGCCATCCAAGCGGAAATTGAGGAAGGCCGCGCGCGGCCGGGGCGTGCTCAACCCACAGAAAGGAAGCAAAATGTCCAAAATTGTTTGCGTACTTTACGACGATCCCGTCGATGGGTTTCCGAAGTCTTACGTTCGTGATGATTTGCCTAGCGTGACGCGCTACCCCGACGGCCACAAGCGTCGGGCACAAGCTCGTCGTGACGTCGGACAAGGATGGCCCCCGATTCGGTGTTCGAGCATGAGCTTCCGGATGCCGAAATCGTCATCTCGCAGCCGTTCTGGCCGGCGTATCTGACGGGCGCGACGCGCGGTTCGGAACAGGCGGCGTAGTTTAACCGGCGGCCTGCCCGGAAGCACTACTTGACGACCGAACCTGCGTGTTCAGTGAGTTGCGCATAACGTCAGTCGTTTTAAGTAGTCTTAGAAATGCCATCGCATCGATTTGACACACGTCGACGCATCGAACACGCCAAGCCCTGTTTTGCCAAGCGCGGCGCATACAATAGTACGGGGTATCAGCCAGAAAGCGCGATGTCGATATTAGAGCAACGCAGAGGGCCTACATTGGTTTCCAGTCGATGTCGCCGTATACGACGAAACGTTCGAGCGGGACCGGGACGGCACCGAACCTGCATAATTCCAGAGAGCGTGTTGGTGGCGATGGCTCGCTGCGGCCGATGCCTACAGCGTCGGAAGCGCGACGCGCGGTTCGGAACAGGCGGCGTAGCTCAACCGGCGGCCTGCCCGGAAGCACTGCTTGAGTGCGTCTGCAGCGCGTATCCGCGATTACACGATCGATCATTCAGCACGATTATTCCCGCGTGAGCGTGCTCCCCGTCTACAGCATTTCGAAATCCCAATCGCTCAGTGTCAATTTAGCAATTCTGGCAAATTCCGTCCAAGCGGAGCAAGTTCGATACAGCAAAGGACAAAACTCTAGGTTACGTTCCTGTCGACGACGAAATAGATCGTACTTCGTGTGCATTTGTTTATCGAAGGAGCAACTTGATGGTGCCTGTGTGTGGCTTTTGGCTTTCCGCGGGACCGATTACCGCGACACCAACGTCTCTCCCAATAGCCAAAGCCGCTCGTTCGCCGACGTCTCGTCCACGCCGCAACCCGATCTATGAGCTTAACGAAAGCGTCCCTATGAGCCGATATCAGCCCGTTCGCATCGTCCCACCAGCTCTCTTCGACGGAGGAACCGTCCAGACGCCGGGATCCCAGCGGCGTTCCGCCATCACGACCGACAAGGGTATAGCAACCACACTTTGGGGCGGGATATTTATCGTTGAGCCTGGAGCCGAGACCGGCATCCACCATCACGGGAAGCAGGAGACCATTGCATACGTGCTCGAGGGCGAATGCTCGGTCCGTTGGGGAGAGAGCGGCGAGTATTGTGCGGACGCGCGCGCCGGTGATTTTATCCATGTTCCGGCGTGGCTGCCGCACATGGAAATCAATCGTTCAGCAGAACACCGTTTTGTCTGGGTTGTCGTGCGAAGCACCGCGGAGCCGATCGTGATCAATCTCCCCGACAACTATTGGGAGCGACAGCTCGATGCATCGGCCTTCACCAACGCCGGCGAATTGGTCGCGAAGACATAGGCCGTTCAACAGCTCTGGTCGGACTAACAGCCAGATATTCAAACTGGGATTCATACTGGGAATAATCCATGAAGCGATTTTTGAGACCAGGACCGAGAGTTTTGCTTTTCATCGCGGTAACACTTTGCGGTTGGGCGCTTGCCGGCGCGGACGAGCAGGCGCTCAAGGCAGGGCAGCAGTCCTTCAAGGACTGCGCGACGGACTGCCCGGAGATGGTCGTTATCCCCGCTGGCTCATTCGCGATGGGATCGCCGGACACCGAGCCGGGCCACAAGCGAACCGAGGCACCGCGTCATAATGTTACGCTAGCGAAGCCGTTTGCTGTCTCCAAGTTCCAGGTAACGTTCGCCGAGTGGGATACCTGCGCCGCTCACGGTGATTGCGCGACGAATTTCAGTGACCACGGTTGGGGACGCGATCGGCGACCGGTGCTTAACGTGAGTTGGGACGATGCGCAGCGCTACGTGGCATGGCTCTCAAGGATCACTGGCAAGCCCTATCGGCTCCTCACTGAAGCGGAATACGAGTACGCAGCCCGCGCTGGCACGCAGACGGCCTATCCCTGGGGTGGCGATATTGGCAGCAACAATGCCAATTGCCACAGCTGCGGCAGCCCGTGGGACGGCCACCAAACCGCTCCCGTGGGCTCCTTCGCGCCGAACCAGTTCGGTCTTTATGATATGGTCGGCAACGTCTGGGAGTGGGTCGAAGATTGTTTGCACGAGGACTATGATCGCGCACCGGTCGACGGATCCGCATGGATGACCGGCGATTGCGGCCGCCATCGCCTCCGCGGCGGTTCCTGGACCAGCCTCGCTGACGAACTCCGCTCAGCGAATCACACCCGAAGCGCAACCGATGACCGGATGAGCATCATCAGTTTCCGGGTAGGTCGGACTATTGTACCCTGACTACTTCTTGCGTTTATTTCTCGGTCCAACGCGAAGCAAAATGGGAGCATTGTCGCACTCCAAGCTTATCAGCCGGATGGGTTTGTCGCGCTCGAGGAGCGCGAACGCGTCTCGAAATTCGACGCAAGCACGGGCAAAACATGACAAGATGACCCTATTAATCGTTGACCACGTAGCCAATTATTTGCGTGATGGGTCGCAGACCTTTCGGGGCGAAGCAAAAATACGGCCGCGGAGATGAAAAATGGACGCTAAAAACGATAACGCACTAGGCACTACCCGACTCGCGACGCCCACGGACCTGAAATCAAACGCAGTACGGGACCTCGCCGGTGTGCTCAATATTCTGCTTGCGGACATTTTTGGCCTTTACCTGAAAACGAAAAATTTCCACTGGCACATCTCGGGCTCGCATTTTCGCGACTACCATTTGCTGCTCGACGAGCAGGGCGATCAACTGTTCGCCATGACGGACGCTATCGCCGAGCGCGTCCGCAAAATCGGCGGTACGACGGTACGATCCGTCGGCCACATCGCGCGTTTGCAGCGCATCGATGATAACGATGCAAAATTTGTGACGGCAATTGATATGCTTACCGAGTTACGCGACGACAACAAGGAGTTGGTGTCGAACATGCGCGAGACGCATGGTCTGTGCGACAAGTACGGCGATGTTGCCACTGCGAGCCTACTAGAAAATTGGATTGATGAGGCGGAGCGACGCGTGTGGTTTTTGTTCGAGGCCACTCGCAAAGCGTAGAGCTGAGAGGGGCCCGAGGCGTTCGTGCTTTGCCGGAGTAAAAACCATCGCGCCCAGGAAGGAACATCGCCGAGTGATGTTCGATCCAAACCTCCACGGTGCTTTAAATAGCGCTGCCAAAGTCAGCGACAAAGTGCTTGAAAACTGTGGTCGCCTTTGCGGTTCATACCCTAATGCGGAACGAACGAGGCATTTGATGACTTAGCCGGACATTTCCCGCGGTCATCATCGCATTAGAGTCTCTTGCACCGCTAAATGGTTGTACCGAGACGGATCATCATGACGCGCACCACAAGACTCCGAGCGGGTTTCCGCGCCCTTGTCCGGCACCGGCGCGTGCAGTTGGCACTTTCAATCAGGGTGACGATCGCCGCCCTGGCGGCTCTTGCGCTTGCGCAACTCTTGCATCTTCCCTTGCCGCTGTGGGCGGTCCTGACAGCCGTCATTGTGACGCAAATGAGTGTCGGACGGTCGCTGAAGGCCACGCTCGATTATCTCGTCGGTACTCTCGGCGGCGCGATCTACGGCGGCGCCATCGCCGTGCTTATTCCGCATTCGAACGAAATCGCGCTTCTCGCGGTTCTCGCCCTCGCTGTGGCCCCGCTTGCCTTCATCGCGACGTTAAACCCCAGATTCTCCGCCGCGCCGATCACCGCCGTCATCGTGCTGTTGCTTCCTGAAATTACCCACGGGAGCTCAATCGCTTCGGCACTTGATCGCGTCATTGAGGTAGCGCTCGGCGGCGTTACCGGTTCAATTGTTTCGGTTCTCCTGTTGCCCTCGAACGCCCATCCCTTGGTCATCGCGGCGGCGGCCCGGACACTTGCTCAGATGACGCGGGCTCTTGGCGAGCTGCTTGCCGGCCTGACGCACGGTCTCGACGTGGGTTCGCTCCACCGCATCCAGGACGGCATCGGTCAGGCTTTGGTGCAAATGAATGTGGTGGGCGCCGAAGCCGAGCAAGAGCGGTCGGCAGGGCTCGCCGTAGGGCCCGACACGGGCCCGTTGTTGCGCACACTCCTCAGGTTGCGCCATGACGTTGTGATGATCGGAAGAGCAGCCATCGCTCCGCTGCCCGAGCCTTTCAGGACGCGGCTGGAGGCGCCACTGGCGCATGCCGGCGCCGCCTTCGCCGATTACCTGCGCGCAAGTGGAGCAGCGCTGCTGGCGCATCGAGGTCCTTCATCGCCCGAAGCCGTCGATGCGGCACTTAAGACCTATGCCGCCGAGATCGATGCGCTTCGTCGCGAGGGTTTAACGCTAACTCTTTCCGGCGAGGAGGCGGAACGTATCTTCGCACTCGGATTCGCGCTTGAGCAGATGCACCACAACTTCAAAGATCTCGAACGGTGCGTGGCTGAATGGGCTGGGGTATCGAAGGAAGCGGGACGCAAAAACCGCCAGCCCGATTGATGCCGGTCTAAGCGACGATTCCGCGCTCACCGCAGACTCGACGAAGTTCTCTTGCAACGCACGGCCCGTGCTTCCGGGGGGAAGCAGACATCAAACATTAGAGCCACCATGTCTGCCTGTGACCCCATCAGCGACACGGCGAGGGCGGTCATTTTTTGCCCAGTATGCGGAATGGTAGTTGCGGATCCGAGAACCGGTTCGCATTTCGCCGACGTTGACAGGATGCGCTATCCACCTTGAGGTGAAACTCGTGCAGGAAGTCAAATTTAGGCTGCTTGCTGCATTACTCCAGCCGAAGCAGGGACGCGTGGCAAATATGTTCAGTGTGGAAATACGCCGCGCCGTTTGGACGGTAGGTTCCGTGTCACCACTTTGGCCGTGATGTTGCGATCGGCCTGTTGGCCATGCTGACCCGTATCTCAGACCGCCGCTGCCATAGCCGCCGCCGCCAACCAAATTTGTCAAGAAATCGTCCAGGATTCGGTCCGCCGCTCGACTCCGACTCTATAGGATCGAGTGTTTTGCCGCATCCGGCGAAAGAGCGAACGCGTAGAAAATGTTGTTGCTTACCGAGTGTTTCACAGTCGGCGAGTTCAGACGTTCGTAAAGCTGCTGGCGTCGCCCGGTCATCGACGCCATCCGGTTCCTTGCCAAACCGAAGCGACAGAGACACGCGGTGTTGCCCCACGCTAAGCTTATCCTCCAAGCGTGTGAGGAAACATCGACTATAAGAACATCTTCGACGAGGCCGGCACGTAATGCTGTTGCTTGCATACGAGCGTGAGGTTTCGCGTGAGACTGCGCGAAAACCGGAAACCTTCGACGTCTATGCAGACGGCAATATCAGCGAGGATGCGAGCCAACGAGCTGCCCAAACATACCTTTGGCTTGTAAGAGGAGACGGATAGGATTCGTAGGCCTAACCGTTATGAAGCCCGCCCTTTTTATTTTTGTTGGCCGCTACGCAGAGTCTAAAGTTAACGTGAAGCTATGCACGATCAGCGCTCATATGCGTCGCGCGTTGAGGACTAAGTCCCGGCTTTGCACCGTCGAATTTGGGCTCGCATCACCAAGACGCGTACTACATCGACTGCCTTCGGGCGGAAGTCTAACGTGCGCTTCTTCTTCAGCGTGGCGGAAGAGAGAGGGAGTCGAACCCACCAAGGACCGGCTCGCGGCCCCTCCCGGATTTGAAGTCCGGACGCCCCACCGGGGACGATTCTCTTCCTAAATCTGGATTATCTTGGCAAGCGCCTTCCGACGGACGGCGGAACAGGTCGAGCCGGTGCTTGTTGACACGCCGCAGGTCGCCGCGGCGCAATGTAACGCCATGACGATCGAAGAACTCGAGAATCTGAATCGCAACCTTGCGGCCATTATCCATCCGATCGCGGAACTGCGCGGCGGTGAAACCGTTCGCTAGCGCCGCGCCGAGATCGACGACGATTTCAACCATCTCCGCGACGGTCGCGCGCAGAAAGAAATGGTCGTGCGCGACTTCATCCACTTTGCCCATGCGCCCCAAGAGCTTGAGCAAGCGCCGCACCTCGGTTTCCCGCAATGTTTGCATCGCGGCGATATCGCGCACGCGCGGCGGTCGGAACCGTTCAGCGCCGCCGATGAGCGGTCCAATCCGGCTCCAAAGTTTTTCATCTTCCGGCGTCATGCGCACTTCGTGGCTAGCCAATCGCACCCAGGCGCCGTCCAAGGCAATCTCTTTTCCGCCCGCCAGTCCTTGCAACACGGAAAGGAATGCCGGCGCCGGCAAGCGCGGCTCGAGTTGCAGCCGCAGCCGTTCAAGACCCATTCCGGGCAGATCGGGATAGTCGGTATGGAAGCTTTGAATCGTCGCCAGCAGGTTGCGTTTGAGACGCAGCCATACCGGAGCGGACAACGCGAAAACACGGTCGGCCGTAGAAGCCGCTATCAGACCCAGGTGCTCGGCGATGGCCTCGGCCTGTTGCCCGGACAATGCACGATCGCGAGCAAACAGCGACAGATCGATGAAGTGCGGTGGCATATCGAGTAACGCCGCGATGGCCTTTTCCGGATCA